>Ga0307510_10000402_pt1 | contig 41051 bp, 52 predicted proteins | sample 12_EM_MG_FD_207224 | JGI IMG/M metagenome (GOLD analysis project Ga0307510, IMG submission 207224) | Populus trichocarpa ectomycorrhiza microbial communities from riparian zone in the Pacific Northwest, United States - 12_EM | ecosystem: Host-associated > Plants > Roots > Unclassified | place...
GTAATCGCGCGGGATTGCTGACTGAGAAAAGAAAGGAAAAAAATAATAGAGCGCGTACCTCTTGTGTAGAACAACGGAGTCTGTTCTGATTAGATTAGGACAGGTTGCTCAATCACAATGAGTGCCCGAGTAGCTCCACAAACCCGACGTGAATTTCGGAAATGAGAAGAAATTTGGGTGGATGACAAACGCCGAGCGGACAATGACAAAGATTAACCGTAAAAAGCATGGAGGTCTGCAGTGATGCATGATTTATTACTGTGAGAATGCGTAATACGGTGTACATGGAAAGTACTAGTGAAGGTTTATCAGAAAACATGCAAGAAACCCAAATAAGTAGCACGCCCGGAGCAACAAGCAAAGCAAAGAATACAATACGAAACGTCAGGTCAGATATGCCCGCCGCCTAGTAAACTAACTCCTTTGAGGATGTCCGAGCCAGTACGCATGAGCGACGAACCTTTGGGCATACGGAACGAACTCGGAATACGTGGGGAAGACTGACGCCCCCTTTGATGGGGTGACGACGAGATTATCGGGGAGGACGAAGGTGTGGAAAAGGCAGACGACGATGGCGTTTCGGGTAAGGGCGAAGAAGGGGGGGTCACGGAGGGGGACGTAGCGGGACAAGACGTCGGTGAGATGTCGACCTCCTCCGTTGTCGTGGATGTGGGCGAGAGTTCGTCGACTGACGAATTGTTACTTGGGACGGGCGACAGCCGCCAGGACTTGTGAGCTGGGAGAAGGGGAGGGAGGACACCCTCCCGGGGTTCCTTGACTGACAGGCGATCAGATCGCTTTTGCATCGTGCTCAAGCACTCGTCGTTGGACGCGGGAGACGCATCGTCCTTGAGGTCCTTCACCTCGCGATCGACCTCGTCCACGACGAGGACAGAACGAAACGTGGTGGGAGGGGCGGTATCTGGGACAGTAGTAGACCACTGAATCGTCGTCGCCCCACTGTCGGCGAGCACGTGCGGGGGACAAGGACGGTTATCGGTGCTCACGCTGCGTCGTCTGCGGGCTGCGCGAGTGAAGTTCTCCGTCCAGCTGTCTCCCTGGAGAGCTGCGCGTTCCGTCGCAGAGAAGCAATTGGGGCAACATGGGCGAAGGGGTATCGTCACGAGGGGCGTGTGTGGGAGAGACGGGGGTCGTGTGTGATAGGCACGAGACGGTGGTGGGAGGGACGAACGGCGTTGGATGGAAGGAGGAGGTTTGCCCTCGTTGAGACTGAACTTTCTGGAAAGACTTTTTTTTCGGGGACGAGGAGAGGAAGTGTCAAGGGTGTGAAGGTGTTCCTTGGAGATAAGAACGGTAGTGCTTACGCGGGCCTGGGAGAGGTAGGTGACAGCGATGCGTCATGGTCACGCGGGGACATTGGAGACGGGGGCTCGTGTGAGGGCTTTCTCTTGAAAATGAAGGATGAAGGTTTTGCCAAGAGTTTCGGCATGCGGGAACGAGGTTGAGGGTCTGGAATGAGGACGCATTCGTCGTCGAAACGAACGCCTCTGACTTCGACGGTCATGGCGGTTGATGTGATGATGGGGGACGTAGGGGGTTCCATTGGTACGGGTATGACGGGTTGAGAGGAAATCATGACATGAATTTTCGACTGGACTTTGGAGCTAGCGCTGAAGCCCTCAACCACACACTGATATCTGACTGACTTGACCTCACGGACGTTGACCAAGCGGGGGTGGCGGTGCTCCGGACCGTCCTTTCTTGACCTCGATCAAAGCAAAGCCAAGCCGGTCACTTTCCAATATGTCCTCTGCTCAACGCCTTCAACAAATTGCCAACCACCTTTCTACCAATTACAGTCGTGGCCTCCTAAATGGCGACGTTGCCATAATCACAGGTGCCTTTTCAGTCAGCACCTTCGGCGCTCCGCCTCTAGCGATAGCAGTCACTAACTCTCCTCAGGCGCTGCGCAGGTAATGAAAGGGCATTTGGCCATCCCCCATAATTCACAATCACATATCTCAACGTGTTTGCTCGCATAGGGAATCGGTCGAAGTGCGGCTCTCCTCTTTGCCAAGGAAGGCGCAAATGTCGTCGTGTGCGAGTAAGGGTTCGGACCCCTTACACGTAAAACTGTGGTGCTGATGCGTCCCGTGCATCGTTGACACAAACGTAGCCTCGACGAAAAGAAGGCGCAGGCCGTCGTAGACGAAATCAAGGCTGCTGGCGGCGATGCCATTGCAGTTGGTGGCGATGTGGCCGCAGATGACTTCCCCGCCAAACTTCTCGATGCCACCATCAAGTATGCACAACTAATTCCCCGTCCCATACCCGTACACTCTTCTCTTCCTGCAATGCACCTTATTGTCTTTTTTTTTCTTCTCCAGGCGGTATGGCAAGGTGAACCACATCATCAATAATGGTGCGTTCGGCGGCGTTTGTACTTTTTCATCCCTCGCCTGATTGCTCGTTGACCGTGGTCACGACAGCTGGGTTCACCTATGACCGTATGCTACACACGATGCCCGACGATGCATGGGACATCATTATGAAAGTTCACGTCCGCGCGCCTTTCCGTCTCATCCGCGCAGCCGCGCCATTCATGCGTATCAAGGCCGAAAACGGCAGGCCTCCTGAGAACCGCAGCATTATCAACGTTTCCAGCGTCTCCGGGCTTCACGGCAACATCGGCCAGGCCAACTATGCTGCTGCCAAATCTGCCATCGTCGGCTTTACCAAGACCATTGCGCAGGAGTGGGGCGCGTTTGGCGTGCGCGCCAACACCATCGCTTTTGGGTACATCCTCACGCGGTGAGCATCCGTTCTGCCTCGTTTCGTTTTTGGTCTTTCAATTTCGAGAGGATCCAGCTGAGCTGATCGTGGGTAGGTTGACCGCGGCCAAGGAGGATGGTGCGACTATCGAGATCGGTGGTAAGAAGGTTGCCCTCGGGATCCCGGGCGCAAAAGTACCGACGACTCCGGGCGTTACCGACTCGAAAGCCTTTTCAACAATCCCCCTTGCCCGTCCGGGCACCGCGGACGAGGCTGCTGCTTCAATGCTTTTGTATGTTTGTTTCACTTTTACCCGCCCGATTGGAAGTTACTCACCCGTGGACTTTGGGTGGAACAGCTTGGCATCTCCACTCGCATCATACGTGACCGGCCATACGCTCGAGGTGACGGGCGGGCGATGAGTGGAATTTGGGGTTGTTGCTCCTGCCAGACTGATATGTATCTGTGCAATGGAAACATCTATTCTCCGCCACGATTTCCGAGGGCATAATCCGCTCAAATCGGCGTCTATGCATCTATGGTAGTTTGCTCCGGAAACGACTCTCCATCCCCATTCGGGCGATGGTCTCAACTTCGCTTTCTGTCAGCCCGAGACCGACCGGCTGGGGAGCCATCAACATCGCATATTCTCCCAAAATGGAGTTGCGGAATGGCAGAATGTCATCGGTCTGCGGGAAGGGCACGACGTGCGTCAGAACGGGCCGGACCATGGGTATGAAAAGGGCAAGTGCGTTATGCGTCAACGATGGACAGACGTACACAGATGGCGATGGGGTGGTTCCGAGCAAGGTAATACCGGATGTGGTGATCTTGGAGTTGCTGCACCGTTTTGCACCTGCGAGGGCTCGGTGGGCCACACGCTCGGAAGAGACCAAAGAGCGAAGAAAGGAAAATCACGCACAAGAGATTGGACGTGAGACAGATCTCGATGCAAGTCCGTCGTGCGAGCACGACCTCCTTCGTCTCCTCGTCCAAAAACGTCGCGTGTCCGAGGCGTTCTGGTTCGCAACTCAGCAGTGCCTTCGTCTCCGCCGTGGAGTTTTTCCGAGTCTGTTGGATGGTAGAATTCCTTTCAAAACTTGCACTTTGGGGGAAACTCCCAACCTCGGTCAATATACGTACCTCCGCGACGTGCAGCGTAACCCCGAGTCCCTCCGCGCGCGCAATGCGGAAAAGCTCGACGAAAACCGTCATATCACACGCCTATCAGGAACACAGAGGCCAAAAGGAATTAAAAAAATTTCGTTGGGCGTCACGCCTCAATCGACTTGGCATCGATTGCCCAAACACCCCCCACCCCACGACACGACATGACCGGGTGCGCGACGGGGGCTGACAAAAAGCACGTGAGAGAGGATTGCAAAGACAAAGACGCACCGCTGCTGGATCTCCACAAAGATCGACACCTATTACACGCCGACCCTCCCGGCGCAGCTGCAGCGCGAGCTCGAGCACCTCCCGCGCGATTTCCGGCGTCATACGGCGGTCGAGGCAGACGATGAGCGCCGCGGCGTCCGGCGCGCGGGCCTCGACTTCGCCCAGCACCGTTTCGAGGTATATGCGGAAACTCATGTGCGGCGTCGCCCTCGGCGTCGTGCGCAACTCGAGGTACTTGACTGCTGCCCGTCCGCCGCCGCCGTCACTGGCTTTGCCGTTCACCTGCGGAGCAGAGGCAGAGGCAGGGGCAGGGGTAGGAGTGGGCTGGGGATCGAGGAAATGCGAGAGGATGGCGCGTGTGGCGCGTTTGAGAGATGCGGGCGTCGAGGTCAGCGCGTAGACGGCTGAGAAGATCGGGAAGAAATCGTCGATGGCGTCTAGCTCCACGCCCGTTTGGAGGTGTTGCACCCTGGCGAGGATCTCGGCCGTGGTGGTGGTGGTGTTAGTAGTAGTGTCACCATCGTCGCCTGTGGCTGCTGATGAGACGTATTCGCGCGCAAGCTCCTGGAGGAGAGGGAGGGGGATTGACCCGTTTAGGTGGGCATGTAGCTCTGCTTTGGGGAGGCGCTCGAGAAAGGCGAGTTGAGAGGGCGAGAGTGCACGCAAGGCGGCATCGGCGGGGGCCAGGGGTGCCGCGCTCGACATCGACTGAACGATGAGCGACGGTCACCAGAATCTCTTTTTATTATTATTTGACTTGAGAAAGCGAGGAGAGCGGTCATGACACATACGTAGCTGAGTAAGCAGATTGTTGATCTACTATCTACGCCAAGAGACACTTTATTTCCTCTCGAACAGCCGGTGCATATTATGGCCTCCATTGGTTCGCGCATTCCCGCGCACTTCCTCGCTAGCAACGCAGTCGGGCAGGAGCCGGCCGTAGATGCTGAACGGTCCGAGGCTGGCTCGTCGATAGGGCCAAGCCTGCCACCTTCTGCGATGACGAAAACACCGCTGACGCTTCCTGTCCCGCGCTACGAAGAAGAAGAGGAAGATGAAGACGTGGACGCGGACGAGTATGCGCCAGAGCTCCCCCCTGAGTTGGCTGCGGCGCGCGCGGCAAACCCTTCCTCCTCTGGTGGCCAAGGACCACCACCACCACGTCGTGCGATCGGACCAGCAGCGCGGGGCCCGTTACCGTGCGAAGAGGAGGAAGAGGAGGAAGAGGAGGACGAGATTGGGCCCGCACCACCACCAGCTGGGCGGTCGTCAGATGCGCGCAAGGACGCGGTGACTGAATTCATGCAGAAAGAGGAGCAGCGTCGTCAGGCGATCGAGGTGCGTTAACCCTCACCCCCTTTCTACCCTGCCTGCTGGCCCATCTTCTACATCCCTGCGCGTGCTTTCTTCAACGCGTGTGTGTCTGTGGTACTCATCTCCGCCTCTCCTCCGCAGGAGGCCGCGCGACCAAAGACTCTTCAGCGTCAAGAGTGGATGCTCGTCCCGCCATCATCTTCGGACTTGTTAAAGAGTGCGCCACTCCTTTCCGATATTATCCCCCTCTTACCCGTCATCACCATTCTCCATACTCTTATCTCTGTCGATGGTGATGGTGCTCACACACTCTACATACATACAACAGCGCTCGATCCAACCAAGCTGACCAAACCACGCCAATTCTCCCGCTCCACCGCGCCCGCCAAAGTGGTCGACAACACGCTCTGGACGGAGACGCCCGCGGAGCGGCAGCAGCGCCTGGCGGACGAGGTGATGGGTCGAAAGCGACGCGTCGAGAACGCGGATACGGACCAGGACGAGGCGGGCGGCACGGGCGGCGCGAAGGAGGACGCGTCCAAGCGTCGGAAGCGCGACGCCCAGCTGCAGCGGCAGGTGGACGAACACACGGTGCGTTTTTTTTTTTTTTTTTTTCGTTCGTAACAACCCCCGTCGTCGTCGTCGTGATGTAATTTTGTTGTGAAACGCACAGCGAACGCGTCGAGGTCCGTCGCTGCTCGCGGCCCACGCGCAGGAAGAAGCGAAGCGCAAGGAGGACACGACGGAGGAGGAGCCAGGTGCGATCTGGGATCACGCGCGGGACATGGCCCTCGGCGGGAGGCTCATGGACGAGAAGGACCGGCGCAGGATCATTCAAGACTCCAAGGGCTTGTCGGACAGGTTTGGATCGGGCAAGGGTGGAAGCTTTTTGTAAACCACCCTCGCCCTCAATGCTCTCTCTCTGCCTGTTATGCTACCACTCACATAGACTGTCTCATTGTTGCTGTAGTGTATTTTATTGAAAAGTTGACCTGGTCGCATGTGTACAGGCAGCCGTGAGTCTGGGCAATGAGGCTGAGGCTGTGGGTGCGCACGGACCAAGTGATCAGCACACCTGCCGGCCCTAAACTGACCAGATATATAAATATGCCCCACATGAATACGTGTCTCCCCATCTCTTGTGCTAGGGCATGAACTGTCGTCAGTGAGGTCTATACCGAGACACAGTTTTTTGCTGATTGCAAATTACACATCCGAACCCGTCTGTCAGCTCCGGCTTTCAGCAATTTTTGGAAAAAAAACCATCCAATTTGTGTTGGTTTCTTATTGTGATTTTCCGGTGATGGCGTGAATCTGCGCCGGAGGGAACCTTCTGTTCTGGTCTATTTTGCATGTATAATATGGTTTACTATGATTCGAACAATAAAAACGACTGTTGAAGAATTCCTTTCAATGTGTGACTCTGACTTGAGAAGGCAGTTATGAATTCATTGTATGAAGTGCGAGCGGGTTGCACATGAAATAAGCATGTATCCCACGATGATGTGAAAGGTAGGTAGTAAGTACGTGCATGATCACTCGACGGTACCAATTGTGCTCTGATTAATTGTCTGTTTACTTGTCCGTGAAGATAGATGGATGGGTATGGTGGTATTAACAAATTGCGACAAGACAAAAGAATGCAATCGGAGGCCGTTTCGTTAATACCTATCTGACGATGGTGGGTAACCACGTCCACCGTATCCCTTCTGCTGGTAAAGCTGCTGCCCACTGATCCCACCCACGAGGCTGCCTGGTGCCCCGTGGTAATTGCTCCCGGCATCCTCCAAGTATTCCGAGTCCTGCCCGGCCAGGAGTGGGTCCTTGACCTCCCACACAGCTGCCTTGGAGCCAACTGAAAACTCGAGGTCCTCGCGCTAACGGCCGCCACCAGATGAGTGTGCGAATACACGAGACGACACACGCAGCCACGCACCGTGATACTGTCCCAATACTTGTAGACCATCATCACGCTCAGAAGCATGCACAATGTGAAAAAGAATAGCCCGTCAATGTAATGCTTGATGGCATCGCATATCGTCGCGCTAAAGGCGAACAAGAGGATCTGTGCAATCGTGAAGAAAGCCGCCCCAAAGATGATATCACCGATAGGCCATCGATCTTCCAGTGTACGGAACACCAGGATCAGCTGCGAGACGACGTAGATAACTGCGCAAACCAAGGGCCAGAGGATGTAGACAATCCAAAGTCCAAGAGGCTTGGTATTCTTGAATCCCGCAAAGCCCTTGAACGTCGCGATGGCGACGAAAAACGAGATCCCGAAGATAGCAAAGCAACTGAGTCGTAAAAGCTACAACCCGAAAAGGGTTTTAGTGCGCAGTCTCACCGTGGAGATGAGGAAAGAGCGGCCGCACCCATAATGATAAAGGTGTACCGTCCTCGGCGAACTGGAAACCAACGAAACCATTGATGAGGAGACAACAATAGGCGGCCGCGACCAGACCCGTATATGCTGCCGCAAACCACTACAGCCGCCCGAACATTGATCAGAGAGTAGTCCGAGAAAGGACCATGCCCGTACTGACCGGATAGCTAGCGTTGGCAGTTGGAATGATGTTAGAATCAAGGAAGAAAGCGAGCAATTCGATGATCGCATAGAGATAGAAGAACATGACAATCTCCTTGCGTCCTAGCACATGGTCAACACTAATTGACACCGACCGTCTGACGTCATGTCAGAAGCCCTACTCACCCACTGCGGTGTATTTACTTCGAATATGATAAATCATTATACCCGTCATCAAAATTGCGACGATGTGGACGAAGCATGTTGCTAGAGATCGGGAAAAGAAAAGCCGGTCAAGAAAAAGTAGGTTTTACGGCTGTGCGTCGGCGCGAGGCCAGCGCCACTCGCGAATGGAGGATAACGACTCACAAGGTTGGAAGATGAGGGTGCCAGCGATGTCCACGTTCCTACTATAGCACGACGGCTCGATACCCTGATCGGAACCCACCCATGGGCAGATAACGAGTGCGGCTGTCTGGCAAATTCTGTTGAAGGACCCGAATTCGACGCCCATGCCACGATCGGAGAAGAGGCGATGACAGGAGAGATGGGAAAGAAAATGAGAGCAGATGTGGATACGAAGTGGAAGAGGGTGGGTGAGAGGAACGATGGGAGGCGTAAAGGACGTGGGAGGTGGGGGTCAGCTCACTCGGAATGAGTGGGTTGCTGTTGGCGACGTTGAGAACACGAGAGGCGAAGAGTGCAAAAAATTGTCACAATCACATGTCACACTGGTGACACCGCGTGATCTCACGTCACATTCCCTTCACTTCCCCAACCCCAAAACTGTGCTTACTGTATGGGCAATATCAATGATGATGACGATGGACGATGACAACACGCTTCGCGTATCGCTGTACAGTACAGTATATAGTTTACCGCCACTCCGTAAGCGCGCGCAGCATTGAGCCCAAAAAAAAAACGCTCGGCCTCAATATAACCATAATCTGCCACGGCCGACGACAATAGTACGGCTAGCCTAGCAGCCAGCAGCCATTGCTCCGCCCGCCTCGCTCGGAAAGTCTGAATTCAATATTGACATCTCCACTCCCCGATTTATGCTCTCACCGCATAAAAACTTATGACTTATGCACTTTTACCGTGCCCTGTTCCTCGGACGGGACTTGTCGGCGTATCTCTGGTCCATCCAAACAGTAGTTTGGATCATGGATCATAAATGGCCCTCCCCCCGCGCTGCTGCGATGAGGCCTCACCCAAACACGGAATCGGCACATCAACGATCCCGTCAATGTCAATGGCGAGATTTCAGGACAGGATGGGCACCTTCCGGTGCCGTACAGCACTGTATTGCAAACATATCTCGTCCCTCGCCCTTTCTATTGATTTGAATGAAGTTTGCGGCGTTCTCGTTAGCTCATGCACCTTGTGAACCAACCATCTTCGAACGATCAGCGCTCTTGACCTCTCCGATTCAGGATCAAAAGATAGTGCGTGCACGAATGTACTGTATCAATTGTGACTACATGAGCCTTCTGCCTCTGCACTCACAGTACGTACCTTGGCCCTTGGCCGGCGTATCTGTCATTCATTCAGTGATTTTGATGTTTGCTGTCACTCTGTCGCTCTGATGGTCTCTGCTGGGTCGAAGCCGTTAATGTCACCTGCTGTCATCATTATACCCGTTGATATGGCAGGAGCTCGGCCGAGTTGGCAAGTGCGGGGACATCCTCTCGTCCTGACCGGCCTGACCGGTGACCGCTACTGTACACGTACACCCCGCTTTGGACAGATCTATCCCCAAAACAGTTGGTGCATTAATGTTGATGGTGTCTGTCATACCCAGTCATCCGCTGAGCGTCATCAGGTTGCAATCGTCGACTCCACCACTCTCCAAATTGGGGGCCATCTGACCCCTAATATTGAAAATAATCAGAAGTCGCCAGGCAGGGCAAGGGAGAAAGAAAGGCACCAGATAACGACGCATCAATCCGTGGTGCGCTGAGACGATCAAAGCGCATGGGTGTAATTAAAGAGAGCCGCGCCGCCTCTCGAGTCGTTCCCGCTCTTGGAACCGGGAACCGGAGGTGACAGGACCTGATATCACAAGCAAGGAACAGCAGAATTTCTCTCAAGAGTAATTTGCTTGTCTTTGCCCAACAGCATCCGGATCTCAGTAGTGTAAGCATCATCACTGTGGCCTAAGGGACTGCTCAGCTCAATATACATGCAACGCGGCAGAGATCGCCTGTCTTAGATAGGGTCACGCGGACACCCACCGAAAAAAAAAGGTGGATGAGTTGCTGGTTCCAGTCCAAGTCCAAGTTCCATCCAACTACGCCCGATTTACCTCCTCAATTATGGCGTAAATTAAACAAAAAGGGTTATACCCGAATAATCGGGTCCGCGCCAACCACCTGTAGTAGGTGGCGATGAATTCTCCATGAAGAGAAGAGACTCTTCCAGAGGCTTCCACTGTGATGCCCATGCAATCCAGATCATGGCTGAGCTGAGCAGGATAGGACGCGCTGTCAAAAAAATTCCGAATACAGCAGTCATCTCGCGAGGTTTTGGCAATCATCCAGATGGGTGGTTTCACGGGGCGCGTGTCGCATATCATCACCATCTTCGTCGTTACTTAGCCGCCTGTCACCGCTCTCTCGTACCCTCGGCATTTTTTGAGGGGAGGTGTGAGGGCAACCGTGATATTATGCTTTATGCTACAAGCACCATATCCAATCGAGTGATTGCTGCACTTGGACCAAGAGCCGTAGGTGCCACTTACGAACCCCATTCGACAAGCAATTAGCCAGTTCGGGCTTTGCTTTTTTCTCTTTTCAATTTTTCTTTTTCATGCGCTAACCTACAACGCCAACTCAAATGGGGAAATTAGGTCCAGCTGGTCCCTGTGTGTCAGGTCAGAAGAAAAAGAAATTTTTGACAATGGGTGGATTGGAATCACGAGTTGTTCGTTGTACTGCCACCCTTATTGACGCCGAATAATGACAAGTGTCGGAACAACCGAACGTTTTTGTCCTAAGCTAGGGACTCCGTTTCGCTCGAAATCGGGGGTCGGGCTTATGGAAACTCCCACGAATACAATGCAAACAGGGGTCGTTTGGCTTTTTTTTTTTTGGGTGTCTCTAAGGGACCTAACCTAGCCGCCTTTCCTAACCCACCAATGGGAATTAGTAAGGACGGCCTGGCAGGGGTGCGAGGGGTGCGTCCCGACCGCATACGAGCACGTATTTTGAGCGCACCCCCGACGGAGCCGGCAAAAGTTCTGGGCCGACGATCCAAATGCGTGGTGTGGGTGGTGGAAGGGGGATGTTTCACCAGCGCAGCACCGCACGCCCCTCCCCCCAGATGTAGCCTGGGCGATTGAGACAGTTCTGGACCGGGAGACCAATTAATATGGGACCTGCGCAACACCCGTGCGCCCGTCGATAAGAACAAGAGATGGAGATGGATATGAGGTTTACGTATGTAGTGGTACGGTAGCGGGGCGGGGCTCTCGGGGGATTCCCCCCTGCGAAGAGTGTACAGTATGTGGGTATTGTACGTATTGAATGTACAGTGATGTATGGATAGATATGTGTGAGAGTGTGCGTGTGCAGTGCGTCGTTGCCCGCGGATGGCCGGCCGCGTTCGATGATGATGAATCACGCCAAGATGCATCAACAGGGTGCCGGAGGGAGGGTTTTAGCAGTTTCGCGCGCGCGATGATATGAATGGCATGGAGGGGGGGTTTACATCGCCCTCTATTTTCATTTTCGGCGATTGCATTTTCGGCGATTGCGTACGAGAAACTTGCCGGATATAACCAAGGAACAAACCCCTGTTGTTTGGCGGGGCAGCGGGAAGCGCGGAGGAACGGAGGCTGTTGTGTCCCATCCGAGTAAGCTCTCGGTCGGAGCGTGACGAGATACAGAATTGGTCATCATATCACACTAAGGACGTCGCCGGCTCGCGGGCGTAATTTCTTGTGCTCTTATTTTTTTTTTCGTAAACCCTTATTATTATTAGTTTAGCTGATCCCGGGAAAAGGTAAAAAATAATGAGAGACATTCGTTTCCACTCCGGCGTAGGCTATCAGGCCGAACTAATGCCAAGCGGGGACCCAAAAACATAGCGCCGATGATGGGTGATACTACTACCTTGTTGCGATCCAAACCCAAACGTCCATCGGTCGGAGTTGTCTCACTCGTCATCCTCAGGAGATCGAAGAAGGAATACGGTAGTAGATAACGGGACTAGCGTCTCAACTCAACCAACACAATGCGACGAGTTAGACTCCGTGGAGTACACCAAAACGCTTTTCGCCCTGTTGGGAATTTCCGATGACTCGCCCATCCCGTGTACATTTGTATAAAAAGATCTTATTGACCCGAGGGGGGGGCTTGATCAGATGGTAACTGACTGGCGAACAAGATTGCGGGCGGGCGTCCCGACCCACCGACACCGAAGAAGATCAAAAAGAGATATGTGTCTCAAGGGCGGAGATGGGATGGGATGGCAAATATAATACGATACGAACAACAGGAACAACAATGGGGCTGCGGCCGGCAGAGTGGAATCGAAATTTCCACTTGTACTCCACAGAGATAACTTACATGCACCACATACCCATGGCTGCGGACTCAGTGACGACGGACGGGCCGGGCAAACCACCAATGATCTCGCCCGAAAATAGACAGCAGGAGGGCGTGTGTCAATGGGCGAAATGATAAGTGACGAAAGGGGAAAAGTTGGCACGCAAGGGGTAAAATTTTTGCTATTGATCACGACCCCTTTGGTAGGGTTGGGTGGCAGAGGCCCACCTTTTTTGATGATGCTGATGAGCTGATGGATGATGACTCGATGACTCGATTCGGGGACAGACAGGGTTTTTTTCGCAAATACAGTGAGGTTTTTTTACGGGTGTTTGACAAAGCGGAAGCCATTACGGAAAGTAGCGGAACAGAGAAGTAAGGGAAGGGAAGGATAGACGGTTGCGGCGTATATAATTTTTTTAGGGATACGGTATATCTGGGCATGGGGACGCATCCACCACATCTCACATCTCTTAGACGAGCGGCTGTCGACGAATATCAGGGTAGTGAAACCGCGGGGGACCACGAAAAGAAATTGACGCAGATCACTGGGAGATTCTGGATCACCCATCCCAAAGGCAGGCGACGAGTTTAACTTGATACGGACAGGGGGCCTTTCATTGAGGCCTGATCAGTGTGAGGTTGAGTGGACTGACACGCGCGCGCGCGCGAGAGAGGGACATGAGGAAAATGCAGAGGCAGTGACGTCGATTATCGGGAATCGCTTGCGGAATGGCTGCAAAAATCCTAAATGGAGCAAGTGAGCCGAGCTCGGTATCTCGCGGGCTAACTCGAGTTGCGACTGATTATGGGAGGCGGATGTGTGAGTCCGCGCGCGGCCAACACGAAATTAGATAGGAGCGAGCGACAGCCGCTAAGGGCCCCAACGGGTTGTTAATTGCTACTAGGACAGTGCCATACAACAGTTTACCCTATTAGACCACTAGCTATCAAAAAAATCACCGTCAGGGTAGGGGGTGAAACCGGGACGGGCGCATCGATGTAGATGGTTGTGTGAGAGAGTTTTTCGGATGTGCATGTAAGAAACGGGAAAAGCGGTGAACAGTGGCACGGCGACGAGCGTCGGACGTGTCTGATGGATGGCGCGAAGGGGCGCGGTTTGTGTTGGGAAGCGTGAAGTTCAGGACAAAGGCAAAAGCAGCCACATTAGAATCTGTGAATGAGATCCACGCATTTGGCTTATTATCCAATTGAATGACAAACGCCGGACCAGGCACACGCACAGGTGAGGCAAGGGGGGAAGAAAAGGGAAGTAAAGTAACCGTAGGCCGTAGTTTCCCGATGCAGAAAAGAATGGGACCGTTCGCGGGATGTGAATCGTAGAGTTGAACCAAGTGAATCTCAGATCTTGGCTCTCTGAAGGAGATCCATGGTTGCCGCATCTTCCCCTCCAGCGCTGATCGATTGTATGCATCTATAAGTACATATACATAAGGGAAAAAAAGGGAATGAACGAGCGAAAAGAAACAAGGAACATGGGATTAGGCTGGGCCGGCAAGTTGCGGTAATAGGTTTAGCTGATTTAGAGCGCAGAGCGCTCAAAGGGAGAAGCAAGGGGAGAAGTCGGTTTTGGAATGGGATGTAAGATTACGGAACGGAGAGGGAGAGGGAGATGGGCAAGGCAGGGGCAGGATCCGGGTGAACTAGAGGAGGGGGTGTTTGGTCCACAAAGAGAAACAAGCGAAGACAAGATGGAGAGCGCGGAGATGGAATGTGTGGTAACGAGGTGACCTGGAGTTTGGCAAGAGCGGGGGCGTAGCCCCATGTGGAATGTGTTGCGGCTAGAGACAAAAGGTTGTCCAAGGTGGACGAGTTGGAGGGAAGGATAAGCGTGGGAAGAGGGAGGGGGAAGATTGCTTATGTGAGTTACCTGATATGGGGGGTAGTCGAGGAGAGGCTATGGGGAATCCCCAGGGAAATCCAAGGATTACCGAATGAGCCGAGGCATGACGAGATGAGGTGAGGTGAGGTGGGAAAGGAAGAGACCGTTAAGTGGTGTTTGTTTTGGGCGATCTCGACTCGAATCTTGGATTTGGATTTGTGATCCATCATCAAGGCGATGGATGGGTACGGTAAGTATGGTATGGCACGGCATGCCATGCCACGCCACGCCACGCCACGCTTTGGCGTGTGCCATGCCATCGCATCCCGAAGGCCATCGTCGGTCGATGAAAAGTCCATCTCCATCCTATCTCGCAAAACAGAGATCCCCTAAGCGGAAATTTAGAACCGTCCATTCTTTTTTACATATACCTATAATTTTATTTTTCCCCCCATTCCTTTTTTTGGTCCTGCCTAATACCGTACCGTGCCGTCGCGTCGTTCCCGACTGGGACAGGCTAACCTCTACGCTTTCATATACAGCCCCTTATTGGTCTTGCAATATGTTCTGTTCCCGTTCCCGCATCTCTGCTTTTCTTTCATGGCCGTGGCCGTTATATCTCTCTCCCCTCCTCTACCTTTCCCTCCTTGCCACGCCATGAACCTCCCCTCTCTACCCTCCGAAGTCCTCAACATCGCCGTGTCTTATCCTTCATGGCAACCTTTCCACACAATCACTCCTCCTTGGTCTTCAAAACCTCACCATCCCTCGATGACCACCTTACCACCCATCATGTCCTTACAACGCCAGTATCACTACAGAGACACGGCCTGTTCGTCTCGTCTCCCTCTCCTCTTCCCTTCGTCACTTACACCTGCTGCCCACAGTACCTCCTCTTGCGACCATCCACCCACCGCAACAACCCCAGGTCACGCCAACTCTGGTTCCTCCACTGGACGCGTCGCGCGCTTCCTTACCCTATGCAGCCAGCTCTGCCTTGGGACAGAAGCCTCCCACACCCCCACCCGACAATGTACCATCTGAAGAACACGTCGCGAGCTGGTTCAGCGACTCTCGTTCACATTCCTCTCAGTACACCGCTGAGAACACTTGCGAAATGATTTGCTACCTCTGGTTCTCTCAGTCCTCCAACCTCAGTCCAGTCAACACGTCTCCCTCACAGCCAATTATACCCTTTAATCCCCAAACTGCCAGGCTTCAGTTTTCTGTGTCCTCGGTCTTTGTACATTTTATGCAAAAGCTCCTTCAGACGACTCAGCTCAGTCAATCCGTCATTGTATTATCATTACACTACGTCTTTCGACTCAAGGAGCGTAACAGCGGCACCATTGCGCATCCCGGGAGCGAGTTCCGTGTCGCTGTCGCCGCGCTCATGATGGCGAACAAGTTTGTGGACGAGTAAGTGGCACCCCGTCATCTTTTTAACGCGACGGTGGCCTCATGTGACGCGTTTTCAGCAACACCTATACAAACAAGACCTGGTCAGAGGTGTCCGGTATCGAGTTGAATGACATCAACAAAATGGAACGCGAGTTTCTTGCGGGCATCGATTTCAACCTTTACGTGGACAAGGAGACCTATGTCCGCTGGGTTGGTCTCTTGGAGGGTCTCGTAATGGCAAAGGAACGGGGTAGCCGGCAATGGAGGTCCCGTCAAACACCACGCGCAATCACTATCGTGCGGCCAGTGGCTCCTTTGACCGTACCTTCGAAGGGTAGGACTTTGTCCGCACGTGCGCGCTCCTCCTCCCCGGTTCACCTCCAGCGCGGTTCGGATTCGCCCCACTCCCTTGCGAACAGTAACCCTCAGTATTCGCCGGAGATTGCGATAGACGTAGAATCTCCGCTCCGCTCACGAGGGAAGCGCTCCGCTTTCGACGCCTTTTCGCCCACTTCGGCTGCATTCGATATTGGGCGACCTTCAAAGAGGCCCATCAGTCTTGCTGTTGAAATTCCGCAGCCTGCGGCGGGCAGCGTTCACACGCCGTCTCCGATGGAGTCTTTACAGTCCTTCTCAAAGCTGTCCCTCGGCTCGTCACCTGCGCTTTCCCAAAGCACAGAGAGCACAGCCGTGACGGCCTGTACACGGAACATTCCGCCTCAGACATTGATTGCTTCGTATCGATTGGACCCTACCAAACCGAGACCTGTTCCAAAGGTGTGTGCATAAGACTGATTTGGTCAAATGGACCTTCATTCTGACGCAACCCCAAAGCACCTGTACTTCTATTCTTTGGCAGGTTCCCCTATGGCAGACGATAGCCGATCACGGAAGGGTCTCTTGCGTTATCATCAACCTCCAGAGTCGTCGGCGCCCTCGTATTACGCATATCCTCCGCCGCCGGTGCCGTATGCTATTCACTCGGCTTCGGCCAGCCCTCATCATGCTAGTGTCACACTTCCTCCCGTCCTCCCTTACAGCACAATGGTCTCTTGGACCCGTAACACGGCTGCACCTGCCGTGTCTCACGATCCGAGCTACCCGCGCGGTGTGGAGGTACAGGAGTCTCTCCCTGCCTTGCGTGAGATGACGAATGGGACAATTCCTTTGGCTCCTTTTGCTAACGCTGGTCCCCCCGGCGTCCATTATCATTACCCTACACCATCATACTCCCCAGATTATCATTGGCGTCGGGGACGGCGCCTTTAATTCTTGTTCTGCCTGTTCACGCTGCCACTCTACGAACTACGGGCACTTTTGACATTTTTGTCTACATGCATCACATAATCTTATTGTACACCACCATCGATCGCTCGCATACAACCTACTTTCTGCATTTTCGGACTCGTTCAATTCATCCAACTCGCATGTCATTTTTCACCACAATTCCACAGAAGCACCAGTTTTCTTTTATTTTCCCTTTCTCGCATTTGTGTATCACACACCCCTGGGTTTGATTTCGGCTTACAATTGTGCACGTGCAACATGATGCAATTATCATATGAGTTGGAGCGTGCTACAGCGCCCCGGCAAGGGATGGTTGGGCCAGGGTCCGAGTTGCCGGTGAATAGAGTGTAGTGAATGCAGATCTAAACTGCCGATTGAAGCGCACGGCGGAAAATGGTGGACCCGACTTGCCGTCTTTGTTTGTTCGCGAAGCGCTCCTCGCCACACATTTTTCAATTTGGTCCCGATGGTCATTACCCTTTTCGGGATACGGATTCCATCCTCGGCCTTTTTCCTTACCTTACCATTACCAAGTGTTTTGAACATTTGAGAGAGAAGAGAGGAACAGAGGGGGAGAGGAACAGAGAGGGGGTCTCGCTCTTCTACGCCACACGATCAAAGGAATCCATTCAAAATAACGCTGCGGGAACGATCTCCGGTCTCGCTCGAATTAACGAAAAGGCACCGACCGACCGTTGGATTGTTCATTGTCACCTGGTCTTCTGCCTATGTGGATGCCCAACCCAACAACCCAAACATGCAACAATCGAATCGAAACGTGAGGGGCCAGAACCAGAACCGGTAAAATTTTCCCTTTTCTCTTGTCTGTCTCACCCATTCCTCACCTTTTCTGGGCGCCCCTTTGCGTGATTCTCCCACTAGTCCAGGCCAGGACTTCTCTCTCACACCCGTCGTTTACGCATTCCGGGTGGAGACGTTGCGAACCCATCCCCTGGCTATATCAAAGTGCCTGTCCAATTTACAAAAAGTTATTCCGTGGTCAAGTAGGATTGTTGGCGTGATGGATGACCGCAACCCGCTGAACCACGGTGGAAACGGCGTGACTGACCTTAACCACCATCCCATTTATCCTTTTTTGGACTATTTCCATTATCATTTTATTTTTTTTTCGCCGCGTCAGCCACACACAGCCCCCCTTCCGTGCCGCAACACCGCCAGCAGGGAAGGGAGAGGGTCGAATTGTACAATTCGGATGTTATGGAGCCTGATCCGCGCACCGCACTCGCCCCTCTCCTTAGTCTGTCCATTCCCGTCGGACTGACGGACGGACGGATCCCAGCGGGCAAGTTGAGGAAATATCACGCAATCCGCGCCCGCGCTTTTACTTTTTTACTTTTTACTATTGTCATGTCATGCGGAACGCGCGGAAAACCTCCCCTTTGACAACCGCCCAAACGGTGGAACGCTTGAACTTTGTTAGCGTACAACGTGTGTGGGCTGGACCCCTCCCTACCCAAACACCCAAACACAACCCCCAATCGCACATCCCCGGGAAATTATCACGCTACATTGCGTGCAACGCGCACGCCACGCCACCAACCACGCAAGCGACGAACTCGACGGTTGTCAAATGCTGCCATATACGTTACTTATTTTTGTATATGTGGATACCTTTATGACCGCCAAGGTTTAGTTACATATTTCGCTATATCTACGGCATATTCTCTCCCGCGCGTTCCTCGCGATTCGATTATAGCACCGCAAACCCAAAGTTGGTCTCTAACATCATCGTCACAACCCGCATCCGCATCCGAGCCCGAACCTCCGCGCGACGGGGAATGGGGAAGGGGAGGAGTCGCCTGAGCTCGATTAGTGGCTCTCCCCCTGGATGGACCCTTTCGTTTCTTCACCCATCCATTTTAGCGCCACTTTAGGCTTTGAGTGGGTGGAGTGGGTTTTGTCACGATCAAAATAAATAAATAAATAAAGTTAAATTAAATTTTGAAGGTTACAAATTTAAGTTATCCCCTGAGACGACTCTTTGTTGTTGGGATCACACCCATACACCCATCGAATGGCGAACGAGCGCACACGTACAGTACTGTTGTATCGTGTGTGCGCCGATTTGAACGGTGCGCCAATATACATACATCAGAAACACCCAAAGGTCGAATTCGAATTATACAATGCTGATAATCTCCGATTTGAAATTTCGTCGTGATTGGGTTGCGTACAATTCGCTGACTGCGTCGCACTTCCAACAAAGCCGCAAAGCCGAAGTTAGACGGTGAAGGGTAGCAATGTATCAAAGTGGTGCTCCCCCGGTTCCCGGTTGATCTGGGACAGGGACAGAGGGACAGAGAGAGGGAGTAAGATCGACCGACCGGCGCGAGGAGCTCCAGTGCGGTGAACCCGACCGGATTCGGATCTCCTTTTCCTTTTTCACGATAATTTATTTTTTCCCTTACCCCTACACCCGCACCCGTCACATGCCCCTGCGGCGCAGTCGAAAGTCAAGGTTACAGTTTTTCGTTATGAAATGAAGTGGATTTCGTTTTTATTATGGAACATATTGACTCGGAACGCGGGATCAATCAATCGCTTTCGTCAACATGTGGAGCTCTCTTTGTGTTATGGTTATGGGATGGATGGATTGCTTTAGACAATGGAATGGAAAATGTATGGAGCGCGCGCCGCGCCCGCGCGACATTGTATTACACTGAGTTTCGAGGGTGACGCAGGAGCATATGCATATATGAGAAGAGAAGGAGGTACTTTTTCAGGCCACTAGAATAGGGATACGTTGAGTTGAGGGTCAACATTTTTCACGCGGCTCCATGGGGAAAGTGCATGTGCATGAAATCTGTCAAATCTGGGGCAACCACGTCACACCGCCTGCCGTCATACGGTCTCTCAAGGGGCTTAGCATGACGGGAAAGCGACTGGACCCGAGTCGGTCGAGCCGTAAATAACGAATGTTGGCACTTGGGATGCGACCGACCTGGACTTCCGCATAAAAAGATCCATATACTGACTACATTTATCATAGCACTGACGGCACGGGGAAGCACCCCGTCTTCGGACTCTAGTTCTCTGGGTGCCACCGATCTGATTGCAAGCGGTGATTGGACGGTCCCGCGGGAGGGAGAGGGTCATTTCATCCCTGTCCGTCCTTTTCTTTCGAACAAAATGATGTTAGGGCCGATAATAAGTGCCAGCGGGCTCGTTGGGCTCCTATTCCAAAACCCGTTTTTTTTCCACGTTGCACTTCTGTTCTGGGCCCTCACTATTCGACTTGACTCGGGACCTCCGGGGTTTGAAAAAGCACGCGGCGCGGCTGAGAGGGACGGCGCTGTGACAGGCCAACCTTGCTTGTCAAACGCAGGTGGGGGAACGTAACGATCCGAGTCACGGACGCTAGATTCGGCTAGCAGTAGGCAGGAACACGCAAGGTTTGGAAAGGGTGGTGTCCGACCTAGCCGTAGCGCGTGATCTTGCCATCATCGCCGCCAGCGATGCGATCCATGGCCTCCACACACCCGCTCCAAACCAAATACCGCCCGAGACCCGTGCTGTGTGAGTCAGTGGAACCCCCTTCTTAGGTTTGACATAACGGCCTGCAACAGATCGGCCCTGAAACAGAGCAAAACAGATTATTATGATAAGTCGTCGTACCGCCCACCGATACGATCATGTTCCAATATGGACGCGGACCGCCTAGATTATGAATGAACACAAAAGCGCAGTTCCACCCCTTTCATTCGTTGGAGGCCTAATAAAAGCCCTTTTGACCCATTGAGGGCACCGACAAGTCCGAGACTGGCAAATCGGGCTCCGCGAGCGCCACAGGTCACAGGTCAGGACTGCGGCGTATGATCCCCTTCGGAGACGGCTACCTTTCGCTTTGCTTCCTGAGCGGCTGCCACTTCGGCGCGCAGGCGTGACATGTTTGCGGTGGCGAAACCTTGAGTGAACTGATAGCCAGACAGGAATCCAGTGACTGATGGGTAGAAGAAGGTGCAAGTGGTACATGGTCAGGACACGATCGCTTCTAGGAACTCTGACGAGAGGAAATAGGAAAGAACACCCCCCTGGCGCCGCTATTTTGCGCAACTGGTATGGTTGGGTTGATTGATTTCAGGGGAATCCATTCACTCACGGGTTCCGGCGAAAACAGTGTTGATTCTACTGAGGCCTAATCTGCCACCGATGATGGCTAAGCGCAGGGCGGTGGTGTTGAGATGGCATGGATGAAATGAAAGAGAAGAGAAGGTGGCGGACCTCCAAGGAGACCAGCAGTGAGGCCTGCGAATGTACCGTCACGTCGGGCTTTCTAAAGGAAATATTGAAGAATGGAGTGGCTGTTCGATAGGAAGATCAAAATAATCGCGAGACGTACGCCATTAGCCCGAGCAACGGCATCGATAGGGAGTGTATGTTCGGATTCAGACATGGTCGAGTTGTGAGGGACTAGCTCAACTGGCACAAGTGGCAAGCAAGTATCTCACAATCACCCACCACCTCCGCGGGTCAGAACGGACACGGACGAACACAGGAAGCCTTGGACCCGTGGTCTCTCGCTTTCGGCACATCACGCCATATTTGTGACGCGACGCGAAAAGATGTGTCACACTCCGTTTTCAGGCGCCGTCCCGAGTTGCACCCCTCGAACTCAAATTTTTTTTAACGACTGTATCGTGTCTCTCCCAACAACTGTATTCTCTCCTCGTAATGTCCGCCCGCAAGAGGAAAGAACGGACATCAGATTCCCAAAATTTCGATTCCATTCAAGGTAATCATTCACGCGTTATATTGAGCGTCTGTCTGCCAAACCTCTGTTTTTTTTTGTTACTTTTCCCTCTGTACACAAATATAACGACAAACTCCGCAACAGATCTCGTCCTCAGAATCAAAACTAAACTTAATCACCGCGCGGACTCGACGGGCGCTTATCCAGCTCTCGTCACCGAGCTTTACGAACTTTCAACTTTGTCCGAACGTCTCCTCAATCTACGTTCCAATTCGAGCGAGTCCTGGCTGGACCACTGTCAAGTTGATGTCCTTGATCGGGAGGGTTGGTCCCATCTGTTCCGCCGTCCCTTGGCTTCCCTTACTCACCCCACCTTGCCCGAATAGGAACTTATTTATGGAACCACTCCAGCTCTATGCGTCTTTTGGCGGGTGACCAGATACCTGCCGTAGTTGCGGCCTGTACGTGTCCAACAACAACTTCCACTGGTCATATTCTTTTTCTGCCGTCATCCCCCCTTATGTGCCCCACCTCTCTACCCTAGTACGACTCGCCGGTTTCCGCCTTATCGAAGCAGGTTTACCCGAGAACCTCGATGTGGACTGTCAGCCTTCCCTTTCGATGCGTTGCATCCTGGAAATTGAGCGGTCCGCCGTCCCTGCAGGTCTCGTTCACATGTTACAATTGGCGAGTAAGACGGGTGCCACCCTAGCAGGTAAGCGTGTGTCCTCTTTCCCAGGAACAAGTCCCACGGTCCTATATCACCCACGTGTGACACCTCCATCATTTTCATCAACTTTCCCGGATGGTTTTGTTCTCAGATTCCGGGAAATTCGAATTGGCTTCCAGCGTTTTAACGTCTGCCGCCAAGGTGCGTGCGCCCTTGTAAACGGCGCGTGGAGAGTCGCCTTGTCGCCCATTTTGCGTGCTTTGGTTGTTCCAGTTTGAGCAAAGACTCCGAGATGCAGACGATCACCAAAATTTGCATCAACAGTCCATAGCGCAGGCAACCGTGGTCTATTACTGCAGTAGAATGGAAGCAGTAAGCCTCGTGCCCCTGCGAAACGTTTCGCATTCATTGTGTTCCGGTGCTGAGTCATATGCCCAGGCTTGGAAGGAAGGCAACGAGAGCGTCGCACAATTTATGCTTCGGAACATCACCGGTATGTTATTCCGGTGCAGCGCTTCCAGCGGGCCCCGTGCCCATCTGATCATCCTAGAAAGCAACGTTGAACGCCTGGCCCATTTGTCCGCGCGTGACGTATGCGCTTTCCAATTTCACCTCATGTCCGTTACCCTGAAGGTCTCGCCCTTTTTTTTTCTCATCAGCGTGAACTGCTGGCTTCAAAGGTTCTCGAGATCGGAAGGTCACATCTAAACGGTGGTGCCCGAGACAGGGACAAGAAAATTGACGCGAGAGCCGAGGAGGCCGTCAGGTGGCTGCAAAAGGCGTTCACCCTGGCAGAACACCTTGATGATACGTTAACTGCCGGCGCTGTTGAATTGAAGGTGGGAAATGTCTTTTATAGGATAGTGCAGCTGATGGTGGACATATGCGGCCTCAGCGAGGCATATTGAGAAATTTAGGTTCGCCGAGTCGTTTCGTCCCTGCCCTTCTTCACCTCACGTTTTGGTCGGTTTGTCCTGTTCCCAGCACGTGCCTACGTTCTTTCATCCAGTTTGAATCCGGATAACCTGCCGCGCGCCGAGACCGCCCTGAATGAGTTACTCGATTCGATACCTTCGGACGACGTAAGCATCCATCAAACCCGTGCGTTATTGTTGTCCCTCAGACGTCGCTCCTAGCAGAAGGACGTAGCAAATCAAGAACTGCATTGGTGGAAACTTGCGGTCCTTAGGCGGCGTAACGCCCCCGAGGACGCCCTTATTGAAAGTGAGCCTCAAATTTGGGTCGACGTCACAGGTTAACAGATTTGGTTCATTACTGATCGCGGCGCGCTCAGCCTTCAGGTCTATCATTGGTAATATGGAGTTCACAGAAGACAACGTCACGAAGTGCATCTCCATCTGTTATGGGACTGTTTTGAGTTATTCACCCCTTGCCTTCACATACCCAGCATCCTACTCGATCTGAGGACGTTGCCTCACCATCAGTAAGTTGATGCGTCCGGCTGTTGCTGCTATAATTTGATGTCGCATGTATGTGAAAGACTTGTGGTCAAAATCATCCAGATGTGCCTTCGAACCGCCCTGGGAGCTGTCAACGACTCGGGGTTGCCATTTGTAGATCGTCTTCTTTTGGCCTTAATATTTCACTGTTCCAAGGACGCGGATCATGCTAGAGCAATGCGTGATCTTAGGGAAACCTGTTCTCGTACGTGGGTGCCACCTACGGGCGCATATCGATGCCATTGAAGTTCTAGTGCTGGAGTCTGCCGAATTTGAGGTCCCCAAGATCGGTGCCACTGCCTGTCTCATGGTACGTTTCGTGTAAACCCCCCTAGTACCCTGGATGGGAACCCTCCACAGTTGTTTTATCAGTACGGAGAGCGAAAGCGTTCTCTCAAGCGCTGTGCAGATGCCGTAGAGTGGTTCCTACTCGGGACACGTAGCGCCTTTTCGAGTGTCGCAGATAGCTGCGCAAGTAAATGTTTCCGGAAAGCCGCTCTCTGTCATATCGAGCAAGAGGAATACGCGCAAGCATCGGACATAATCCGCCACTGTCCCGGAGAGGAAGCAGCAACACATTATTTGTCTTTTTTGGTTGCCGTTAAACAAGGTAAGGGATCCTTTTTGCGGTGTGTTGCAATTGCACAGCCAAACAAATTCCACTCTGACCCCGCGCCAAAGGCTGGGAAAATGACGGTGAGGATCAACTGATTTCTGTTGATAATCACATCACACTGTCACCACCCCATGTTGATGCTTTTCCACCCCCCAGCAATTCGGGCGGTCAAGGCCATGGTTCATGGTTCTGGTTTCGACCAGAGAATGTTGCTCATGGCCACGCGGATGGCACATGAAACTGATCTGAAGAATGTGCTCCTTTCTGTTCTACAGGAACTCCTAGACTACGTGAGAGCCGGGAAGGCGACCGAAATGAACGTGGAGCCCATCACCTTGGTTCGCTGCATGATCAGACTCGTTCTTCGCCTCATAGCCGATCCTGCAAATGTTGAGGGGAAGTGAGTGGGGATATACCTTCTGATGTATGTGGCGTCCCTCATGGCGGCCCATGGAAACTAGGGACGCTCTGATCGATGCGTTGACCCAGCACTTTGTCACAGGTAAGTGATTACAGAAAATAGTCTGTGCCTTTTACTTAGGTTTTCCTTGATTGAGCGAGGGCTTTGGTCGATACTGCTTGCAAGGAGAAACGTGTGGCACCAATCATTAAGGATGTATCCTGGCTGTGGCGTACTGCATACAACTGCGCCGCACAGGGTTGTACGGAATGGGACAATGCAGAAGAAAGGGTACCACCCCTTTTCGACGCGTCACGCGAGGTACGTCCTATTCTTTACCCCAGGTTACGTTGGGATCCAACCGCATGGGGCCCAGCTGTTGGGCACTTACTTGGAAACGGCGCTCGAGGTGGATGAAGAGATGCATTTGTGTATCGTGTTTTCCTCCTTTGCCGCCGCTTCCGCTAGGGGTGTGTTCTAATTCAACTTCCCCGAGTTACTCCGCCCATTTGACGCCGATTGTTAGTGTTTGCGCTGCGCAAAATGGAACCTCAGATAGTCAATTCTGATAAGGTGCGGAGTCCCTCCCCTTTATCCCCTACAGGCGTCATTAATTTGCCATTGCAACTCAGCTTGAGTTCACCGCCCACGAAATTCAGTCCTGCGAAGAACGGTTGCGCAAGATCGTGGAGAAGGGAGTCCTAAGTTCCAACAACATTCCTCGTGTCATCCAATGCCTCAGCACACTGTTCATATTCCAGGCCGAACTCGCCTGTCGGATGAAAAAATGGCAGGTGATACCCCAAGTTATCGAAGTAAGGCATACCCTATGTGCTTTCTGTGCTTCTCTGAACAAGTCCCGTTAAATTGGTAGAAGGTCAGACAATGCCAAGCTCCGCTCTGCGACACGTTTGAGGCCATTGCCGACATGCTCGTAAGTGTATCTCGAAGCGGAGAAGAGTGAACTGCCAAGCGACGTATCATTCAGTGGTCTGCCCAAGACTGCCCTTCAGATGGTGCGGACATCGGACAGGTGGCATATTCCCCATGTCAGCTGACCTTGCCGAATGCAGTTCTTTTCGTGGCATTGGAGGCACGGCCAAACAAACCTCCTCAGCTCCTTTTCGTCCGAACACTCATGTGCAATCATACTCCTGCAGGCGATACTCCATGCCAGCCTCGATCGCAGCGCATTGTCAGTCGAGAAATTTGCGCGATGGTTGCGTGCGATCTGTACCATTCTCCTCGCCCGGAACACGGCCCCCGACCGCCTGAAGGCTATTGGCTATATCGAGCAGGCTATAACCGTGCTAGAAGAGCATGGAGGCGATGACGTCGGCGACGAGGTGATGACAATCTAGCCATTCAACCAGGTGACTTACCATTTTCTTGTTTCCTTCTCTCCCCGAAGGGGTACCCCATGGATGAACGCTATTGGCTCCTCACGTCTTCCTATAACACGGGGATTGAGTGCCTTCAGTATGGTCTTTGCTTTCCATGCTTCACACGTCTTTCACACATGACCACGTTGCCAAGTGTATGCTTGCTGGATGATGCCAGGCGATGGTTCGAGGCCAGCAGTCGTATATGTGGGTATGTTCCGGACGGTGTTGTCAGAGCAAACAGGGTGGGTCACACCCTCCTGTCTTCCTAACTTTATTCTTATTCCCGACCGGAAACCAGATCACCGAGACATACACTCATCTCATGGATCGATTCGGTTCGTGATCCCTTGGTCTGGCGGCCTGTATCCCTGGCGCTTGGATGCTGCTCTAGCTGTGTTTGTCTCCGTCGTCTATCGCTTGTCTGCTCCGTTATTCTCGGCTTGTCTGCTGCTGCTACTGCTACCTGGTATGCACACTCTCAGACACGTGTAGGGAATGGACGTAATATAAAATTCTTGATCATCGTGACCCTCCGTGTGCATCATAATCTTTGAGGTGATATAACAAAACACGTCCACGAGTGTTACCAATGGCCAAGTATTCGCTATCTGCCGAAAAATCAACGCTAGAGACGTGCCCAAGCGGCGTGCTTGATGTTGGCCAGTTCGAAAACGCGGTAAGGGACGGGAGGTGAATCTAGAGATCACAGTAATAAGGAAAACGGGGCATTTTCAATAGCGCAGGACGAGCCATACCAAACGCATCTGGTCCTTTTGTGCCTTGCTTGCAATCGCAAATAACTGGGAGTCATGGTTGAATCTGACCGCCGAAATGGAGGTTGTGAGGTTTCCTATTGCCTTCAAAGGCTTAGGCCGGTCGCTCTTACTCCACGAGGACGCGTCTGGGCCGTACACGTTAACGATCCCAGATTTCGACCTGTGTGTCACGAGAGTAACAAAAACAAAACAACGACAGTTTTCGGCGGTCCGCGAGATTACGCCCAAATAAAACGCGGGAGAGACCGACTCACCCAACTGCAACATAGCTCCCTGAGCGATCGCCGGCGAGAACGCGGCTCCCGAATCCGCCGTCGTCCTTCCACCGGTGCACGCACCGCCGCGTGCCCACGTCCCAGAGATACGCCTCTGCGTCCTCGCCGAGCGTCATGAGCTCCCGGCCGTTGGGCAACCACCAGAGCGCCTTGATGCCACCCGTGTTGTTGGCTTTCACGTTACCGACGACTTGGCCGGAGCCGGAACGCCAGTCGACGAGGTGGACGTAGCCGCGGCGCCCGGCGACGGCGAGAAGATCTCCGCCGCCGTTGAAGGCGCACACGTGCATGCTGAGGTCCGCGTTGTTGTCGCCGTTGTTTACGAACGTCGTGCCCCACAACCCGCGCGGCGAACGCGTTGTTGCCCCAGATTGCAAATCGTATGTGTAATAATAGGGGCGGTGGCCGGTGAGAAGGACGGACGAGCCGGAGGGGTGGAACTGCGCGTTCGTGACAGGCAACGCGGGGATGTGAAGGGTTTGTAGATGCGAGTTGGTGTGTCCGTCGACCTGTGATTCACGTTTTATCGGGTGTTAGAGCAAGGTCCCGCACAACAGAAAAAGATTAAAAGGTCGTGAGGCAAAGGGAGTTTAATGTGAAGAAAGAAGCACACGAGAAGAGAGAGAGGAAACCAACCAAACACGAACATTAAACAGTCGTATCCGACGGTCAGAGCTCGCGACGAGCAACATCGAGAGTTGCGGAGATGGGTGAAACTGCGCAGCAGTGACCTCACCCTCCGCCTGCGCAGCCTGGTTGGCATCGCGCAGCCGTTCAATGGCGAGCACACCTGGATCCAGACGAGTCCGCCTTTTGCGACCCAATATCCCACCTGATGACGTGACGAGCGAGTCCAGATCGTCCAGAGTCGGCGCATTGACGTCCGCATCCGCGTGCGCATCGTCGGCATCGACCTCTGTACGTCGCCGTTTTCTCCGGGCGGCGGTGGCCCATTCTGGGGTGGGGTTCATCTTGGCGAACTGTCGCCGAAGACGGCGTTCATACTCGGGCCCCTTCACCGCGTCTTCTTCCGGCGCATCGCGCAGCTTGCGCAGGCGGGCGGAGGACGCGAGCGAAATCTCGAGGGAGGCATCGTCAGGATCTGTCCATGCAGGTGCCTTGCGGCTTTTGGGGAGCTGAGGGGCGGAGGGTGCTTCACCCCCATCACAGGGTTCGTCGGAGATATTTGAGCCTTCACTCTGCTCCTCATCTCCGCTGGCTTGGGAATCCTGCGGGTCTTCAGGTGGACCAACGTCAGTGTCGTTTCCTGTCAGACTCCTCCCATTCCTTGCGCCATCGTCCACGAAAAAAAGCTTGGAGGGGTGTTAGGCAACTATCACGGAAGTGCCACCGACGATAGCTCACATCAGAATCAAGCATCCCCTCTAGTTCTGCCGTGGTCACGTCGGCGCCGCCATCCTTCTCCTCTTCTACGTCCTCGATGGCTGCGACACTGCGCCCTCGTCCTGATACGAAAGGCCATCCGAATAGCAAGCTCTCTAGCCTGCGCTCATCGTCGTCTTTGTCGGCATCGTCATCCAATAGTGTTGCGGTACCTAATGGGGCAACAGATCCGTGTGCTGGCCTGTCCTTGCGCTGGCGTTTCCGAGGGTGCTTGCCCATCGTTTGTCGCTCGGAATCCAGTCGTTGAGCGCTACGATTTGCGTTGCGTATTTTTCATCCATCCGGCCCGTCCATCTCTCAGGCCGGCTCACCGCGCCGGTTACCCTAAGACATCTTTTGCAGAACTCGTTCTTAGCCTCTCAACGTCTCAACACAAGAAAACTGCAGAAACGTAGCGAAAGTGAATTGACTCCTTGGGTACAACGGTACGTGAAGCACCCACATCGGGGCCACTGAACCACCGTTCAACGATCGGTGTAACACCCCACTGATCGGTCCATAGATTCTCTGCTATATCATGTGCAACATGTCACTTTCAAAGTAGCCTACGCAACCCAGGTATCCTTCGGGTAGTCTTTCCGATGGTAGGTGATGTGACTGTCTCGCAGGGTAGATATCAATTTCCCCGGTGAAGATGTACCGGAAACCGTAGCAGTGTCAGCCACTGCGTTGACGGTACGTAGCAGCAAATGTCCCATTCGCCAAGGAAACTCAAATACAGTATGCTGTGCATGAGATATCATTCCACTGCAGTTCCAGAGAGTGTGCCAGTTAGTAAATCAATGATCGCATCACCTCGCGTTCCCACAGTTGTGCACACTGATGCCTGTACTAAACACCGTGATCATGACTGAGGAGCAGCTGATGCAGTAGGACTTGGCGATGTATCCATGGCCGCCGGTTCGGGTGTTTTGATGGATGCCCAACCTTTGTTCTGGTGTTGTAAGGTTACTTCCCCAAGCAAACGAAACCGAACTCAGCCGACGAAGCATGGCATTCCACATTGAATAAGGCCGATGATTCGTCGAACTTCTCCCGCGCCGTTTCGTTTGCTTACAAACTTCTAATATCCCAAAGAATGCGTCTATTCATTCCGTATTCCGTACCGTCCTCACGCTGGTAGGTCAAATATACGTTCCTCGGGTGCGATCTGATGAACAGTAGTGCCATTTGACATCGCATCCTGATGCGCTTCTTGAAAACCCGCGGCCTCAATTCGCCTCACGGAAACGTTTTAGATAGGGGACCCCCATGGAAGTTCTATATCGAACCTTCAGCACGAATGTGTGAATTCCAAAGGACCGCCGACGGATGTATGGTGAATTGGACCATCCGCCTAACAAGTTTTTCCCTACGATGGCCACTAGAATAGCGTTGTTGTTGGGATACCAGTCCGAAATGCCCATGTTTGTCCCCAGACCGACCCGATCGCGCAACCCCCATCACGGTTCACCCCATCACTTCCATTCTTCACCCATTCCTGACATGCACACGTTTTGATTGATAAAGGCTTTCATACCGGGATCACAGCTTGGTAAAGACAGCTGAGGGCTGGTACCGTGGGTGCCGTATACTGGAAACTTGGTGGCGGATAAGATCGGACTTGAAGCGAGAAAAGAAGCGACCTTGCTGCCAAACGGTAGGTCGGGTGCAATTAGCAGGGCGGTAGGCAAGCATCGTGGCAACGATCTGGGGCTCTAGGCTAGGCTAACGCCTCAGAGGGCGTGTTTTGATGCTACAAAAATTTGCAAGGTTCTATCTGTTCACCCTCGAGATGGCGACACCAAGCCCTACTTCTTCGAATCTTTTCGAGGGTTGTATGTGTTTGTTGGCGCACACCCCAACCGACAATTACGTTTTGGGCTGGCGACTCGTTGCCTTGACCCACCCATTTATTGTGCCTCCCCCGCGGAGCCAAGTTGACTGGTTGGGACCCATTCCAGCGACATTCACTCGGAATTTGTAGTGTCGCCGTCGCCGTTCGGTTGGATTTGGGTATTTCCGTGGCACCTCCGTGCGCAAGTCATTCTTGGGTATTTTGTGTAGCCCATGGGGACACGACCCCTATCCAAACCAACCGTTACAACGGACGAACATATATTTGCTCGCTCGCGTGTTGCTCGGTACGCGCACCGCGCACCGGAGACGGTACCTTTTGTTTTTATTGTCTTGGATTAGATAGTAGAGGGCAACAACTCGAAACGAACGTCGTCTATTAGTCGTCGGAATACCTAACCTAACAATGGACTTATGGAGAATGCGGTGTGATTGCGCGACGCTAGGGTAGGTGGTTGAATGCGATGAACGCGCCATACCGATCTCAGTTCCTTAGTCCCGTTGACCGCAACAGTTGGACTTGTAAATGGAGAGCAAATGGCGAGAGATACCATTGTACGAGGTACGAGATCATCAGGGGGGGATAACAGTTTTTCGCGAGGTGGCGAAGTCCAAGTTGCGCTTACCGCCCTCCAGGCGTTATCGTCATTTGTTGCGCTGATCCACGCGCCGTTCCCATTCGAAACACATGGTGACACCGTCTCCAAGGGCTCTCCAGCGTCGCACATCTCGCGATATTGTGTTGTCTGCTGTCCCACTGGCTGTTGCCAAAGCAGTAAGGTATGATAGCGGAAATTTTTTTACAGTAGTGTTCGCCCTGCCATGGACGAGAGTCAAGACACCGGGCAATTGAGCGGGCTTTGCCGCCGAAGGCACGCACGGGCTCGAATCGCGCACCAACGACCTGTCAACTGTTAGGTGTGAGGGGCGGGAGATAAAAGAAATCTGGGGCCCAACACGAACGAATGCAACGCCCAGCTTGCAATTGGGCAAGCCAGCACGGACTTGGATCGGCCAGCCATGGTCTCCACCACGAGGCAGGGTGACAACTGTGGTTAGAGGTCGTGCAAGGCCCTGAGTCTTCCCACCTATGGTTTGATCAGGAACGGGGTGAGTTTGTACTGTATTGTACATGTCACGTACGCCCTGAATACGCGCCAATTGTGAATGACCGGGGCACACTCCACCTGACACGGACGAAGAACAATGGCCTGTTTCCAAGACCCTCCCAGTCCCAGCTGTTTTTGGCTGGCTTTTGGCTTACGGATGGAGCACTCGGGTGCACTCTCTGTATTTCCGAATTCCTCAAGGCACGGTCAACCATTTCACCACGTCCAGCAGCATTTGATGAAATGGGTGTTTTGTTCTCAGAAGGGGTCGTCGATTGGCCGGAGATAGCGTCCACATCTGGTTAAGCCCGTCCCCCTGCCCCTCTCCTCCACCACACGGAAGGAAGGCAGGATGAGGGTGGTGAAATAGTTCGAGGTACACGTCACGTTTCCCCCTGATCCTCAGCCTCAGCCAACAGCGTCTAGCTGGTTCATAATGGTCGGTGCCAACCAGGGGTTTAATCAAGTGCGCGTGTTACGCAACCCTAGTCATATTCAAAAAGTCATTTCCTCTTTATGTGGGCCCCTTCAAGTCCATAACATACGTTTTCTGATCGCGCTTTGCCAACTTGGCTAATTCAGGCCTGAGGGGAAACCTTCCGTTGATTGTTGACACGGCCCCCCTCGTGCCATACGCTTCTTTCCGGACAAAACATCCCAGCTACCCACATTTACACATTGGCACTCATCTCGGTTTTATCGAATTTTATCTTTTGTAACAGGCTCCTTCATATGCGGTTAGAGGGCCCTTCATTCTCCAACTTTGACGGATTCGAGTCATGCCCTTGCAACCTTCCGGCAGCCCCTAACAATATCTCTGTCGCACATGCCGTCAATATGTCCTCGGCATCACGGTGGCACCTGCATAACCCCCGCGGTTGGCCGTGCAGTTGGGACCATAGCACCCGGTGATACGAGTCCTCGGCGCTCGCGCCTCGTCATGAAATGAGTACACACAATGCACTCATGCGGTGTGAATGACAATAATCTGAAACTGGTATACCTCCGTCCTGTCTGTGTCTGTCATGCTCCATGGTTCAATACGTTCAATAACGTAGAAAAATTTGCCAGTCGCGATAACTAGTGGGTCTGGTTTATGACATCTGCTCCGTCCGGTCGTAGCGCCCGGTCTCATATCAATTAGCGAAGGTGCCATGTCAACGTGAACAAACACCATCTGGTGGGGTCTCGGACCGTTCCATTCCATCGTCAAGCTCATATGTAGGGTTAATGTCCTGGACAATCAATCCTCGAGAGCGATGACGCGCATTCGATTCATTCCCCGAGGAATTTTTCGGTTGGGAAGGTGTCGAGTCGTGGAGTTGTGCCGCAAAAGGACAAGCGTGAATCAGCTACCGATACCGATTGACATCGCCTGGCCGCAGAACCTGGTCGATCTCATCACTCGCTCTCAAAGTGGTCGCGGAGGCAGGGAAGTTCGCGAAGTGTGTCAAAACCACATTTCAATAGGTGGCGACAACCGCCGACAGGTCGCGTCGAAGAAGCCACCGCACCGCCGATCGACAAGGCAAAGTAGATAATCGGTGTGCAATAAACGATATTTGTGGCCTGTCGGGTTGGTGTGGAGGGAGGGGGGTTTACGCGTTTACGGCTGAGCGATGTAGAGGTTTGAAATGTTTCACGTGTCCGTGGGCACTCCGTGGGTGCGCTTCACCCGACGAAAGGCGACATGCCGCGGAGAGTGGGTTGGTGCTTCGGTCCGATATCATGTCAGCCATTGACCGATTGGCGATGGCGGGGTCTTCACTAGCTTCACTTCCTGTGCTGGAGGACCGCTCGAAAACAAGCGGACCGATAATCTGTTTCGTAGAGAGGGATGATCATCTTTTTCGAAATTTTCAATTAATATTCCCGTCGGTCGGCCTTGGTGTCCTATGTCCTCCGGTTGTTCACACCGAAAGTGGAGGGGCGGCCATCGGGCGTTTTCATTGGGAGAATCAGTCTCAAGTCCGGACGCGTCGCGTCTTTACGCCCTCTCTAAATCCACGACATACTATTCTAGATTTCTTTTTCAAACTCAGCCGACATATCATATCGCGATCTCGACTGGGAGATCAAAGGATTCTCCCTACTAGGACACAAAGGAAGAAGGCATTTCGAGGGTTTTCTTTTTCCCTCTTCATCATCTGAGACGTTCGACGATGACAGAACCCCAGGCCAGTCATGTGCCGGCGGTGGAGCTTTGCCTAACGACGGGTGCTGTAGGCGCGAAGGAAACTCGAAGCGAGGTCAGCCATCGGATATTGCCGTCGGTAAATGAGATAGCTCTCCGTTCCACGCACATTGTATGAATATAAAATAAATGATCATGACTGTGGGCTCGTGCCTGGAGTGAAAGAGAATACAAAGACTGCACGGTACAGTATGCCAAAGGCAATGTACTAGGTGACGTGTGAAGTGAACTGTAGAACCGGGAACACGGACCTAGATAAATGGACATATAATAGAATTATAAGGCCAGTTATAAGTCTAAAAAAGAATTGAAATAGATGATGAGATTGGGTCGCGCGTCTAGGGTAAATGATTGCGCTGAGGTGCTTGACCTGCCGAAACGGTTTTGATGAACAGCCCAACGAATTTTCTTTTCCGATTGTCATTTCTTACTACTTGCCACTCCTCTTTCCGATATTTCTCTTCCCGTTCCTTTCCTTGTTCTCATCTTCATATTTCGTGTCTCTTAGCTTTCTTTACTTATCCTCTGTCCCGTTCAATTAGTACCATACCTATACTTGCCACGGTCGGCTCTTCCCAGCGAGTGTTCCCACCTGATTTCGTTCCCATCATCTCAAGCCTCGCCCTTGTTTTCCTCTTATAGCCCTTCCTTGTCTATCACATCCTTTCCCACACTACTCGTAAAACCGCCATATCTCACTTGGTCATCCAACTCGCAGATTGTACGGAAAGATGGGCAATTGCATGTCAGTGGGGGCTATAGACGTATCCGATGAGGACAAGCGTCGGCATCGAGAAGCCGAGAAGTCCCTAAAGGAGGTACGTATTCAACACTCATGGCTCAGTTTGCTGCGCATATATTGCATATCTTCCGAGTCACATACTGATGGCTATGTATTATTAGGCGAAGCAAAAGCTGGCCTCACAGGTCAAGGTATGCAGAGGTCGTTTTCTACTTTTAAGATCACCACCAAACCCTATCGCAAGGTGCTGCTATTGGGGTCGGGAGATTCTGGGAAATCTACCATCCTCAAGGTGCGCAATTGATTGGGCGTTCATATTGTTGATGTCGTCGGACTGATATCCTTCAGCAAATGCGGCTTATTCATCGTGTTCCGTTCTCGTCGCAAGAAGTTGAATCCTTCAGGCAGCTCATTTTCAATAACCTTACGCATGGGCTCAAGTACGTTCTGGACTCGATGGAAGACATGGAGCTGGTGGTCTCCTCCGAAAACAGCCCGCATATTGAGTTGGTCGAAGGTGCCAACGACCTCCGCGATGGCGAAGTCTTTCCTCCGGATTATTACGAGCCCCTCAGACAACTCTGGAATGATAAGGGTGTCCAACAGGCGTGGGAACGTGGGAACGAAGCTGCGCTGCCGGAGAAGTACGCTTTCTTTTATTTTTCTCATGTCTTTTGGCTGCGGTAGCTTAACGGTGCCCATATAAGCCTTTCCTATTTCTTCTCCGATCTCGATCGACTATTTCGATCAGACTACGTTCCCACAGAGCAGGACATTGTGCGCTGCCGTGCACGCACAATCGGCATTACCGAGACGGTTTTCCAACTCCGAGACCATGAGATGCTGATGGTAGACGTCGGTGGCCAAAAGAGTGAACGGCGGAAATGGATCCACTGTTTCCAAGATGTAACAAGTATACTGTTTTTGGTAAGCCTAAGCGGCTATGACCAATGTCTGGTCGAGGACAAGGATGCGGTGCGTGCCATTATGGACGAATTGAATGGCACTTATAGCCATCCCATAGAATCAAATGCAAGATGCCATGACAATTTGGGATTCGATATGTCACTCCCAATGGTTCAAATCGACGTCGATTGTGGGTCTCTGCAAAGTCTGACGAATTGCTCGCGCTGAATGTTTCTCTCCAGATCCTCTTCTTAAACAAGGACGACCTTTTCCAGATGAAAATTCGGCACTCTGACATAAAGACTTTCTTCCCGGTATATCCTCAGCTCCCAGGATTTTGTCGTCACTGAGATTCATCCGGTACAGGACTTCGATGGAGAGCCACAAGACCCAAATTCTGGCAGGGAATATTTCAAGAAGCGCTTTGCAAGGCTCGCACAGAAAGCCGGCCGCTCAAAAGATCGTGAAATTTACATCCAGTCAGTGGCGTCCTTTTTGGTTGTGTCCGTTAGCGTTGAGACTTGGCAAGCATTACCACTGCGACAGATACCGCGTTATTGCGGGTAGTTATGGCCGCTGTTGAAGGTAAGACTTGTTGCTTCTCACCGTTTCATCGTCGAATTGATTGACTCTTTTTACGTGATCTATTAGAGTGAGTCCCTCCCTTTTCCTCTTTTCCCATTCCTTCCAGTCGCTTTGCATGGGTCCCGTCCCTGAGCTTCCTTTTCGATGTGTATCTTACATCCCTTCGCGCCGCAGCATGGTCCTTCGACAGAATCTTGAAGTCGCTGCTCTCATCTAATCATTCATTCATAATACTCGGCTCGTCTTGGTTTTGCCTACGAGACTGGAACTTTTGTTCTGTCCCTTCCTTTTTGTGACACCATCATCTTCTCCGATAATATCTCCCCCATCTGTGACGTTGACTGCAATTGGTGTATGATTTCCGTGTCTGCATCTCCCCCTTTGCCACTTTGGTTCTTCCTTCTTCCCTTTTTGATTCTGTTGTGCTGCCGTCTGTCCAAGTTTCTGATCTAAGCAATATCTATTCTCCTACCGCGCGAAAACACGTCATGTACCTCAATGTTATTTCCGATCATGGTACAAATCAGCTCCATCATAAGCAAAAATGTGAGTGCAAACCCTTGCGCCGCGCTACTAAACCCCCATGAAACCATTTATTTGATTTTACGCCCCGATCAACAGCTGATATATCTCGTTACTCCTAGATCCGCGATATCATGCTATAACAAGTCCTGTTTGTTTCGATATACTTTTCTGCACTCATGCCCTCATTCTCCCAATCTGTCACCTCCACATGCTTTAATCGAGCTTGCTCGATCGTCATCCTCCCATCGGCTGCATCATAATTTCATCCGAAGTTGCGTCTTTCCTTGTTGTTCACCTCTCATTCCCGCTTGTTTTATTACCTCTACATGTTTTTCAATCCTGCCATACCACGGTGGACCGTGGTTCCATCATCGCTGTTCGGGTCCCATAGAGGGCCTGTATAACTTTTTTTTGGACCGTCAGCACTTGGTCTATTTTAGGAATCAGGCGTATCGTATGCACCCACCCCGTTCCCCGACTGTAATTCAATTCAAAATTGATGGATGCTTGATCCAACCCACCGTTTGATCGACGCCGTGTCAGTAATTTCGGTCACGTGTGCCAAACTTAATCAATGTCGATCATCATGAACCATGATTCGTTTTATGAACCAAGCCTTATTTCTCGGTTCTCCAGTTGGTCAGCGACGGGTAGTAAACTCACCTCCCTCCGATCGTGGACTAACGCGAGGGTCGACTCGACTCCATACCTTTACCGCTTCGCTCGCTCGTGAAAATCCACAGGGCGTCACAGTTTTCAGATGTCTTCACGCACGCGCTACAGAACGACTGTTTTGGGGGACAAGGCATCGGCATCGGGGAAGTCGGGGAAAGCAGCTAACCAATGAGGAAGTCAGGCACCGGCCAAAGACGTAATTTGACAACACGCGCGCCGCGTCACGTCAAATTGGTGGATCAGAAATGGGCTTGCTGCTATCTTTCCTTAACCTTCCTTTGCGGCGACCGCCGTTCGCCTGCACCCCCCACATGGGTGCTTGTGGAGACTTGGCACTTGGCACTACTGCCGCCGCCGAATGGGTGGTGGCGCATCGCAGTTTGCGGTGGGTGCCGTGCCGTGCCGTGCACTGGAAGGGGCCCTTTAGGACGCAGAACAAGGAGTGGGACCGAACCCCGTTGCGCCTGTGGGGGAGACGAGTAACGGGAGTGGGGCGGCCGGCCGTTGGACGGGCGGGGGCCGAGGTGGCTCAATTGATGTTCTGGAGTGGTAAGTGTTCACATCAAAAAATAAACTCGCTGAAGTCGGACAGGGTCTCGAACGATTTGGTGGGAGGGGATGTGGGTGAGGGGGGATTGGGGATTGGGGAGGGATGGGGGATGGATGGGAAAGGGGAGAAAGAGACGTTGTGGAAAATGACGCCCGACAAAGCTCAATATTAGGATGGATTTAAAAAAAAAAGATTTGAGGGTACAGGAACTTCTTTGTCACATTTTCGGGCCTTTGACACCACGAATAATGTTGTTAACGTTACGGGGTGGCATGAAAAAGCTTACTGCACAGCACAAGCATGATACAGTAAGTAGCTGATGCAGTACCATGGGGGGTTATCATAAGTGGTTATCATAACCGTAGCCGGTAGGCGCGTGGAAACAAAGTCTCGTGGGTTCGCTCTTCGCTCTAACCCCACCAACACAAAACTCGCTAAACCCGATCCCGATTTGAGCGAAGAAGTAACTGATTGCGGTGTCCACGGGCCCCCCTCGCGTTGAAACAAACCAAAAAAGAAAGTTACCGCACAGCGTACTGTACGACACCACCCGGAGAATCCGAAATTCGGTAAGAGGGGGGGAGGGGGGAGAATGGCGGGGAGAATGTGGTCCGAGTCGTTTACTTAATTTAAGTTTCGTAAATGCAGAGGACTGTATAGCACGGTAACACGACACCGGTTGCGTGCCAGTGCGTGCGCCGCGCGCCGCATAATAGTACTTGTACAGTAAATCAATAATTACATGAGTTGTGCACGTGTTTGAATTCAATTGCGATTTTGCGATTGCGATTGCGAAAGCCATTTTTTGAAATGCAGTTTCTTCTTTCTAGAACAACGTACTTTCATTTGCGGTGTCTTTTTTCTTTTCAAAAGAGTTAGACATTTTATCCCAATGGCGGCAGTGTGGCGGAATGTAGCGCTCAAGGTGGGGGGGGAGAGAGGAGTTGTGATTTCTAGCGGTCAGAGCTGAATAGTAAGAAATGAAGTGTGCGTGATGGTATGGTGTGGTGGTGTATGTTTAAGTTACATGAGACGTGCACGTACTGTATTCTCTCTCTCCCTCATAGTTACTGTAATTAATCTGGGGCCGGCTGGTCAAAATCCCTGGGGTTCAGAGCGCCCATATCTTCACAGTGGCGTCGCGCCCACCAGAAAGCAGGTAACGATCCATGTACCGCAGCTTCTCCACAGGTCCGGTGTGTCCATTCGTTGACAACGTGGACTGTTGCATCGAAGTGCGATTGTAAATCTGCGCACGCACGTCAGCCCCCCAAACAACCCCAAAACTTTGTCGATCCCCGTCCTCCGTTGGCGACGAACTAAAATGTAACACTCACTTTGACGCCGTTCTCCCCAGTCGCCGAGATCACCTTGCGACTGTCAAACTGAAGCGCCGTCACGCCGTGGTCGTACTTGATCGTCTCGAAAATCCCTCCCGTGCGGAGGTCCCAAATCTGTTGGAATTTTTTTTTGTTTTTTAATTAAATCTTTTTTTGGGGAAAACAAGGTGATAAGAATTAGAGCCAGCCAGTCACGTACCCGTACGGATTTGTCCAAGCTTCCGCTAACGACGTGAATCTCATCGAACTGGAGACAAGTCACGGGACCGGTATGCCCGAGAAGAGTCCGATGAGCTTGACCAGTGCGCATGTCCCACATCCGCACGGCGCCGTCCCCACTCCCGCTCACGAGCGCATACTCCCACGACTGCACGGCCCCGATAAAGTCCTGGTAGAGCTCCCAGCTCCCGTCCGCGTACGGGGGCGTCGGCACCGCGAACGTACCCGCGACGGGAAATGCGGCCAAGTGTCCCGGGGGAACGCTGGTCGGCGGATGTGATATCGCCCAGAGGATGTCCATCGTCATCACACATTGCCCCGTTGCGAGATCCCATTGGCGTAAGGTTTTGTCGGACGCACCCGTCACCTTTTTTCTCATCAGAGGGTGATCGATTGTGCTGGAAGAATGAGAGACGTACGAGCGTGTCGTTCTCGAAATACAACGCCGTCACGGCTTTGCTGTGTCCTTCCAGCACGCGTACGCACGGCCCAGACGTGTCGTCTTTTGGAGCCCGACTTCTTGAGCGTGTGCCATTGACCACCTCGCGCGGACGATCCACTACCACACTGTCGCCAGTGCTGGTCCCTGTGCCGTCGCCATCGTCCTCCGTCTCTTCGAGCACGTCGCTTAAGACCCAGTCTGATGTCTCACCCTCGCCGCCAACGCGGCGCAGGTCCCATAGGCGCACGGCGCCATCGGTTGCGCCGGTCGCGCAGAGATGTGCCTCCACTTGCAGTGCTTTGACAGTGCCAGTGTGTCCGCGTAGGTGGCCAATCTCCTCGCCAGAGAGAAGATCCCAAACGCGCGGGCGAGCATCTTCCTGCGATGCTGCCACGAGTGTGCCGTAGGGCTCGGAAAAGTCTAGCGACGCTATTGGAGTGGAGCCACATTCGAGGGTCTGATCCGCTACTCAGTGTATGCAAAGCAGGGGTAAGGACGCGTAACACACCATAAAAGCGACCCCTGGTGGTAATTCGTCGTGTTCTGAGGGTAAAAATGCCGGACCTGGAAAGCGTGGTTGAATGTCACTAGGGAATTCAACCAGAGACGAAGTCTTCACCTCTTCTTCTCCGTGAACTGGCCAAGAGCGAAGCATGCACTGAACCAGAATGGCTACTTTGTGAGGTCTCCAGCTCCAACCTCTCCTGGACCATCGACACTGTAGTGACTTATTTGCGTCAGATGCTAACGTCGACCCAGATCACTCACGTTCGTCATCGAGTTCGAGCTCGTCCTCCTGCAACTTGAGTAGATCGCCTTCTAGTTTAGTCCGGATTCCATCGAGCGCCTCGATCTTAGCCACAATCTCGGCGATGTCGTTGTTCAGGAGACTCTACACCCCGTCGCAGTTGTCGGCAAAATGAGCTGCAAAGAAGAAGCACGAGTGTGGGGAGCGGAAAAGCGCACCCTTCGCACGTGAAGATTCTCCTTGTCCCGGGCAATCTCGCGAGTCTGACGCTCCAGTTCTTCGCGCCCAAACACCTTGTTCGCGCCAAGACTTTCCCGCCCTCGCTTCTTGCGACCACGACGTCCCCGTTGTTCTCGCGTGACAACGACCACATCCTCCTCGCTCTCCGCCTCCTCTGCCATGAGACCCCGTGCGCCAAGCGAAAGACGCT
>Ga0307510_10000403_pt1 | contig 41043 bp, 38 predicted proteins | sample 12_EM_MG_FD_207224 | JGI IMG/M metagenome (GOLD analysis project Ga0307510, IMG submission 207224) | Populus trichocarpa ectomycorrhiza microbial communities from riparian zone in the Pacific Northwest, United States - 12_EM | ecosystem: Host-associated > Plants > Roots > Unclassified | place...
TCGCCCACGTTTCCCGGACGCATAGCTCAGCGGGAGAGCGTTCCCTTCACACGGGAGAGGTCCAAGGTTCGATCCCTTGTGCGTCCACCATTCATTGTCCCAGCGGACCGCGATCGCGACGCAAGACGAACCGCCAGGTTGCCGACAAGAAAAAGATCCTGACGACCATCGGCCAACCTGCCGCCCTGGCCAAGGACGAAAAGACGGCTGACGAAGTTGCAAAGCGACTAAATGCTGATGCGGATCGGCAGGAAGAAGACCGCTGGTCTGCCTGACCGTCTCGGTCGAGGTGAGAGCGCCAATTGATTTCAGATTTTCATCGCTCGCTTCAGCAACGATGTTGCCTTCGGATTCTCGATTGCCGTTGCGAACAAAGCCGCGTGAAGTTTCGGCGAGAGGCGCGTAAGCGTGGCCATTGCATTTCGCGAACGCGAATCTTCTGTCCTGAGCGATACCCATACATCGTGTTCGACCTGCCGATCGGACGCAGCGCAGAATTACGCTCGACCGGCGGCAAGCGGGTCATGCAGAGAGAATCTTAAATCAGATCCCCAGCAGCCAGATCGCCACGATGGTGCCCAGCGTCGCTAGCCCGCTGATGGTCCATCCGGTTGCGTATGAGATTTCGTTATTGTCGGTGCCGCTCATCGAGTCGGCATCCGTGGTTGCTGAGCGCCACTGCATGGCACCGCTCCTCAAAGCCCTGCCTGCAACCACAACACCGGCCGAGGCTGCCGGTTCCATCTCATGGTCAGGGCTCTGCTCCAGGCCGGCCTATCGCCGCCGGGAGCGAAGAATCACGCGTAGGCCAGCAACCGGCGATTGGTTTGAACCGGCGGAACCAGTTCCTGCTCCTGATCGCGAACGATGATGGTGACTTCCCAGCCTTCGCTTGCCCACACCCGCGCCTTTGCGACCGCCATCAGCGAACTGCTTCGATCCATTCTGACGGTCTCGTTTCCGCGTTCCGCCACGATTTGGTACGCCATGCCACATCCCCTACGCACGTAGAACTACTGGGGAACCATGTTCCGCTACTGCTTTGGCCGCAATGGGCCGATAATTTGTCCAATCGGGGGCATGGTTAACGGCGGCAGACCACCCACGAGGCCCTTTTGGCCCCTATTTGGCGGCGTTTCGCTCAATAAGCGCCGGTTTGGTCACCCCGTCGAGCCCGGTCAGGATCAGGACGGTCAAAAGCGCGTTCTGCGGGCCGTACCAGGCGTTGACCTGCTTGTACCACTCGTTGCGCGAGTGCCAGTTGCCGCCCTCCCCGCCGCCGCCGATGGTGACGGCCGGAATGCCGAGCGACATTGCGATGTTGGAATCGGTCGAGGAGCCGGCAAAGGTCGGCCGCGGCCCGCGGGTGACGGCCGAGACCGCGCGCTGAGTCGCCAGCACGATCGGCGAATCCATCGCCACGATGCCCGCCGGCCGGTCGCCGATCAGTTTTGCCTCCACCGTCATCTTGTCGGATTTCCAGCGCGCGTTTTCATCGGCCACCGCCTCCTTGACGAGGTCGAGCAGCCGCGCCTCGAGCTTGAGCAGTTCGTCGGTCGAGTTCGAGCGCATGTCGACGGCCATCCGCGCTTCGGCGGCGATGGCGTTTACCGAGGTGCCGCCGGTCACGGTGCCGACGGTGAACGTGGTCCTGGGATCGGATGGGGTCTGCAACTCCGAGATTTTCGCAATCGCTCGCCCCATGGCGTGGATCGCGCTCGGCAATCCGAACTCCTGGAACGAGTGCCCGCCGGGGCCCTTGAAGGTGAACTCGTAGCGATGGCTGCCGGTCGCCTGGTTGACGACGCGGGTGATGCCGAGCCCGTCGATCGAGATGAAGCCGTCGATATCGGTGTGATCGCGGAACAGCGCCTTCACGCCGCGGAGATTGCCGAGCTCTTCCTCGCCGACCGTACCGACGAACATGATGTCGCCGACGGTCGCGATCTGGTTTTCGTTCATCGCCTTGATCAGCGACAGCATCGCCGCAAGCCCGCGCGAATCGTCGCCGATGCCGGGTGCTATGATGGCACCATCCTTCTCCTTCACGATGACATCGGTGCCTTCGGGAAACACCGTGTCGAGATGCGCCGACACCACGAGCCTGGGCCGGCCGCCGCCAGTCCCCTTGCGCAGCGCGATGACGTTGCCTTCGGCGTCGATGGCAGCGTCCTTGAAGCCGAGTTCCTGCATCCGCTTCTGATAATATTCGGCGCGGACCTTTTCCTTGAACGGCGGCGCCGGAATTTCGGTAATGCGCTTCTGTTCGGCAAAGGCCCGCTCGTCGTCGGCCTTGATGTCGTCGAGCGCTTTGACGATTTTGGGGTTGGCGAGAATGGCTTCCAGGTCGGGTGCGGAAGCCGCCTGCGCTTGAGCCTGCTGCGCCAGCGCGTGCTGCGCGAAGGCGACAAATGCGATCGCCAGGATCGATCGCGTGAGTGTCATCAAAAAATCTCCGTTGGCAGGCTTCATCCTGCACTCAAGCCTGCATCCTTCAGCCGCCCCGCGAACCAGCCGGACAGCGCCTGGTCGAACACGCCGCTGGTATAGACTTCCGACGTCGTGACCTGCGTCTTGCCGAGCGTCAGCAGCACGCCGATCCAGTAGGCGAACCACAGATGCGGATCGGTCAGCGCCCGCAGCTTGTGCTGGTCATGATCGACCGGCTGGTGATTGGCCGACTTGCGGACCTCGACGGCGAGCAGGTTGTTGGGAATGGCGCGCTGGTGCACCACGATGTCGGGATAGATGGATTTGGCGAGGTGATCGTCGGTCGAGACGATCGACCCGTGCGGCAGCCGCAGCGTGCGGTCGCCCAGCCGGTCGTATTCGCAGTCGATCTCCCAGCCCGGGAACTGCTTTTCGAAGTGCACCGCCAGCCGGTGCGTCAGCGCGCGCTCGCCGGCCTCCTTTTCGAGCAGAAAGGCTTCGTGCGCGTAGAACTCGTGAAGTGCCGTGATGACCTTGTTCAGTTCGGTCTGCATGACGCCTCCCACGAAGGCGAGCGGTCAAGGTCGCCTTACATCTGCACTTCGATCAGCCGCGGTCCCGGTTCGGCGACGGCTTCCGCCAGCGCCTTGACGAAGTCGTCGACATTGGCGACCGCGCGGCCCGGCACGCCCATGCCCTTGGCCAGCGCCACGAAGTCGAGGTCCGGGCGGTCGAGCTTGAGCATGTCGAGCGCCCGCTGTCCCGGCTCGCCGGCGCCGACGCCGTCAAACTCGCCACGCAATATCTGGTAGATCTTGTTGGCGAATACAATCGTGACGACGTTGAGGCCTTCGCGCGCCTGCGTCCACAGCGATTGCAGCGTGTACATCGCGCTGCCGTCGCCGACCATGCAGATGACCTTACGGTCCGGGCACGCCACGGCGGCGCCGGTCGCGACCGGCGTCGAGAAGCCGATCGAACCGCCCACGTTCTGCAGCCAGTCGTGCGGGTTTGCGGCCGCGGTCGGCGGAAAGAAGCCGCGGCCGGTGGTGACGGATTCGTCGACCACGATGGCGTTTTCCGGGATCGCCATCGCAATCGCCTGCGCGATCGAGGCATGCGTCAGCGCGCCGGTCGGCTTTGCGAGCTCGACCAGCTTCTGCGGCTGGCGGTCGGCCGGCTGCGCGTGCAGCGCGCCGGCCAGCGCTTCCAGCGCGGCAACGGAATTCTCGCCGCCCGTGGTCATGCGGTGCACCTCGCATCCCTGCGGCTTCAGCAGGCTCGGCTTGTTCGGATAGGCGAAGAACGCGACGGGCTCGCCGGCCTCGACCAGCACGATATTCTTGAACTCCTTCAGGATCGGCTGCGCCTGCTCGATCACGTAAGGGATGCGGTCGATCGAGAAACGGCCCCGGCCCCGCGCCACGCGCGGGTTGGAGGTCGGCGTCATCACTTTGCAGCCGGTCTTGCCGGCGATCCTGCCAGCCAGATCAAGCCCGTGCTCGGTGAGCGCGCTGCCGGTCATCAGCAGCAGCGTCGACGCGCCGCCGTTGCGCAGCACTTTGGCGGCATGGTCGACAGCCTGCGCAGAATAATTGGCGCGCTGGCTCTCCGCCGGAACCTGGGCGATGCCGTCGGCCTCGTTCCAGGCGGTATCGGCTGGCAGGATCAGGGTGGCGATCTGCGCCGGCGCGCTCTTGGCCGCGGCGATCGCGGCGGCGCCATCGGCGGCAACGGACTTCGCATCCGGCGAGGTCCGCACCCAGGCGGACATCGGCCGCGCCAACCCTTCGATGTCTGACGTCAGCGGGGCGTTGTAGGCGATGTGATAGGTCGCGTGCTGGCCGACGATGTTGACGATGCCGGAATTGGCCTTCTTGGCGTTGTGCAGGTTGGCGAGGCCATTGGCGAGGCCGGGCCCGAGATGCAGCAGCGTCGACGCCGGCGTGCCCTTCATGCGGTAATAGCCGTCGGCGGCGCCCGTCACCACGCCCTCGAACAGGCCGAGCACGCAGCGCATCCCCTCGACCCGGTCGAGTGCGGCGACGAAATGCATCTCTGAGGTGCCGGGATTGGTGAAGCAGACATCCACGCCGCCCGCGACCAATGTCCGCACCAGACTTTCCGCACCGTTCATGGTCTCGTTCCCCTTCGATCGTTCCTGTGAGCCGCCGACGATCAAACATTGTTCCCGCGTTTCGTCAAAGGTTTAGCGGAACAATGCAGCCATCGCCTAAGGCATGTTGCCTTTTTTCCCCGCGGCGTTCGAAAATGGCTGGAGTCACGGCCTCGTTGGTTGCACGATCGCCGCAATTGTGGCCTGTCTCGACAGGCATATTCAGATTTTTTCACGAGGAAGAAAATGATTCGGGCTTTTGCTTTTCTGTTTGCGGCGGTGGTGGTGCTGGGAGCCGGCCACGCGCAGGCCCAAGGCTTCCCAAACTTCTTCGACGACTCGCGCGACATCATGGGCGGCGGCCCCGGTTTCTTCCGTCCCGGCATGCCCAGCGGATCGAGCCCGATCCCGCGCACCACCGTGATGTTTAACGCCGGCTACGCGCCCGGCACGATCTACATCAACACCGCCGAGCGCCGGCTCTATCTCGTTCTCGGCAATGGCCAGGCGCTGCGCTACGGAATCGGCGTCGGCCGCGACGGCTTCCGCTGGGGTGGAACCCACCGTGTTTCCGCAAAGAAGGAATGGCCGAGCTGGACGCCGCCCGCGCAGATGCTGCGCCGCCGCCCGGATCTGCCTCGCCACATGCCCGGTGGCATCGACAACCCGCTCGGCGCGCGGGCGATGTATCTGGGATCGACGCTCTACCGCATCCACGGCTCGAACGAACCCGAGACGATCGGACAGGCGGTTTCCTCCGGCTGCTTCCGCATGACCAATGAGGACGTGACCGATCTCTACAGCCGCGTACGCGTCGGCGCCACAGTCGTCGTCAAGAACTAGTTCGCCGTCATCTTGGAACTCGGTGCGCGCATGTGCGCATGCGCGTGATCGAGGCTTTCAACTCTTGCGCGCGCGCGCCGATTGCTGCAGCGTCGTTTGAATGCGTACGCCCCGCCGATTCCCGCCTCTATGGACGCTCGCGGCGGCCCTGGGCGCCGTCGCGTTCGGCGAGATCCTGGTGCCGTGCTCGGCATTCGCCGACATTCCCGGCGTCACGCAGCGCCAGCGCACCGAAAAAAAGGTCTTCACCGACAGCGAGATCGTCGAAGGTTTTCTGAAGACCGCGTTCGGCGCCGAATATCATCTTGCCGGCCGTGTCGACCGCATCCGCAAATATGACGGGCCGGTCCGGGTGTTTGCCGACGGCAACCGGGCCGACCGCAAGGCGCAGCTCGCGAAAATCGTGGCCGACATCGCCACGCGCGTTCAGCACCTCGACATCGCGATGGCCGAAACCCTCGAAGACGCCAATGTGCAGGTCAAGCTGGTGCGCGACCGCGATCTCCAGCGCACCATCGCGACCTTCTACGGCAGCGAACGGGCGAAAGAGATTCGCTCTTCGCTCGACCCGCAATGCCTGTCGGGCTTTCGCAAGAACGAGAAGTTCGAAATCGAGCATTCCGACGTGATCCTCACCGTCGACAATGGCGACTTCGTCTTCTTCGACTGCGCCTATGAGGAATTGCTGCAATCGCTGGGACCGATCAACGATACTTCGAGCGTGCCCTGGACCATGTTCAACGACAATGTGTCGATGGGCTATTTCGACGTCTACGACCAGTATCTCCTGAACCTGCTCTATGATCCCCGGGTCAAGCCCGGCATGACCGTGCAGGAGGTCAACGAAGTGCTGCCGGACGTGCTGGCCGACGTGCGCACATGGGTGCGCAAGGTCAACAACCTGCCGCAGTGACGGACCGGCGTGGCGGACCTAGCGGCCGACGGTCATTAAGCATATGGCGATGACCCAAATTGCAACAAAGCATCCAAATACAGCATGACCAGAAATTCGAATTTCCCGTTTTTCGCTGCGCCGGTATTTCATAGACAAGATGTACCAGAAGAAGCGCATCTCATCGCGCATAGAATTGATCCCGGTAAAGTCTCGCTTGGTTGGTAGCCTGAACAATTCCGGACTACCGAGAGCTATCCATTGGGACGGGTCATAACGTTTCAAATTATTGAACAAGCTGCGATGGGCAAAAGCAGAAATGACTGCGACAAGGGACAGGAGCCCATACAGGATAGAATTAAAATGAGCGCCTAAAGCCTAACGATACCACTGTCCATTTGTGCTTCCATCCAACTCAAATCGGCAGGCGAAGGCACCGCCGAGTCCTACTCCTCCGAAATCCTGTGCGGCGCCTAACGATCGGAGCATGCACTCGCGCAAAGTACTACTGAATCGCAATCCCCGGACCTGCTCGAAGATCCGGCGGCCCTCGCATCCGCCTTTTTTCTAATAACAACGCAAAGTTTTACTAACGAAAGATTGTGACTTCCAAGAGCAAATGCTGTCTAATGGGATTCATGGCCGCTTCCTATAAGTTTTCCAAATGAATGACCTGCCACGTATCCAGGCCTTGCGCTGCTTCATCACCGTGGCCCGCGAAGGGACGGTTTCGCGCGCGGCCACCTTGCTGCATCTGACCCAGCCCGCCGTCAGCCTCCAGCTGAAGGGGCTGGAAGAGAGCACCGGCTTGCAGCTTTTCAACCGTACGCCGGGCGGCTTTACCCTGACCGAAGCGGGCGCCGCCCTGCTGCCGCTGGCGCACCGGACGGTATCGGCCTCGGCCGATTTCAGGACGGCGGCCGATTCCTTGCGCGAATCGCAGCGTGCAACGCTGCGCGTCGGCACGATCCTGGATCCCGAATCGATCCGGCTGGGTCCGTTCGTGCGAAGCCTCGCCACGTCCTCGAAGAAGACCGAAGTCTTCCTCCGCTACGGCATGAGCGACGACGTGCTGGCCCAGATCGGCAAGGGCGAGCTCGACGTCGGATACTATATCGATGCCACGTCCCCCGAATGCCTTGCGTCGGGGACATCGCCCGAACGCACCATCGAGGATGGAAAGTTCCGCCTCGTGACACTGACGCGCTACGACTACCGCGTGATCGCTCCTCGCGAATGGAGCGACAAGGTGCTCGGAAAGGATTGGGCCGACCTCATCGACCTGCCCTGGATTACGACGCCGCATACCTCGGCGCATCGGCGGCTGATCGACGATGTCTTCCGGCCGACCGGGTCATTGCCGAAACGCGTCGCCTTCGCCGAACAGGAAGACGCCATGGTCGAGTTCGTCGAAGCCGGCAACTGCCTCAGCCTCGTCCGCGACTGCGTGCTCGACCGCATCACGCGCAAACGGAATTTCGTGATTGCCGACAAGGTGGCGCTGACCTGCGACCTCAGTTTCGCCTGCCTGACGTCGCGGCGTCACGAGCCGCTGATCTCCCAGGCCTTCTCGGCCATGCAGGCGGTATGGGAGCTGAACCCGGGCAGCACGGCGCCTGCGCCGATCGAGGCGGCAAGATCGCGGAAAAGCGCTCGGAGATAGCCTGATCGGCTCAAATTTTGGCTGGGTCAGACTTACCTGGGTCAGACTTGCCCGGGTCAGACTTGGCCGGGCCAGGTTTGGCCGGGGCAGACTTGCCATCGCAGATCGATTTCAGCGATCGCCATTCCTCCGATGTCAGCAGCGGCGGCCCGCCGGCCGACCGGTCTTCCCGGCTCATCCGCGCCAGCCGGTCCTCGCTCAGGGGATGGGTGGAGATGATGGAAAGACCCTTTCCCTCCTTGCCGGTGACCCGAAGCAGCAATTCCCCGGTCGGCTTCGCCGGCCGGCCCAGCCGGTGCATGACGTCGATGGCAAAACCGTCGGCATTGGTCTCGGCCTCGCGCGAATGCGACGACGTCACCAGCGTGCGCGAGCCGAAGATCAGCGCGCTGGAGCCCGTGATGTCGCCGAACAGCAGTCCGATCAGGAACGACGTGCTGCCGTCGCGGATCAGTCCGCGCATGCTGTCGCGATGCTTGAGATGGCCGAGTTCATGGGCCAGCACGCCCGCGATTTCGTCGGCGTTGTTGGCCTTCGCCAGCAATCCGTCGAACAGATAGACCTTGCCGCCCGGCAGCGCGAAGGCATTGGGAATCGGGCTCGACAGCACGCCCGACTGCACCGAGGTGTCGAGGCCGGCGGATTCGCGAATTGACGTGACGAGCTTGACGAAAGCCTTCTGCCCGGCGGGGTTGTCGCAGGCCTTGGCAATGAACATCGTCTTGATCTGGCTGTCGGCGACGTCGCCGAGCCGGCGTTCGAACGCTTCGGGCACCAGCGGCGCGAGGCGATCGGCGATCAGTGGAAGTCCGAACAGCACCACGGCAACGATCGAAACCGCAGCCGCGAGCGACCAGCCGACAATGACGGCAACGCCGCGGCGGCCGGGCGTGTTTTCATCCAGTTTGGTGCAGCGTGAGACCAGCTCCGCGGCAAGCGTATTGTCGCGAACCTCCAGCCGCGCCAGCGCAGATGCGGTCGGGCAGCCGAGGCGCAGCATGCCCGAAGGGCTGTCGGCGCGGCGGACATCAGCATAGTCCCACGCCGCCAAAACCTGTTCGTGTTCGCTGATTTCGAGCCGGTCGGCGAAATGGAGCGTAACCGCGCGGCGCCGGCTCGACGTCCCGTCGAAATAGGTCGCCGCATTGGCTGGTGGCGTTTTCGAAATCTCCGGCGCGTCGCTATCCATGGTCATCTAGAATCCGCCGACATCGAGACCGTCCGCAAACCCTTCTCCAAGCGCGTTGGCCAGGTCGCCCCGAGCCGCAACGTTGGCGGCGGCCTCGAGACCGCTGATATTAACCGAGCCCAGCACGATCACCCAGAGATCGCGCGTCAGATAGACCCGCATCACCACGTTCATCGCCATCGCCAGCACCAAATAACCCAGACCAAACAGCACCAGCAGCGGAATGCTCCTCATCAATTCCGGTGTCTTGAAAAACTCCGTCAGTCCCTCGCCGCTCATGCTGGCGACCAGCACCGCGCACAGGGCCAGATAGACCGCGAAGACCAGCCCAAGCAGAGCCATCCAGCCGATCACTTTCCAGTACAGCCCGATCAATGCGCTCTTCGGCAGCGACGATTCCAGGCGCACACCGCCGAACCGGATGCCGGACAGCCACCAGCGCCATTCGATGGCCTTGTAGCCGGCATAAACAAAGGGGGCGATCGGGCTGACATAGAGGGCGATCGGCGTGAGCAGCCACAGCCACCAGCCGCGCTTGAAGAACTCCCAGCCGCGCCCCTCAAAACTGCCCTGCAGGTCGCCGTAGTGGGAATGGCGCATCTTGTAGCGTTCGAGCGCCGCAGCCCGCCACGGCAGGATCAGCCCGAGTGTGAGGATCATCAGCAGGCCCCACAGCGACGCCTGCAAGGCATAGATCCAGCCCGAGCCGGTCATCCAGAAGCGCACGCCGCGCCATACCGTACGCGTCAGGCGGTAGCGCCGCGCGCGGTAGATCGCGAACTGCCCGAACAGATAGAAGAAGGCGACCAGGGGAATGCTGGCGAACGCCTGATAGTGCTCGGCCTCGAGACCGATCAGAAAATAGCCGAGATAGATCGGCACCAGGATTGCGAGCGCGACCAGAAAGCCGATCAGCAACTCCTTGCCGCGGCCGGTATATTCGGCGGCATCGCCATCGACCAGGGTGTTGGACCAGAGATGGCGGCGGATGTCGGTGAGAAGCCAGAACCGATAGAAGCCGAGGGTGACGAGCTCCAGCGCCGCACCGCGCTTGGCCAGATCGAAGAATTCGCCGCGGCTGCCGGAAAACGCCACCGGCATCGGCGGCGGCACCGGCGAGGGCGGTGGTGGCGGCACCTGCGGCGGCCAGCTCATCTGGTTCATGGTTCAACTCCAGCGCGAGGGTGGCGGATCAAACCACAAATTTGCCGGCCATTGTGTGACCAAGGTCCCACACCCGAAGCGTTTTCGAGCTCAGCATGCCCTCGAACTTGCTTGCGCAGATTGCGTAGATCTATCTGCGGTAGAAAACGCGCGAACACGAATCCAGAGCTGCGGCTTCTGATTCAATCAGAACAAAAGCTTCTAGGCCGTTTTCTCAAACAGCTCGCGGCCGATCAGCATGCGGCGGATTTCGCTGGTGCCGGCACCGATCTCGTAGAGTTTGGCGTCGCGCAGCAGGCGCCCGGTCGGGTAGTCGTTGATGTAGCCGTTGCCGCCCAGGAGCTGGATGGCGTCGAGCGCGCATTGGGTCGCCTTCTCGGCCGCGTAGAGAATGGCGCCGGCGGCGTCCTCGCGCGTGGTCTCGCCGCGGTCGCAGGCTTTTGCCACCGCATACACATAGGCGCGCGAGGCGTTCATCGTGGTGTACATGTCGGCGATCTTGCCCTGCACCAATTGAAACGTGCCGATCGGCTCGCCGAACTGCTTGCGCTCGTGCACGTAAGGCAGCACCACGTCCATGCAGGCCTGCATGATGCCGATCGGGCCTGCGGCCAATACTGCACGCTCGTAATCAAGCCCGCTCATCAGCACGTTGACGCCACGGCCGACCTCGCTCAGCACGTTCTCCTCCGGGACCTCGCAGTCTTCAAACACCAGTTCGCAGGTATCTGAGCCGCGCATGCCGAGCTTGTCGAGTTTTTGCGCGGTGGAAAATCCCTTCATGCCCTTTTCGATGATGAAGGCGGTCATGCCGCGCGGACCGGCGTTGAGATCGGTCTTGGCATAGACCACTAGCGTATCGGCGACGGGACCGTTGGTGATCCACATCTTGTTGCCGTTCAGCACAAAGCGGTCGCCTTTCTTGTCGGCGCGGGTCTTCATCGAGACCACGTCAGAACCTGCACCGGGCTCCGACATCGCGAGCGAACCGACATGCTCGCCGGAAATCAGTTTTGGCAGATATTTCCGCTTCTGCGCCTCGTTGCCGTTGCGGCGGATCTGGTTGACGCAGAGGTTGGAATGCGCGCCGTAGGACAGGCCGACCGCGGCCGACGCCCGCGACATCTCCTCCACCGCAATGCAATGCTCGAGATAGCCGAGGCCGGTGCCACCATACTCCTCTTCCACGGTGATGCCGTGCAGGCCGAGCGCGCCGATCTTGGGCCAGAGGTCGCGGGGAAACTGATTGCTGCGATCGATTTCGGCGGCGCGCGGCGCGATTTCGTTCTGCGAAAACGCATGCACCGTCTCGCGGATCGCATCCGCGGTTTCTCCAAGATCGAAGTTGAACATCCTGTTGGCGTTGGAGATCATGGCCGCCTCCCGGCGAATTAAGCGTTGTTTCAAACAGGCTTATTCTCCGGCAATGCGCTTGTCACGTGGCGAAATGCACCGGTTAGTCCGAGGCCGGGGACCTGTATCGATGCGGCCAAATGCACCCAACTCGCCCTTGCACTGGCGCACGGCTAAGGATGTAATAGGGTAAAACATCGCACCGGCCTGCTTCGGTGCGGGAAACAGTCAGGGAGAGCCGTCCATGCACGGAACCATCGATCTTGCCGGAGATTCCCATCTGCGCGCCGCGCGCGACAGGGCTCAATCGATTCCACTCGGTGATTTCGACGTCAGCCATCCCGAGCTGTTCAAGACCGACTCGTTCTGGCCGTATTTTGACCGGCTGCGCCGGGAAGACCCGGTGCATTACTGCAAGGACAGCATGTTCGGGCCGTATTGGTCGGTGACCAAATACAACGACATCATGGACATCGAGACCAACCATGCGGTGTTCTCGTCGGCGGCTTCGCTCGGCGGCATCACCATCCGCGACGTCGCGCCGGACCTGCGCCGCGAAAGTTTTATCGCCATGGACCAGCCGCGTCACTCCGCGCAGCGCAAGACCGTGGCGCCGATGTTCACGCCTACCCATCTCGACCAGCTCGCGATCAACATCCGCAAGCGTTCCGCCGAGTGCCTCGACAATTTGCCTGTCAACGAGGTGTTCGACTGGGTCGACCAGGTTTCGATCGAGCTCACCACGCAAATGCTAGCCGTGCTGTTCGACTTCCCCTGGGAGGACCGCCGCAAGCTGACGCGCTGGTCCGACGTTGCGACGACCCTTCCCGGCCCCGGCGGCCTCGTCGCAACCGAGGAGGAGCGCCAGGCCGAGTTGATGGAATGCGCGACCTATTTTGCTCGCCTCTGGAAGGAACGCATCAGCCAGCCGCCGAAGAGCGACTTGCTCTCGATGATGGCGCACAGCGACGCCACCCGCGACATGGACCCGAAGAATTTTCTCGGCAACCTGATCCTGTTGATCGTCGGTGGCAACGACACCACCCGCAACACGCTGTCGGGCAGCGTCTACGCGCTGAACCAGAATCCGGACCAGTATCGCAAGCTGCGCGACAATCCCGATCTGATCGACAGTTTCGTGCCGGAAGTGATCCGCTGGCAGACGCCGTTGGCGCATATGCGCCGCACCGCGCTCGAAGACTTCGAGTTCCGCGGCAGGCAGATCAAGAAGGGCGAAAAGGTCGTGATGTGGTACGTCTCGGGCAACCGTGACGAGGATGTGATCGAGCGTCCCTACGACTTCATCATTGACCGCGCCCGGCCGCGCACCCACGTTTCCTTCGGCTTCGGCATCCACCGCTGCGTCGGAATCAGGCTCGCCGAGCTGCAACTCAAGATCATCTGGGAAGAGATCCTCAAACGGTTCGATAATATTGAGGTGGTCGGCGAACCCAAGCGGGTGTATTCGAGTTTTGTCAAAGGCTACGAGACCCTGCCGGTCCGGATCGCCGGCTAACCCCCGAGCCCTACTGGGATAATCGAAATGAACATCCAGACATCAGTCAGAGCCGACAGACAAGAGCTTCTGCGCGCCGCGCGCGAAGAGGCCTATTCGACGCCGCTGAAGGATTTTCATCCCGGTGCGCCAAGGCTGTTCCAGAACGACACGCTGTGGCCGTGGTTCGAGCGGCCGCGCAAGGAAGAGCCGGTGCACTACTGCACCAACGCGCCGATCGAGCCCTATTGGTCGGTGACCAAATACAACGACATCATGCATGTCGACACCAACCACGGCATCTTCTCCTCCGACTCGACCCTCGGCGGCATCTCGATCCGCGACGTGCCGCCGGGCTATGACTATCCGAGCTTCATCGCGATGGATCAGCCGCGACACTCTTCGCAGCGCAAGACCGTGTCGCCGATGTTCACGCCGACGCATCTGGATGAGCTTGCAAAACTGATCCGCGAGCGCGCGATCAAGGTGCTGGACAATCTGCCGCGCAACGAGACTTTCAATTTCGTCGAGCGCGTCTCGATCGAACTCACCACCCAGATGCTGGCGACGTTGTTCGATTTCCCCTGGGAGGAGCGGCGCAAGCTGACGCGCTGGTCCGACGTCTCGACCGCGCTGCCCAAGAGCGGCGTCGTGGAATCGCCGGAGCAGCGGCGCCAGGAGATGGATGAGTGCTACGCCTATTTCTCCAAACTCTGGAACGAGCGCGTTAACGCGCCGCCGCGTAACGATTTGCTGTCGATGATGGCGCATAGCGACGCGACCCGGCACATGGACCCCGACAATCTGATGGGCAACATCATCCTGCTGATCGTCGGCGGCAACGACACCACGCGCAACACCATGAGCGGCTCGGTGCTGGCGCTGAACGAGCACCCGGATCAATACCAGAAGCTGCGCGAAAACCCCGCGCTGATCGACTCCATGGTGCCGGAAGTGATCCGCTGGCAGACGCCGCTGGCCCATATGCGCCGCACCGCCTTGGTCGACACCGAGATCGGCGGCAAGAAGATCAAGAAGGGTGACCGCGTCGTGATGTGGTACGTCTCGGGCAACCGCGACGAGGAAGGCATCGAGCGTCCCGAAGAGTTCATCATCGACCGCGCCCGGCCGCGCACCCATCTGTCGTTCGGCTTCGGCATCCACCGCTGCGTCGGCATGCGGCTCGCCGAGCTGCAGTTGAAGATCGTGTGGCAGGAAATGCTCAAGCGCTTCGACCGCATCGAAGTGGTCGGCGAACCGAAGCGGGTCTATTCGAGCTTTGTGCGCGGCATCGAGCAGCTTCCCGTCCGCATTCCGGGGTGAGTGGCGAGCTCGCTTCACCACCCATCGATCCTGACTGGTCGGCGGATGCCCGCGCCGCGAGCGCGGCTGCTGAATACTATTCGGGCAAAATTGCCAGATTTTCGATGGGCGCCGTCAGGCGGCAAATGAGTCCGCTTGATTCATACGACACTTCCACGGAGCCTCCGAAATCGTCCTGCAGCACCCGGGAAATCAGGCGCGAACCAAAGCCTACAGCGGCGGGTTCCGACGCAGGCGGGCCACCAAACTCCCGCCAGACGAAAACGAATTTTGGCTGCCCCTCCTGATCTTCCGATGCCCATGTAACCGACACGTGGCCGCTCGCCACCGTCAGCGCGCCATACTTCAAAGCGTTGGTCGCAAGCTCGTGGATGGCCAGGGACAGAGCGAGAGCCTGTCGAGATTTGACAATGAGTGCAGGACCCGAGACCGCAAACCGGCTGTCGCCTGTTCGATAAGGAACCAGGGCGGTGCTGACCACATCCTGCAGGGGCGCTGCTGCCCAATTGGCGGCGGTAAGCAGGTCGTGCGCTCGTCCGAACGCCGCAAGCCGTCCTTGATACTTTTCGAGATCGGCTTTGCTCGATGCGTCGCGAAATGTCTGTGTGGCCACGGCACCAAGTACGGTAAGTGTGTTCTTGACGCGATGCTTCAGCTCCTCATTGATGAGGTTCAGCGCTTCCCTTGCCATGTGCTCGGACGTGACGTCCTTGCAGACGACCAGCACGCCGCCCACTTTGCCTTCGACATCGATTGGACCAAAGCTATAGGTCCACCAGACATCCTCACGACGACCGTGACGCGTTACCGGTACCAGTTGGTCCTCATGCCAGGTCGCCCCGTTGCCGGCCATGACGTACTCGATCTGGGGGCCGATGATGTCCCATATCTCGTCCCAGCAATCGCGGCCCCGCGCTCCCAAAGCGCCTGGATGCCGTTCGGGCCCCATCGTCTCGCGGTAGGCATCGTTATAGAACTGAATGAGTTCCGGTCCCCACCAGATGAACATCGGGTGACGTGAGGTGAGAACCAGCCGCACCGTGACCCGAAGGCTTTGCGGCCATGTTTCCGGAGAGCCGAGCGACGTTTTCGACCAGTCAAATGCCCTGGTCAAAGCCCCCATCTCGCCGCCGCTCGCCAGGAAGTCGTCGGCCATCTCTCCGTCCCTACGCGCAACCCCACTCGGACGCCCGTCGCCAAGCCGTAACGCAGGATGCCAACTTCCCACTTTAATATGTAGCCCGCAACGGGCTTGCTTCAAGACCTGCCTCATCCCGTAGAACCGCCGGCCGAAGCCACAACCTGCGGGGTCACGAAATGAGTGCATTGGTGTCGACGAGCGGTTCGCGCGCGGCCAAAACCACTGGAGCGGCGAGAACCAGCCATGCGGTGGTGATCGCCGGAGGCGGTCCGACCGGGCTGATGCTGGCGGGCGAGTTGGCGCTGGCGGGCATCGACGTTGCCATTGTCGAGCGGCGCCCCAGCCAGGACCTCACCGGCTCGCGCGCCGGCGGTCTGCACGCACGCGCCATTGAAGTCCTCGATCAGCGCGGGATCGCCGATCGGTTCCTCGCGCAGGGCAAGGTGCATCAGGTCGTACACTTCCATATACCCCTGGACATCAGCGACGCCCCCACCCGGCACAACTACGTTCTCGGGCTGTGGCAGCACCATATCGAGCGCATCCTCGCCGAGTGGGTCGTCGAACTTGCGGTGCCGATCTATCGCGGACGTGACGTGACCGGTTTCGCGCAGGACGACATCGGCGTCGACGTCGCGCTCTCCGACGGTCAGTCGCTGCGAGCTAAGTATCTCGTCGGCTGCGACGGCGGCCGCAGCCTCATTCGCAAGGCGGCCGGCATCGCGTTCCCCGGATGGGACCCGACGACGAGCTGGCTGATCGCCGAAGCCGAGACGGCCGACGAGCCGAAATGGGGGCTTCACCAGGATGCGCACGGCATCCATGGGATCGGCAAGGTGGAGAATGGCGGGTCGGCCCGGATCGTGCTGACCGAGCCGCAGCTGCGGCTCGACAGCGAACCCACGCTGCGCGATGTCCGCGCGGCGCTCACAGCCGTTTACGGCACCGATTACGGGATCCACAGTCCGACCTGGATCTCCGGCTTCACCGACATGACGCGCCAGGCGGCTTCCTACCGCGACCGGCGCGTGCTGCTGGCCGGCGACGCCGCACATGTGCATCCGCCGGTGGGCGGACAGGGCCTCAACACCGGTGTGCAGGATGCGGTGAATCTGGGATGGAAGCTGGCTCAGGTGATCAAGCGGACATCGCCGGAAAGCCTCTTGGATACCTACCACGCCGAGCGCTTTCCCGTAGCTGCCCGCGTGCTGCACAACACCATGGCGCAGGTCGCGCTTCGTCGGACGGACGACCGCAGCAAGGCGCTGGGCGACACCATGACCGAACTCCTCGGCATGGACGAGCCGCGCAGAAAATTCGCCGCTGTCATGTCCGGTCTCGACATCCACTACGATCTCGGCGAGGGGCACAAGCTGCTCGGGCGCCGTATGCCGGATCTGGATCTACTCACCGACAGCGGCCCGCTGCGGGTGTTCACCCTGCTGCACGATGCCCGGCCGGTGTTGCTCAACCTCGGTGAGCGCGGCAGCTTCGACATCGCGCCATGGGCCGACCGGGTCAAGCTGGTCGACGCCAAATACGACGGCGTGTGGGAGCTTCCAGTGTTCGGCGCGGTCCCCGATCCCGCCGCCGTGTTGATCAGGCCCGACGGCTATGTGGCCTGGGTAGGTGAGCAGACCGACGTGGGGCTCGCTGACGCGCTAACGAGGTGGTTCGGACCGCCCGGTGCGACGTAACGTCCGGCCGTCGCGGCTTGCGCAGGTGAACGAACTCGCAAAGAAGTTCGGGAGATTGCGCCGGGCTTCAGGCGAACCGGAATTGGAGGCATCTATGCGTATCAGTTATGTCAGGATCTTCGTGACCGATTTGGCGGCTGCCAAAAAATTCTACGCTCAAACTCTGGGACTGAATATCTTGTGGGAGTACGAGAACAAGGCGATCGGGTTTGATCTTGGTCCCGTGTTGATTGTCGAGGACGTGTCATCGGAGGAAGACCGCGAGGAGCGGCACCTTGCAGGCCGCTACGTCGGATGCTCGATTGAAGTTGCGGATATTCAAGCCACCTATTCCGAACTCGTGGCCAAGGGCGTACATTTTACCGCTCCACCCGAAAAGCAGGAGTGGGGCGGCACGCTCGCGCATTTCGAAGACCCCGCCGGAAACGTCCTGACCTTGGTCGGCTGAAGGCAGGGTCGCGCGCAGTGCCGAGAGGTCATAAAGTCCGCGCCGCCCTATACAATTGCGGCATGACAGCTGTAGCCAGATGAGAATGCCGCCCGTGGCCATATTGTTCTAAGCCAATCCGCAAGGCCCTCACATCGGCTCAGGCGAGCTTGATGTCCCAGAGGCCCTCTTCGCGGCAGGCGGTCAGTTCGTTGCGGAGCAGCTCGGTCACAAGCGTGATGGCCGTCGAGCCGGGATGGTCGATCGGAGACGCAAGGGTCAGTTCACGCATCGGCGACGGTTTTGATATCGCCGCCGTTTCCAGCCGGCCGGAGGCTACTTCATGGCGCACCGAGGAAGGCGGCAACAGCGTGTATCCCAATCCCTCCTCGACGAGACTGGTCAGCACCCGGAAGGAATCGGCTTCCAGCTTGACGTCGAGCTTGATTTTCTTCTTCGCCGCCGCCTGCTCGATCATCGCGCGGAGTCCGTGCGAATGACTGGGCAGCACGAGCGTCTGTTTCAGCAGCCAGCCGATATCGACCTGCTTCTTGTTCGACAGTCCGCTGCCGCGCGGCCCGACGGCGACGATGGGATCGCGGCCGAGACTCTGCACGGTCAGATGCAGGTCGCTCGACGGCCCGTAGATCAGCGCCAGATCCATCTCCCCGCGGTGCAGCCACTCCATCAGATGGCCGCTGTAGCTCTCGACGATGCAGAGCGAGATGCCCGGATATTTGTCGACGGTGCGCCGGGCGAGCCGCGCCGAAATCACGCAGCTCACGGTCGGCACCAGCCCGAGCACCACGCGCCCCGAGGGCGGGCCGCCGGCGGACTGGATCTCGTCGCGCACCTGGTCGATCTGCCGGACGATGCCCGCCGTGCGCGCCAGCAGCAGGCGGCCGGCGTCGGTCAGCACCATGCCGCGGCCGTTCCGCGTAAACAGATCGGCGCGCAATTCATGCTCGAGCAGCTTGATCTGGCGGCTGAGCGCAGGCTGCGCCACCCGCAGCGTGTCGGAGGCTTTGCTGAGGCTGCCGAGCTCCGCCACGCAACTGAAGGTCCTGAGCTGCCGGATATCCATTGCTTGCCAATCTTCGAAGGCGGGTTCATACGCTATAACAATTCAGCATAGGCACCCAGCGCCAGTTTCACAACGGCCCGCGCCTTAAGCAATTGACATCAACCCGTATCCATCGCCAGAAAACCCAATGACCGCACAAGAACAACAAGACGAATTTCACGACATCCGCGACGCCGTCGCAAAGCTCTGCGCCCAGTTCCCCGGCGAATACTGGCGCAAGCTCGACCGCCAGATGGCGTATCCGAAGGAGTTCGTCGATGCGCTGACGGAGGCCGGCTACCTCTCGGTCTTGATCCCCGAGGAATATGGCGGCTCCGGGCTGAAGCTTTCGGCTGCGGCGGCGATCCTGGAAGAGATCCAGCGGGCGGGCTGCAACGGCGGCGGCTGCCATGCCCAGATGTACACGATGGGCACGGTGCTGCGACACGGCAACGACGCTCAAAAGGCAAAGTATCTGCCCGGGATCGCGAGCGGCAAATTGCGGCTGCAGGCGTTCGGCGTCACCGAGCCGACCAGCGGCACCGACACCTCCTCGCTAAAGACCGTCGCCAAGCGTGACGGCGACCACTACGTCGTCAACGGCCAGAAGATCTGGACCAGCCGCGCCGAACATTCCGACCTGATGGTGCTGCTGGCGCGCACCACGCCAAAGGAACAGGCGAAGAAGCGCACCGATGGTCTGTCGGTGTTCATCGTCGACATGCGCGAGGCCAAAGGCAAGGGTCTCGAGATCCGCCCGATCCGCACCATGATGAACCACGCCACGACGGAAGTGTTCTTCACCGACATGCGCGTGCCCGCTGAGAACCTGATCGGCGAGGAAGGCAAGGGTTTTCGCTACATCCTCTCAGGCATGAACGCCGAGCGCATTTTGATCGCGGCCGAATGCATCGGCGATGCCAAATGGTTCACCGCCAAGGCCACCAATTACGCCAAGGAGCGTGCGGTGTTCGGCCGCCCGATCGGCATGAATCAAGGCATCCAGTTCCCGATCGCCAAGGCTTACGCACAGATGCGTGCGGCCGAACTGATGGTCAAGGAAGCCACCCGCAAATATGAAGCCGGACTCGATTGCGGCGCCGAGGCCAACATGGCCAAGATGCTGGCGGCGGATGCTTCGTGGGAAGCAGCGAACGCCTGCGTGCAGACCCATGGCGGCTTCGGCTTTGCGGAAGAATACGACGTCGAGCGCAAGTTCCGCGAAACGCGGCTCTATCAAGTTGCGCCGATCTCGACCAATCTGATCCTGTCCTATGTCGCCGAGCACGTGCTCGGCCTGCCCCGCTCCTACTGAGAAACATCAGATGTTGCCGTTAGAGGGATTGATCGTCGTCTCCGTCGAACAGGCGGTCGCAGCACCGTTCTGCAGTTCGCGGCTGGCGGATGCCGGCGCGCATGTCGTCAAGGTCGAACGCCCCGAGGGCGATTTCGCCCGCGGCTACGATGCCGCCGCCAAGGGCCAGAGCAGCTATTTCGTCTGGCTCAACCGCGGCAAGAATTCCGTGGTGATCGATCTCGCCACCAAGGAAGGCCGCGCCGCGCTCGAAGAGCTGATCGCCAGCGCGGATGTCTTGCTGCAGAACCTCAAGCCCGGCTCGATGGACAAGCTCGGCTTCTCGCTGGAGCGGTTGCGAAAGGATTATCCGGCGCTGATCTGCTGCACCATTTCCGGCTATGGCGATGGCGGCCCCTATGCCGACCGCAAGGCCTACGATCTGCTGATCCAGGCCGAGAGCGGGCTTGCCTCGATCACCGGCGGCCCCGAGGGCCCCTCCCGCGTCGGCATCTCCGTCGTCGATATCGCGACCGGCGCCACCGCGCATGCCTCGATCCTCGAAGCGCTGATCGCCCGCGGGCGCACCGGCAAGGGCGCCGATATCCGTATCTCGATGTTCGACGTGATGGCCGACTGGATGGCGGTGCCGCTGATCAATTCGGAAGCCGGCAACCCGCCGAAGCGGATGGCGCTGGCCCATCCCTCGATCGCGCCCTACGGCGTGTTCAACTCAAAGGACGGCAAGGGTATTTTGATCTCGATCCAGAGCGAGCGCGAATGGAAGAAGCTCTGCGCCGACGTGCTCGGCCAGCCCGACCTGCCGAACGATCCACGCTTCGTCAACATGGTTGAGCGCGTGCGCAACCGCTCACTCACCGACAAGACGGTGGCAGACAGTTTCGCCGCGATGACGCGCATCGAGTTGCTGAAACGCCTCGACGAGGCGGACATCGCGTTTGCCGAAGTGAACACCATGGCCGATCTCGCCATGCATCCGCATTTGCGCCGGATCGAGGTCGACACGCCGAAGGGCAAGATAAGCTATGCGGCGCCCGCCGCGATCTTCGTCGGCGAACCCAGGCACTATGGCGCCGTCCCCGCCATCGGCGACCACGTCGAATTGCCCAAAACTCCTCGCGCCAAGAGCCTGAAGTCATGACCCAAGCCGCCGAGAAACTCGACCTCGACCATCTGCGCCAATGGATCGGCCGCCGCACGGAAGCGTCAGACATCGTCACCGCACAACTGGTGAAGGGCTTGCGCGCAACGCTATTCCAGGACATCGGCGAGCCCAAGGTTGGCGACGCCGCGCCATGGACCACGCATTGGTGCCTGGCGCAGCCGGTTTTTCCGATGTCGATGCTCGGCCCCGACGGCCATCCGACGCGCGGCGCCTTCCTGCCGCCGGTGCCGTTGCCGCGCCGGATGTGGGCCGGCGGCGAAATCGAATTCGTCGAGCCCTTGCGCGTCGGGGATGAAACGACGCGAACCTCGCGCATTTCGGACGTGACGATGAAGACCGGCTCGACCGGCGCGCTATGTTTCGTCTCCGTCGAACACACGATCACGACGCCGCGCGGGGTTGCGATCCGCGAGCGGCAGGACATCGTCTATCGCGACATGGGCAACGCGGCCCCCGCCTCGCCGAAGGCCCCTCCACCGGCGCCGGTGGCAAAACATCGCGAAACCCATGTCAGTGACCCCGTGCTGCTGTTTCGTTACTCGGCGCTGACCTTCAACGGCCACCGCATCCATTACGACCGCGACTACGTCACCAAGGTCGAGGGCTATCCGGGCCTGATCTTCCACGGCCCGCTGCAGGCGGCGCTGATCGTCGAGTTCGCCGCAAAACTTCATGGCGGCATGGCGCCGAAAAAATTCAGCTATCGCGGCGTGCAGCCGCTGTTCGAAGGCGGCGAGTTCTCGATCAACGCCAACGAGACCCACGCCGGCATGGAGCTGTGGATCGCGAACGCCGAGGGCCAGCCGACCATGAAGGGCACGGCGACCTGGTAAGGCCACACCGGCCGCGCTCGCCAGCGCTCGGGCAGTCGGCGTCAGCCGCCCGCGCAGCATAGGTGCCATTCGTGACGCGGCGCCAGTCGCGCTTGCCGACCTCCGTGTACCCGCCCTAATCTTGCCGCCGGAAACGCGACAAGAAAGACAGAGGGAACGGACAGGCATGGCTCAGGCGAGTGCAGCGCGTCATTCCGAAACGGGAGAGTTTGACGCCATCGTGGTCGGCGCGGGCTTTGCCGGCCTGTACATGCTGCATCGGTTGCGGGGGCTCGGATTCACCGCACGGGTTTATGAAGCCGGCGGCGGCGTTGGCGGGACGTGGTACTGGAATCGCTATCCCGGAGCCCGCTGCGACGTCGAGAGCCTGCAATATTCCTTCTCGTTCTCGGAGGAGCTGGACCAGGAATGGAACTGGTCGGAGAAGTATTCGCCGCAGCCGGAAATCCTCGCTTACGCCAACCACGTCGCCGACCGCTTCGACCTGCGCAGCCAGATCGTGTTCGACACCCGCGTCACCGCGGCGACGTTCAACGAGGGCACCGATAGCTGGCTGATCGAGACGGACCGCGGCGACCGGGTCACGGCAAAATTCTGCATCATGGCGGTCGGCTGTCTGTCGGCGCCGAACCGCCCGGTCTTTCCGGGCATGGACGACTTCCGCGGGCCGATCTATCACACCGGCGAATGGCCGCACGAGGGCGTCGACTTCACCGGCCTGCGCGTCGGCGTGATCGGCACCGGCTCGTCCGCGATCCAGTCGATACCGATTTTCGCGCAGCAGGCCTCGCAACTCACCGTGTTCCAGCGCACCGCGACCTGGTCGGTGCCGGCGTGGAACGAGGCGCTGTCGGAAGAATATTTGAAGGAAGCCAAGGCGCACTATCCGGAGCTGCGTGCGAAAGCGCGCGCGCGGCCGACTGGGTTCTATTTCCCGTTCAATATGCAGCCGGCGCTGCAGGCCAGCGCGGCGCAGCGCGAGGAGCAATATGAGGCGGCATGGCAGCGCGGCGGGCTTCCCTTTCTCGGCGCCTACGGTGACCTGCTGTTCGAAAAGGCGGCCAACGACACCATCGCCGAGTTCGCTCGCCAGAAGATCCGCAGCATCGTGAATGATCCCGTGACCGCGGAGCTGCTGTGCCCGCAGAATGTATTCGGCTGCAAGCGTCTCTGTGTCGATACCAACTACTTCGACACCTACAATTTGCCACATGTAAAACTAGTCGACGTGTCGAAGACACCAATCGAGCGTTTTACAAGCAATGGCATCGTGGTGGATGGCGTTGAATACACCTTCGACGCCGTGGTTTCCGCGACCGGCTTTGCCGCCATGACCGGCTCGTTCGACAAGATCGCGATCACCGGTCGCGGCGGCCGCACGCTCGCCGAGAAATGGCGCGCCGGTCCGCGCGCCTATCTCGGTCTCGCCTCGGTGGGTTTTCCGAATCTGTTCATGATCACCGGTCCCGGCAGCCCGTCGGTGCTGGCCAGCATGATCCAGGCGATCGAGCAGCATGTCGACTGGCTGGCCGATTGCCTCGGCCACATGCGCGATGTCGGCGCCAAGAGCATCGAGCCACTGCAGGACGACGAGGACGCCTGGGTGGCGCACGTCAACGATGTCTCGACGGTTTCGCTGCGCTCGACCTGCAGCTCCTGGTATGTCGGGACCAACATTGCCGGGCGCCCGCGCGTGTTCATGCCCTATATCGGCGGCTTTCCGGTCTATGTGCAGAAGTGCAACGAGGTGATGAACAATGCCTATGAAGGCTTTGTGCTGAAGGGTTCGCGCCAGGGCAATACGCCGCCGCAGGTGAACTTCACCGAACGCTGGCAGGTGCCGCTCGATATCGAGGTGATTTCGCCGGCCGCCGTGGCCGCGAAGCGCGTACCCGTCGTTTGAACCGGAGGAAACGAGACATGAGCCGCCATCCTGATTTCGTGCCCCAAGGCGTGATCCCGGCCGTGCTGCTGCCGTTCCAAAACGATCTCTCGATCGACGAGCCGAGCTTCCGCGCTCACCTGCGCGATGTCGCAACGGTGCAGGGACTGTCTGCCATCACGATCAACGCCCACTCCACCGAGGTCGCCTCGTGCACGCGCGACGAACAAGCGCGCGTCATGGAGATCGCAGGCGAGGAAGTCGGCGGCAAATTGCCGATCATTCACGGCGTCTGGGCGGACGGCAGCCTGGAGGCGGCGCGGATCGCCAGGCAGGCCCAGGCCGGCGGCGCATCGGCGCTGCTGGTGTTCCCGCCGGGACCGTTCACCATGGGCCAGTCGGCCGAGATGGCGCTGGCCCATTTCAAGACCATCGCCGATGCCAGCGATCTGCCGATGATCCTGTTTCAATATCCGCTCGCTACAGGCCAGGGCTATCCGTCGCCGACGCTGGAACGTCTGTTCGACGAAGTGCCGACCATCCGCGCGATCAAGGACTGGACCCAGACGGTGCCGCATCACGAGAGCCAGATCCGCGCGTTGCAGGGGCGTGCGCGTCCCATCAACGTGCTGTCCACCAACAGCGCATGGCTCTTGAGTTCGCTGGTGCTCGGCTGCAACGGCCTGCTTTCCGGCAGCGGCAGCGTCATCGCCGACCTTCAGGCCAGGCTCTATCGCGCCGTCAAGGCCAACGATCTCGCGGAAGCCCGCCGGCTGAACGACCGGATATATCCGACGGCGCGCGTGTTCTACGCCGATCCCTTTGTCGACATGCACAACCGCATGAAGGAGGCGCTGGTGCTGCTCGGCAAGCTGCCGCGCGCTGTGGTGCGTCCGCCGCTGGTCAAGATATCGGATGCGGAAATTGCGCGGATCAGGGACGGGTTGATCGAGGCGGGGCTGCTCGACGCCCGAACCGCGCAGGGGCGCAACGCCGCATAATCAGGCTGGACGACTATTGCAACCATCACAACAGGAGGGATTCCAATGACGTCCCGCCTAACGATGTTACGCGGCCGCCGCACGGGCGCTAGTCGTCGCGTAGCCTGAGTTGCTCGACCATGGACGCTATTTCTCCCTCGAAAGTCGCGAGGCGGTCGCTCTGAGCCTTGAGGCGGTCGGATAGCCTTTGCATTTCGTCACGCTCCAGCGACTGCGTGAGCCGATCAATGATCTCGTCGCTGATCGAGCGCCCGTTTGCCATCGCCGCTTCGACCAGTTTGTCTCGCATCCCCTCTGGCAGACGGAGCTGAACCCGATCCGCAGTCCTGCCAGTCGCTGTCGCTTTCTTTATCCGGGGTGCCGCGGGCGTGACTGATTCCGGTAAGGTTGCTTTTTTCTTGGCCACGCTCGTCTCCCCAAAGGCCAAGCCGCAAGGAATTGCGCCTCGATGAAGCTTGCGAAGCAATCCGACAATTCAGGCGTGATTGAGGACGTTGACTAAAGATCAGCTGCCTGACCCTCGGCCCATAGGTTGCCCCCGGTTCATCGTCATCAAACCAACCATCGTCCGGGTAGAGCAGTCTTCCCGGACCTCCACAAAAATCTCCGCCCGTCTCGACTCGCGGCCACTGCGTCTCTAACGTTGCGGCACAGCAATGGGGCAAGAAATGGCAAAGAAAACCGTGATCAAGCGGAAGAGCGACTTGGCAAAAGCGGCGCCAAAGAAATCGACTAAAAAGTCCGCCGGCCGCACAGGCGCAAAAGCACAGAAGAGGCCGGCCTCACGAAAATCCGCAAAAGCACGCCCGCCCAAGGGGCCGGTTTGGCAATGGTCGGCGCTGCAGACGGCAGCCGCCATCCGCTCCGGTGCGATTTCCTCGGTCGAGGTTGTCGAAGCGCACATCGCGCGGATGCGCGACGTCAACCCAAAGCTCAACGCGGTCGTCGTTGATCTGTCGGAGGAAGCGCTGAAGGCGGCAAAAGCTGCGGACAACGCCCGGACAAGAAAGACCGAGCTCGGCCCACTGCACGGCGTACCGATCACGATCAAGGAAAACGTCGACTATGAGGGGCGGCCCAACCCCAACGGGGTGGCCGCGCAGATGAACATCATCGCCCCCTCCGACGCGCCTGTGGTGCGCAATCTCAAGAAGGCCGGCGCCATCGTGCTCGGCCTGACCAATACGCCCGAGTTCTCGTTCCGCGGCTTTACGAACAACCCGCTGCACGGGCTGACGCTGAACCCGTGGGATCCTGATATTACCTGCGGCGGCTCGTCGGGCGGCGCCGGCAGCGCGGTGGCGGCCGGCATCGGCACGATCGCGCATGGCAACGACATCGGCGGTTCGCTGCGCTGGCCGGCGCACTGCAACGGTGTCGTCACCATCAAGCCGACGCAGGGCCGCGTCCCGGCCTATAACGAGAGCGCCGCGGCCGAGCGGCCGATGCTCGCGCATCTGATGTCGGCGCAAGGGCCGCTGGCGCGCAGCGTCGGCGACGTCAGGGCCGCGCTGGAAGTGATGAGCCAACGCGATCCGCGCGATCCCTGGTGGGTCCCGGCGCCGCTGGTCGGGCCAAAACCAAAAGGCCCGATCACGGTCGCACTGGCAAAGCTGCCCGACGACATGGATGTCGCGCCCTCGGTGCGTGACGCGCTCCGGCAGGCCGCCGACCATCTCGAGCGTTCGGGCTACCGCGTCAGCGAAGTCGACGTTCCCGACATCAACGGTGTCTGGCAGACCTGGTGCGACATCATCGCCAACGAGACCGCGATGCTGCAGGAAGCCGCAATGCTGAAAGTGACGTCGCCGGATTTCCATGCCGCCTGGAGTGGCATCAAGGCGAAGGCCAACACGCTCGATTTGCTGAGCTGGATGCGCGCCACGGCCGCGCGCAACGGCCATATCCGGGCCTGGCAGTTGTTCTTCGAGGATTTCCCGGTCGTGCTTGCGCCGACGACGGTGAAGCCGACGCCCGGCCCGCGCGAGGACGCCATCAGCCCGGAGCGCACGCGCGAACTGTTCTGGAACGACCTGCGTTTCATTTCCGCGATCAACGTGCTCGGCCTGCCCGGCGCCGTCGTGCCCGTCGCCCTGCATGACGGCCAGCCGATCGGCGTGCAGTTGATTGCAGGGCGCTACCGCGAGGACCTCGCGCTCGATGCGGCGGCGGCCATCGAGAAGCGCGCGGGAACGCTGGTTCCCCGGCTGTGGGAGAAGATGGCCTGATCCCGGCCGCTGCCGCGCGCCATCGGCTTGACTTCACGAGGCAATCCATCGAGAGGTGGATCGCCTTCGCCATGGCGGAGCAAGAAAAGTCAAATGGGAGCCGCCCGATGTCGTCGCGCAAGTCAGCCAAAACCGCGAGCGCCGCGCTCACCGTCAAGGAAGCCACCTTCGGCCTCCTACGCGCGTTCGGCATCAAGCGCGTGTTCGGCAATCCTGGCTCGACCGAACTGACGTTCCTGAGCGACTGGCCCAACGACTCGGTGCCGCCGAGGCTCACCGCCAGCTTGAGGATTTGCAGCGCGTTCAGGAATTTTGAATACGGCAGCCTGGCCGCCAACGATGTCGAACGAGAACGTGGAGTCCGCGCCGGTGCATTGCCTCGCGAACAGACGGCTGGCCGGAGAAGCCCAATGACTGCGCAGCGGGGATTGACGCGGCGACGAAGCCTCGCGGCCGCTATCCGGCCTTGACGTATTTCCGCCAGTTGTGCGCTTCCTGGAAGCCCAGCACCTCGCGCGCCTTCCGGTTCGACAGCGGCGCCTCGTACTCGCCGAGTTCGCGGGTGATCGGGACGTTGGGACAATAGCGGCTCAGCACTTCGCGGGTCGGAATGTTTGATGTGACGGTGTCGTTGACGGCGTTGAAGACCTGAAAGCCGAGCCCGTCCTTCTGGATCGCCAGATGCACGATCTCGCCGAGGTCGCGGGCGTCGATATAGCCCCAGGCATTGCGCTTTCGCGACGGCAGATTGGCCAGGAAGCCGGGAAACATGTCGTATTCATGCGGCTCGATGACGTTCGCGATCCGCAGCGCATAGACGTCGATGCCGTAGCGCATCGCGAAGGCGCGCGCAGTCTTTTCATTGACGACCTTGGAAAGCCCGTACGAGTCCATGGGATCGGTGTCGTAGTCCTCCTCGAGCGGGAAGCTCCTGAAATCCTTCTCGCCTTCGGCAAAACAGACGCCGTAGGTGGTTTCGCTGGAGGCGATCACGATCTTGCGGACGCCGAGTTTCGCCGCGGCTTCGATCACGTTATAGGTGCTGACCGTGTTGACGCGAAACGTCTCGTTGTCAGGCTCGATCAGCACGCGCGGTATCGCGGCAAAATGAACGACGGCGTCCGGCGCCGCCGGCGGCCTGCCGGCTTCGAAACGGTCGAAGCCGAAATGCGTGGTCAGGGCGTTGAAAGCCTGGCCGCTGTGCGTCAGATCGGCGATCAGGGTACTGATGCCGGGATAATCGAACGGCTTGAGATCGACATTGAGAAGGTCGTAACCCTTGCTCTTCAGATGCGGCAGGACATGCCTGCCGGCCTTGCCGGTTCCCCCGGTGAATACTACGCGCCTGCCTGTCATTTTCTTCTTCCGTCCGTCGTTGATGGAATGGTGGAGACGTACCGTGATCCGGCCGCGCTCATGCCGGCGACCGGAAATTCCGGATCCGGTCGAAGGCCACGGCAATGATGATGAACGTGCCGATAAAGGTACCCTGCCAGAACGCGCTGATGCCCAACAGGCCGAGACTGTTGCGGATCACCTCGATCAGCGCCGACCCGATCAGGGCGCCGAAGGCGGTCCCAATTCCACCGGCGAGATTGGCGCCGCCGATCACCGCCGCGGCGATCACCTGCAATTCCATGCCCGACCCGAGGTTGGTGGTGACGGCGCCGAGCCAGCCCGTCTCGATCACGCCGGCAATGCCGGCCGAGAGCGCGGAAATCATGTAGACGGCCACTTTGGTTCGCCGTACTGGCACGCCCGTCACTATCGCAGCATGCTCGTTGCCGCCGATCGCGAACACGTAGCGGCCAAATCGCGTGAAGTGCAGCACAAAACCGGTCAGCAGCGTGAACGCGAGCATGTAGATCACGGGGTTGGCGATCCCGAACAGCAACGCGCCACCACCGAGGAACAGCAGCTTGTCGTGATCCGGACCGAACTGGTACACTACGGTGTTGTTGGAGGCGACCATCGCGAGACTCCGCGCGATCGACAGCATGCCCAGCGTGACCACAAATGGCGGGATACCCAGATAAGCGATCAGCACGCCGTTGATCGCGCCGATCAGCAACGCCGTTCCGAGCGAGGCGGCTATGCCGACCTCGATGCTGTAACCGGCATGCATGACGACCGCGAGAATCATGCTGCACAGGCAGAGCACCGAACCGACCGACAGGTCGATGCCGCCAGTGATGATCACAATCGTCATCCCGAGCGCGACGATCGCGACGAAGGTGAAGTTGCGGGCGACGTTGAAGATGTTGTTCGAGGTTGCAAACGAGTTTGTCGCGAACGACAGAAAGATGCAGGCCAGGATTACCGCGACCGAGACCCAGAAGGCCTGTCGCGAGGTCAGCCAGGTGAGCAGCGGAAATCTTGCGCGCTTGATGTTGTCGTCGAACTGAATTTCCATCAATGAAACTTTCGGTTTCCAGCAAGCGCCGAGATGCTTCACTACGCGTATTCGATCGCCCCGGTAATCAGCCCCGTTACTTCCTCCGGCGAACTGGCGGCGACGTCCTTGTCGGCCACCTTGCGGCCGCGGCGCAACACCACGACGCGATCGGCAATGCTGAATACATCCGGCATGCGATGGCTGATGAACACGATGGCGATGCCGTGATCGCGCAGCCGCCGGACAAGATTGAGGACCTCGGCGACCTGTCGCACCGAGATGGCCGCGGTCGGTTCGTCCATCAGGACGATCTTGGCGTCGGCAATCCGGGTTCGGGCAATGGCTACCGCCTGTCGCTGTCCGCCGGACATCTGCCTGACCAGATCGCGCGGCCGGGTTTCGGATCGCAGCTCGGAGAAGATCTGACCGGCCCGGCGATACATCGCGGCATAGTCGAGAATTTTGAACGGACCGACGCCTTTGCGGATCTCGCGGCCGAGGAAAACATTGGCGGCAGCGCTGAGATTGTCGCAGAGCGCGAGATCCTGATGCACGATCTCGATGCCATGCCGGCGGGCTTCGATCGGCCGGTGCATGGACACATCCTGGCCTTCCATCCGCATCGTTCCATGCGTTGGTCGAAAATTTCCGGCGACGATCTTGACGAGAGTGGACTTGCCGGCCCCGTTGTCGCCCATCAGTCCCACGACCTGGCCAGGCTCGAGCGACAGCGAAACTTCGTTGAGGGCATGGATGGCGCCGAAATGCTTCGAAACATTTTTCAGTTCGAGAAGAGCCATTCCGGGGTCACCTTGCGCGGAGCCGTTGCCGCGATGCGCGTCTTGTTCTTCATAAGACGTGAGCGGGCATTGAATTACAGGGCCTGTGGTCAGTCAATGATCTCAGCGGGAATCAACGCTGCAGCCTCGCAAAAAGATATTCTGCATCTGGTGCAACGCACCAAACAAAGCCTCGTCATATTTCTCGGCACATATCCGTTGACTCATCGGGCGCCCGAATTATCCTCATCAATCGCTGATTGTGGCTGTCGTAATTGGCCTCTGTCGTCACTGCGGATCACATTCGAGGACAAGCTCGAAATAGTGCGGATGCTAGGGACCTGATAGCCACCCCCTCCCATCAAGCGGTTTCCTTGCCCTCGTGAAGTTTTGAATCAGACGAACGTCGGTAAAACGGGCGAATAAACGCCCGCTGCAACACGTGGGAGGGACAAATGAACAAGGCACTATTGGCGCTGGTCGCTGCGGCGATGAGCCTGTCGGCCGGATCGGCCATGGCTCAGAAGAAGCAGCTGGTCATCGTCGTCAAAGGCCTCGACAATCCGTTCTTTGAGGCCATTCATCAAGGCTGCGAAAAGTGGAACAAGGAAAACGCCAGTTCTCCCTATCATTGCTTCTACACGGGGCCTGCCTCGACCTCTGACGAGGCGGGCGAGGCCCAGATCGTCCAGGACATGCTTGGCAAGTCCGACACCGTGGCGATTGCGATCTCGCCTTCGAACGCGCCGTTGATCGCCAACGCGATCAAGGCCGCCAAGCCCAAAATTCCCGTGATGACGCTCGACGCCGACCTCAAAAAGGAAGACGCAGCACTTCGCAAGACCTATCTCGACACCGACAATTACCTGATGGGCTTTCGGCTCGGCGAATATTTGAAGAAGGCAAAGCCGAACGGCGGCACGGTCTGCCTGATCGAGGGCAATGCCGCCGCCGACAACATTCTGCGTCGCGCCTCCGGAACGCGCGATGCCTTGTCCGGCAAGAAGGATCTGGACAGGCTGAAGGGCGAAGGCGGCTGGACCGAGATCGCAGGTTGCCCGGTCTTCACTAATGACGATGGGCCGCGTGGCGTGCAGGCCATGTCGGACATCCTCACCGCCAATCCGAAACTCGACGCGTTCGTGATCGAAGGCGGATGGCCGCTGTTCGGCGCGCCGCAACCCTATCGTCAGCTCACGGATCAGTATAAGGCGCAGATCGCCAGCAAGTCGCTGGTGATCGTCGCCGCCGATACCATCGGCGATGAAGTCGCGATCGCCAAGGAAGGTCGCGTCGAAGCGCTGGTCGGTCAGCGACCGTTCGAGATGGGTTACAAGGCGCCGTCGGTCATGATCGATCTGATCGAGGGCAAAAAGGTGGATGACCCGGTATTTACCGGCCTCGACGAATGCACCAGGGAGACCGCCGATACCTGCATCCAGAAATAGCTGCGCATCCGGGCGCAGGGATCGCGCACGGTCGCGTGTTCGCTTGAAAAAGGGGGGAGGCGCGTGGCGCCTCCTTATTTGTTTTCGCGGGCCGGCTTGACTTCGTAAAGCAATCCCTTGAGACGTTGATAGCTTCCATCTTCGCCCAGCAGCGATGGCGGAACACAAGAAAATCCTGATAGGAGCCGCCGCCCGATGTCGTCGCGCAAGTCAGCCAAAACCGCGAGCGCCGCGCCCACCGTCAAGGAAGCCACCTTCGGCCTGCTGCGCGCGTTCGGTATCAAGCGCGTGTTCGGCAATCCCGGCTCGACCGAACTGCCGTTCCTCAGCGACTGGCCCGACGACATCGATTATGTGCTCGGCCTGCAGGAGGCTTCCGTGGTCGGCATGGCCGACGGTTATGCGCAGGCCACCCGCAACGCCGGCTTCGTTAATCTGCATTCCGGCGCCGGCGTCGGCAATGCGCTCGGCAATATCTACACCGCCCACCGCAACCAGACGCCGCTCGTCATCACCGCGGGCCAGCAGGCGCGCTCGATCCTGCCGCTGCAGGCCTTTCTCTACGCCGAGCGCGCCTCCGAATTTCCGCGACCTTACGTCAAATACAGCGTCGAGCCGGCGCGCGCGGAAGACGTGCCGGCGGCGATCGCACGCGCCTATTACGTCGCGATGCAGCTGCCCTGCGGGCCGACCTTCGTCTCGATCCCGATCGACGACTGGACGCGCCCGACGCAGCCGATCGAAGCCCGCCGCGTCAGCCGCGAACTCGGCCCCGATCCGGAGGCGATGAAGGCACTGGTCACGGCGCTCGCGGCGAGCAAGCGCCCTGCCCTCGTCGTCGGGCCCGGTGTCGACCGTGCCGGCGCCGTCGAGCTGATGGTGCGGGTCGCGGAGAAGGCGAAAGCGGCCGTCTGGGTCAGCCCGTTCTCGGCGCGCTGCTCATTTCCCGAACGTCATCCGCAGTTTGCCGGCTTCCTGCACGCCTCGCCGGGACAGCTATCGGAAGCGCTGCGCGAGCACGATCTCGTCGTCGTGATCGGCGCGCCGGTGTTCACCTTCCATGTCGAGGGCCATGCCGCGATCTTCGACGGCGCCACCACGATCTTCCAGATCACCGACGATCCGGATGCCGCCGCCGTGACGCCATCGGGCGCCAGCATCATCGCCACCATGAAGCCGGCGCTGGCAATGCTGCTCGACCTGCTTCCGGAATCAAAGCGCGCGATGCCTGCAGGCCGCACGCTGCCATCAGCGCCATCCGCCGCCGATCCGCTGCCGGTCGAATTCCTGCTGCATTCGCTGTCCGAAGCCATGCCCGCCAATGCGGCGCTGGTGGAGGAGGCGCCCTCGCATCGCCCGGCGATGCAAAAATTCATGCCGATGCGCGGCCAGGACAGCTTTTACACCATGTCGAGCGGCGGTCTCGGCTACAGCCTGCCCGCCGCCGTCGGCATCGCGCTCGGACGCCCCGGCGCCCGCACCGTCTGCCTGATCGGCGACGGCTCGGCGATGTATTCGATCCAGGCGCTGTGGACCGCGGCCCGACGCAACCTGCCGCTCACGGTGATCGTCATCAACAACGCCGGCTACGGCGCGATGCGTTCGTTCAGCCAGGTGATGCAGGTGCGCAACGTGCCGGGCCTCGAACTGCCCGGCATCGATTTCGTCAAACTCGCCGAAGGCATGGGCTGCCATGCCGTGCGGGTGACGAAATCATCCGAGCTCGCGGGCGCGCTCAAGCACGGCCTGTCGCATGACGGCACCAGCCTGATCGAGGTGATGGTGGACTCGGCCGTGCCCCTGCTGTACGCGCAAAAGGGGTGAAGGGAAACTCTCTCCACGTCATTGCGAGGAGCGCAGCGACGAAGCAATCCATTCTTTCTTAACGCGGCGAAATGGATTGCTTCGCTTCGCTCGCAATGACGGGGAGAGGCCGCGGCTCTACCCGCGAAAAGCTAGCCCCGACGCCCGGCCCGCGCCGCGGCGATTTCGTTCGCCAATCGACCGTAGTCCGCCCAGACCAGATACAGGAACAGCGGCGGCTCCTGCCGCGCCTGCAGCATCTGGGCGTAACGCTCCTTGGCTCCGTCCATCTCCCACCATTGCTGCGCTGATGCTGCGATCTTGCGGAAATGACTGAGCGTTCCCGAAAATGTCCTGCGGTCGGCCCCGGCAAGGCCGGCGCAATGGTTGAGCCAGTTGAATCCGGCAATGACCGCAATCGCCAGATCGCTCATCGTGTTGCCGGTGAATTCAATCACTGTTTCATCGTGCGGCAACTGGCGAAGATAGCCTTCCAGTATCGCCGGTTGCGTGTCGGGCTCGGCGAGCAGCCTGAATTCGGCCCGCGGCACCGTCAGCAGATAGCGCACGGCTTCCAGCCGCGTGTGGTTGCAGACGGAGTCCTTGTCGGCGCCGGCATCCGACGCGGCCCGACTGCAGGCTGGATAAATCCATTTTCCGTTGTCGGCCTCGTCGAGATATTGCCGGCCCTGCTTCTCGATGTCGGCCAGCAGCGCATGCGGCGCATCCGGCGCCGCTGGAGCTTTCGCGAATGGCCAGCCACGCCAGTTCATGAAACCTCTTTGATTCAAAGGCTCGACAATTGGGACGCGAGTTCCGTACGCAGCACTACTTGACGGACCTCTACGCTCGCACGAGAATTCAGCATGGGGCAACTCTGGAGTGAGTATCATGAAGCAACCAGGTTTCGGAAAAGCTTCCCTCGCCCTCTCCGTCTTCACATGCGCGACCATGCTCTCGTTTGACTGGAGCGAACACAAGGGCGCTTCATTCTCCATCGAGAGCGCGCAGGCACAGATGGGTGATCCATCGACCCCGACCCCGAGCGCCGCCCGGCGGCAGGCGCGGCGGGCCGCGGCCGGTGCTGCCGCCGTGGGTGCCGATGCCGTCGCAGCCGGAGCGACCGCCGCCTACTACAGCGGTAGTGGCCCTTACGCCTATTACGGCGGCGGTAGTCCCTCTGCCTATTACGGCGGCCCGGGCACATGGAGCCAGGACTACGCGGCGCGCAATGGCATCATCTGCCAGCCCGGCACCATGGTCCGCCTCGACGATGGCCTGATGCACCGCTGCCAGTAAGCGAGGGTAAGCGAGGGGAAACGGGAAAGGCGGCCGCAAGGCCGCCCTTCTCGCTCGCAACCCCATTGAGAATCCTGCGTCACCGGATTTTTTCTGAACGGCCAGGCCCGCCAGTTCATGAAACCTCTTTCGAATCACGGCTGGATACCGGTTCCGCCCGCGGCAGGCGGCATTCGCTTTGACATAGCGCAAGGGTCTGCCACGGACGCCCGCACGATAATTGCGCGTGGGGCAACCCCGGAGAGGAAACCATGAAACAGGTAAGTCTGGGAAAAGCTGCCATCGCGGTCTCCGTCTTTGCGTGCGCGATCATGCTCACTTTTGACTGGACCGAACAAAAGGGTCTCTCGCTATCTGTCGAAAGCGCGCACGCACGGGTCGGTCGTCCGCTGACCCCCGTCAGCGTCGCGGGCGTTGCCCGCCGGCAGGGACGGCGGGCCGCGATCGGTGCGGCCGCGGTCGGCGCCGGTGTGGTGGGCGCCGGCGTTGCCGCCGCCGGCTATTATGGCGCTACGGCCCCGTATTATGGAGCCACAGCCCCGTACTACGGAGGCGGAGGACCCTACGCCTACTATGGCGCCCAGGACTACGCGACGCGCAATGGATTCGTATGCCAGCCCGGCACCATGGTCCGCCTGGATGACGGCCGGATGTACCCCTGCCAGTAAGAGAGGTCATCGGGAAAGGCGGCCGAAAGGCCGCCGTTCTCGCGACGCTATTTCCCGTAACTCTCCCGCATCTTCGCCTGGATCTTCGCCATGCCCGATATCCAGCGATCGTAATTCTCGGTCTTCTTGCGCATGTAGCCCAGCACCTGCGGGTGCGGCAGGATCACAAAGGTTTCCTCTTCCAGTCCCTTCAGCACGTCCTGCGCCACCTGCTCCGGCGAAAGGTCGCCGTCGCCGGATTGCGGGCCCTTCGGGATCGAGCGCAGCATGTTGGTATCGACGCCCTGCGGGCACAGGATCGAAACCTTGATGTTGTCGGCCTTGTGCGAGATCGCGAGGTTTTCGGCAAAACCCACCGCGGCATGCTTGGTGGTCGAATAGGCCGGGCTGCCGACCTGCGAGAGAAGTCCCGCCGCCGAAATCGTGTTGAGGAAATAGCCGCCGCCGCGCGCCTTCATGCGCGGGATCAGGTGCCGCGCCGCATAGACATGGGCCATGACATGAACCGCCCAGCTTCGCTGCCACGGCTCGTCGGAGCTCCCGCCGGCATTCACCGACAGCGGATCGAAACCGCCGCCGATGCCAGCATTGGAGCAGAACAGCGCAATCGGGCCGAACTGATGCTCGGTCGCCTCGACGACGTGAAGGATATCCTTCTCCTTTCCGACATCGCATTTGAAGGCGGCCCCGCCGATCGGTGTGGCGACGGTTCGCGCGCCGTCGGGATCGATATCAGCGACGACAACCTTGGCAGCGCCGGCGCGATGAAAGGCCTCGCACATCGCCTTCCCGATACCGTTGCCGCCACCGGTGACAACCACGACTTTGCCGGTCACCTGCATGGCCGCTCTCCCTATGATTTTTTTACGTCAAAACGATCAGATCGAGTATAGCCGTATAATGGCAGGCCGCGCCGAGCAAGACGAAGCCATGCCAGATCGCGTTCTGGAAGCGCAGCCGCTGCCAGGCATGGAAGATCACGCCCAGACTATAGAGTACGCCACCCGCCACCACGAGGCCCAGCGCCAGCGGCGGCACCGCCTTCACCACGGCATCGCCGAGCATCACGCCGCTCCAGCCCAACGCCAGATAGAGCCCCACGGCCAAACGATCGTATCGCCCCGGCAGCGCCAGCTTCAGCACGACACCGGCGATCGCGACGCACCACACCCCGATCAGCAGCGTAATCGCGAGATAGCTCTCCCTCAGCGCCATGATGAACGGGGTATAGGTGGCGGCGATCAGCAGGTAGATCGCGGAATGATCGAAGCGGCGCAGCACCCATTTGGCGCGCGACACCGGCCAGAGATTATAGATCGCCGAAAATGTCAGCATCGCGAGCAGGCCCGCGACGTAGACCGATACCACGGCGATTTCGAACGCGCTGGCATAGACCGCAGTCAACACGATCAGCGCAGTGGCGGCGACCAGGCCAAAACAGACGCCGACGATATGCACGACGCCGTCGGCAATCAGCTCGGCGCGGTCGTAGTTCCAGTGCATGGCGCCGGCCGCCGCATGGAAGGATGTCGAGGCGAGTTGTTTCAGTCTGAAGATGGTCATGCAGGTCCACCTGATCTGGTGCGGGAGCGATTAGGAGACTGATTAAGAGACTTGTTCTTTTAAGAGACTTGGGTCTTCCGAGGTCAACGAACCCGTTCAACGCCATCGCCGTGGCATTTTCGTGCTGCCGGTGACCGTATATCTCCGGGGAAGCCCGTGGTCAGCCTATCACGGACGCTTGATTTTGGTCCGCCAATCGCCACTTTCCTGACATCGCCCACCAACGCTTGTTTCGAGCCTTCCACGCCCACATGGCCCCCAGTTTTTCAGACATCGTCGAGGAAGCGCGCCTGTCGGCGCGGGCGCTTCTCGACTACGGCGACAGCTTCTTCAATCCGACGGTGCGGCTCGGCGTCACAGGCCTGTCGCGCGCCGGCAAGACCGTGTTCATCACGGCGCTGATCCATGGCCTGACCCGCGGCGGAAGGTTTCCAATATTCGAGCCCTATGCCAGCGGCCGGATCGCCCGTGCCCGGCTGGAGCCGCAGCCTGATGATGCCGTACCGCGCTTCGATTATGAGAACCACGTCCGCACCCTGATCGAGGAGCGGCGCTGGCCAAGCTCCACCGTCGACATCAGCGAACTGCGCCTCGTCATCGACTACCAGCGCCAGAACGGCGCCGACCGCACGCTCACCATCGATATCGTCGATTACCCCGGCGAATGGTTGCTGGATCTGCCGCTGCTCAACAAGAGTTTTGAGCAATGGTCGGCGGAAAGCCGCGCATTGTCGCGCGAGGGCCCGCGCGCAAAGCTCGCCGCACCCTGGCATGAGCATCTGAAGACGCTTGATCCCGAGGGCCGCGAGAACGAACAGGCGGCGCTTGCCGCGGCGAAATTGTTCACCGACTATTTGCGCGCCTGCCGCGACGAACGTTTTGCGATGAGCCTTTTGCCGCCCGGGCGTTTCCTGATGCCGGGCAATCTCGCCGGCTCGCCCGCGCTGACCTTTGCACCGCTCGATGTCGCACCCGACGGCAGCGCACCCGACGGTTCGCTATGGGCGATGATGCGGCGGCGCTATGAAGCCTACAAGGACGTCGTGGTGCGTCCGTTCTTTCGCGATCATTTTGCGCGGCTCGACCGGCAGATCGTGCTGGTCGATGCGCTCGCGGCGTTCAATGCCGGGCCGGAAGCGTTGCACGATCTCGAAGCCGCGCTGACGGGTATTCTCGATTGCTTCCGCATCGGCCGCAGCACGATCCTGAGCAGCCTGTTTCGTCCCCGGATCGATCGCATTCTGTTTGCCGCCACCAAGGCCGATCATCTGCACCACCAGAGCCATGACCGGCTGGAAGCCGTGCTGCGGCGCGCGGTCGCCAAGGCGGCCGACCACGCCGAATACGCGGGAGCTGCCATCGACGTGGTCGCGCTATCGGCGGTGCGCGCCACGCGCGAGGCCCAGGTCGCGCGCGGCCGGGAGAAGCTGCCGTCCATCATCGGCACGCCCGCGCCCGGCGAGACCGCCAATGGCGAGGCCTTCGACGGCGAGACCGAAGTCGCGACCTTTCCAGGCGACCTGCCCGCGGACCCTGAGGAACTGTTCAACGGCGGCTTTCGTGGCCTTTCCAGCACGGCTTCCGAACAGGCCGATTTCCGCTTCCTGCGGTTCCGGCCGCCGCTGCTGGAGCGCACGGCGAACGACGAGCCCGCCCTGCCTCACATCCGCCTCGACCGCGTCCTCCAGTTTCTGATCGGAGACCGACTGCAATGAGCGAGAAAACGCCGCATCGGCGGCCGGCCACGTTCAAGCTCGACGATCCCGGCGTGGTCGTGATGAGCCCGGATGAAACCGGACGCCCCGCTCGCGGCACCGTGCAGATCACGCCCGAAGCCGATCCTGCGCTGCTGCCGGTGCCGATTGCGGCGCCGCGAGTTCTAGCGCGCCGCGGCTTCCGCTGGGGCGCGCTGTTCTGGTCCGCCGTCGGCGGGCTGGTGCTGCTGGCCTCAGGCCTCGGCGCCGTCAACCTGATCGAAGACCTGTTCGCGCGCAGCGAAACCCTGGGCTATGTCGCGCTGGCCTTCGCTGTCGCCGCAGCGCTGGCGCTGGCGGTCGTCATCGGGCGCGAAGCCTTCGGGCTGGCGCGGCTGGCGGCCATCGAAAAACTCCATCAGCGCGCCACCGAAGCACTGCGCAGCGACGACCGCGCCGAAAGTCGCGCCATCGTCAACGACCTGCTCAAGCTCGCGCATCAGAACCCGCAACTGGCGCGCGCCCGCGCAGCACTGGTGAGCCATGCCGACGACATCATCGACGGCGCCGACATGATCAAGCTCGCCGAGCGCGAATTGTTGGCGCCGCTCGACGAGGAAGCACGCCGGCTGGTTTCGACCGCGGCACAGCGCGTCTCGGTCGTCACGGCGGTGAGCCCCCGCGCCCTGATCGACGTGCTGTTCGTGTTCGTCGCCGCGATGCGGCTGATCCGGCAATTGGCGCGGCTCTATGGCGGCCGGCCCGGCACGCTCGGCATGCTCCGTCTGCTCCGCCACGTCATCGGCCATCTCGCCATCACCGGCGGCATGGCGGTGGGCGACAGCCTGGTGCAGCAGATGCTCGGCCACGGCATCGCGGCAAAACTTTCGCAACGGCTCGGCGAAGGCGTGCTGAATGGGCTGCTCACGGCGCGACTCGGATTAGCCGCGATCGACGTGACCCGCCCGCTGCCGTTTACGGCGCTGCCGCGGCCTGCGCTCGGCGATCTTGCCAAGGATTTACTGCGCAAGCGGGACGATGAGGCGTGAGGTTAGATTCCGCCAGGAGCGCCACAGAATCGAACCGACAAACAATAAAGCGAAATTGCAGATAGTTATTCGGTAGCTCTTGATCGGTGTTGCACACTTGGTTGCGCACCCGCAGCGCCGCAGGCCTCCCCGGTTCACGCGTCAACGACTTATCGAAAGCAAGGCGTGAACTCCCAAACCAGAGGCGTTGGCGAACGTCCGTTTTGGCTCGCATAGCTGACTCAGGTCGGACATCGGGCCACGTCCGAAAAGTGCCAGAACCAGACTCGTGCACCGCAGCAAGCAAGCTTTGTACAGACTGAGCCGTGGTAGTGTGGTCACCTCAGGGTTTGCGCCGAACTACCAAATTCAGAGTGCTTCGGTTCGGTCCCCGCTCGCCCCGTCTCCGCCATTGGGCTGGCGCCCTTATGCGGTGCGCCATGGAGACAGCCGCGGAATCCACCGCGGAACGTTGGCCCGAAAATCCTCGTACTGGGCCCCAAACTTCTGAGCAAGCACCGGCTCCTCGTACGTCAGGACAAAGGCGTGGAAGGCGAGCCACATGAGCCCGCCGTAAGTCATAAGACGCGAGTCGCCGAACAGGATCGCTTGGCCCAGAATGACGGCGACGACGGCAACGTACATGGGATTGCGCACGTAGCGATAGAGGCCGGTAACGACGAGGTGTTGGGGCGGGGCGATCGGCGCCGGCGTGCCGAGCCCCTGCAGCGCAAAGCGCGCAAACGAGTCAACAAGCCCGGGTAAACCCGCGACGATCAACAGTACCCCGACAGCGCGCGTCGCTTGCAGATCGAAGAATGGCGGCAGAAATTCCCAACGCGAAATCCACCACGGGACCACCCCGGCCAGCACGCAGGGCACGAACACGAAGAAGATGGCGGTGCCGATGACGGCGGCGGCTCTGCGCATGGACACGATCCGTTCCTTGCTAATATCAAACCATATTGCGCTAATGTCTCAGTCGGGTCATTCGCGTCGATTTGGCCCGACCATTGCGACTTCCGGCCTACCGCGGTGAACGGACACGCTCAGGATAGGCCGGCACGTCTCAAAAGTCCCACGAACGAACATCCGGCACGCTTCCCAATCGCTCGAAAACGCGGTCATATGGCGACCGGGGACACT
>Ga0307510_10000405_pt1 | contig 41017 bp, 18 predicted proteins | sample 12_EM_MG_FD_207224 | JGI IMG/M metagenome (GOLD analysis project Ga0307510, IMG submission 207224) | Populus trichocarpa ectomycorrhiza microbial communities from riparian zone in the Pacific Northwest, United States - 12_EM | ecosystem: Host-associated > Plants > Roots > Unclassified | place...
ATGACAATTGCTTTGTTATGGTCCCCATGAAAATATAATTTGAATACGAGCGATATTGACCCTACCCGGCCTGACTTGAATGGATAAATATATTTTTGACTCAATAAATAATAGTTTTTTTTTTTTAGTTTAACGTGGGTGTTCGTCTCAGCTTTCGCGCACCTCGACTAATCCCATGGGCCCTGAAGTTAACGATCATGTAGGCCTCCAGTGGCCATCATATGAGCAACCACAGGGCTCGAACCTGAAATCACAGAGGGAACAAACCTCTTGGTCCCAAGTTCTTATCACTGTACCACCACCTAGATGGTTATAAATAATAGTTTTTGATACGGAAATGTACTCACTTCTTAGGCTAAACTTGAAAAAAAGTAGCAAATGAAATAAAATGTCAGGTTGCATGTAATATTTATTTTTTGTTTTTTCTTTAATGAGAAATTCCACTCTACTAAAACCAATAAATATAAATCTTGATTATTAATTTTGAGAGATATAACTTGATTGAACAGGTGTTTTTACTACTAGAATGTGGAGTCAATAAATACCTTAATCATATGCAACGTCGTCGGTTGACTTGTATGCTATTCCCTTTTTCTACTATATATTGATCTTTCATGAAAATGATATGGTAGATCGATTATATTAACATGATAGTCGCATGGTTTGGTTTGTCTATTTGTCCTATATATCTAGGATGTGTCTGATTTTTATTTTTATTTAACCTATCAAAATTATAATAATTACCCTAGCATGGTTGACGGGTGTCTTCTTTAGATAAAGCCAAAAGAAAACCCAAACAAGGAAGAAAATAAAATATGTACACCAGGTGGTGCCTTCCCACCAACTGTGCACGTAATGTATCAAATATAAAATTATACCTTGAGGAATCATTCAGCTTTTTCTCTTTTCTTTTCTTTTTTTTTCTTGGCAAATTCAGACACTTGATCACCTTACTTCCAACTTTTACAGTTTGATAACGGATCGCCACTCGGATTTGAAAATAAAAATCAATATAGAGTATACGATATTAAAGCGCGGTTTGAAATTACGGGTATTTTATGAATATTATATATGGTGGTGACCCTAAAATCTTAATTACACGTCGAATATTATATGATTTGATGGATGCTGGCTGCCATCAGATAAGCAAGAGGGTTTGAAAGAAAGGGGAAAAAAAACATTTCTTGCGATGAATCTTCTGTCCATGGATATGCACGAGTCAATTCTATAATATTATGCCCGTTGTATTAAATTAACGAAAGAAAGCTTAATTTTTTCATCGAATCTTTGTATACGCCAAATGGAGTTTATAGCAGATAATTAATTAATCTAGCATATCCAATCACAAGGTTAAGAAGTGCATGGAAGAAAGAGAAATTTAATGGATGGTTCAAATCTAACTATTGAAAGAACATCTCAAAGTCAAGTTACATGAACACTTCAATTTCAAGATAATATTTATTAATTACGGAATAAAAAAGTAAAATCTGAATCCTTTCTTGAAAAAGATGAAAATATTTATGATGTCAGTAGTGTTGTTCTATTGATTATTTTGAAATAAACTTCCAAGCCTTCGTGTGTGGATTTCTATACCTCCTTTCCCCCTAACATATCATAGAACAATTAAAAAAGTTGTAGTTGAACTATCTAACAGGTGGGTCAGTGATAAAAGTTTGGGATTAAAAACTTTGTTATTTTTTGTGGTCTCATATTCGAGTCCTGTGGTTGCTAATATAATGACCACTGGAGAATTACATGGTCGTTAACTTCAAAACCCGTGGAATTAGTCGAGGTGCGCGCAGACTGGTCTAAACATCCATGTTAATAATAAAAAAAAAAAAATCGTAGTTGATAATGATATATCTGCTAGTTCAATATTTACGTTAAGAGTTTCTGTGTTTCCAAAAGGAATATGAATCGTGAACATGCCTTCAAGTTCTAAATTATATTTTTATGACCTATTTTCAATGAATTCCCATCCATGGCAAATACCAACGGTTCTCTCCTTCTAGAAACCTTGAGAAACACTGTTTTATTGAAAAAAAAGTTGAGAGATGAAGATACAATTCATGGATATTATCTAATCTTAGATGGTTTTATCATAAAGATTATTCTTTATTTGTTCAGGTTGCATCTCATTCTAGAATTATCGGAGATATCTTGAAATAGTGAAGGATTCAGTCACCTCCCTCCAATATAGAGGCGCTGGTGGCACACTTCATAATCATAGATATCGAACTCCCTGGCAGTCAAAGCTCCACGAAAAGTCTCCAAAACAAAGCCCTGATGAAGCCTGTCGTTATCATTTTTAATTGCCATCCAACCCTTTTTATAGTTTCGACACCTTGTGAAATGAAGAACCTCTGGAGTCTCCACCATGTTATCTCTCATGGCGCCATCACGAGACGCGCATTAACAAGTCCAAATTTAAAATATAATACGATCTTTTTGACAAAAAAAAACAAAAAAACGAGCTTAACTTTTAATTTAATGTCAGACTGGGCTGAAAAAACAATAAACATGTCGCGCGGGCCCTGCCTTTTATTTTTTACATTTCATTACGTTTTTTTTTTAATTTAGTTAATATTTTTAAAAATCTTATAATACTTCAAGCATATTATTGTAATTTATCTTTAAATTCTTTCCTGTTATATTTTATATGAATAAGCTGTATTCTTATTATATGTGTTTGTTATTGATAACCATAATTAATCCTTAAAATAAAATAAAAAAGATAATATAAATAAAATATTTGCATATATATATCTGTTTTTTTTCTCTAGAAATATTAGCTTCTTGTGTTAATATTTAATTATTATTTATAATTTTTTTAATTTATTTTATTAAGTGTAAACATATTATTTTTATTTTCAATTAAAAAAATTATTATGCTAAAAAATATATTTATTATGCTGATATGTTTCTTTGTATTATAAAATAACCTAAAATCTTATTTGCGGGTTATAAAAATAAACAGTAAAATATTATTGGAGTAGGTGTAGTAAATACTAAATAAGATGACTTGAGATGTGTAAATGAAAAACTAAAGAAGTCCGACAGAGGCTAAAGGCTAAAGGCTAAGATAAAAGATAACAAGAGCAAGGACTTGTGATCGAGAGGATCATGTCGAGGAGCTTAGCTTTCAAGAACTTATTTGAATCAGAGAAAAAGTTTATGATCTTGTGGAACAAATTCACGACGAACAATAATGGAGCTCTTCTTCACATACTCTACATATGAACAATCCTTTTATTTCTCTTTAAATGCTTTGAATTTTCCTCTTGGCTGTTTTTTTTTTGTTGTTGTTGAAGCTTTAAATAACTCTTTCATATTGAAACTATCAATAATAATATTAATAATATGGTCAGTTTGTATTGTTTAGGTTTATGATAATGGCTCGACTAATTAGCTATGGTACTGTCCTATTTTTTTTTCTTTTAGTGTCCTGAATTTTAAAATTAAGTTGGAGAATATATATATATATATATATATATATATATATATATATATATATATATATATATATATAAGCTATGATTGATGGTGCATTTCTTCACTCTTAAAAGATTGTTTTATCTCTTCATTCGAGATAAATTAAACTTTTTTTAAGTCTATTGTGAATAATTTTACATAACTATATATTGAATTGAAAATTTATGATAATCCATAATTTAAAACAATATATTTAAGACATATAATATTAATTAGATTATTATGGTAATATTTTATATTATATATTATTTAAAGGGTATTTGAAAGTGTGGTAGCGATTACTTTTTAAAAACTTTTCACTCAGGAATGTATTAAAATAATATTTTTTTTATTTTAAAAAAATTATTTTTGATATCAGCACATCAAAATAATTTGAAAACACCAAAAATATATTAATTTAAAGTAAAAAAAATAATAATAATAATAGTCAATTTGGGTATGATACATGAAGGAAATCAAAAGGTTGTAACCATTAGATTTATCTTATATATGCTGTAAATTTCCTATGCTAGGATCTTCTTGTTAAGTTATCAGAGCATATAGTTCTCTTGTATTTGAATTTGTATCAACAACATCTTGTCCAGTCCTTATAAATAGAACATCTACTTATCAAAAAAACATCCCGGAGAAATCTTCTGTATGGTATCAGAGAAATTCAAATCCTCTAACGAAGTCTTTTTTCTTTTTTATTCTCATGGCCACAACACCTGAGTCTGTAGTTGTCAACAATTTTGAACTCATAGGCAGCATCGACACTCACCTTGCCGGTTCTCAGGTTCCCCTGGAAGTACTGACACCCTCCAACTTTCCTTCGCGTCGTGCTCAATTGATGTCCTTGACAGCACCACTGTTTGTCCGTCATCAGCGATGCCCACAATCCTACGTTTGAAGAACTACATGACATGCTGGTTGGCCATGAAAGCTACTTGAAACGCATTGAGGTTTCCAGTTCAATTCTGCGCCCCGCAATGTTCCCTCCAAATCATATCCTCACCGCCACCCCAACACAGGTTATTCTGGAAATCCACGCTCAAATCCTAGCCGCCATGGTAATAAAGGGAGGTCTGGTAATTAGTCCAACATTATTTGCCAGCTATGTGATATAGGGGGCCATTCTGCCAAAACTATAAGAGGAATGGGGTGGCATTATTAGGAGAATTAGGTCAAAGCAAATTGCAAGCCATGAAGATATGACGGCAAAATGGAATCCCAAATTAATCAACCGTATTGTACGAAGAAAGGAACATGAAGGGCCCAAAAAGAAATAAGAAACTTGAGCCGAAAATGGCCTGTAGCTGGCTCTGGTTTCCTTTGCATTGTATGGCATGAAAGGGAGTGAAATACGTTAGGATTTGGTCTAGGTTAATGCAGACAGGTTTCACTGTCGTTTGTTGCTTATGGTCACGACAAAGGAATGCTTTGAGACTGTTCTTTTTTCACTTAACCCTACTAATCATTTCAGACCAGCATAATCGAAGACCAGCACTAGTTTTAGCTTTAGTTTAACACACAGATTGTCCAATTACAGTCATTAAATCAAGATTAGTCAATTTGATTAAGTACCAGATGCCCACTTACAAAGTGACACCTCCTCGTCCCTTCTCTCTTTGCTGCCCTTAATTGTCTTCTTACTGTTGTCTTGCCCATCATTCACGTACCAGGCTACCCATCTCATTATTGTTTATTAGCACTGCTACTGTTAGTTGTGTAGATACTAAAAGTTTTGTGTGTGATTTTACAACCTATCATATATTGAACGAAATACTTTCTCAAGTAAATAATATTAATAAATATTGAATATAAAAATAAAATTTTGATAAAATTCTAAATGAACTCAATACATATCCATCTATTTATTCAAAAATAAAGTTGATGAATGATGTTATTTATAATTATTAAATTCAATTTAGAAATAACTTGGTATAGGACTCGAGTCAAGAATTGTAAATTAACTTGAGTAAATATTTCTTTTAAAATATCAATTAATTGAATTAATTGGATGACAAATTAATCTAAATTTTGATTGGATCATGATGGTTCAACTCTTTTTTTATTTTTTTATTAAATATAATCATGTTATTCAAAACTATTAAATTTTATTTAGGGATAACTTGATATAGGACTCAAGTTAAGAATCAATAGATTATCTTGAGTAAATTTTTCTTTTAAAAAATCAATCAATTGAATTAATTGGATCATGAGTTAACCTAAATTTTAATTGTATCATGCAAGTTCAACTTCTTTTTTATTTTTTTATGAAATACAATCATGTTATTTATAATTATTAAATTCAATTTAGGAATAACTTGGTATAGGACTCAAGTCAAGAATGATTAGCTTGAGTAAATATTTCTTTTAAAAAATCAATTAATTAAATTAATTGGATTACGAATTAACCTAAATTTTGATTGGATGGTCCAAGTTTAACTCTTTTTTTATTTTTTTTATGAAATATAATTATGTTATTCATAATTATTAAATTCGGTTTTGGATTAACTTGGTATAAGACTCAAGTCAAGAATTGATAGATTAGCTTGAATAAATATTTTTTAAAAAAAAATTAATTAATTGAATTAATTAGATTACAAATTAATCTAAATTTTCATTGAATCATGCAGTTAAACTCATCTTTTTTTTTTTTATGAAATATAAAGAGTTAGATATGTACCATATTTACATTGTTCTTGATCTACATATGTTAATAGAATCTATTAATATGTACAGTTCAAATGAAACAATAGTGTTAGTTATATTTAATATAATTTTTTTAAAAAAATTATGGATTGGAATTTTCGCAATTTTAAATGTCTAGAATGCTGCAATAATTTTGTGTTAGTAAATTATATTGCCTTGTCCCAATTCATGATTTAGTACTCAAAACTTGGCCACATAAAGCCCCTTTTTTTTCTTTTTTTTCTTGTTAACCAGACAGTTCCATTTTTCCTTAAAAACAATTTCATGTGCAGAATTCATGATTTAATGGTAAAAGATGTTTTGATTTTTTATTTTTGTAATAAAAAAAATCAAAACATCTTTTACCATTAAATCATGAATTCTTTAGGTTAAGTTTTTAATTAACTCAGACAATATATGGATCTAATAAAATTTAATTAACTCATCCAAACCCGTTGCAACAACACCAAGAGAAATCTAAAAATAAAAAAGAATTATTTAATAAATTAATCCAATAATCTATCTTCTTAATTTTTTTTTCTCAACAAATCCTGACAACCATGCTCAATCATTGGGTCAAAAATCATCACCCCACACTTGAAAAAAAAGAAAGAAAAAGACATGAAAAACCAAAGGCAAAAGAGAGTCGATAGGATCACTGACAAGTAAAGAAAACATCCACGGGTTCCTGCTGCTGCTCTCTCTGTCTCCTGCCAAGCAAGAGAGAATCAAGAAAAGTCGAGCCAAGACAAGATTGCGTGTATCTCTCTATCTCCCCTCTTCTCTTTTACACAGTCTCCCATAAAACATTAGAAAAAAAAAAAAACATCCTAAAAGACAATTCTATCCAATCCCAAGCCATCATCAGATCACCTATATTTGTTATATAAGATCATCGGGAAGGAAAAAAAAATACATTAAATCATATATAAATATCTATTTATATCATGCAATCTTGATCATAGATGTATATTTTGTGAATATCATAATCTCACCCCAAAGTTATTAAAAGAAAGTTATTATTATTTGATAATAAAAAGAAAAAAAAACTAGATTTAATATTTTTGATCTTAATATTAATATCCTTTTATACAATTTAATAAAATTTAATCTCCATTATACAATTTTTTTCTTTTTATTATTGAATAATATTTTTTTTAAATTAAATCATTCATATTAAATATCCAAATAAATATCTATTTATATCATGCAATTTTGATCGTAGATGTATATTTTGTGAATATCATAATCTCACCCAAAGTTATTAAAAGAAAATCATTTTTTTTAAATTAAAATAATATTAAAATAATATATTTTTAAAAAAATTAAATTAAATTTTAATTACATCTAAAATTAATAAGACAAGTCAACGTGGTTATGTCAAGTTTTAACTTGACCTGAAATAAATTCTAAATTGATAACTTATTAAATTAATCATTAAAACAAATTAGATTTAATATTTTTTATCTTAATATTAATATCTTTTAAATATTTAATAATTATAAATAATATTTAAAATGTATCTAATTTCTGGTGACTATGATTTAAAATAATATCTTAATATACATTCTTGAAATTAATTTGCATTTGATTTTTATATTCATAAAATTGATTATTTGTGATAAATATTTTTCTCTTAATTGTTTAAAAGACAATTATACCCTTTCCTTTTCTCTGCCCCGTAAGCCCATAACATTCTTTCAACAGTAAGAAATAAGACACAAAACAAGCATAACTGTCTCCTTCCATCCCTCTTCAAAATCATTTCCTGTCCCCTCTCCTACTCTCTTCATTTTTCTCTCTCTCGGACGAGACCAAAACTAAACTAAGCTAAGCAATGTCCAAATCCACCTCAACGTCGTCGTCTTCAGCATCAACAACACCGTCTCCTTCAATAAAACCAGAATCCTACGCTCACAGTCCAGTCCACTACGCCGTCGTGCTGGGGGACCACACAACCCTCACACGCCTCCTCTCCACTCTCCCCAGACTCACCGATCCCACCAAAATCCACACGGAGTCTGACTCGCTGAGTCAAGAACAACTTGTCGACAAAATATCCTCTCTCGTCGACCGCCGTGATGTCCCTTACCGTGAAACGCCTCTCCACCTTGCTGTCCGCTTAAACGACCTCTTCGCCGCCAAAGCCCTTGCAGCTGCTGGAGCTGACGTGTCGTTACAGAACTCCGCTGGCTGGAACCCCCTCCAGGAGGCATTATGTCGCCGGTACTCGGAAATCGCTCTCATTCTTCTTCGTCTCCACCACCGCTCCGCCTGGTCCAAGTGGCGACGCCGCTTGCCTCGTCTCACTGCCGTCCTTCGCCGCATGCGCGACTTCTACATGGAAATTTCTTTCCACTTTGAAAGCTCAGTCATTCCTTTTGTAAACAAACTCGCTCCATCGGACACGTACAAGATCTGGAAACGTGACGCTAATCTCCGAGCCGATACTACCTTGGCCGGCTTCGACGGCTTGAAAATCCAGCGCGCCGATCAAAGCTTCCTCTTCCTCGGCGACGGTGAACAAACTCACTCCATTCCTCCTGGTTCTCTCTTAGTTCTCAACCACGATGAACGTAAAATCTTTGATGCATTCGAATCCGCGGGATCTCCTATGAGCGAGTCTGATATCGCCGGATTCTGCTCCCAAACGAGCGTATACCGTCCCGGGATGGATGTCACTAAAGCCGAATTAATAAGCCGAACGAATTGGCGACGACAAGAGAAAACAGAATCTGTTGGCGAATGGAAAGCTAAAGTTTACGAATTAAACAACGTCGTTTTCAGCTTTCGATCTCGTAAAGTAAGCGAAAACGACGTCGCAGGAAGCGAGCAAGTTTTGCCGTTAGAGCTCGACGAAGATGGTGACGGCTTTTTAGTGGCCGAAAATCCTAGCTTTCTTAATTTTGAATTTAATAACGGAAATGAGAGTAAAAGGAGGCATAGCAGTTTTGTGAGGGAGGAGAGGGAGTTTGTGAGTGTAGGGAGGAAAAGTGTGGATATTTATCCGTCGTCTACGGTGGCGGAGAGGAGGAGGGTGGTGGCGGTGCCCGAAAAAGTGAAGGAGAAAGAGTATGTGAGGAGTTTGAAGCCGTCAGTTTGGTTAACGGAACAATTTCCGCTAAAGATTGAGGAGCTATTGCCGTTACTTGATATTTTAGCGAATAAAGTCAAAGCTGTGAGGAGAATGCGTGAATTGCTCACCACTAAATTCCCGGCGGGAACTTTTCCGGTTAAGGTAAATTAATTACATTAATTAGTCAATTGCAGATTTTGGGATTAGTGTTTTGGGTGTCGTTTCAAGTTTTGTTTGACTATTGAATTCTGTCGTTTCAAGTGGTTTTGTGGGGCCTTTTTTATTTTTGCTTTTGACCTTTAATGAACTTGGAAAAGGATTGCTTTGGTAATTAAGTGTCTCTAATAAATAAATTTTGGTGCCGTTGTCGTTTTGATTGTTTTGGATATGACTTAGTTGTCGTTTAATCTATAAGTATGGGGATATGTGGGACCCCGGGGTTTAGGAATTCTGCGGGGCCCATTGTGCTCTTGGCGTAAGCTGAGGAAAATAAAAGGAGTCTCTCTTGTCTGTGATTAGTAGCAGAGGAGAGAACTTTGGTGAGGAATGTGTGGTGGGGTTGGGGCTTTTTAGCGGTCGGTGATGTGACGTGGGATGCTGTGATTGGTTTTTTTTATTTGATCGACGGTGATGGTGGGTGGGACCCTAAAGATCCGAGGTTTTCCTTTTCTTGTAAGCAGGGAATGGAGCTTAAGCCCTATGGGTCCCATGCTTGTCAATTTCTTTTCTTGACTAGAAAACAATAGTATCGCCCCGATTCTGCCACGTCATCTGGGATTGATCAGATGCTAAAGTGGCAAGATCTTGTGCTTGAGGGAAGGGCTGAGTGATTTCACTTTTCACATGCATGATGGGGTGCAATCAATGAGTTTGTTTTTATTGATTTGATCTGGTAAATAAATTTGTTAACGGTAGCGGTGGTGGTGGTGTGTTTTGGTGGATGCAGGTGGCGATCCCGGTGGTCCCGACAGTGAGGGTGGTGATAACATTCACTAAATTTGTCGAGTTACCACCAACTGAACAATTCTACACTCCACTTTCAAGTCCAAGACATTTCGGTGGTCTTGTAGGAAGTAGAGCAGGAATATCAGATGATGATAAAAAATCAGACACACATTATTCATCATTAACACCTTCATCATCGTCTTCGTCGACCTCATGGTTGCGGCGAAACAGCAGCCAGTCTGCAAGCAAGCAGCACCACCGACATAGTTCTTCAGTAGGGCGGCAGCAGCAGCAAGCTGACCCTTTTGCTATACCAAGTGGATATACATGGACAAGTGTTGATGACAAGTCTAGCAAAATGAAGAAATCCAAATCTGTCAGGAAATCCAAGTAATGAGTGAGCAAAAGACACAATGAGGAAAATTCATTTAGGGCAAAGAGAAGAAAGGAGATGGTTGGTGATGATTAATTAACTGCATTCATGTAATTTGAGCTTGCAAATATAAATGGAATCATATTGAGCCCTTGATGTGTGTGGTCGATGATAGGTCTGACAACACAGTGATTAGAAGGTAAACTAATCCCTAGATTTTTCTTTGATTTCATTGCTTCATTTAGTGAATTAGATCATGCTGGTTTCACCATCAATTTCCTCAACTGCTTTCTCGTTCTTTTATGTTCTTGAGCTAAGGTGGAGAAGACTCTGGTTGGCTTTGAATTTTTTTTATTGCGTCTGGTTTTGCTCATTGGGAAGCCAGATCCTTGACATCCACTTGGGAGCTGGAAATTCCTTGATGAAGACTGGAAATGAGAGGAACATACATTCTTCCATTATTAGTAATCATCACAATCATTGATAGCAGTAAATGTGAAAGCAATTGCTCCTTAATCCTTACTTCTCAAGAAAAATAATGGGGCATGTTGAGCTTGTTCATAAATGACAGGAGCTGACCATTAATTATTAGAGAAACTCTTCATTGATTTTCTAGTAAATTAATGTGGTACAAATGCAAAGACAATCCCATGTTTATAAGCACAGCTATAAGAGGGCCCTGGTAGGATGGATTTATCGAGATTTAGGGTTCAGGTCGGTCCGATTAATGGTTTTTTTAAAGAAAAAAAATATATTGATCCAAGTTAACTAGTACATCTACAACTCAAGTCTTGAGCTAGATTAACCCTCGAATCTTGTCTTGTAAAACTGTTTATGTATATGATAATAATGCAGTATGAATGCAACATTAATTTGTTTTGATTTGAAGAAAGCAAGCTTATTGCTTTAATCAGTATAGAACATAATGATTTTGCTTAAGCTTTTGCTCACAAGTAACTGAGGTTATAATGAAGGGAAAAAGAGACTGGAGCAGGATTTGAAAATTATGTTGATGTTGTCTCTACCTTGTCCAAACTTTATTGAGCAAGAACATGTTACCAAGGCAATGTGGTTGAATTCTGTAGACAATGGCAGCTAAAAGAGAATGGACGCTGAGGTGTCATTCTGTGGATGGTGGCCTTGGTACTAATCAAGTTGACTAATCTTCAGATTAGGACAGTAACTGCACAAATTTCTTATTAAACTAAAGCTTAAAACAGTGGACTGTTAAGAAGATCTTAATTAAATCTGGATTACGCAATTCTATAAGGACTGATGGGGTTAAGTGAAAAAAGAGCAGTCTCTAAGCATTTCCTTTGTGCTGACAATAAGCAATCAACAAGAGTGAAACATGTCTGAATCAACCTAAACCAAATCATGACGGATTTCACTTCCTTACATGCCACACACACACACACACACACACACACAGCTCTTAACTATTTTGTCCTGAGTTTCTAGGTGATATGGCCTGCAATGATGATGAGATTTGAGTCGATTAACGTTGTGTATTCCCTCCCTTCAGGCATCAGAACCAACACATATATTATACAAAATTGCAGGTTGTCTCGTATTCAAGCAGCGTGGTTGCTAATATTGATAGCCACTAGAGTCTTACCTGGTTATTAATATTAAAACCCATAAAAATTAGTCGAGATATATATAAATTAACCCAGACACCTCATGTGAATAAAAAAAAAAAAATTGCCAATTTAGAGAGCCTCAATGTCCCTGCAAGCCACAAACAAAATAGCTGAGTGGGTGCCTCGCTTCGGCCAGGTCTCTGCAGGGGGAGCTGCCTCAGGGCAGGAAGGGGCCTGGGCGCCGCTCGCAAAGTCCACTTGGATACATATGTCCATGAGATATTATAAATCAATTCTTTGCAGAATATTTGTCAAAACAATTTTTTCTGGGCAGGTAGGGACCTTCCTATAATTAAGTTAGTAATTAAGAGAGAAATGTATAAGAGTATGAAAGATGAAGTGTATAGGACTACAAATGTACGAAGAAGGAGAAGATGAAGAATTTCTTTACATAGCTACATGACTCCACAAGTTGCATAGGGAGAAGGGCAATTTGGTCTAGTCCTTTACCTCCAATTGCTTCAGAAATCGATTAGGGATAAGTGTCTTTCACAGTGATAAAGTTATATTTATTTTTATGTTTTAAAAATATTTTTGAAAAAAGTTAATTTTTTTTATTTTTTTATTTTAAATTAATATTTTTTGGTATTTTTAAATTATTTTGATGCGGTGATTTTAAAAAATAAAAAATCATCATTTTAATATATTATTTTAGTGAAAAACACTTTAAAAAACAACCACAATCACACTTTCAAACACGCTCAAAATACTATTGTGTGTACGTGATGACACTATGATAAGAACTAAGCATGTTTTTTAATAATATGATATTTATTGTTTTTTAAAGTGTTTTTTTTATTTAAAAGTGTATTAAAATAATATTTTTTTATTTTTTAAAATTTATTTTTAATATTAGCATATTAAAATAATTCAAAAACAAAAAAAGTTAAAAATATAATTTGACCACAAAAACAAACACTAAACAAATTAGAAAATGATAAGAACATTATGAATTCAATTTATTACCTAGCTAGAGTGATAAGACCACTTGCCATTTTATAGATCACAGAGTGTTAGAAAATCTTACAAGACATGTATGGATTCAGATAGCATTGATTTACAAGAAATAATTAGAAGGTGTCTTTTATTTTATTCTTAATTTACAAGGCTTGAAAATCCAGGTCGTTCGTTTTGGTGATTTGAGAATTCAAAACTTGATTGGAGGGAGGGACAGTTTAAGGAAAAAAAAAAAACTAAATGAAACCAAAATCCTCGAGAAATATTTATTGAAAAAATAACACTCACAAATTTATTATCTTTGAGGTTCAATTTGGTTGGATTTTTACATATTTTCTATATAAAGAATTATTTTTTTATATAAAGAAATTTTATATGTTGAGAAAATTTTATATGTTTTCTAAGGCCTCAGATTAGGCCAATTAATTATTTTTAGGTCCAAAAATATATTTGGAGTCCTAACATTCAACATAAGAAATGGGCCTTGTAATTATGAGCACAAAGACAACAAGAATTTCTGGCCCTTGTAGAGATCAATCCAAAACCATGGAAACGAAATTCTTGACACAATGAGTTAATATTGTCAATTTTTCATGCAGAGTATCTTGATCCTCATGGAAATTATGTGAAAATGAAATTTCGACCACACTCGAATGGACCCTAGCTATACACTGCCAAATATTAAATGCTTCTTTCCTTGTCACCTTTTAACCCCCATCATGTAATTTAACACATGGATTCAAGAAGTTACTGATAAAACCAGTCTTGATTCATGATTCAATTTTAAAACTGGGTCATAAATTAGACTAATTAACTTGGATCGATACAAAATAACGTTGTTTTAAGAGTTTTGTTTTTATTTTTGAAAAGTAAAACTAGGTTTTGACTAGATTTAACTGAGTTAATTGTCACATAGTTTTTTAACACAAACCAAGCCCAGATCTTAAGTTTAACTGCATGCTCAAGCCAAGTTTAATAACAATTTTGTCTAATGCCTTCTCTTCAATAAATATCTAGCAACTGCCACATAAATGGGGACGCGAAGAATTCTAGCATGTATATAAATGAAGAATTGCTATATATATATATATATATATATATATATATATATATATATATATATGAATTCAATCTATACAAAGTTTGAGAGCTTGATATCTAGCAACTTATCAATGGCTTTGTTATCTGGTTTCTTTAGTTGCTTCTCGGATTCTAGCAGGATTGCATTTGAAGGAGAAGGAAGTGCAGAAAGCAGATTGAACAAAGAGTACAAGTCCATGGAGAAGAGCAAGACTAAAAAAGGTCCTCCAATTCCCTTATCTAAGCAGATTTTCCTCACTTATGCTCAGGTGCATTCTAGCTAGCTAGGGCACATATATAAAACTAATATTCATTTAACATGTACTTATCTGTTGAATTTAAGCTGTTATGTAATACTTTTAGTAGGAAATTTCATGTTTCTTATTTGTAATTTTAGGGTTTGACTAAAATCTCTTGACACATAGTAATTGACTTAGGATCTATTTGTTTACGTGAGCAAAACTATATTTTAAATTAAAAAAAAAATTGTTTTTTAACTTCAAACGCAACAAACTCCGTAGATAAACAAGATACTTATAGTTTATACATACAAGTTAATTTTATACAATTCAATTTTATTGGTGAATTTATTATGTTTTCCTTCTTAATTAAATCTTCACAATTCTCTCTTTAGTCTTTTATTAGAGATCGAGATGTTATGATATAGAACTACCACTCTTGTATTCATAAAGTCAAACTAAAGAAAATACACTTCTCGAAGAAAAAGTGAATTCTTTTCCTGTAATTTTTTGCCAAAACATGGTAACTCTTGTAAACAGCACACAATTTCTGTAGTTGCGTGGGACTTTTGGCCTTCACATCACAAGCTCACACCATATTAAGGGTCGGTTCATAGCATATTGCGATGTGGTTGAAACTATGTACTATCATAATTGTAGTTTTAAAAGTATTCAATTAATACATATTATAATTTTGCATGATTTCGTTGAAAACTTTTTTAAAAAAATATTAGTTAAGAAAAAACTATAATTTATAGTTTTTTTAAAACATTTATTTTTAAATTACGATTGCAAAAACTACCATAATACCAAATATACACTAATTAGCTAGAGAGTTGATCAACGTTGTCAATAAATCAAAGTTATTAAACCCAACTCGGTTTATGACTCGATTTAAGGGTTAAGTCACGGGTTAACTCATGTCAATTTAAAATAGTGTTTTTTTAAGATTTTTTCATAAAAAAATTAAAACTATATCTTTTTGAATTATTATTTTTAAATCGAATAATGTTTTGGTTGGATTTTAACCAAATCAATCGGGTTTATCAGGTCAAGTAGATCATATTAGATCAATCATCATATAATTTAATTTAAAATTTAACCAAAACCCGAGATCGGGTTAGTGGATTACCATGATTAATGAGTTTAATAACAATACTATAAACTTAAATTATTATTTTTTACCGAGGAGAACAAACTCAACAAAACCATGATGTGATGATGTTATCAACACATGCAAATTTTTATAAACAACATGCACATTACTTAGCCAATACGAGACTTTCGGCCTCCACAGTCACACACGGCCATGCACAGAACAAGAGAAGTCACGATTAAGTAATAAGAGACAATTAATTACCTAAGCTGAAGAGAGATTAGGTGCAAAACATCCCTTGATGAAGCCCACAATGTGAGAAGAGGAAAATGATACTCTAAATTCTCCTCTCCACAAATGCAATGAATGGAACTGGTAAAAGGGCGTCAGTAATTTCATCTCTGGAAATCTACGTTGACAAGCTAGCTTGTAATCACCATTCTCTACGTTCTTCGTCTTAGCAAGAAGTCCTCCAATCACTTTCCCTGGAGAAATTGTTTTCAACTTTTTTTTTTCTTTTTACCGTAAACTTTTCAACACCTACCTCCTCAGGAAAGTAAGATTTGGTTAGGTGTAGCAATTGCTGCAACATCCTAGATAATAAAATTAGCTAGGGGATCGATATTCAACTACGATTAACATCTGGGTTGGTAAGAAAAGCTGTGGCAAGGCCATTCATTATTTTTTTAGAAAATTCTGTCACACTTCGATATATATAAATATATCCTCCCACTGATTCTCCTGTGGATAGACCAGTAGACGAATCATGTTGTGGGATGATTGGCAGATAGGGTAAAAAATGATGCAGTATTTGATACAATCAAAGGAATTATCTAGATGACTGACTATAATTTTCCCAGTCATAGAATATCTCATATATTGTAGTGAAGATTTGGATTTTAATTAGCTATATTACATGTACACAATACGTGCACTAAAAATAAAATAGTTAAGGTTTACGCAAGTTGGCCGAACACCCATGCTAATAATAATAAAAAAATAATATGAATATACATATATTATAAATGTTAAAAAGTATTACATCTTAATTTAATTATCATAAAAGATAGCAAATTTAGAATTTATAGATAAAGGAGACAAATATGAAAGTCATTAAGCTTGAAAAATATTATTATAGTGCGTGTAAAGGAAATTATTGTATTAAAAATTAAATCAAAACAATCATAAAATAGTAAATATTATAGATTGATGGGACAAATTTCAAAAAAAATATAAAGCCACATGTCTAGAAAGAAAGGAAGGGCAAATTTAAACTTCTAAAACCTCTTTTATCTTCATTCTATCTCTGCCTCTCATACGTATTTGAAAAATTCATCACCATATATATAGATATTTAATTAGATCAAGTTTAAAATATTTTGATGAATAAATATTTCATATATTTCCCATATTTTTTTTAAAATAAATAATTAACGAAACTCAAGCTGGGTGAGTTTCTCTTCCTCATTCAAACCCAATTGTTGCTGCCAAGATTAGTTTTAGCTTTTTCCTGTAAACCAGTAAATGATCCAATGATTTAAAAATGCTATAGGGTTCGATATAATTAAAGTAATCTAATTGACTTACTATAATTTTTTCACCACCATAGATTATATATTACAAGCAAAGCTAAGTTTTGTCATTAAAAACAACATCAGATTAAAACAAAAATTAAAATCAAATTGGACTTTAATCGACGTGCATCAAAACTATTTAAATAAACTTTTATTATATTTAATTTAAACCATAAATTAGGATAAATCCTAAAAAAAAAGGACGTCAGTTGATCAGCTTGTTATATAAACTTTAATAAGAGTAGTTGCAAATGTAGCATTCTACAAACTTTAATAAGGGCTCTCCCTTATTGATGATCGTGTCAAAACTGGTTTTAGTTGCTTTCGAGTGGATAGTACTTGCGATAGAATTGATTTTCATTCACATGTGAATCATTTGGTAGCATTGAATAACAGAGAGGATACCTCCATCAATGAAAAATCAAACAATTCCATAATCAACTATCTAGTGATCCAATAATAAAAACTCGAGATTAAAAGATTTGTTCTTTCTATAATCTCAGGTTCGAACCCTGTGGTTGCTCATATAATAGCCACTGGAGACTTACATGGTCGTTAACTTCAGGGTCCATGGGATTAGTCGAGGTACGCGCAAGCTGGCCCGGACACCCACATTAAATTAAAAAAAAAAATCCCATCATCACATGTGGGTCGTGATCACTTCATATGCCCCTTCTGCTGACTTTATGCCCCCCTCATAATTAATTTCCATTTAAATAGAAAGATAAAGATATATGCAATAAAATCTTTACAAGAAAACCCATTAGTTATATTAAAAAAAAAGAAGAAAAAAACCATATATATATATACATTTAAATATAATTTTTAATGGTCAATTAATATAAATAACTTGGTATAACCATGATTATTAAACTCAAATTAGCTAACTATATTATAAAATCAAATAAAAATTAATTTGGTCGAACTCGAAGTTTATCTAAGTAAAATGATAATTCACAATGTTCAATCAATATAACTATACAAATTAAGGACTCATTATAAACATTATAATCAGCATTGACTTGTGGGTGTTGTAGGAGGATTTTTACATGATATTACATATTTGTATGTTAGTATTAGATTACAGATTAAAATACTGGGTACTGTTTATTATAAATTCTTGAATAATCGAATACCAATTACTAAGATTTATTTATTTTAATTAAGACAGCACATATTATTTTTTGAAATCGCATTCCCAACACTCTATTATAGTTATAATTTATTTATTTATTTATTTTATCGACTCTGTTATAGTTAGCTGACTGGTTATTGTCGACTGGCCATCTTTCACCAACTTTCCAAACATTCCACCAATCCAGTGAGTGCAGTAGGGTTTCAATGGAGAAGAAGCCAACTCAGTGGAGAGTAAAGAAGATGAGTAACGTCCTTGTTTACCCTGTCATCCATTTGTCGTCTTGCCTTCTCATCATACTTAGGAGATTGTTCTCCATGAAGTCAAACCTCGCCATTTAGGTTTGCAGAAATGTCTGATTATTGCAGGCTTTGTAGCCCTGCCGCCAAGTGAGGATTAACAGTGACAACAACCCCATAATCTTCATGTGTTGAAGCTTCACCATATACGCCATCTAGAAGGAGAAAATTCATCAATCATATATATTGCATATTCACTCTTTTTTTTTTTAAAAAAAAAAAATTACTTTTGCCAAATTGAGTGGATTTTCCTCGGGTCAAGAGTTTAACATCAGATTGACAAAAAGAAAAGAAAAACTTTTGAACTTTGACAAAATGTCTGTGGTTGGTAACTTTATTTTATATATATATAAAATTAACTTGAAAGGTAATCTCCTATTTTAACTGTCAATAATAACATGATATCCCATCTGACCAAATCATGATAATTTTATTATATGAAGTCTCTACGATGAAAATAAATTATTTTTTTAAGAAAAAGAAAACAATTTGCCCCATTTCCACAGTGATATGGATGAATCAATCAATAAGATATGTTTTTAAGTAAAGTTAAATGTACTGAATATTCTTAGAAAATTACTTTTCAAAGGAATTTATACATTGAAAAGCAAATACCAAGACACAAGCTACAGCACCTCACAAGTCTAGCATTACCTATCTGCTAGAGGGCTAATTAGGAGGACTGCACCTCGCAAATCATTTTTATTTTGAAGCGGTCATGAGATGAGTTTGACTGTATTTAATAACTTCGATTTATAATTATAAAAAATTAATTATTACGGCTTAAAATGATAGTAAATATTGAAGGAAAAGAAGGTAATCTATGTTTTTTTTTTTTTACTTTATACTCTTATCAATATTCCACTTCTACAATAATAGTTTTATTTTTTCCAATCTCAATCCTATAATCTCGAAAGTTTTAATTAAAACCCTTAAACAAACTATCAACTACTCACGTTTCTTCATGTTATTCTAATAGTTTTTCTTGTTTTCTCTCATTCTTTCCTCTCAAATCCGATATTTCAAAAAAAAAAAAATTAGTAAGAAAACTCAAAAACCAAATAATAATAATAAAAAAGCTATTTAATGATTAGGGGTAATATTGATCTCTTGAAACTACAAAGGTAATATTTAAAATATAGGGAGAAAAGTGAAACATTGATGAATCTATAGGGATAAAAATAAGGCCTGCCCCACAAGATAAAACGACCTCTCTCTCTTCATCTTCCTTGTTAATACCTGTAGAAGGTTAAGTCTTTGTAAATGCACATCACAGTACACAAATATAACCGAAGGTAGAGAGAGCCAGGTAAACATATTCAACTCAAAATTTCTCATTCAAAGCTGTCTCGTTTAGTGCCTTTTTTTTATTATTTGTTTGTCTCTATAGAATCTGAGAAACCGTGTAGCCAGCTTTCTGGCTCACCTACCTCACTAACTATCCCTTAAAGAGACCAATTCTGTGTCATAATATATTTATAAGACAAAAACAAGTGAAAAAGATTACGTCTTTTTTGGTTTTAAAGACCATTGAATTATGGGTTTCACTTGTATTGTTTCTTGGGTTAGTGGGGTCCATAGAGTTGAGTTTCATTGACAATGTTGTAGGAGATAGATTTCCACCAAAACACACCTCCAACAACCCCATCACCAACAACCCTTCTCTTATGTTCTCTTAAAAACCTTGTTGGAGGGGGTGTTTTGTTTTGTTTGGTTTTTTTTGGTTTGCATTTGCATTGTGAAATTTGCAGTCCTTTTCACTTTTTAATGGCTGCTTCTCACATATGGGTTAGCCCTTTAAGGCCTCATTCTAATGTAGGTGTGTCAGATTTGGGGTTAAGGAGATGTGTGGATATGAGGTGCAATTGGGATCTTGAGAGGCTCCCTAGATGGGAATGTTGTTGTTTGAGTGTTTTGGCTCAAAGAGCTATCACTCCTGTTGAAGATGAGAAGCCTTTAATTCCTCTGGTGGAGACTTCTGAGGCAATTGATCAGGTTCAGAACACTCAGTCCAGGGGGCTTCACAAGGATTTGAACCTTCTTCCTAGTGAGTTATTGCATATTCAATCACTATTTTTCTTTGTAGTTAAGCCGTTTTTATTCTTATTGGATTGTTGTTATATAGTGAACTGATGTTTTATGTTTGTTAGCTTTTTGTGCACTTGGATTGCAAAACAGCCTGCTTTTGTATAAACTAAGACCTTGCTTGGTGGATTACTAATTCATATGTGTCTGTAGTTTAACAATCAATTTGGTTTGAACCTGAAAACCAAAACATAATCAATTGGCTGGCAACGCAGATTGATTTTCTGTTTTATTCTGTAGTTTTTAGCAAATGCTATTGTGGCTATAGATGAGATTATGGATGAATTTATCTTTTTTAGCTGATGGAATCAATGGTGTGTTTCTAAATATATTTGGAGGATAACTAATGATTTGAAGCTATTACAATGATTTTGTGTGTTTGACCAATTTATGGTAAGAAGATTTATTTAGAATCTTGAAATGCTATATAAGATGCTGATGGCGTTGGATGCGCGTAGAGTGCAGGCATTCAGGCATTTCTAGGCTTATATTAGAAGAAGATTTTGTTGAGAATTTTGAAATTCCATATATGAAGCTTTATTCAGAATTTTGAAATGCCATATAAGATGCGATAAAGTTGGATGCTTGTAGTGTACATGCATTCAGGCATTTCTAGGTTTATATTGGAAGAAGTTTTTACTGAGAATTTTTAACTTCTATAGAAGGGGCTAACCTTGTTAGGGATGCTCGTCGAGTGCATGCATTCGAGCATTTCTTGGGTTAATTGTCATGTTCTGCATGCATAATTGGTCTGATGATCGATCTTTATAGTAGCCTAATATTATTTCTTTTCGATCATTAATGTGAAATCAGTGGTTTCCATATTTGTATCAGTTTGTCCAGTACTCTGGGTATGTTAGATCTTCTGGAGGTTTGTGATAGATCTTGTTCTGATTTGTAAGCTTCACCACATGGCGGATAATTACCATGTTGCCTATTAAGGTCGACCAAGCAATAATAATCCACTGTGCCAGTACAATAATGTCAAAGAAAATTTATTAAGCTGGTGGTGATTTCCTAAACTCTAACAATTGTTGATTGATCTGTTTTGCATTTTTGCTATGTGTTGCAGAACCGTTATCTGCTACAGATATTTTTTCTTCTCCTCGAAATAGTGCAAAAGTACGGGTTGCATATCAGGTAAGAACTTAAATATTCTTCACTCAAATATCCATGTCTTTTATGCTATTCTTAAGCTGGCTTTGGTGCCCATTTTAGGGGATGCCAGGTGCCTACGGTGAGGCTGCTGCGCTCAAAGCATATCCAAAGTGTGAAACTGTCCCATGTGAAGAGTTTGAAGCTGCTTTCAAGGTTCAAATAATTCCTATGTATCACTTTTCTTGCTGAACTAATCTACAAATGATTGTCAGCTTGTCACCGATATTCTTCTCTACTTAATTGAACAGGCAGTTGAACTCTGGCTAGTGGATAAAGCAGTCCTCCCCATTGAGAGTTCAGTGGGTGGCAGCATCCACCGCAATTATGATTTACTCCTTCGCCATAGGCTGCATATAGTAGGGGAGGTGCAGATGATAGTCAACCATTGCCTTTTGGGATTGCCTGGTGTACAGAAGGAGGAATTGAAACGTGTTTTGAGCCACCCCCAGGTTAGTTGTTTTATTTCTTGCATTTTAATCTGTTATTTTTTTTTTGTTGTTGTTTCAAAGTCACAAAACACTGAAGATTGTGGTATGGAATGAATACTGGAATGGAAAAAATTATCTAACACAAGACCGTGCGAACTCTGAATACTACTCCCCTCTCTTACATTTTAATGGGGTCAGCATATTGTTTTTACAAATAGATCCCATATGAAAGTTAGATGAGGGAGCTAAACACCCAGTTTCCTGATTAATTTTCTGAAAATGGTGTGCTGCTTGTATGAGACAGTAAATCGTGGTAATCTTCTTCAGAATGTTTGCTCTATGGAATGCAATAACATGATTTGCCTTGAGGAGTGCATCAGATCACAAATAAAATTTTGATTTTTCTGCAAATGTTATGTCATTACCATTTTTTCCCTTTACTAGTTTAACTAATAATTGTTGGGATCACTGTTTTTCTTTTATTGATAAACTAAGTGATACTAAATGATTTCAGAAGCCAAAATTTGTATGCTGGAATTTATTGGTAGTTTGATTTAGATTGGGAGATGCCCTCCAATGAGTGTTTTTTGGTAACTTTGGTTTGTGTTAGAAAACATTTACTGATGTACACCATGAGATCCATCAATATGTGGTCAAAGTGCTTGTAAAATTTCATTTACTAGTGAAAACTTTGAAACTGATTCCATTAAGGTGATTGTATCTAAACTTGTACAACACCTATTAACTAGTGCTAATCCAGCCAAAGTAGGGTCCTGACAGCGTGATCTAATTACTTTCTGAACTTTTGCTTCCGACATTTCAAGCATGTTATCTCTAAACTTCATATGAGGCCGACTGGTTATGCTTGGACTTTTTGGCTAAATTCAAAAATTTATATGATGCTCTATTAAAAAATATTCTAACTTGTAGGCACTTGATCAATGTGACATGATATTGACCAAATTAGGTGTTGTCAGAGTTAGTACTGATGATACTGCAGGTGCTGCTCTGGTAATTTTCAGATCTTTTCAATCTTGTTTTGACCAAGCTTGAATCATGCTATAGACTGTCTATGTACTAAATGTAAAAATGTTCGGGGACAGATGGTTGCGGCAAGTGGTGAAAGAGATTCTGGTGTGATCGCTAGTGATCGTGCAGCAGAAATCTATGGCCTTAACATTCTATTGGAAAAAATCCAGGCAAGACTTCTCCTTTAAGTTTCCCATGACTGTTTATCACATGAATTTTCAAATTAAATACATTCTTCTTACTGAAAACTTAAATTGTTATCACATGCATCTACTGAGTGCTGATTTATTAACCTGACCTGCTTGGTCATTTATTGACAATAACAGCCAAACATATGTAATCTTGTCTCCACAGATGCGATAATCTGCAAAGCAAAGTAAAAGATGTTATTGTTGCTCTTTTGTACCAGTTGGTCCATTGGCATTTTGGCTAGCCCCCCCCCCCCCCCCCCCTCCCTAGTATGAGTGTGGGATTCTATCCCAGGTTGCTTGGTATCATGCCAAATGGCTTTACCAGCTAAATTTGCTAGGACCTACATGTTCAAGCTATCTGAGGCAACATCTGATTAGATTCTAATCTTGTCACATATGTGCTCTTGTACATGTTAATGGGGTTGCTGCTGGATGTGGAATTAGCTGAAAAGATCTCTCTTGTGGAGAATGCCAATTGGAAATATGTGCTAGTCAACATGTTTGTTAAGCCACAACCTCTAAGGATGCTCACTCATTGACATTCTCAGAAAATCCTAATGATTAATTTTACAATGTTGGAAAACATGCTTTGAGATTCAATACATGCACTCTGGTTTATGCTTCTAAAGCCACCAAATATGCTGTGCAAATATGACTGATGTGTTTGGGATCTAGTCTCAGAGGAGATCCGATTATTGTGCCTATAAATATGTTAGCATGTACAAGATTGTCTTGAATGCCCATACTTTTGTTGTTTTGATTTTCAGTTTTGCAAAATCGAAATGTAGCCTAATTTTCTTCACTTACACATGTCAGGATGATGATGATAATATTACCCGCTTTTTGATACTTGCAAGAGAACCTATAATTCCTGGAACTGACAGGCCCCATAAGGTACTACTATCTGTCTCCCAGTGCTGTGTACTTTCCGTTGACATATCAACAGAAATTTGCTATAAACATTTGTTACTGAGTCATGACGTTTCTCCATCTTAGACAAGCATTGTTTTCACTCTCGAAGAAGGTCCTGGCATGCTGTTCAAAGCACTAGCGGTGTTTGCTTCGAGGGACATTAACTTGACAAAGGTAATTTTTTTAGTGGAGATCATTTTTTTTAGTTGTATCCAAAAACCAACTGTTCTCTCTCTCTTTGACCACCTTCCAGATAGAGAGTCGCCCACAAAGAAAGCGTCCATTAAGGGTTGTTGATGATTCTAACAAGGGAAGTGCCAGGTAAGTGTTAACCCTTTTTTTTTAAAAATCTTTTTATCATTGAGACTTGAGACATTCCCTTGCTCAAATTGGTGCTTAAAAGACACTGTTCGTCTCCATTTACCTTTGCATCCGAAGTTTTGCATGCAAAAGACTTACACTTAACTGAACCTACTTCTTGACGAGTGGAGTCTCATTTGTTCCTCAACTTCTCTGCAACTAAATGGTCCATGCTATCCTCTGTAGTTTCAGATGAAGATATCATTCCTTGATTTTTGGAGGATGTGTAACAGTAATGATGTATTTCTGGCAACAGGTACTTTGATTACCTTTTCTACATTGACTTTGAAGCTTCCATGGCAGAACCTCGGGCTCAGCACGCTATGGCACATTTGCAGGTCAGTGAGTCTAAAATTTCCTGACACATCCGAGAAAACTCATCCTTATTGAAGAAGCGAAACCCTGATTATATGTTTCTTCTCCTGGCTTCTACTTCATATTATTCTGCTTTTTGAATCTACTCTCTGATGTGCTGCCTATTTTGGTGTTTCGCATATCCTAAAAACCATATGCCAGAACTTGTAAACTGAAACTGAATTTATTTTGAATCTTGTTTATCTTCATCCAGGAATTTGCTAGCTTTCTTCGTGTTCTTGGCTGCTATGCAACAGATTCAGCTCTTTAGATGGTCATCCAACCTGAAACAGAGAGATTATGATTCAGCTTTTGTTGCTGTACATATGCATGATTCAGATAAATCTAGAGTTGGAGAAGAGATCCCTGGGGTGTCCTGGAAACGTTCTCTTTGGCATGATCTCTCCTCCATTTTCAATTCTCTTTCATAATTCTTTTCACTCCCCCAAAATTGGGGTTTCAAGGTGTAAGTTGTAACCATTGGAAGCCTAAATAGACTCTGCATTCACACGGTTTCTTTAAACAATTAGTGCATGAGATGTGTATCCCTTTCACCCCTCCAATATTTTTGGACCTCCAAGATTTAATAACATGGTCTTTAAAGCATTGATAGTTTTAGCCATGCTCCCTCTAGTATATGTTTCTCCTGTTGATAATTTTTGCGGTTGTAGTTTGAAAAAATAGATTTAAAAAAAAGCTATAAATTGCAATTTTTTCAGTAGGTTTAATATCTATGGTATATATTGATTAATTAAATATTTTTAATTAAATATGAATGATAAGAGCAAAATATAATTTCAACGGATCACTCCTAAATGAACAAAACCTAGATATTATATCTTTTTTGGCAAATGTTGAAGCATACAAGACTGATGATCAATCCAAGTTCTTAAGCAATACAAACAAATTCATTCTACTACAAGAGCATTTTGCCATGATTTTGAGCTGCTCAAAGCCTTTCCTTTCCTTCTTATTTATTTCTATAAGGATCTTTTATATCAGAACTATTTTTCATACATCAGAACTGATAAGGTTTATACAAATCATTTACATGAGTTAATTTTTTTTTAAATAAAACATTTTAAGACAATTTTATTTTGATTAAAAAAATGAATTTTTTTACTCATCTGTAAATGATTTTTTTTTCAGGGCTAGATAATAACCCTGAAAATGATGCCTTCAAAAACAAAATTACTTGCTTAGCCTGAAAAGCCCCAAACCCAGCCAACATCTCTATCTATCTCATTGGATGTGTCTTAAAAATTCCAACTCAGCCGAAGAACTGAACCCACCATGGCTTTCACTTCCACTCTCAAGTACCACACTTGGTTTCCCTTCCACCACCACCTCGCCTCTCACAAACCCACCTCCAATTCCACTCTTTCTTTTGCTACCACTAACCATGAGCCGCTCACCACGACCACCAACTCAGCAACCCGTCTATCTCCCAATTTCACTCCAACCCAACTCCTCCACTCCCTTCGCCGCGAAGAAGACTCCTCCGCCGTGATTCACCTGTTTTACTGGGCCTCAAAGCAGCCAAATTTCAAGCCCAGTTCATCCATCTTCAAGGAAGTTCTTCATAAACTTGGTAAAGCAGGTGAATTTAATGCAATGAAAGACATCTTGAAAGAAATGAAGATTTCTTTGTCTGTCATTGATAATGACTCTTTACTTGTTTTTATTGAAAGTTATGCCAGTTTTGGATTATATAATGAGATTCTTCAGTTTGTTGATGCGATGGAAGTTGAATTTGGGGTAGTGGCGAATACCCATTTTTATAATTTCTTGTTGAATGTTCTTGTTGATGGAAATAAGTTGAAGTTAGTGGAAATTGCGCATTCTAATATGGTTAGTAGAGGAATTAGGCCTGATGTTTCGACTTTTAATATTTTAATTAAAGCTTTGTGTAGAGCTCATCAAATTAGGCCAGCCATTTTGTTGATGGAGGAGATGGAAGATTTTGGTTTGTTGCCGGACGAGAAAACGTTTACTACTATAATGCAAGGGTTTATTGAGGAAGGGAACTTAGATGGTGCGATGAGAGTGAAAGAGCAAATGGTGGAAGCTGGATGTGTTGTGACTAATGTGACTGTTAATGTTTTGGTTAATGGGTTTTGCAAAGAGGGAAGGATTGAGGAGGCGTTGAGGTTTATAGAAGAGATGTCGTTGAGGGAGGGATTTTTTCCGGATAAGTATACCTTTAATATGTTGGTTAATGGGTTGAGTAAGACAGGTCATGTTAAGCATGCTTTAGAGGTTATGGATATGATGCTCAGGGAAGGGTTTGATCCGGATATATACACGTATAATTCTTTGATTTCAGGTTTGTGTAAGTTGGGTGAGGTTGATGAGGCCGTGAAAGTTCTCAACCAGATGATTGAGAGGGATTGTTCGCCGAATACGGTTACTTATAACACGATTATTAGTACCTTGTGTAAGGAGAACCAAGTTGAAGAGGCTACAAAACTTGCTCTTGTCTTGACTGGTAAGGGGATTTTACCGGATGTTTGTACATATAATTCTCTTATTCAAGGTTTGTGCTTGAGTCGAAACCATACCGTTGCAATGGAATTGTACAAGGAGATGAAGACTAAAGGGTGCCATCCTGATGAGTTTACCTACAATATGTTGATTGACAGCCTTTGTTTTAGAGGGAAGCTTCAGGAAGCTCTGAATCTGCTTAAGGAAATGGAAGTGAGTGGCTGTGCAAGAAATGTTATAACGTATAATACTTTGATTGATGGGTTTTGCAAAAACAAGAGGATTGCAGAAGCAGAGGAGATCTTTGACCAGATGGAACTCCAAGGGGTTTCCAGAAATTCAGTGACCTACAATACCCTTATTGATGGTCTTTGTAAGAGCGAGAGGGTGGAGGAGGCTTCTCAATTGATGGACCAGATGATAATGGAAGGGTTGAGGCCTGACAAATTCACCTACAATTCTCTGCTTACGTACTTCTGCAAGGCAGGGGACATAAAAAAAGCAGCAGATATTGTTCAAACTATGGCTTCCGATGGGTGTGAACCAGATATTGTCACATACGGGACCCTGATTGCAGGACTGTGCAAGGCAGGTAGAGTTGAGGCTGCAACTAAGCTCCTCAGAACCATTCAAATGAAAGGCATAAATCTGACCCCACATGCCTATAACCCTGTAATTCAAGCACTATTTAGACGGAAGAGATCGAAAGAAGCCGTGAGACTTTTCAGAGAAATGATAGAGAAGGCTGAGGCTCCAGATGCTGTCACATATAAGATTGTTTTCCGTGGGCTGTGCCAGGGTGGAGGACCAATTGGAGAAGCTGTTGATTTCGTTATGGAAATGCTAGAGAGAGGATATGTACCTGAATTCTCATCTTTCTATATGCTGGCCGAGGGACTATTTTCTTTAGCTATGGTGGGAACCCTGATTAAGCTCATTGATATGGTCATGGAGAAAGCAAAGTTCTCAGACAATGAAGTAACCATGATAAGGGGTTTCCTCAAGATTTCGAAGTACCAAGATGCTTTGGCCACCCTAGGAGGCATCCTGGATAGCAGAAAGCCCAGCAGAGCTTACAGATGAAGAGGAGATTAGTACTCTCACCCATCGAAATGGTTAGGAAGAAAGTAAAAGCTTCAACATCCCACACTTGCTCCCTTGAATCCAGTAGATGTTTTCTTTAAGTATGCCTTGTTAACATATAGTTTGGTTTTATGTCTTGATTTTTTTTCTAAGTCTGTTTTGCTGCAAAGTATGTGGTTTTATGAATTTCACCCTCATTTCATGATTTCTGGCATTTTTACTTCTCTTATTTGGTGTGGCAGGTTTTTTTATAAAATTAAAACCAAAAGGGGTGATATGGCAGACAAGCAAGAAAAAGAGGACCAAAATAATCACCAAAGTCTTGGAATATCAAATAAGATAATAGGAATCAAATAATATAATTCAAAGATTAAAAAAATAAAATAGGAGAGGGATTATGTTTCATAAAGTAGAGAAATTCAAATAAAATTGAAAAAAAAAATTAATGAAGATATTGGAAGAGATCCTATTCAAGAAAGGAAAATAAATTAATTTTTAACTACAAAGTTTCCAAATTTTGAGGTCTTCATCCATTCAAGAAGAAATTAAAGAATAAAAAAGTCTTTCAATATTTTTCAATCTCACAAGGCCCTCAATAGTAAACACTAGAGACACAGAGAGAGACCAGACCACCAAAAACATATATATATATAAACTCTCTTCCACACACTGCCAACCCCAGCCACCGACACCACCATTTGCCACCACGAACCACTCCGGTCGAGAGCCTCCAATAACCACTAGCACAACCCCTCAACACCAAACTGGACCAAACTAACCCTTCTCTACTAGCCATCCACAACGCCACCATCACTCTTGCCGATCCGTCATGAACCAACCATCGAACAACCACCAAACACTAGTTGCCCTTGCTCACGCAATCATCACAAAACCACCACCAAACACGTATGGCCTTTCTCTCACTCCTCACTAACATATCCAATACAACAATGCATAATCAATAATAGCAGTAGGGAAAAAGGCTTAGAGAAGAGAGAACGAGAGAGAGGAATTTGAGACTTCCCTTGGTATGATTTCTCTCCTTGAGTGGTAGTGTATGTCAAAAATGAGGATTTGATTGTGCCTTAAAAGGCTTAGAGAAGAGAGAACGAGAGAGAGGAATTTGAGACTTCCCTTGGTATGATTTCTCTCCTTGAGTGGTAGTGTATGTCAAAAATGAGGATTTGATTGTGCCTTGCTGAGTCTCGAGTCACTGTCTTAATTTTTTACTTTTAATAACAAGCATTAATATACTAGACAATTTCTTAGCATTTAAGTATAACATTTACATTTTATCATTAAAAACAAACTAAAAAAAGCTTAATTTATGTAGAATGTTTTACAGTGATTTTTATCTTTTTCTTAGTATAATTAGCCCTTATCTAAAACATTTGAAGATAAGTTAAGATTGCTAGTTTACGGTAAATCATTTTTCTTATTGTACTCTAATCAAATTCCATATCTCATTCGAAAAATAATAGAAAACTAATTGAATTTAATTTAAGCTAGTCTAGTACTTACTTCTTGGTTTTTCTCCTGTGCTTGGGAATGAAGCTGTCTTCTTTATGAGTTCTTGTTAGGAAGGCATTTTAAGTCAGGTTGACATCCAACGTCCAGCTTCCAGTATTTATAGATGCAGATGTTCCTTCGAGATATTATGAAAAGGCTTTTAAAGGATATCTGTTTTCCAACATTTGTTTGCATAAAGTAGAATCTAAATTTGTCTTCCTGACCATGCGTATCTTCCTTTCCTTGGTACATAATCAATCTACTTGGGATTGTTAACCAAGAATAAATCTGTTTCGAGGAATATGTGATGGCCCCAAAGGAGTTCGTTCCAGACAACTGAAGTTTCCACGTCAAATACAAAAGACAAGAACTCCATGAAAATCTATTCTGTTTCCCCCTCTACTGGAGTTGGTAATTGTTACTTGTGTTCTTGGTTGCTATCCGATGGATTCAGCTATTCAGATACTGGCCGAATCTGCAATGAAGAGATGATTCGGCTTTCATCACCGTACGTACGTATGATCTAGATGAATCTGGAGGTTCAAGATAAATTAAGGGAATGTGCTGAAGACACGATCTTGATTTTCTCTTTCAAAATTCTTTGCATTCCTCCTGTTGGGAATTTCTAGGTGTAAGGATTGGAGGCTTGGGTTCACGATTATAGACGGACAGGAGAATGGTAGAATTTTCCATTATTCCTTTAAAAGTGTCATTAGATTACCATTCTAATCCATAATTTGAATAAAAAAAAAGGTTTGAATTTGCTGCTCACTCAAGAGAGTTGAGACTTCAGCCATGAATCTTGTATCGTTCAACTAACGTGGACTGATTATCAGAATGCCTTCGAAGCATGCTCCTCAACTTGCTGAACTGTCGATAGGAGGAGATTATTGCGATTATTTTGTTCATAATTTTTGCAGACTTTCAAGATATCTGTATCATATAGAGACTAACTTTAATTTCTTTCCGCAAAGAGAACACGATGAATTAGGTCCTTGAAGTTCCCGTGGTGACCAATCTCAAGCAACTGAAGTTGATAGCTCGTTGAAGCAATGTAGAAACCACACTTCTCAGCATCACCTCATTGATTGAGGCAGCTCCTTTTTAGCAGAGATTTATCTTGCAGGTATCTCTGCGTTTTTAATTTCTTGTTTCAGTTAGATGTTGATGGATCTTTCATAACAAGAATAGAACAGATCAAGCCTAAAAAGTGCTCTCACATTCAACACTTTAAGGTGGTGGAAATCCTTGGTATTGCAAGGTAATAACCTTTAGAAATAATTGAGCTTGCATATTTATACGTAATAGAACATGCTTGATGGGATTATTTTTAACACTCATCATCAAGATAGGAACCTGATTAATTCGACCTTGAAGAATTCAAGCACAGACAAAGGGGAGATGGTATGCCAAGAAATTGGGTGTGCAAGACTCCAGCCGAGAGTATCATCACTGCTACTCAAAATAAAACTCAAAATCTATTAATTAGATCCTATCTAAACCTTTTAAAACTCATCATTTTTACGATTTTATTAATCAATATTTACTTCATAAAACACCCTTAAGTTAAGCTATTTTCTATTAAAATTTCCTTTATATATATATATATATATATATATATATCGCACCATTAAACTTGCCTTTAATATAGCTTTTAAAACTGTGATGGAGAGCATCTTTAGAAAGGAAAGAAAGGTTAAAATAAATCCTAATAAATTATTTCTTTCCCCAGTTCTAACATCATAAAAATCTTGCTACTACTTTGTGTGTGTTTGTAGATGCAGTTTAACCTATTTTTTTATAAAATAATATTTTTTATTTTAAATTATATTTTTAGTTTTTTTTATCATTTTATATGTTAATATAAAAAAATTATTTTTATATATTTTTAAATAAAAAACATTTTAAAATACAAAACTCTTCAGCATCTTGATTCTTTAAACAATGGGGACCATTTTAGATCCTCCTTAATGTTTTTCATGGATAAGCATGTATTTGAGAATTGAGACTAAACAGGAGATGGGCTAATAAACACAAGACACATGGATGGATGAAATCACGTGAAGGCTATCACATTGAGTGCAAATCACTTTATTGCCGTCAAATTATATTCATACAAATTTTTGATTTTTTTTTTTGAAAAAATTCTAAATTAAATTAATATTTTTTTTAGTGTTTTATTGTTTTGATATGATAATATTAAAAATAAAAAAAAATATTATTTTAATATATTTTTAAATAAAAATATATTTTAAAAATAATATTAATGGAATTGTTGAAAGCAATAACTCACCAGGTTCCAAAAGAATCCGAAAATGGCCTTTATTTTTAGGATGACTCCAAATACTATCAACCAAGGGATCGGTAAAAGGTCTCATGGCTATTAGCCACAACTTTTTACTAGGAATTGACTCATCACTCAAAAAAGTCTAGCAATGCCTTCTAAAGCAAAATAATAATAATAATAATAATAATAATGTCAATTTGGTTAAAGTTCATGATAAAATATACGTACAGATCCATAGAAATAGAGATGAAAGCATTTGATTTACAAAAATAAAAATATAAAATAAATTTATTTTTTATATGTAAATAATTTACTATAGCGTTATCAAAAAATAAATATTTAATCTTAGCATAAAAAATTGCTAGAAATTCTTTATTTGGTTTTATAACTAATAGTATTTTATTCACTTTTTACTTATACAAACTAAATTCAAATTAACCCCAAAATCCATCATAAAAAAATCCAAAAATCCAAAACAAAAAAATCTTTCCACGTTACGTGACACTATCCAGTTCACTGACAATCAAACAGAGCGCCACGTTTCTCTCATTGTGTCCGTTACTCAGACCGGTCAAATACTAAGCTAACAGCGATGCATCTTATTCCTCTAACGACAGATACATCTGACTCGAAATCTCACACCAAACCGACACAATTCAACACGTGGCAAACATCGACAACTTCACAACGTAACAGCCCCGTCACTCTAATATGCCTTATTCTTTTTAAATACCCGTCAAGGCACTGTACGCGACGGTCATTTCAGCTCTTACTCTCCACTCTCCACTCTCCACTCTCTGGTAACATCTCTCTCTAATCTAAAAAATAAGGGTTTCGATTGAGTGATTAGTTAATTAATTTAATGATTATCGTTTGATATTGTTTGCTTAATTTGTGTGGTCATGGAGAATTACGGTATGGCTGAGGAGGCAGCGAAAGCAGTGACGCCAAACGCAGAGTTGCTGGAATGGCCGAAGAAAGACAAGCGTCGTTTGCTTCATGCTGTGTATCGTGTTGGTGATCTTGATCGCACCATTAAGTGAGTAAATCTTTTACTTTTATTCGACTTTTTGTTTGTTTTGCAGTTAATTTTCTCTTGATATGCAAATTTATGTGGAATTAATGTGTATAATATAAATTTAGATTTCTTATGCTATGTTTCCTTACTTTCTGCAATTGTTTTAGTGGATTTAAGTACTTGATGGTGTGATATGGAACGAAGAAGTATGCATTTGATGTAAATAATTTGGATTTGGATTTTTGTTTTTTGTTTTTTGTTTTTTGTGATTTTGGAAATTTTGGTAAGTTTTGTCTTTTTGTTGATGGTGTAGGTTTTATACAGAAGGATTTGGAATGAAGTTATTAAGGCACAGGGATATACCAGAAGAGAAATACTCCAATGCATTTCTTGGGTTTGGACCTGAAGAGTCTAATTTTGTTGTTGAATTAACTTACAGTATTTCCCTCTCAAAGCCTGATCCTACTTTAGTCTCTTTTTTTTTTTTTTTTGAATTCATTAGTTATTTATGGATGGTTAGTTGGTGAATGGTAAATTAGATGGGAAAATGGTGGATTTATGGTAGGTATTATGAATAATAGAAGAGATAAGCTGCAGAATCTCTTTATATTGTTGAGTGGGAGTGGATTCCTTGGTTTTTTTACTGGTTGCATGGATTCTGTTTGTTCCCTTTTTTTTAATTTATTTGTGATGTTCGAGCCTTGCTTTAGTAGCAAAGGGGTTAGGAATCAGTAGGACTGGCATTAAAAATCATATATAGTCTTTTGATTCTTTCAACTCCGTGATTCTAGGAGTTTATTTAGCTTGTTGTTGATTTACAGATTATGGGGTGACTTCATATGATATTGGAGAGGGTTTTGGTCATTTTGCAATTGCAACTGAGGATGTAAGTGTGATATTATGTTATTAGGATTAGATTTTTCCTTGGTGCTTGGAATAAATCTTGTGTTTCATTGTCTTTTAGGTTTATAAGCTAGTAGAAAAGCTCCGTGCCCTTGGTGGTAACATTACTAGGGAACCTGGTCCGGTCAAAGGTGGAGCATCTGTAATTGCTTTCGTGAAGGATCCTGATGGCTATGCTTTTGAGCTCATCCAGAGAGGTCCAACTCCTGAGCCCCTCTGCCAATTAATGCTCCGTGTTGGAGATCTTGATCGCTCTATCAAGTTCTATGAAAAGGTATAACTGGTCATTTTACTTGATTTTTGTCTGTTCTGGGATGTTTGTGGCATGGGGCAGAACAATTATTTATGAGCAAAAAGAATGAAAGAATGTTTCGGCTTCTAAGTAAAGAATCCATTATATTTGGGTTAGTGATTGATTGGCCTGTTTAATAGATTACTATGTGCAAGCTCATCTTCAGGATGTTAATAAAGAAAGTAATTACACATTACAAATTTGTTTTGGTACCAGAAAAAATGAAGACTCTGAATGTATTGCTCTTGAGCCAAAAACCTTTTTTGGGTTGATATGCTGGGGGTAATTAGAGATTTATGATCTTCCCATCTGTTTAGTAACACAGTGAAGTCTATGTTCTATGCATTTTTGACGCTACAATGTTGCAGGCATTGGGGAACTTAGCAACCATACTAAATAACACGTTTGATTCAAGCTTCATGGTTTTCCTTCCGTGCAGGCCTTGGGGATGAAGCTATTGAGGAAGATTGATAGACCTGAGTACAAGGTATAATGCTGTCTCTCAGTTAATACATAAATAGTAGGTGTGCTCTTTATGCTTTGAGATAAGGATTAGGCATTTGGAGCTCCCTCACCTTGTTGATTCAATTTACAGTACACATTGGCCATGATGGGGTATGCTGATGAATACGAGACAACTGTTCTGGAATTGACTTACAACTATGGTGTGACTGAATACACCAAGGGAAATGCATATGCACAGGTTTGTTAAAATTCATTTTTCCAAGCTATACTCGAACCCCTAAACGATTCCCTAGTTTAGACATTGATGACTCTGGTACTCCCTACAGGTTGCAATTAGTACTGATGATGTGTACAAAAGTGCTGAGGTTGTCAACCTTGTTACGCAAGAGCTTGGTGGTAAGATAACACGTCAACCAGGACCAATTCCTGGAATCAACACAAAAATCACCTCTTTTCTAGATCCAGATGGCTGGAAATCTGTAAGTTTCCTTTAATCAATTCTAGATTCCAAGTTTCTTTATCCAACTTATCAATTGAATAGTAGCAAAAAATGTGTCAAGTGAGACTTTTAAAACCAAAATTTTTACATACAATTAGGAAAATCGAGGACAAAATCCGAACCACACAAACAATGTGAGTACTAAACGAAAAATCAAGCAGAAGAAACTTTAAGAATGCACGGGAACCATTAGAACCCACCATTGGGTCCCAAATTCAGATCACTGATCAAATGGCTGACAATGTTCTTGGAGTGTTTCTTGTTGTTTTATTATTGTTGTTTAGCTTTTTTCAAACCATGTGTTACGGGCCTGTTTGTGGATGCTCCTCATTAAAAGCATCTTTTAGTTGATTTTTACAGATGCACCTGCAGTTGCCCCTTATTAACAAATGGGCTCGTAGCCCATTAGTTTGTTTTCCTTATTAGTTATGAGTTGTATAAGAAGAATCAGGTGTGACTGGAAGTGGGAAAACCTAGTTGAATTTGTTTGCATATTGAGTTAATAGCTAGACTTGTACGGGTCTTATAAGATGAATCAGTTGTCCCTGTATGTGGGAAAATAGATATCGTTGGCCTGATAGTTACAAATGGCATGTGAGATCTTGCAGTTGTATATGTTGATAAAGCTTTGTTTGTTCGAGGTAGAAACACTTAGAAATTGGTACAAGATTGAGTGTAGATGCGCCGTGCCAGGCTTCCCTAATTGGAATGTTAAATCTAGTTTCTGGTGTTCTGAATTTGCCTCGGATACACAGATTTTAGTTGTGGCATCTGCATTATTACTATTTTTTCTTTACACTGTATTTGTAGGTTCTGGTTGACAATGAGGACTTCCTCAAAGAACTCCACAAGGAAGAGTGATTGCATAAATAGAGGATACTGGATCCTTTACTATCTAAGCTTCGCCATCTGCGTATGCATAATGATGCCCAGTGTTTGTATATATCCATGACAGCAGCCAGTAGCTATCCCAGTATGTGTCGACGGCTGCTGTTGCCTGTGGCTTCCAACTGAAATAAAATGTTTGTGGTGGTTTTTCGAGACTTGTTTGGTTATTATCAGTTTCTCCTGCCTTCTCTTCTCTGCTTTCTTTTTACCCTTGTGTGCTATATCAGGGCAGAAGCTTTGTAGAACACGTAATCCCTCAATAAAATGGACTGTTCCTAGAGCAAATGAAACTATTAGCCATGCGAAGCTCTTGACATTAAATCCTCCATAACAAAAACCCTTGAACTAACAATGTCTCAACATCAAGATTTGGATCTCAGCATTCAAAAATGGCTCTGTACGGTAAACATTCCTCTGTCTTGTGTTTAGAAGGATCTTAAGCCACGGAAACCTTCCAAACCCCAAAAGAATCTCTACTTGAGAAATATATGTTGTGTTTAGAATAATACTTCTAGTTAAAAACAAGCTATAGAAGGGAAAAGATCTAAAATACGCAATGCCAGATTGGCCTCCATTTCTCTGCCGTTCCAATCCAGCATGCACATACCTAACTTGGATTAGATATCTCTCATGGTGTAAAAACATCATTCATCACGAGTAACAATGATTGGAGCAAGTTTTCAAGGAAATCAAAAGCAGGGACTATCTGGTCCTCTAAGCTACGCTTCAAAATCCATGGGTAGGATGATATGATTTTGACATGGTCAGGGCTTGAAAAACTTTTAGATTGGAAAAATTCAAGCATGGGCAAAGGTGTTTTGTGAGGTTTAGACAAAAGCACCGAAGGCAGTCTCATCAAAAGGTTCAAGGTTTGATTGAGTAAAACCCAGATGATATAAAAACTAAATTGCAATACACAAAGCCTAATTTATGGAAATCCAAAGAACACAACAAGGAAACAATATGAAAAAAATGTGGAGTGAATAGTGATTGTGATTTAAAAGGTGGAAGAGTTTACAACTGCCGAAAGATTCAGTTTTTCCTCGTAAAATTTCAATATCCGGGTAGATTCACCATGGCGATCTATAAACATATGCCGGAACTTGTCTTCGGGTGTATTGAAGAACGCAAGGCTTCTGAAACTCTTCTCAACCAAGCCTTTAGAAACTAAAAATTGCAATACCAAAGCCCTTGGAATTAGCCTTTTCTCAAGGCTATATGATGAAAAGGTTGGATTTTTGGCAATATAGGCAGACTCCCAGCCCAGTTTGTTGACAAAAAGATCCATAACTGCCATGATCTTCTCTTCAGATAGGGACATAAACCATGGACACTTTACAAATGCTTCAAGAATTTCTTCCTCGGACAACCCCCACTTTCTATGCACATCAAGCTTCTTCTCCCAAGTGGATCTGCTCATGGATGTCAGCACCCTGATTGCTTCAATAAACTGACTCTTGCAAGGATGAAATCCCATTAGGGTCACTTCCTTTATAAGCTTTTTAAAATTCTCCAGATTTGTAACCATAATAGAAGGCCGGGAACGAATTAGCAGAGCAATATTCTTTTCAGGGACTCCACTGTCTCTTAAAACATCAACAACACGTGCCATGTTTTCAACAGTAACATTTAGAATACGAGGGAAACGCTTGATTGCTTTGATGGCCACGGCATCAGATTGAAGCGAGTTTTCAAGGAAATCAAAAGCAGGAACTAACTGGTTTTCTAAGCTGTACTTAAAAACCCATGGGTAGGATGATATGATTTTGATAACATCAGGGCTTGAAAAACCTTTAGATTTGAAAAACTCAAGCTTGGGCAAAAGTGTTGTTTTAGGTTTAGACAAAAGCACCGCTGGCCGTCTCCTCACAAGGTTCAAGATATGGGACTTTGAGAAGCCATAGTTCTTGAAAACGGCAAGAACAGAATCAGGCTTATATGGGGTTTCAAAATGGACCTGTTTAGAAACTTCTAAAGCAGATTTTAGAGAGAACCCACATTTGTTCATAAGGTATGAGACTGTAAAGGAATGTTTTTTTATATTATCATCTGTATTCACTGATGAGATGTATCTGAGACATGATAATATTGAAGGGTTTCCAAGAAAATAATGAACCGATGAAGCTCTAACAGAAGACCCTATCACTATGCTTTTGCAGAGTAATCTAAACATTGTAAATTGAAAAGTGAGAAAATAGTCGTAGTAGTAGTGAATAAAATGCCACTTACCATTCCATTGAAGCAACTCTTTAACCCTAACAGTGGAGGACAGCAGAGCAGAGCAGACGGGAGTAGGATGGACGAAACCTAACCAAGAACAAGTCTGGGTCTCATTCTTCTAACTTTTTCTGGACTACAAGCCCTATTCAAATGCTTGTATTGATACCCTGCGCTTTACAACTTTCACCATATTGGGCTTTAATCTTCATAAATCATAACGAAATTAGAAAATTATAAGCCCAATAGTTAGAAAAGACCAAGCAACTTATAAAGGTGTTTGAAAATACAAAAACACACTATTTTTTCAGAAAATTAAAGTTGGAAAAAGAAAACTAAAACTTTCTGTTTCAATATAATGTTTTTCTATAAAAAAAATTTCTTGTTACCAAATTTATATTAAATTTGAAAAACACATTTTAAAGATTCTTCACCTTTGTTTTTCAAATAAAGAAAGAAATGAACAATATAATCTCTTTATATATATTAGATTATCACAAATGAAATGCCTTATGAATCATGGTTTTGGTTTTTTATAAGAAAATAGTTGTAATCTTGATGTATTTCTTACTATTTTGGTAGAAAACTTTTCCTTCATTTTCCATAAATGAATATATTTTTCATTTTTTTTTTTTTTGCTAAAAAAGAAAAATTGAAGAAAAAAAGAATGGAAATGAAAATGAAAATATATTTATAGACTGCTCATGATAATAAGGTTTGCCTCATGCCCAGCTGTAATTATAGTGTATGATATATGAATTAGATAAGATAATTTCTTAACAGAGTTGTTTGATGCAATTTTAAATATTATAAAAATTAATTTTTATTTTATCAAAAACTATTTTAATGAAGAAACTTCTGTGCCCCTAGTTGAAGAGGCAGTGCTGCAAATCACAAGATTACTCCTTCACAGTATCTTGCCTCGTAAATACTGTCATTTGCTTGATCAAGTCCCGTGGTTTCCTGCTAACCCATATCTCAAAAATAGCCTGAACACACCCTTTTGGTGTAATTAATCCTGATAAAAACTCTTTTTTTTTTCTTTTTTCTTTTCTGAAATCCATTTTTTCTACTCCAAAGAAGCTTCAGAACAAGATCTTGCCACAATGTTCTATAACAAGCTTCGTGTATACTCTGACCACAAGCTTGGAAGATCATGCAGGCAATCCCTAAGGAGAAAATAATTATTCGCAGGGATTCTTCCAGCAGCGGACCTTCAGTTGCATATGAAACTATTACATATTTGATGGTATTGAGATATAATCCTTCACAAAAAACCAATACCATATATTTTTCCAGCAACTTTTGATCACTAGATTTGCATAAAGCAAACGATGCGTCGTCTGCTATCAAATTTCAAGAAAAAAAAACAAATGAAACAAACGACAATTGTCCGTTAAGAAAAAAAAAAGGTCTAGGAATACAGCTGGGTTGGTTTTCTGACCTAACGTCTCAAAAAATCATCTCAACCTAATAGTTTAAGCTGTTAGGTGAGGACCCAAGATATGATTTATATTATTTTCTAACACCTCCCTCAAGTGATAGCTCTTTGGGCTTGAAATTTGCACAGACCTACATTACCTTATAATTAATTTTTATCAAATAAATGGAGATGATGAGATTCGAACTCGTGATCGCTTGATCATTAGAGCTCTGATACCATGTCAAAGAACTATCTCAACCCAATAGCTTAAGCTATTAAGTGGGTGTTTGTTTACACAGGAGCTTTAACTTTTAAAGCAAACCACGTAAACCAGGCGTTTGGTAACGTGTAAACAACAGTTTATTGTTTGGTGGGTCCCATAATTTTTTACTTCAAACCAGCGTTTTGGCAACTGGGAGGTGTTCTCTCCAGCTGCTTCTCTTGTAATTCACATGGGCACTGTTCATAACAGTGCTCATGCTAGGTGAATTATAATTCACCTGTGGGAAGCATTCACCTGGCACTGTTCACGTGAACAGCGTCAGGTGAATTTTTTTGGCACTATTCACGTGACTAAAATTTATTGGATCGCGTTCGATCTGATAAAAAAAAATTAATTTTTTAAAATTGTGTTTTACTCAAAAAATAATATTTAATATTATTTAATAACATTATATAAATTAGAAGAGCATCGCATGATGACGTAGATTTGATCGCAATTCCAATTCTGTTTCCGATGATATTTTACCTGATTTTGTTGCACGCTCAAAAAACCATGGGAACTATAGTCCTTATCAGATAAATTTCATACGTAATGAAATTGTAGATAATTTAATGGAATAATAAAAAG
>Ga0307510_10000406_pt1 | contig 41007 bp, 32 predicted proteins | sample 12_EM_MG_FD_207224 | JGI IMG/M metagenome (GOLD analysis project Ga0307510, IMG submission 207224) | Populus trichocarpa ectomycorrhiza microbial communities from riparian zone in the Pacific Northwest, United States - 12_EM | ecosystem: Host-associated > Plants > Roots > Unclassified | place...
TTCTGCGAATTGGGTTGGAAGTCGTTGGGATTGCTGGAACTTACCACGCTACCCAGCGTCAAACAAGAGCTTTGGGTTCCCATGCTCCAGGAGACTGATGCCTTGCTGGTTGGAGGCGGCGATTGTCAGTATTTGTGCTATTGGATGCAGCGATCCGGACTCGCAGACCTTTTGCCGTCGCTGCTGCGCAAGATGGTCTACGTGGGCCTGAGCGCCGGGAGTATGGTGATGACCCGCTTTGGAACGACTTATGGTAGGCATACTCTGCCAGCCGAAAGCGATAAATCGCTGGGACTGGTTGATTTTGCGCTGCATCCACACCTGGATTATGAGTCGTTTCCTGAGAATTCCTTAGCCAACCTGGAAAAGCTGGCTGCTACGATACCTGTGCCGTCATATGCGATTGACGATCAGACTGCCATTAAAGTGATCGAGGGGACTACGGAAGTCGTATCAGAGGGTCAGTGGAAGCTGTTTGCTCCTTCACCCGCGTAACACCTTAACTATTTCTTCGTGCCCCCTTCTTTCGGCAAAGGAAAGAGGGGTGTGTCCGTCGGATGAAATATTTTTATCCGCTCCACTCTTCAATAGTATGATCACAATATCCAAATGGCCCATTTCAGCAGCCCGGTGAAGCGATGAAAAACCACGGTTATCTATAGCATTAGCGTTGGCGCCTGATTGCAAAAGCAGGTTTACGTGATGTATCTTATTGGATTGCACGGCATTCATCAGAGGTGTTGCTCCTTCTGCAGATCGAGAATCCGGATCTGCGCCAAGCTCTAATAGCTTTTCCATGACCTGTATTTCTTTTGATGCAATTGACCAGTGCAATGGCGCAAGGCCATCGCCAGCCAGGAGATCCAGGCTTAGACCATTTCGAAACTGCTTTTCCACCTCATTAATATTGCCCTGAGCTACGGCAATGTGCAAGAGTGAGTGAGATCGAAGCGGCTTATTTACCGGTGGATCGAAGGTCTCGTCAAAGATGCCAATCTGAGCAATATTGCCATAGACAGAAAATGCCCACAATGCAGCATCTTTAGGGGTAGATTCTAATTCCCGGGGTAAGGGAGCGGGAACGATCTGATTGATAGAATGACTTATCAATAAATACTTGACTAGTTTTTGCGTAAACTCCGGGCTTTCGTTATTGATAAATTTGCCTTTGATGGATTCAATAACGAGCGCGTTTTCTTTTTGCAGGGTTTTTGCAGTTATAACAACTTGCCTTAGCCAACTTCTTACAAATATCAGGGTATCATTATGATAGTATATCGCCCATTTATGCTCCATGGTCTGCGGAGTAAATAATACGCCTGGGGCCAGCATTTTATCAATAGGTATGATAATATTGCTACTGATCAAAGTGCTATCTGAAAGTGGCGTATTTATAAACGTAGTGCCATCTTCGGTATTGTAAGAGATAGCATTGTGGGCCATTTGAGGGTCGCTGGATGTGGCGAGCATTGTTTGCGTAATGGGCCGCAGATCCAGAAGTCTTACTCCAAAAGGGTTTTGGGCAGGTTCGATCCAGGGTAGTGATTCTTCTTTTGGTTCCTCTTTTTTTCCTCTGTTGGGTGATTTTCCGAAAAAGGACATAGGTTGATTTTATAAGGTATGTAAAAAGATCTTGATTGTCGGTAGGGGCTAAAATATAGTTTAACTACTTCTATCCTTGATCGTGAAAATAATTAATTTAGCGAGAAAGGGCCGCATTTCCTGCGTTCTTCGAACCAATATTGATTAAAAAAGATTCATAAAGCGATAGCAGAGCGGTCTGGTCCTGATCGGCCTGGTCAGCGGTATCACGTGATCCCGAGCCGGTCGCGGAGCGCATCGCGGTAGGTGCTGCCGATAGGGATCTTTTCACCATTGACAATAAGCTGATGAACTTCGATCATGCTGATATGCCTGATGCCCACCACGTATGATTTATGTACCCGGATAAAATCCGCCGCCGGTATAAGGTCAAAAATGTCACCCATATTTTCACGGATCAGTATATTGCCGTCTTTCAGGTGAACGGTAATGTAATTGCCATCCTTTTCCAGGTATAGTATCTCGCTGACTTTAACCCGGTAGGTCTGCGGCCCGCTTTTGATAAACACGGCAGCGTCTTCATCCATACCCGTGGCAGTTCTTGACGACAATGCCTCCGCGGCTTTATTGACTGCCATGAGGAAGCGCTCGAAGGTTACAGGCTTCAGCAGGTAATCCAGTGCGTTCAGCTCATAACTTTCCACAGCGTATTGGCTGTAGGCGGTAGTGAAAATGATCAGGGGCCGTGGCGACAAGGTTTGCAGCAACTGCATACCGCTGAGATCCGGCATATTGATGTCGAGGAAGATCAGGTCAACCTTTTCCCGGCTCAGAAACTCGATCGCCTTGAGGGGTTCACGAAAGGTAGCCTTGAGTCTGACTAAACTGATCTTTTGACAATACCGTTCCACCACTTCCAGGGCCTTCGGCTCGTCATCAATGGCAATACAGGTGATCATGACAGATCGATTTCGAGGTTAACCATAAATTTACCGTCTTCATTAGTAATCATCAGCCGGTGTTTGCCCGGGTAAACTAACTCCAGCCTTCGTTGTACATTTTCCAGCCCGATACCGCTGATTTCCATTTCCATTTTTCTGATAATGCTATAATCTGTGTTTACACAGTTAAAGATCAGTTTTTTACCGGAAACGGCTATGGCGATCTGTATTGCCGCTCTTTGCCCGATGGCAACGCCGTGCTTAAAGGCGTTTTCGACAAAGGGGATAAACAGCATAGGTGCGATGCTGCTATCAGCGATTTGCCCGGCGTGATCAAACGTTACGATCACTTCTTCATCGGCATAACGTAGCTTGTTGAGGGTGATGCATTCTTCCAGATAGGTGATTTCCTTGCTGAGAGGAACCCTTTCGGCATTGCTGTCATACAGCATATAGCGCATCATCCCGGAAAGTTTGGATATGCCGTCGGCCAGCTCATCGTTCCCTTTGCCCTGCGCCATCGAGAACAGGTTGTTGAGCGTATTGAACAGGAAATGCGGATTGATCTGGGATTTAAGGAACTTGATCTCGGTACTCAGATGGTTGGCCTGCAGCCGGGTTTGGATGAGCTCGCCCATTGCCCATGCCTTCAGAAAGAACCAGGCAAGAGCCAGACCCTCTATCACCAGGAAAGCGAACAGGACCACCGGCTGTATTTGCCGCCAGTCACTGATCATGAAGCTGATGGCTTTGAAACGGGGATGGGGAACAGGATCGCCAGGCTGGACCGGCCTGAATGTCCGGGCCGGCCGAAATACAGTGTCCCCTTTTGCAGCCGAAATCAACAAGGCAAGCGGTTTGGGGGCAGGATTCGCGGCATCGAACAAGGGGCCAACGATAAAGTAATTCATCCCAAATACTATCGTGAGCCATGCGGCGCATCCTGTCAGCCGGAGGATGATCTTTTTATTTCGGATAACTTTCGGGAATACCCAAAATACATTACCATAAAAAAGGGTCGCCAGGAAAATCAGCATCAAATATACATAGGCTGAGATGGGCTGGTCATTATACCCATCTTTCATAACTATCTCAGAAGGACCGGTCTTAGCCCAGACGCGTATATGCGAACTGTCCAATGACGTAAGCACATAAAAAATGCCTGCCCAAAATACCAGGTGGAGCATTATTTCTATCCAAAGTCTTTTTTTGGCCGCTGACATAGTAACAAAGGTATAAAAGTAGGCGCGCCATCAAAGAATTTGGTGATTAACCGACTGTATTGACAGCCAAACCGGGCGTTTTTGAAATCCCGGATCACAAAAAACCGGTCTTCAACCATACCAGGCGTTGATTCATACCAACGTTTTCGGGGTGTGGTGCTGTGGAAATAATATTGTTAAAAAATAGCAGGAACCATGAAAAAGCAATTACTATTAGCTGTCGTCTTACTGGCGGCATTTATCAGCGCCGGGGCGCAAAAACCCGATACGGCGTGGTTGATGGTGCATTACAAATTTACCCATGTAAGGGACACTACCAACCGGGATCACCCTCTTACGGAAAATATGGTGTTGTTGATAGGCAAAAGCGCGAGCGTTTATAGAAGTTATGACGGGCTGGTAACGTATCAGCAGTTTAAGAAGGCATATGCCGAGGCCGTAGCGGCCAGTCCGGATGGGAACCCCAGGATCAACCGGACGGGAAGAGGTTCACCTATCCAGTATTATCAGTATCCGGCAGCGCAGAAATTGCTTACAAAGGATGTTGTGATGGTCAACGAATACCTGATCGAGGGCCCCATGCCTGCTATAGACTGGACCATCAGCGGTGACACGGCCACCTTCGGCGGCCTGCACTGCCAGAAAGCCACGGGTCATTTCAGGGGTCGGGATTATATCGTATGGTTTTGCCCCGATCTGCCGGTACATACCGGTCCCTGGAAATTGAATGGCCTGCCCGGAGTTATTGTAGACGCCCATGATACGAAGAATGAAGTGGTATTTGCCTTTGACGGCGTGGAAAAGACAACCCCCTCGTTAAAGATCCAGTCGATTGCCGACAAAGATGAAAAGGATATCCCGCCCATAGCACGGGATTTGAACGATGACCCGAATTTGATAGTACCACCGGCCAGACTGGTCAAAGCCACCCAGCAGGAATTCGATAAGCTGCATGAGACCATGATGAAGGACCCTGCGGCGTTTGCGCAAGCCTTGAACGCGGCCAACAGCCATAGCGATGGCCCTAAAATGGATCATATCGTAGCTGGCCCAAAGCATGCCGGCGGCCCTGTCCTCAATAATCCCATTGAATTGCCTGAAAAATGATGCACAAGTCTATAAAGGTTGCGGGCCTGCTGGTGATCGCCTTATTGCTTTCAATGGCAGGCTTTGCTCAAACTATAAGGGGCACGGTAAGAGATAGTGCAGGAAAGGCTGTCCCCTATGCCACCATCAACCTGAAAAATTCCGTTAACAATCGTGTCATCGGTTATGCCGTGACGGATGCCGGCGGCGCTTATACTTTACAGATCCCTGCCGGTACGCCCTTAAGCGGGCTGGTGATAGAAGCAACGAGTATCAGTTACAAAACCCTGACCCGGCCGGTAACGGACGCAAAGATTGCCTATGACTTCACCCTGGGCATTTTAGCGAATCAGCTGCAGTCGATCCAGATCAAAAGCAGCCGGCCTGTCCTGCGAACGCATGGCGATACCCTGGGTTACAGGGTATCTGAGTTTGCAAGCGCCCAGGATATGGTGATTGGTGACGTACTTAAAAAGCTGCCGGGCATAACTGTCGGCACTGACGGAACCATCAGCTATAATAACAAGCCGATCTCCAGCCTGTATATCAACGGCGATAACCTGCTGGATGATAAATACAATATCGCTACTACGACCATTCCGCACAGCGTTGTGGAGCAGGTGCAGGTGATACAGGGCGATCAGCCGATCAAGGTGCTGCAAAATAAGGTGTATAGCGAGGATGTTGCCCTGAACCTCCAGATAAAAAAAGGCGCGAAAATGCAAATGGTCGGGCAGGAGAGTGTAGGAGCGGGCTTGCCGGGGAACTACGACGTTGACCTGAACGCGATGATGTTCAAAGACAATTACAAAGCCATTAATTACCTGAAAGGCAACAATACCGGATATGACTTGCAGCAGGAACTGGTTGCCCATAATTTAACCAACTACGAACAATTGATCGATAATGCTATGCCGGCTGCGCTGCTCTCCCTCGGTACGGTAAATAACCCGGCTTTATCGCGGGAAAGGTATTTGTTCAATCAATCCGGGTTGCTCAATCTCAATAACATGGTCAAATTACATAACGACGTACAACTGAGGCTAAACGCCTGGTATTTCCATGATAACCAGAAGCAGGATTTCAGTCAGCAAAGCGCCATCTATTTGCCAGGCGATACCATCCGGTATAATGAGGCGCAACACAATCGTTTCCAGCCGGACGACCTGCATACGCAATTCACGCTGAACATCAACAGGGGCAAGTATTATCTGAATGATGCCCTGGTGCTGGATAATAACCGGTCTGCTTATCATTCGTCTCTGAATACGGGCGCCGCCGCGGTAAACCAGGTATTGCAGGATAACGAACTGAGCTTCTCCAATGAATTTAACGCGATAAGATCCTTAAAGTCGAATCTTATTATCCAGGGGTATTCCTATATCAGCCATTCCGCCGAACCGGAAAACAGGACCATCAGCCCCAACTATGAGCCGGCAATTTTTAATGACAGTATCCCATACGCCCAACTGATACAAATTGTAAATGTGCCCACCTGGTACACGACTAACTATATATCACTCAAAATACCATCTGGTCTCATCACGCAGAGTTACAAGACAGGATTTAGTGTTCAATCGCAGACATTAACGTCGAATCTTACCGTGGCGCAGGTGAATGACAAATTAACAGCGGAATCGGACAGCTCTATGAATCGGTTGAACTGGACCAGGACGAAAATCTATGCGGAGGCGGACTATGTCCTGCCCGGAAAGATCCTTCAGGCAAACCTTAGCTTGCCGGTCAGCCTGCAGCAGATCAACTACTCCGACCGCCTGTATACCCTGGACAAACAGTTGGCGCGGTTGTATTTTAACCCGCTGTTAAGAGTAAAATACCAGGTCGGCACCGAAAATTACCTTTCTCTCTCTTACAATTACCGCAATGAGACGGGTACTATCGAAGATCTTTACCAGGGTTATATCCTGAAAAACTACCGGACGCTTTATGCCAACAGCGCAGACCTGGTTGAAAAGCTGGATCAGCATGCAGCAGCCGGGTTTAGTTACCGCAAATCGCTGATCATTCTTTTCGCCAGTCTGAATATCAGTTATGACCATCTCGCTGCGGGTAAGATTGCCTCAGAGATCCTTACCAATAATCTCCAGCAGCAGGTGATGCTGCCTTATTCCAATGCTACCGGTTCATGGACGGTCAGCAGTACGGTGAGTAAATATTCCTTTGCTTTGAAAACCACGTTTAGCGCCGGTTTGCAGTGGCAAAGCACGCGATCGGTGCAGTTGCAGAATGATCAGTTACTGCCTTTCAACACCATCACCGGGACCGGTTCTCTCGGCGCCGACACCAAAATAGGCGAATACGTGGTTTTTGACTATAAAGCCACACTCATCCAGACGGCCAGTCATTCGTCGGTAGATGCAGCAGCGGGTCATCTCGACCAGTTGCAACAACGGGTCTCGTTGGAATACAACCCCCTGGCCATTCTGCAATTCAAGTTGTCGGGTGAGCATTATTTTACCCGGCAGCAGGGCAACCCCGACCTGAAGTACTTTTTTGCCGATGCCTCGGCGAAATTCAAGGTCAGTAAATGGAAAACCAACTTTGAACTCAGCGCCGTCAATTTCCTGAATGTAAAGACCTATAAGGCGTTGTATTTATCGGCAAATGCATTTACGGCCAGCTCATATACCTTGCCGGGGCGGATCGTTTTGTTGAAGGTGATGTTTAATCTCTGATTTTTTGAAAGCCCAAAAAAAGGTCGCCTTTTAAACAAAGTAATTAAGCCTTTTAAACAAAACGAGCAGTTATTATCATATCGATCTTTGTTGCATCAAATTTTTAATCAGATGACAACAAATTCAAATAGTGAAAAAATAGTGCTTGTAACCGGTGGTTCAGGCTTTATCGCGGTACATTGTATACTGCAATTATTGAAAGCAGGTTTCCAGGTAAGAGCCACCGTCAGATCGTTGACTCGTGAACCCGAAGTACGGGCGATGTTGAAAGAAGGAGGCGTAGAAGCTGGCGACCGCTTATCATTTATAGCCGCAGAATTAGGCTCCGATGCAAATTGGATGGAAGCCGTCACTGGCTGTACCTATGTTTTACACGTCGCTTCCCCAACTCCTTTGAACGGGTACAAGCACGAGGATGAAATGATTATACCTGCCCGTGAAGGCGTACTGCGGGTTTTACGTGCCGCTCGTGATGCAGGTGTAAAGCGTGTGGTGCTGACCTCCGCAGTGGGTGCGATAATTTACGGGCACAAACCTCAAACAATTCCTTTTACAGAAAAAGACTGGACAATCACAACCGGGGATGTACCTGCTTACCAAAAATCAAAAACGCTGGCAGAGCGGGCAGCCTGGGATTTTATTGGAAAAGAAGGCGGACAGTTAGAACTTTCAGTAGTTAACCCTGTTGGTGTTCTAGGCCCTGTCCTGGGCCCGGATTATTCTCATTCCATCCACTTTCTTCAGAACATGATGGAGGGGAAAATGCCCGGCTGTCCAAAAGTTAACTCATCCTATGTGGATGTGCGCGATGTAGCAGATCTCCATTTACGGGCTATGACCGATCCGGCAGCCAGGGGACAACGCTTTATTGCAACGGCAGGTGAAAGTATCTGGATGGTGGATGTCGCCAAAATACTTAAACGAAACATGGGAGTATTGGCAGAAAAGATAAATGCCAGAGAATTACCGAACACCCTGGTGCGAATTGCGGCATTGACAAACCCCGTAGCTAAAGCCATCATCCCGTTTTTGGGCAAAGTAATGAATACTACCAACGAAAAGGCGGCAGGCCTGCTGGGTTGGTCGCCCCGCTCTACGGAAGAAGCAATAACGGCTACTGCCGAAAGCCTGGTCCGTTTAGGGATCGTTAAATAAAATTATTTCAACTCATACATTCTAATAATAAGAAATCAACTGACAACAGCTATGTCTTTAACAGCATATCAAACTATTGGCAGGTCAGGGCTTCGGGTGAGCCCGCTTTGCCTGGGTGGGATGACCCTCGGTGATGACTGGAAATGGGGTGCGAATGCCCAGGATTCCGAAAAGATCATCAGGGCAAACGGCGGCAAGGTGCCTGGCAGCAGAATGGATATTAACGGGAGGGTTGCTACTCTCGGAGAAAAAGAACTGAAAATATTAGACAAGTTAACCGAAATTTCGAAAGTACATCAAAGCAGCCAGGCAGATATCTCTTTAGCCTGGGTTAAGAACTTGTTGCTTTAGATGAATTATCTGCGCCGCCATCCACTTTTGTTACCGCTTACCGGCCTTATTCGCAGATGTTTCATCACGGAGGTATTGAAGTGAACGGTATAAAACCGCCTGCGCTGCCGCTCACCATAGATATGGTGCCGGGAAAATATTAAACCAATATAAAGGCCCCTGATGAACAATATTGCTATCCGGCATTATCGGGAAAACTTTCAGTAATTTTATAAATATGGAACCAGCAACTGCGAAAAGCGTGGCTGAAGTATTTATTTCGTGTAAAAAGGAAAAACATTACAGCCGGGAGGTGATGCTGCCACATCCTGCGCTGGTTCGCGTGATTTCCGGTGAAGTGAGGATTGCTACAGCCGACCAGATTTACCAATTTTTTGCAGGCGATACCATCATTTTTCCGCGGAACAAATTAGGAAGGATGAGTAAACTACCTTTAGATGGAGTGCCTTGTATAGCTATATCAATAGTTTTCAGGCCGGATGTTCTGCGGCAATATTACAAGGCACATCCCATATCTGATCGCAACGTTGATGTCCCACAGGGTATGCTATTGCCCGATCATCCATTGCTGGATAGCCTTTTCAATTCCTTAACGCCCTATTTTGAGCTTGTCGATACATTACCCGCTGACCTGGCTGTTTTCAAAATGGAGGAGGCTATCCGGGTCCTTCATGCCATAGATTCTCGTATTGATCATCTGCTTGGGCATTTTGATGAGCCTGGTAAAATAGATTTGGTAGCTTTTATGGAAAAGAATTATATGTTCAATCTTTCCCTGGAAAAATTCAGCTATCTGACGGGCAGAAGCCTGACCACCTTTAAAAATGATTTTCAGAAAATCTTTAAATCATCCCCAGGCAAGTGGTTGACGAAAAAAAGATTAGAGCTGGCTCATCATCAGATATTTGAGAACAAAAGAAAGCCTTCGGATATCTATTTGGATGCAGGATTTGAAAATCTTTCACACTTTTCTTTTGCCTTTAAAAAGCAATTTGGGTATAGTCCCACTCAAGGCCCTGGTTAAACTGTCAAGGATTGTCCCGACATTCGTGATAGCGGACATCAGTCTGTTCTCAAACTCTTCGCCGGGTTTGCAAGAGCCGCTTTTATTGCCTGGAAGCTTACCGTGATCAATGTTATAACCAATGCGCCAACACCTGATGCAACGAATACCCATGCCGATATGGATGTCCTGTAATCGTATTGCTGCAGCCAATTAAGGGAGCTTAGGCTTAAATCCGGGTCCTGGTAATACTGGTTGGCTTCCATGGCCTTTTTAAGCCAGGTGCCTTTTGCTCTCAGTTCAGCCGGCACCGGCGGCTTAACCGGTGCAGCCTGTTGGGCCATCATCGCGGCTTGTGGTTTTAAGAAAGCCGCCGCCGCAGTCCATATGATAATTACCACGAAAAAGATATAAAAGGGGTAATAAACGTGTATACCTAATTGATTGCGATAGCCAAAATAGTCAACCGCGGCGCAAAATAGCCACAAGAGCCATAACAGGGCGGTGGCCGCCAGCAGGCGGCGCAGCCATCGAAATTCAAGAAGGGGCCGGTCCATCAGAACTGGTTGCAACCGCCGGTAAAATTTTTGTATAAGCTTATCAGACAGGTGCAGGTAGGTTATGATCGAAATAAATATGAGCAGCTGTAATACCGGGTTTAGTTGCTGAAAAGTATGGGTTATATAGGTGACGGCGCCTGTTTTGGAACTTTCCCTTATTTCCAGCGCTAATGCTGCCTGTTCCAGCAGCAGGGGGCTGAAATGCAGCAGGCTTCTCCAACTGAATTTATACTCCGGGCGCGTTATTTTCAGCACATAAAAACACGAGGGGGCCGAGTGCCAGCAAAAATTGCATTGGCAGCCAATCCCAATGGGGCAGGTAAGTTTCAAGCCTTATGTCAATAGCGAGTATCCGGACCATCCATAAAATCATCGTGGCCAAGGCCAGGGCAAGAAACCGGTTTGCGCTGCGGTTGATGGTTTTGGTGAAACATAAGAGCAGGGCGAATGTCAGTCCTATAAATATTGCGCCGAGAAAGGTCAGGTCATACAAGTTGATATGGAAGGTATATGAGTTCAAATAGATTAATGGGCGAAGTGGTTTTGAAACATATTATGTTTACGGCGCTAAAAATATGCCCCTTTTGCTGTTGTTTGATTTTCAATAAATTATGGTTGGATGTGGGCGCTTCACTGTTCCTTTGTGATATAGCATTGTCCTGTTTCGATACAGTCTGCCGCAGGGAAGGACTATAATAAAAAAGGGCCGCATTTAATGCGGCCCTTTTAGGTGTAGCGCAATCGGGATTTGAACCCGAGACCTCAGGGTTATGAATCCTGTGCTCTAACCAACTGAGCTATCGCGCCGGTTGATGTTCATTTGCAAAGACCGCGGTTTAGCGGGTGATTGTAAATGGGCTGCAAAAATAGAGAAAAAAGATTGGAAAAAGTACTTTCCGGGGATGAAATCGGGGAAGAAAAATGGGAGGGGAATGTGGGGGTAGAGTGAATTTTGAGAGGGGAGTGGATGAGAAGGAGTGGGGGGAGTATGTTGGGTGGGGTACTGTATGAGGTGTAAGCGGGGGTAGCAATGTGAAGGACTGCCTGGGCTGGAGTGGAAAGGGTGGGGTGAGCAGGAAAGGGATGGGCAAAAAAAGGCCCTCTGTGGAAACAGAAGGCCGTCTAACGATTGCTTGCCATATGAAAAATCTTAAAAGATCGATGTTGTTGGTGGCGCTTTGCTTGATTCTCACTATTCTCTTTCACTGTCTGCGCGGCCACAAAAATAAGATCAAAAAAAGAACTGTATAATATCAAAAGGTTAAAAAACAGTTATTTGCTAAATCCTTTTACTCATCTTCTTCGTTTCCCTTTCGATCTGAGTGCAAGATCGGAGGTTTTGCTGAGAAAAGGAAATTATTTTGTTAACATTTTTAAAAATTTATGGTTTTGGTTATATAAATAATATATGTAGTTATATTTAATATGATAATTGGGGTCTTATTGGGCCAATATTGTCTTGTTTACCCCTTAAATTCGCATATTTCAATAAATCAATAAACGAATGTAAATTTATTGTTATTTATGTTTTATACCTTCTCATTATCCAATTGTTGAGGTTGGATGGGCTTTTGTCATGGTAATGGCCTTAATTATAAAAGCATGGAGTTTTTTTTATATAAGATGCTTCGATAGAGGTGCGGGGTAAGGTACGAGGTCGTGTTGTTTCCGAGGGTATGAGGTTGTATTGTTGAGGGGGGACTCGGTTGTATTGATTCCGAGGGTATGAGGTTTTGTTGTTGAGGGAGGGCTGCATGTTCATATAAAAAATGAGCGCCCTTCCGGATACTTAGTTTACCGAGGTAAGGCGCTCATTTATATTAGACGCAGTTTGGTTTGCGAAAGGGAACGGTTGGTGGAATTATTTTGATCTGCCCGGATATTGTTCGAGGGCTTTCTCCAGACAATCCATGGCCTTGTCGAGGTCCTCTGCGTTGAGGACATAGGCCAGCCGGACTTCTTTTTTGCCCAATCCTTTTGTGCCGTAGAAGCCGCCTGCCGGGGCCAGCATTACCGTTTGGTTGTTATAAGAAAAGGATTCGAGCAGCCATTGGCAGAATACATCAGAGTCGTCGACCGGGAGGCTGGCCATCGCGTAGAAGGCGCCACCGGGATTGGGGCAGAATACGCCGGGGATCTTGTTCAGCCGGTTGACTAGGACGTCTCTGCGTTTGAGATATTCGGCCCTGGTTGCGTCGAAGTAGTCGGCGGGCAGGTCGGTAGCTGCCTCGCCAAGGATCTGGGCAAAAGATGGGGGGCTGAGCCGGGCCTGTGCAAATTTCATGACCGTGTCAAGGACGGCCTGGTTACGGGTGACAAGGGCTCCGATACGGCCTCCGCAGGCACTGTATCGTTTGGAGATGGTGTCCAACATGAGCACGTTGTCTTCTGCCCCTTTCAGGTTCATTGCGCTGATGTGCACGCCGCTGTAACAGAAGTCGCGGTAGGCTTCATCGGAGAAGAGATATAAATTATGTTTTATGATCAGCTCTTTCAGTGTGTCCATTTCCTCCTGGCTGTAGAGGTATCCTGTAGGATTATTGGGATTACAGATGACGATGCCCCGGGTACGTGGTGTGATGAGCTTTTCAAACTCAGCGACGGGGGGCAGCGCGAAGCCATTTTCGATATGGGAGGTGAGCGGCACGACCTTTACGTTGGCTGCCACTGCAAATCCGTTGTAGTTGGCATAAAAAGGTTCGGGGATGATGACCTCATCGCCTGCATCCAGACAGCTCATAAAGCCAAAGAGGATGGCTTCGGACCCGCCCGTGGTAACGATGACCTGCTGGTAGTCTACGTCGATGCCCAGGTTCCTGTAATAAGTCGACAGTTTGCGCCGATAGCTTTCATTCCCGGCGCTGTGGCTATATTCCAGGACCTTGAAGTCGAAGTTCCGTACGGCGTCGAGGGCCATTTTTGGCGTTTCGATGTCGGGCTGGCCGATATTGAGATGATATACTTTGACGCCTTTCTTTTTGGCTGCTTCTGCATAAGGCACGAGTTTCCGGATCGGCGAAGCCGGCATTTGTTGTCCGCGTTGGCTGATGGTTAACATGGCGCAAAAGTACGGGGTCCGCCGGATAAATGGGGAGGAGTGGGAAAGAAAATGGGGCAGAGGCTATAAAGAAAAAACCTCCCGTAACCGAGAGGTTTTTCTTTTTATAAGGTGAACCAGACCTAACCTTAGCGGCCGGCCTTATTGCTCTTGGAGGCTTCGTATTTTGTATAGGCGTCAGCTGTGAGTACTTCGCCGGTAATTCTTAGCTGAACGGGCAGGTCAACACCAGCCACTTTTATCGTAATGGTCTTGTTGAAGGGGCCAACATTGGCGGCATTGAAACCGGCTGTGATCTTGTCGTCCTTCCCTTTTGCAATGGCGCCTTCGGGTTTAACCGGGGTCGTGCAACCGCAGGATGGAACGGCAGATTCGATGATGACAGGAGATGTGCTTATATTGGTGAATCCGAATTCGTGTGATACGGGGGTACCCTGTTTGATCTTTCCAAAGTCATAGGCCAGCTCTTTGAACTTTACAACGTCTTCGGCTTTTTTAGCCTGGGCAAATACACCTGCGGATAAGAGCAGTACGCTGGCAGCGAGGAATAGTTTCTTCATTTCTATTAGTTTATTTGTTTTAATAATTGAACAGATGAATTTTCAGGCGCCGAGCTCGCGGGTACTTTGTATACCTCTCCTGTAATGGTGAGCGTCTTTGTCTGATTGGTGTTGTAGACTACGGTTACGGTCTTTGTGAACGTGCCTTCTGCGTAGGCATTGTAGCCGACCCTGATCTTTGCTGTCGCCCCGGCTTCTATCGGGTCGTGGCTCCATTCAGGGGTGGTGCAGCCACAGGATGCCTGTACATTATCGAGCTTTAACGCCGTACTGCCGGTGTTGACGATCTCAAAAGTATAGGTTGCCGGCCTTCCCTGCGGGATCTTCCCGAAGTTGTGGCTGCTTTCCTTTGGTTGAATAACATCGACGGGTCTGGGAAGTGCTGTTCCTCCGGTGTTGACTGCCTGGGCACGTGCGGCAAGAACGGTGGAGAAAAGACTGATCACAATTGCTATTTTTTTCATAGTTTGGCTGCTTTAAGCAGGATATAAAATTAAGGACTTATCGTCAATAATAAAAGTACAGACTTAAGGCCGGCTTTGCAATAAAACGCGGGTAATATTAAACCTATTTTATTTTTTGTAAGGAATTTAACAATCAATGAGATAGGGTGTTATGGTTCCGAGGGAGAATACTAAATTTGCAGTTTTAGGCAGCGATTGCGATCAAATTTTAACTCTAATGGAAAATCTTTTTGCCTCCGAAGTCCTCGATCCCGAAAAACTGTCCTTTGACAAGTTCCGGGAAGAAGTTTTAAACGACTACCGGTCTGCCTGCGAGAGTCGGGAGGCCAGCCTTCTGGGCCGCAAAGAGGTTCTTACCGGCAAGGCCAAATTTGGCATTTTTGGGGACGGGAAAGAGGTTCCGCAGGTCGCCATGGCCAAGTTCTTCAAGCCCGGTGATTTTTATGCGGGTTATTACCGTGACCAGACCTTTGCCTTTGCTACGGGCGCCGCTACTGTAGAAGAATTTTTCTCTCAATTATATGCTGATCCTGATCCGGCGCATGATCCACACAGTGCCGGAAGACAGATGAATTCGCATTTTGCGACTCCTTTTGTCGATTCAGACGGGGCTACGCTGGACCTGGCGAACCGGAAGAACCTGACGGCGGGTCTGGCGCCTACTGCTGCCCAGATGCCAAAAGCCTTGGGACTGGCCAGTGCCTCGAAGGCTTTCCGGGAGATCAAGGTTTTGCAACCTTTTGAGGAGCTGTCCAATAACGGTAATGAAGTTTGTTTTTGCACCATCGGCGATGCCTCCACGAGTGAGGGGCATTTCTGGGAGACGCTGAATGCAGCAGGTGTGTTGCAGGTGCCGCTGGCTGTCTTTGTCTGGGATGACGGTTATGGCATTTCGGTGCCCCGCCAGTTCCAAACGACAAAGGGGTCTATTTCCGAAGCCCTGAAGGGTTTTCAGAAGAAAGATGGTACCAACGGGATTGATATATATAAGGTCAAGGCCTGGGATTATGCCGGAATGTGTGAGGCTTTCGAGGCGGGTATACGATCGGTCCGTCAGACGCATACTCCCGTTCTTTTCCACGTTGAAGAAGTGACTCAGCCCCAGGGGCATTCCACCTCGGGCAGCCACGAAAGATATAAGAGTCCCGAACGGCTCGAATGGGAGAGGGAGTGGGATGGGATCAAAAAAATGAAGGAGTGGATCATCGATAATGCCCTGGCTGCCGAAGAAGAGCTGAATGAGATCGAGACGGAAGCAAAAGAGCTTACGCGCAACAGCCGGAACCGGGCCTGGGAAAAATACCAGGAGCCTATCCGACTCCAGGTCAGTCGCTCGGTCGACCATATCCGGAATATGGCCGGGCAGTCGTCGGAGCAATCGGAGGACTTGCTGAAGATCGCCTCGACACTGGCTGCCAATCGGGAGCCGGGTCGTAAAGAGGTGTTGCAGGCGCTGCACCAGGCGATAACCATGTCGGGGGGCCTCGCAAACGATAAAAAAGGGGGAGCCGCGGCTTACCTGGCCGAACTGAAGAAAGAGAATGCAGCCCTTTATAATACGCATCTTTATCATGAGGGCGCCCGGAATATCCTGCAAGTGCCGGAAGTGGAAGCCGTATTTTCCGATCATTCGCCGGTGCTCAACGGTTATGAGGTCTTGAACCGGTATTTTGACGAGCTCTTCGCTAGCAATCCCCTGGTGATCGCTTTTGGTGAGGACCTGGGAAAGATCGGGGATGTGAACCAGGGATTTGCCGGCTTACAGGCCAAACATGGTGTCGAACGTATTTTTGATACCGGCATCCGGGAGCTGACTATTATGGGACAGGGGATCGGGATGGCTTTTCGGGGACTACGGCCCATCGCGGAAATTCAATATATCGACTATTTATTATACGGTCTTCAGCCTTTGAGCGATGACCTGGCTTCGCTGCAGTATCGGACGGGCGGGAAACAGACTGCTCCGCTGATCGTCAGGAGCCGTGGGCACCGTCTTGAAGGCATATGGCATAGCGGCTCCCCCATGGGACTTATCCTCAATTCACTAAGAGGTTTGCACGTGTGTGTGCCCCGGAATATGGTGCAGGCTGTCGGGATGTACAATACTCTTTTGGAGGGTGTAGATCCGGCCCTGATGATCGAATGTCTCAATGGTTACCGGCTTAAAGAGAAGCTGCCTGCGAATCTCCTGGAATTCCGCGTTCCGCTGGGTATTCCGGAAGTTGTCCGGGAGGGTGAGGATATTACGATCGTTTCGTATGGCGCGACTTTGCGTGTTGTACAGGAAGCGGCTGTTGTGCTGGAAGCGATGGGGATCAGCTGTGAGGTGGTGGATGTGCAGACGTTGTTGCCGTTCGACATCAATCATGGCATTTTAAATTCCCTGAAGAAGACCAGCCGGATCCTTATCGTCGATGAGGATGTGCCGGGTGGGGCGGCGGGATTTATCTTTAATAAAGTGATGGAAGAGCAGGGTGGGTATAAGTGGCTGGATACGGCGCCGAGGACGATAACCGCGCAGGCGCACCGGCCGGCTTATTCCAGTGATGGGGATTATTTTAGCAAGCCCAATGTGGAGCAGGTTATTGATGTGGTGAGGGAGATGGTAGCAGAATAGTATTGTAATAAGATAAAAGCAGAATCCCCGGTTGAAGCCGGGGATTTTGCTTTTATTTGAGATTGTAGAAGACTTTTTGAACGTCTTCGTCCTGTTCCAGTTTGTCGACCAGCTTTAGCACTTCCTGTGCCTGGTCTTCGGGTAATTCTACCGTCGTGGTAGGTATCCATTCGATCTCCGAACTGATTGGGGTGATCCCTTTTTCTTCCAGGGCTTTTTGCATGTTGCCGAAGTCGTTGAAGGCAGAGCGTAGTACGATGATGGGTTCGTCGTTTTCGCCGGTGCCGTCTCCCATTTCTTCGAGGCCGTGGTCGATGAGCTCGAGCTCGAGGTCATCGATATTGACGCCTTCGGGTTTTAATTTGAATGTTCCCATTTTTTTGAACTGGAAGCTGACGCTACCGCTATTGCCGAGGACGCCATGACCTTTGTTAAAATGGGATTTTACGTTGGCCACGGTACGGACGTGGTTGTCGGTTGCGGTCTCCACCAGGATTGCAACACCATGAGGACCATAACCTTCGTAAAGGATCTCCTCGTAGTTCTCCATTTCCTTTCCCTGGGCGCGTTTGATGGCGGCTTCCACGCGGTCTTTGGGCATGTTGACGCTCTTAGCGTTCTGGAAACAGCGGCGGAGGGCCGGGTTGGTACCTGGGTCGGGGCCTCCTGCCTTGACGGCGATGGCGATTTCCTTACCGATACGGGTGAATTGTTTGGCCATCCGGTCCCAGCGGGCAAACATGGTGTGTTTTCGTACTTCAAATATGCGACCCATAGTAATTATATTGTATTTGGGGTGCGAATTTACATAAAAAGGGCCGTTCGCAAAAAGTCGAACGGCCCCGGAATAAAAACGATCTATTTATAAGCCGTTTAGCTTGCTGCGCTTCTTGCTGTATCCAAAATAAACAACTAGCCCGATCAGCATCCAGACCAGCGCGGTCAGCTGTGTGGCACTGTCCAGACCGACTATCATAGCGGTACAAACGAGCACTCCCAGGATAGGCACGAGCGGCACGAGAGGCGTCTTGAACGGCCGGGGACGGGTAGGGTCACTTTTTCGCAGAATTACGACCCCGATGCTGACAAGGATAAAGGCGAACAGGGTGCCGATACTGGTCAGGTTGCCGGCCACGCTTTCCGGAACAAAGCCGGAGAACAGGCCCACAAAAAGAAACAGCAGCATATTCGACTTGTACGGAGTGCGGAATTTGGGATGCAGCTCACAGAATACCTTGGGCAGCAGGCCGTCGGTCGCCATGGTATAGAATACCCGGCTCTGACCAAGCAACATCACCAGGATCACGGAGGAGAACCCGGCGAGAATGGCTATGGTAACCAGCGTCGACAGCCAGTGATAACCACTCATATAGGTCTCGATGGCATAAGCGACGGAGGCCTCTCTGCCCGACTTCACGAAATCTGTAAAAGGAGCAACGCCGGTGAGTACCCAACTAAATAACACATAGAGGATCGTGCAGATCGCCAGTGAACCCAGGATGCCGCGGGGCATGTCCCTGGAGGGGTTCTTGGCTTCCTGTGCGGCAGTGGATACGGCGTCGAAACCGATGAAGGCAAAGAATACGACTCCGGCCCCCGAGAGGATACCACCCCAGCCATGCCGGAAGAAGTTGGTGTATGTATAGAGCGTACCGTCCCGCAATTGGGCTGGAGGGGCGTCGGCCGGAATCACGTAAGGATGGTGGTTGGCAGGGTTGATAAACTGCCAGCCCACTGCGATGAAGACCAGAACGATCGTCACTTTGATAAAGACGATGATGGCATTCACCTTAGCGGATTCCGAGGTTCCTTTGATCAGGAGCAGGGAAAGCAGCAGCAGGATGAACAGAGCCGGGATATTAATGAACCCGTGGTGCATTACTCCCGCTGCATCCAGGGTCTTTTCAAAGGGTGAGTGGCACCATTCGAAAGGAATGCTCCCCCCCAGCAGCTTGTTGAGATATTCGCTCCAGGAAATGGAAACCGTAGCGGCGCCCAGCGCGTATTCCAATACCAGGGCCCATCCGATGATCCAGGCCACCAGTTCTCCCATGGTGGTATAGGCGTAGGTGTAAGCGCTGCCGGCGATGGGGATCATAGATGCGAACTCCGCGTAGCAAAGTCCGGCAAAGCAACAACCAACGGCGGCTACCAGAAAAGAGATGGTTACGGCCGGCCCGGCATGTTCCCCGGCGGCTGCGGCTGTCCTGACAAACAGACCGGCACCGATAATGGCGCCGATGCCGAGGGCGATGAGGCTCCAGGCTCCAAGGGTACGTTTCAGTCCCTTTTCAGAATCTCCCACCTGGGCCATTAGAACATCCAATGATTTCTTTCGAAATAAACTCATATTAAGCTTGTTTTGATAAGTTGATGTGTGACGACTAGGGCCGAAAATAAACAAATATTTAATTTCGCCGGGCAATTCTTTGTCGTTTGCGGACAAGTGTGTGTAGATATTTTGTGGAATTGGGGTCTAAATTCTATTTTTTTTGAAATTTTTTTGCCTTAATTCAAAAATTTTCGATTGTTTGCATCCTAATGGCCCGGAGGGCCATTGGCCAAAGGCCAATTATTAGCCCTTTTTGCTCCCGGGGCTAAATTCTTGATGAGCACCGGGAGTAAAAGTTATTATGCCAAAGATCAGTCTCACAGGATGGATTATGATAGCCATGGTAGCAGGGGTGCTACTGGGCTTGTGGGTACATTATAATGGCAGTCCTGCCCAGGTTGCTTCATTTTCCGATGTTATCAATGTATTGACGGATATTTTTCTGCGGCTTATAAAAATGATCATTGCTCCGCTGGTTTTTTCCACGCTGGTGGTTGGGATTGCCAAACTGGGAGATATCAGGGCGGTAGGCCGGATAGGGGGTAAGACCCTGCTTTGGTTTATGGGCGCCACCTTGTTGTCCTTGTCGCTTGGGTTGATCGTCATGAGCAATCTGTCGCTGGGCAATGAACTGAATCTGCCGATGCCTGCGGCGGGTGCCTCTACGGGGCTGGAGTCTACTATTTCGTTTAAGACGTTCGTTACTCATATTTTTCCCAAGAGTATTTTCGAGGCGCTGGCAAATAATGAGATCTTACAGATCGTTGTGTTTGCCGTGTTTTTTGGGATCGCTACGGCGTCGATCGGGGAAAAAGGGAAGATCGTGATCAAGGCCCTGGATGCCGTCTCGCTGATCATCCTACGGGTGACCGGGTATGTGATGTATTTTGCGCCGGTTGCTGCTATGGCTGCCATCGCCTCTATCATGGCTGTCAAGGGGCCGGAGCTGATGTATACGTATGGGAAATTCATCCTTGCCTTTTATCTGTCCATCCTTGGGTTGTGGGTGTTGCTAATGCTGATCGCTTCTTTTTTTATCGGCAAGCGGGTGATAGACCTTGCGCTGACTATCAAGGATATGGTCTTGCTGGCCTTTAGCACTGCCAGTTCTGAAGCCGCTTTCCCCAGGCTGATAGTGGAGCTGGAGAATTTCGGCTGTCCGCCTAAGATCGTGAGTTTCGTATTGCCGCTGGGTTATTCCTTTAACCTGGATGGCAGCATGCTTTATATGACCTTTGCTTCCTTATTTATTGCGCAGGCCTACAATGTACAGTTGACGCTGGGACAAGAAATTTCCATGTTACTGGTTCTGATGCTGACAAGTAAAGGGATCGCGGGAGTTCCACGTGCAGCCCTGGTAGTTATAGCCGGTACTCTTTCGCTATACAATATACCGCAGCAGGGCATGTTACTTTTGCTCGGCATCGACCAGATACTGGACATGGCCCGAAGCGCCACCAATGTATTAGGCAATAGCATCGCATCGGTGGTAGTGAGCAAATGGGAAGGTGAACTGGAAGGAAGCCCCGTCAATATAAAATGACAATTTTTTTATGCTTGAACTCTTAACGATCACCTTAAAAGACCTTGTAAACCCTGAATTTTATATTAATAACGGCGGTTTGTGGGTCCTCTTATTTATTGTTTTTGCGGAGACTGGTCTTATGGTGGGCTTCTTTTTACCCGGGGACAGTCTTTTGTTTGTTGCGGGTATTTATTGCGAGAAGCTGATAGGCAGCATGATCCACGGTGGGACAGGGAGTGAGTTCCTGGATCTGTTGTTGTTGTGTGTGATGGTCTCTTTGTGTGGTATTATCGGGAATGCCTGTGGTTATTGGTTTGGGCATAAGAGTGGTCCTTTTCTTTTTCACCGGAAGGATAATTTCCTGTTCAAGAAGAAGTATCTCTACCAGGCAAAGGAGTTCTATGACAAGCATGGCGGGCAGGCAATCATCTTTGCGAGGTTCCTACCTATCGTCCGGACGTTTGCTCCCATTATAGGGGGGATTGTAGCGATGGACCGGAAGAAATTCCATCTTTATAATATCATCGGTTGTGTTGCCTGGGTATTTGCGATGCTTTTTGCCGGTCATTATCTTTGGAAGTTCATTCTCGATCAATTCCATTTTGATCTGAAGGCGCATCTTGAGGTAATCGTGATAGGCATTGTCATCGTCACTACCTTTCCGGTACTTTATAAATTATTTTTTGGCCGGAAGAGTTCGGCTCCCGCGGAGGATCCTTATAAAAAATCATAATACTGCATGGAACAACAAAAGAAGGTCTCTCTTTTCAATCTGGCTGTTATCGTTGGGGCTCTTGGTTATTTTGTGGACGTTTATGATCTTTTACTTTTTAGCATTATACGTGTTCCTTCCCTGAAGACGCTGGGTTTAAGCCCGGAGGATGTCGATAAACAGGGTTTGTATATTCTCAATCTCCAGATGATCGGGCTGCTGATAGGTGGTATCGTTTGGGGGGTATTGGGGGATAAGAAGGGGAGATTGAAGGTGTTGTTTGCTTCTATCATTTTGTATTCGCTGGGTAGTATTGCCAATGGGTTTGTGCATACGGTGGGGCAGTATGCTGCGGTGCGTTTCATTACAGGACTGGGTCTGGCTGGTGAGCTGGGGGCGGGGATCACGCTGGTCAGCGAGCTGATGCCAAAAGAAAGACGAGGGCTGGCGACATCGCTGGTGGCTGGTATCGGATTGAGTGGAGCCGTCTTTGCTTATTTTATCAAGGTACAGTTTGGGGCATCGGCGGAAGGCTGGCGGACCTGTTATTTTATCGGCGGCGGTCTTGGTTTTTTCCTTTTGCTCCTGCGGGTGGGCTTATTGGAATCGGGGATGTATAAGAATATCGAGCAAAGCAATGTGCGGAAGGGGGATTTTTTTATGTTGTTTACCAAGGGTGAGCGGCTGAAGAAATATCTGACGGCTATTCTTATTGCGTTGCCAAACTGGTATGTGATAGGGATCCTGATCTCTTTTTCGAACAAGTTTGCCAAGCAGATGAATGTGCAGGGGGCGGTGGATCCGGGTAAGGCGATAATGTATGCGTATGCGGCTATTGCTGTGGGGGATGTACTGATCGGGTTTATCAGTCAGTGGTTGAAGAGTCGAAAGTTGTCCTTATTGATCTTTCACATTATCACTATAATTGGAGTTGTCTGGTATTTCCATTTACAGGGGGCTGATGTCGGCACTTTATACTGGGTTTGTGTCATACTGGGTTTTGGTACGGGTTTCTGGGCGATGTTTGTTACCATGGCGGCGGAGCAGTTCGGTACTAATATCCGGGCTACTGTGGCGACGACGGTTCCGAATATGGCGAGGGGGTCGTTGAACCTGGTTTCCTTGTTGTTTGTTTCTTTGCAGGGTTATCTGGCGCCTGAGCATGCTTATTTCCAGAGTGGCTGGATTACCGGGATCATTGTGTTTGTCATTGCTTTTATTGCTTTGGCGCTGACGAAGGAGACGTTTGGTAAGGATCTTGATTATATTGAGGAGTAGAAAATGAAGTTTTTAATCATTCGGTTTAGCTCTATTGGTGATATCGTACTCACCACGCCCGTTGTCCGGTGTCTGAAAAGACAGATAGCGACGGCGGAAGTACATTATCTTACAAAGGCTGCTTTCCGGCCGATACTGGCTGCCAATCCCTATATTGATAAGATCCATTGTTTGACGGATGATCTCGACGGAGTGATCGAATCGCTGCGTGGGGAGGATTTTGATTATGTCATAGACCTGCATCATAATCTGCGGACCCTGAAGGTGAAGAGGGCGTTGGGGAAGACCGCTTTTTCGTTTGCCAAGCTGAATATTGAGAAGTGGTGGTATACCAATTTTAAATGGAACCGGATGCCGGACCGGCATATAGTGGACCGGTATATGGATACGCTGGCTTCATTTGGGGTAAAGAATGATGGGGCTGGGTTGGATTATTTTATTCCGGCTGCGGATGAGCTGGGTTTAGGGGATATTCCTACTTCGCATCAGGCGGGGTATGTTGGTTTAGTGATAGGAGCGGCGCTGGCGACGAAGAAATTGCCTTTTCATAAGCTGAAGGAGATCTGTGAGCAGGCGAGGCATCCGCTGATCTTGTTGGGTGGACCGGAAGATTCGGCGGTGGCGGCGGAGCTGGCGGCTATTGATCCGATAAAGATCTATGATGCCTGTGGGAAGTTTAATCTGAATGAATCGGCTGTTCTTGTGCGGCAGGCGAAGCTGATCGTTACGCATGATACGGGGTTGATGCATATCGCGGCGGCGTTCAAGCGACCGATCGTCTCTATTTGGGGGAATACGGTACCGGAGTTTGGGATGTATCCTTATTATGGGGAGAATTTTCTTTTTAATTATAGAGGGGGGGATTTTGGGAAGCTGCCTTATGAGATGATGGAGGTGAAGGGGTTGTCGTGCCGGCCTTGTTCCAAGATCGGATATAAGAAATGTCCGAAGGGGCATTTCAAGTGTATGGAGCAGCAGCCCGTGGAGCGGGTGGTGCGGGCGATAAATCCCGGGTAGGGTTGGGGTGCGCTTTGATGCGGCGGCCAGAGTCCGGTGTTAACCGCGGCCGCGCTATTCGGCGGAGCGCAGGCTGCTGGCGGGGTTGATAATGGCGGCTTTGATCGTTTCGAAGCTTACGGTAAGCCAGGCCAGGATCAGGGCGGCCATCGAGGCAAAGAAGAAAACGGTCCAGCCTACCTCGATGTGATAGGCAAAACTTTCCAGCCAGCGATGGATGGCAAAGAAGGAAAGAGGAACCGATATGACGACGGCTATAAGAATGAGACGGGTAAATCCTGTCGACAAGAGATAAACGATATTGAATATGGAAGCTCCCAGCACTTTTCTTACGCCGATCTCTTTGGTGCGTTGCTGGGCCATAAAGGCGGAGAGACCGTAGAGGCCAAGGCCGGAGATGAAGATGCCCAGAAAGGCGAATAGTTTAAAGATGTTTCCCATTTGTTCTTCCCCCTTGTACAGATTGGCGAGGTCCTGGTCCAGGAAATTATAGCTGAAGGGATAGGCGGGGTTAAGGTCTTTTGTGATCTTTTCCAGCGCATGGATGGTTGCTTCGGTGGTGCCGGGCCGGGCGCGAACCACCACATTACCTCCCCAGCTATTGATGTGCAGGATCAGGGGTTCGATAACCTGGTGGATAGGTTTGAAATTAAAGTCTTTTACCACCCCGATGATGGTACCTTTCTTATCGCCCCAGCCGAGGCGTTTTCCAACTGCGTTGTTCATGGTAAAGCCCATGACGCGTACGGCGGTCTCATTGATAATATAGCTGTTTGAATCGGCTTTGAAGGCCGGGGAGAAATCGCGGCCCTGCAGGATCTTCATGTGGAATACATCGATGAAGCTTTCGCTGACCGCCAGTGATGGTATGATGATCTGTGACCCGGGGGCTTTGCCTTCCCATTGAATATCGGCGTCACCGCTCATGATGTCGATGGGCAATTCTGATAAGATGGTATAACTGCTGGTGAGCGGATTTTGTTCCAGCTGCGTGCGCAGGGCTTTTTGTTTGCCCCATACTTCCCCTTTCATCGGCATATACAGGAGATTTTCTTTTTCGAAGCCCATGTTGCGGCTGTGGATGAATTCGAGCTGTCTGTATACGACGATGGTGCCTGCCAGCAGTACAATGGATACGACGAACTGGGTTATGACCAGTCCGTTACGGAACAGGAGGTTGCCGCCAAGTGTCCGAAGGTTGCCCTTCAGCACTTTTACGGGCTGAAATCCCGAGAGGAAGAGGGCGGGGTAGCTGCCGGCCACGAGACCTGTGCCTATCGATATGCATACGAGGGTGAGCAATAATTTTCCGTCCCAGAGTCGGAGGCTGAGGTCTTTGTTGGCGAGCTGATTGAACAGGGGGAGGGACAGTCCTACCAGCGCGATGGCCAGCAGCAGGGCAAAGAAAGAGATGAGGAGGGCTTCTCCCAGGAATTGCCGGATGATCTGTCCTCTTACTGCGCCTACGACCTTGCGCAGTCCTACTTCTTTGGCCCTTCTTGCCGAGCGGGCAGTCGCCAGGTTCATAAAGTTGATGCAGGCGACGATGAGAATGAAGATGGCTACGATGAAAAATATGTTTACATATTGCCGGTTGCCGTGTCCGGGCAGGTCGACCTGTAGTGCGGGGGCAAGGTGAATAGCGGTCAGAGGCTGCAGCTGGAATCTGACCTTGATAAGACTCTCCTTTACGTGCTGTTTGAATACGTCATCCATTTGCTGGTTGATGTGCGCCATTGCGGAGGGCGTGGGGACAAAATTCCTGTCAAGCAGGACATAGCTGTAAAAGTTGAAGCTGCTGTAGACATTGTCCCTGAGGTCGCTGTAGGTTTCACGGGTCAGCGGCAGGATAAAATCGAACTGCAAATGGGAGTTGGTGGGGATATCGGCCAGGACGCCGGTGACTGTGACATAGTCGCCATTGTTTTTTTTCAGGGTTTGACCCAGGGCCTTGTGGTCACCAAAGTATTTTTTTGCCATGGAGGCGGTGAGAAGGAGTCCGTCATGGCGCAGGAGGGCTGTTTTGCGATTGCCTTCCAGGAGGGGGAAGGAGAATACTTCGAGGAAAGTGGAGTCGGCGTAGAAGATCCTTTTTTCCTCGAATTTGCGGTCGCCACCGGCGTCAAAGAGGGCCGATTCGATATGACTCAGGCGGACGGTGTTTTTTATCACGGGCATGACTGCCTGCAGACCGGCGGGCATGCCGGCGGGGTTGACTGCCGCTTTGAATCCTGATGCGTCAGCGGTGATACGGTAGATCTGACCCGCGTTGGTATGGAACTTGTCAAAGCTAAGCTCGTTCTGTACCCAGAGCAGGATGAGGATACTGGAGGCCATGCCGATGGCGAGGCCGGATATATTTATAGCGGAATAGGACTTGTGGCGCAAGATATTCCGGAGGGCGATCTTAAAGTAGTTGCGTAACATGTCTTTTGGGAAACAAAATGAGTACCATTATTGCAATCTGCTAGTGATGTGTGGGTTATGGATTTTATATACCATAAACTGTCCGGATTTGATACGGGTGACTGTCCGAAAGCATGCGGTAAACGTTTTTTAGCTATTTTTAGAAAAAAACCTTTGAGTCGTCATCATCTTCGTCACGACAAGACCTGTCTAAACTGTGGAACTATTGTTGGAGAAAGGTATTGCACCCATTGCGGGCAGGAGAATACCGAGCCAAAAGAGAGTGTGGGGCATCTTATAGGTCATTTCTTTGCGGATATCACGCATTTTGATTCACAAATCTTTACTACGCTGAAGGATCTGGTTCTGCGGCCGGGTTTTTTGACCCGGGAGTATGCGGCGGGGCGGCGGATGAAGTATTTGAATCCGATACGGATGTATATTTTTATTTCTGCGATTTTCTTTCTGGTGATGTTTGCCGGTAGTGAGGAGGAGCATAAGGGGGGTGGGGAAGAGAGTACGCATGCGACGAATCTATTTCGGCAAAAGTTTGCGGATAGTTTGAGAGAGGTGGCTGGCGAGCGGACGACGGAGGAGCCGAAGGAAACCGTGGAAAGCGTGAATATGCGTATTAAGGTGGAAAGGCGGATTGCGGAGCGGCTGGATACAACGGAGGTGGTGAAGGCGGGTGATGAGTCGATGTTCTTTGCGTTTGGGTCGGGGGCGAAGTTGACCATCGATCTGACGGAGAACAAGTATAATAGTTTACGCGAGTATGATTCTATTGAGCCGCGTTTGCCGGATAGTTCGCGCAATTCGGGGCTTTGGGGCTGGGTTATACGCAGGAATGTGCAGTTGAAGGAAGAGCATGGTGGTCGAAGCAAGATGCATATAGAGCAGAATCTGCAGCATTCGATACCAAAGATCATGTTTGTGCTGCTGCCGTTGTTTGCGTGGTTTGTGAGCTGGTTTTACAGCCGGAAGAAGTATTATTATGTGCAGCATGCCATTTTTACCATCCATTATCATTCTTTTCTCTTTTTGCTTTTTATGGTGGTGCTATTGATCACCAAACCGATAACTTCCCCGCAGGCGATAATGTGGATCATTCTTGGAGCTTATCTGCTGGCGTATGTGTACCTGGTGGCGGCGTTGAGGGGGATGTATCAGCAGGCGGTGTGGTTGTCGGCGCTGAAGGGGCTGGCGATAGGATTGTTGTATTTGCTGGCGATAATGGTGACTCTGATGAGTATGATCGCGTGGGCTTTTTGGAGGGCTTGAGGTGGGGAGTGCTATTTTTGGGTTATATGAGGAGGAGTTAGGGGGAAGGTATGATAGAGGCATAAAAAAAGCCCCAGCAAGCTGGAGCTTTTTTATAGTTGAATAGTTTATTATAAGGTTTTGAGAACGTCGTTCATGCTGCGGACGGCGTCTGCGCTTTTGGAAAAGAGGGCTTGTTCTTCGGCGTTGAGACCGAAGTCGAGGATCTTTTCCCAGCCATTTCTTCCAATCGTAACGGGTACTCCGAGGCAGATGTCTTTCTGACCGTATTCGCCATTGAGGGATACGCAGCAGGTAAAGAGTTTCTTCTCATCGCGGAGGATGCTTTCTACCAGGGCTGCTCCGGCTGCTCCGGGGGCATACCAGGCGGAGGTGCCGATGAGTTTGGTCAGGGTGGCGCCGCCTACCATGGTATCTGCGACGATCTGTTTCTGCTGTTCTTCGCTGAGGAATTTTGTTACGGGGGCGCTGTTCCAGGTTGCGAGGCGGATCAGGGGGATCATGGTCGTATCGCCATGGCCACCTACTACCACTGCATTGAGGTCGGCGGGGCTACAGCCCAGGTGTTGGCTCAGTTGATATTTAAACCGGGCGCTATCGAGGGTACCACCCATACCGATGATACGGTTCTTTGGAAGACCTGTCGCTGTCAGGGCGAGGTAGGTCATCGTATCCATCGGGTTGCTGATGATAATGATGATGGCGTTGGGGGAATACTTTAAGATGTTTTCGGCAACTCCTTTTACGATACCGGCATTGGTGCCGATGAGCTCTTCGCGGGTCATGCCGGGTTTACGGGGCAGGCCGGATGTGATAACGACGACGTCACTGCCGGCAGTTTTGGAGTAATCATTGGTGCTGCCGGTGATGCGGGTATCAAAACCCAGCAGTGCAGCGGTCTGCATCATATCCTGGGCCTTTCCTTCGGCTAATCCTTCCTTGATGTCCAGCAGCACTAATTCTTCTGCTAATGCTGCGCGGGCAATATTATCAGCACAGGTAGCGCCTACGGCGCCGGCGCCTACAACCGTAACTTTCATCTGTAAAATATTTGAGTGATAAAATTATTTTTCGCGGCACAAAGGTAGGGGAGGGTGGGCAATTGAGAGCCGATTAACTTCCCTTTTTGTCAAAAGCAGCAAGGATCGTATCTACCTTTTGAGAGCCTTCGAAGGTGGTGATCAGATTGCCTTTTTTATCATATAAGGCGAGGTAAGGCAGGTTACGGATCTTATAGAAGGGGGGGAGGAAGAATTTCTCGTCCCGGCCCATCTTGATATTTGGATGTTCGGCCATCCGGTAGTGTTCGTTAAATTCTTTTAGTTCTTCAAATGGCTGATAGGTGGCCATGATGATCTCGATGTCCTTGAATTTTTTAAAGTCGGCCAGGATCGATTCTGTCTGGTGTTTGCAATGGTCGCAGTCCGGGCTGAAGTACATGATGATGGTACGATGATTTTTTTTGACGTCCTCTTTGGTGAGGTAGGTCGAGCTATCCAGTTTCAGGAGGCGGAAAGGGGGCAGGGTCGGGAACCGTTTGAACGGCGGTTCTGCGCTGGCCTGATCGGCGGCAGTCGTGGTTGCGGGCTGTTGAGTAGCGGTCTGCTGCGCGAATAACGAAGAGCTATAAACCAGGATGGCAATGGCCAGAAATGCTTTTTTCATCGTGCTTTTTTCAAAAAATAGTATAGAAAAGGTAGAATCCGCTGTAAAAATAAATCTTTAACGAATTTGGGGCTTTTTTATTTGTTATTACGATATTTTCGTAGATTTACGAAAATATCGTAGATATCATGGAGAAATTAAGTCATCAGGAAGAGGAGGCCATGCTGGCGGTGTGGAAGACGGGGGAGGGCAATGTCAAGCTTTTTTTGGAGAACATGCCTTCGGCGGGGACTCCTTATACTACGCTGGCCTCGACCATCAAAAACCTGGAGAAGAAGGGGTATCTGTCGAGTCGTCTTATCGGGAATGCTTATTTGTATAAGCCGGTGGTCACGGAAGACGAGTATAAAAAGAAGTTCATGAGTGGGTTTGTGAAGGATTATTTTGATGATTCTTATACGGCGCTGGTGAATTTTTTTGTGGAAGAGAAAAAGCTGAGTGCGGCGGAGCTGAAGGAGATCATTGATCTTATCGAAAAATCAAAATAAGGACGAGGGCGTCCTGAATCGTTTAAAGCTGCCATTATGCCTCCTGTTTTTTTATATTTTGAAAAGCTGTCGGTGAGTCTGGCCATTGCCTGGACCTTTTATCAACTGGTATTACGCAGGCTTACTTTTTATGGCTGGAACCGGTGGTATTTGCTGGGGTATTCCTGTCTTTGTTTTTTTATTCCCCTGATCGATGTCGGTACGGTTGTAGAGCGTGGAGGTGAGCCGCTGGTGGTACGATATATTCCTTCTATCGGAAATCAGGGGTTGAGGCTTGTTATGCCTCGGGAGCAGTCGGTGGGTTTTAGTGCCTGGGATCTTGCATTTATTGTGCTGGCGGTGGGAGCGGGCTTTTTTTTGATCCGGCTGGTGGTGAGATGGGTTTCTTTGCGCAAGGTAAGGCATGGGTCGAGGCTGATCAGGGATGGGAAGATCAGGATCTACCAGGTGGGGAAAACGATAACGCCTTTTTCTTTTGGGAATGCCATCTATATCAATCCGCAGCTGCATACTGAAAAGGAGTGGGCGGAGATTATCCTGCATGAGTATGTGCATATACGGCAGCGGCATTCGATGGATATAATATTTGGCGAGCTGCTTTGTATCGTCAACTGGTATAATCCTTTTGCCTGGCTGATCCGCTATTCTATAAGGCAGAACCTGGAGTTCGCTGCTGACCGGCAGGTGCTGGGCAGTGGGGTTGACAAAAAAGGATATCAGTATCATCTGTTAAAGGTTGTCGGTGACCCTGGTTACCGGCTGGCCAATAATTTCAACTTCTCCTCATTGAAAAAACGCATTATTATGATGAACAAAATTAAAAGCGCCCGATTACATCTTTTAAAATTCCTTTTTATCCTGCCATTGCTGGCGGTGTTGCTGGTGGCCTTTCGTGACAAATATGACGGAATGCGGAAGAGGCCTGCGGGCCCCGTGTATGTGAATACGGTGGGGATCGTCGAAGATGCTAATAATAAACAGCCGCTTGTCGGAGTGACTGTGATTGAGAAATATTCCGGGCTTCGGGTGGTCTCGGATGCGCGTGGGTTTTACAAACTTCGCATACCGGTGGCCCATGATTCTGTCCGGATACGTCTTGTTCTGAACAAGGAGGGGTATAAGGAAGATGAGAGTGGGGCTTTTCTTCCGTCGGTCAAATCTACCTGTGGATTGATCATTACGACTGCCTTATTTTCTATTCAGCCCAGTGGTAAGCAGGCCATTTTTATCAATGTTCCATTCATGGGGGTGCCTCCGATCGATCCTGACTATAAAGCTGCATTGAGTGCGATGAAGGAGATGGAGATGAGTAACCAGGGGATTAGTAAGATGCCCGGGGCTGGTCAGGGCGAGGGGGATAGGGGGAATTCAGGTAGTAGTGTGATTTCGAGGGGTGGCGGTGATGTGGCTTTGGGTGTTCGGGCCGATACTACGGTGCCGCTGATTGGGGTCGTTACGGGAAAGCCGCTGGTCGGGGTTGTTATCGAGCCGTCGTTGAAAAATTTGAAGGATACGACAGGGGGATTTCCGGCTAATGCTCTTTGGGTAGTGGACGGAGAAATAAAGTCGGCGGGATTTTCGGCGGGTTCTATTGATCCCTCCAAAATTTATTCGATGGATATCTTAAAAGGAGAGCAGGCGCTCAAGTTTTATGGGGAGAAGGGCGGCAGCGGGGTAGTGGTCATTTCGACAAAGGAGTTCATGGATAAACATAGAACTATACGTATTGGTGTACCGCCGGATTCGGCACATCAGCCTTTATATATCGTGGATGGGGTGGCGATGCCTAACAGCGCTGCGCCGCTGAAAAATATCAACCCAAGTGATATAGAATCGATCAGCGTAATAAAGGACGCGGCGGCCAGGGCCATTTATGGTGAAAAAGGGAAGAACGGGGTGATCCTTATCACGATGAAGAAGAAAACGTCTTATATGCCCAAAATGACCATTTATGGTGGTGATGGCCCCATGAGCATGATGGCCGATACCATTAAAACGAAGGTAAACGGGGAAAGCGTGGTTATTACGGCGGATAAATTAGCAGAACATTAGCAAGTATTTGCCACATACTGATTTTGATGTAAATTTGCCCCCTCCCTCACCAAAGAGGCTTCTGCTACGTTTTTTAGCAGGAGCAGCTGGCGGGAGGGGGTCTAAAATTTAAATAGCTAAAAACTTTACAGCTTTTATGGCAAATACTGCAGACATCAGTCGTGGCATGATCATCAAATTGGATGGTAGTTTGTATACCGTAGTGGAATTCGGGGAGAACAAGACGGCCCGGGCTGCTGCAAAAGTCTGGGCAAAGCTGAAGGGGGTGGATAATGCCCGTTCCATCGAAAAGACCTGGAATAGCGGGGATACCATTTATCCTGTACGTGTTGAGCGTAAGGCCTACCAATACCTGTATAAGGATGATACGGGCTATAATTTCATGGACAATGAAACTTTTGAGCAGATTGCCTTACAGGAGCAACTGATCGATGCCCCTCAATTTCTGAAGGAAGCGCAGGAAGTTTCGGTGTTGATCAATACCGAGACCGAGTCGCCGATGAGTGTAGAATTGCCTGATAAGATCGTTGTGCTGGTTACTTATTCCGAGCCTGGCATGAAGGGGGACACGGCTACCCGTACCCTCAAGCCGGCTACGATCGAGACTGGCGCGACTGTCAATGTCCCGTTGTTTGTGAATGAAGGAGAATTGATACGGATCAATACGAAGACGGGAGAATACGTAGAAAGAGTAAAATAACTCTCTTAAAAGATATTTAAATGGACCTTTCCACTATGTGGGCAGGTCCATTCCCTTTATTTTCAAAGGGTTGAAATTTTAAAATTCACCGGTGTTTTTGGGTATATTTAGCTTTAATCCCTATTTTAGCCGCCCAAATAAAACTGTAAATTCATCCATATGGATTTTAAACAGATTCAGGAATTGATCAAGATGATCAATAAGTCAAATATCGGAGAGGTAAGTATTGAGGAGAAAGGGTTTAAGTTGACTATTAAGCAGAAAGAAGAACCGGTCCAGCAGCTGATAGCTGCGCCGATGCAGACGCATTCCGTAGCTACGATGGCTGCTCCTCCTGTGGCGGCAGCTGCGGCTCAGGCGCCTGTTGCGGCAGCGGAAAAGGCTACAAAGGCAGCCGAAGCTCCGGCCGGTAATTTTGTTACTATAAAGAGTCCCATGATCGGTACCTTCTATCGTAGTGCATCACCTGACAAGCCTGCTTTTGCGGGTGTTGGTGATGAAGTAGCGCCGGGTAAGGTCGTCTGTATCATTGAAGCGATGAAGCTTTTCAATGAGATAGAGAGTGAAGTATCGGGTAAAATAATAAAAGTGCTGGTAGAAGATGCCTCCCCTGTTGAATATGACCAGCCTTTGTTCCTGGTAGAACCATAACGGACAGATCCCACAAAATTGTAAGAATGTTTAAAAAGATACTGATCGCCAATCGAGGAGAAATAGCCCTCAGGGTCATTCGTACCTGTCGTGAGATGGGTATCAAGACCGTTGCTGTCTATTCTACCGCAGATAAGGAAAGCCTCCACGTCAAGTTTGCAGATGAGGCTGTATGTATAGGAAAACCAGCAAGTTTCGATTCTTATTTGAATATCCCTCATATCATGGCTGCCGCGGAGATAACCAATGCGGATGCCATTCATCCCGGGTATGGATTTTTGGCGGAGAATGCCCGGTTTGCCGAGATCTGCGGCGAACATGAGATCAAATTCATCGGGCCGACCCCGGCCATGATCAATTCCATGGGTGACAAGATCACTGCCAAGGAGACCATGATCAAGGCGGGGGTACCGGTAGTTCCCGGTGGAGAAGGTTTGCTCGAGAGTCTTGACCAGGCGAAGGGGATGGCAAAAGAGGTAGGTTATCCCATCATTCTGAAAGCGACTGCTGGTGGTGGTGGTAAAGGGATGAGGGTTGTTTGGGAAGAGTCGGAGATGGAGAGGGCCTATAATACTGCCAAAGCGGAAGCGGGTGCCTCCTTTAAGAATGACGGGATCTACATGGAGAAGTTCGTGGAGGAGCCCCGGCATATTGAGATCCAGGTAGCTGGGGATCAGTATGGCAAGGTTTGTCATCTCAGCGAGAGGGATTGTTCTATCCAGCGTCGTCATCAGAAGCTGGTGGAAGAGAGCCCATCGCCGTTTATGACCGAGGATCTGCGTCGCCGGATGGGTGAGGCTGCTATCAAGGCTGCTTCGGCCATCAATTACGAGAGTGTGGGTACTATCGAGTTCCTCGTGGACAAGCATCGTAATTTCTACTTTATGGAGATGAATACCCGTATCCAGGTAGAGCATTGCGTGACGGAAGAAGTCGTCAATTTTGATCTTATTAAAGAACAGATAAAGATAGCTGCCGGAGATAGCATCAGTGGTTTGAATTATGAACCGCAGGGACATGCTATCGAGTGCCGGATCAACGCGGAGGACCCATACAACGATTTCAGGCCTTCACCGGGTCGGATCAGCGTGCTGCATCAGCCGGGCGGACATGGGATCCGGGTTGATTCTCATGCTTATGCCGGGTATACGATACCGCCATATTATGATTCCATGATCGCCAAGATCATTGCGGTGGCCCGCACCCGGGAGGAAGCGATCAATACGATGCATCGTGCGTTGAGTGAGTATGTGATTGAGGGGATCAAGACCACGATACCTTTTCATTTGCAGTTGATGAAGGACGAGAAGTTCAGGGCCGGGGATTTTAATACGAAGTTTTTGGAGTCGTTTAAGATGGTTTAAGGTTGCGGCGCCGATGGCGCCGGAGCGTTGATAAAATATGTGATGGTTGCGGAATAAATTATATTTCCGCAACCATTTTTTCTATCTGGTCGGGGGTGGCGTAGTAGCCGGCTATTTTGCGGATGACGGCTTCGACGAGGGCGTCGGGGCAGGAGGCGCCGCTGGTGATGAGGATGGATAGGGGTTTGGAGGATTGGGGTGACTTTTGGAGCCAGTTGGGCGTTGTCAGTTCCCGTTTTTCATGAAAGTTATAGTGAAGGATCTCCTGTTGGGAGAGGATCTTTTCTTCTGAGCTGATGAAGTAGGTCGGCATTTTTTCTTCGCAGAGCTCTACGAGGTGTGAGGTATTGGAGGAGTTGTAGCCGCCGACGACGATGGCCAGGTCGGCCGGTGTGTCGAGGAGTCCTATGACGGCGGATTGGTTGTCGAGGGTGGCGTAACAGAGGGTGTCGCGGGTGTCGGCGAAATGGTCCTCAATAGTGTGTGTGGGGTAGGTTTCGAGCATCGTCTCTTTTAAATAGTCGGCGATGGCCTGGGTGTCACTGGCGAGCATGGTGGTCTGGTTGACGACGCCGATGCGGGTCAGGTCCTTTTTTATGTCGAAGCCTTCGCTGTATTGTCCTTTGAAGGTGGTGTAAAAGGTGTCGGGGGGCAGGGTGCCTTTTATGTATTCAGCCAATATTTTTGCTTCTTTCATGTCTTTTACTACGACCGTTGGGGTAGCTGCGGCTGCATGAGAGAAAGTGGCTCTTGTTTCTTCGTGTCCCGGTTTGCCGTGAACGATGATAGTATAATTTTTTTGGGCGATCTGTGCGCTGCGGTTCCAGACTTTTTCAACAAAAGGACAGGTTGTATTGTATTTTTCTGTTTGAATGCCGATGGTCTGCAATCTTTCTTCGATCTCGAGCGTTGTGCCAAAGGCCGGGATGATAACGATATCGTCTTTGGTCAGGGTTTCGAAGGGGATGAGTTGCCCGCCGTGGGTGTCCTGGAGGAACCGGATGCCACGGGACAGGAGGTCGGCGTTGACCTGGGGGTTGTGGATCATTTCGCTGAGGAGGAAGATGTGTTTGCCGGGGTTTTCGTCGATGGTGCGGAAAGAGATCTCGATGGCGTTTTCGACGCCGTAGCAGAAGCCGAAGTGGCGGGCCAGGTAGATTTGGAGGCCACTCAGGTCCAGAAGAGTGGGGGTGAAATCCTTCTTCATTTTGTCCTGTTGCCGGCGTCGGTTCTTGATGGCGGAGATCAGGGGACTGCGATAGATGATAGGGATATCGAAGTTTTTCATTAGGCTACAAAGGTACAAACTTAGGTGTTGGGACAGTGGAATATATATTAATTTAGAAGTTATGAGTGAAGCTTTTCGACCGGTAGATTGGATTTATTCATCCAATATTTATGAAGTAAACCTGAGGCAGTATACGCCCGAGGGTACGATGAACGCGTTTGGCCGGGAAATGCCCCGTCTCAGGGATATGGGGATCGATGTGCTGTGGTTTATGCCGATCACGCCTATTAGCAAAGAGAAGCGCCTGGGCAGCCTGGGCAGCTATTATGCCTGTTCGGATTATACGGATGTCAACCCGGAATTCGGCACGGTGGAGGATTTTACGCGGCTGGTAAAAGAGGCGCATGGACTGGGTTTTAAAGTCATCATCGATATCGTTGCTAATCATACGGGTTGGGATCATCGTTGGACCCGGGAGCATCCGGAGTTCTATCGTCGAAATCTCGACGGCCAGTTTTTTGACTCGAATGGCTGGGAGGACGTGATCGATCTCAACTATGATAATCCTGACCTGAGAAAGGCGATGACGGATGTCATGCGATTCTGGATCGAGCGTTGTGATGTAGATGGTTTCAGGTGTGATATGGCTATGCTGGTGCCGCTGGAGTTCTGGCGGGAGGCGCGGGTCGCGCTGGACCCCATGAAGCCGCTGTTCTGGCTGGCCGAGTGTGAAGAGATCACCTATCATGAAGTTTTTGATGCGACCTATACCTGGAAGCTGTTGCATAAGATGGAGGCGATCTGGCGGAAGGAGTCTTCGCTGGATGGTCTGGATGAAGTATTGTCTTATTATGACAGTCAGTTCCCGAAAAATGCGTTGCGCGTCTTTTTTACTACCAACCATGATGAGAATTCGCATAGCGGGAGTGAGTTTGAGCGGATGGGGGATGCTGCCAGGGCCTATAGTGTGCTTTGCTGTACCTGGAACGGGCTGCCGTTGATCTATAGTGGGCAGGAGATGCCGAATAAGAAACGTCTCAAATTCTTTGATAAAGATCCTATCGAGTGGACCGGTCGTTATGAGCTGTTTGGGTTCTTTCAGACCTTGCTGGCGTTGCGGAACAGAAATCCGGCGATGAGGGCTGGCGATCCTGCGGTGAGTTTGCACCGGCTGCATACGAGGCTGGATGATCGTTGTTTTGCCTTTGCAAGGAAGGCGGGGAGCCATGAGGTTGTGGTGGTGTTGAATCTTTCTGCTGAATGGCTGACGGTCCCTAATAGCGAGCTGTTGTTGCAGGGGGCTTTCCAGGAGTTGTTTACGGGCGTGGGGGTTGATTTTGCCCGTGAGAAGGAGTTGTATATTTCGCCCTGGGGGTATGTTGTTTTGGAGAAGAGGTTTTAGGAAGAATATTTAGGAAGAGAAGATCCATACGAAAAAAAAGGGATGACCTGCGGTCACCCCTTTTTTAATGTTCTCTTTTTATTATCAACCTTCGGTTGATTATCCACCGGAAGCGAGTCGTAACGGGTATGTATATACTCCCTCATAACCTGGGAACACACCTTCGAGTTTAACAGTACCGGTAGCTTTTTCCAGTGTTTTCTGGAATTCTTCTACGTTGTGTATTTCCTGGCCGTTGGCTTTCAGAATGATGAATCCTTCCTGTATGCGGGATTTGTCCATCAGGCCATTCTCGGTGACGTTCTTTACCACTACGCCGCCCTTTACATCCAGGCTGGCAGCGTCTTTCTTGCTGAGGGTTTCGAGCGTAGCGCCGAGCTTGTCGAGAGACGAGGTCTTGACTACGGCTGTGGTACCTGAGTTGTTGCGCAGGGTGATGGAAACCGTATTTTCTTTACCGTCTCTTTTATAGGTGAGCGAGATCTTGTCGCCGGGGCTGTAGGTAGCGATCTGACCGACCATTTCAGCGCCGGTGGTTACGGTTACGCTGTTGAGCTTCGTGATGATATCACCCTTTTTGAGACCGGCATGTGCAGCGGCTCCATCGGGAGTAGCGTCCATTACATATACGCCATCACCATCCTTGATCCCGGCTTCTTTCTTCTGGTCGTCACTCATGTCGTCCCTTGGATAGGATATACCCAGGTAAGCGCGTTGGGGCGTACCGAATTTCATGATGTCGTTGACCACTTTCTTGACGATGTTGACCGGTATGGTAAAGGAGTAACCGGCATAAGAGCCTGTCGGCGAAGCGATGGCTGAGTTGATGCCGATAAGCTGTCCATCGGTATTGATGAGCGGCCCGCCACTGTTACCGGGGTTCACTGCGGCATCGGTCTGGATAAAGGATTCGACGGGGGTCTGGCTCTGACGCCTGTTGATGTCGAGGGTTCTGCCCTTGGCGCTGACGATACCTGCCGTAACGGTGGTTTCGAGTGTCAGGGGGTAGCCTACTGCGAGGACCCATTGACCGATCTTCAGATCATCGGAATTGCCATAGAGTAAGAAGGGCAGGTTCTGTGCGTCTATCTTTACTACGGCCAGGTCACTGCTGGGGTCGGAACCAACGACTTTTGCCTTGAAGGATCTTCGGTTACTCAGGGTAACTGTCACTTCATCGGCACCGTCTACGACGTGATTGTTGGTCACGATATAACCATCGTTGCTGATAATGACTCCGGAACCGGAGGCCATTTCGGGCATGCTGCGCATTCCGTTGCCGCCACCTCCGAAGAAGTCATCGGGGTCGATGCCAAAGAGGTCGGAAAAGGGATTGTGCTTTGGTAAATTATTGCTGACTGTGCGGACTGTTTTCGTTTTGATGTGAACGGTAGCGGGGATAGCGGCGCTGGCTGCATCGCTGAAGTCTGCCGGACCGTTGGCTGATTTTCCTTCTTTGCCTTCGAAGAATTTGGCATAGTTGGAAGGGACTTTGCCCGAGTCCTGCTGGGAATAAACGTAGGTCTTACCTCCTTCGGTGAAATGACTATAGCCCCACATGGTAGCTATGGCGGTCGAAGCACTGATCAGGATAACAGCTACTACTTGTTTTGCTCTCATTTGTTATAGAATTTTTTTTCGTTTTAAAGTGTTTGGCCTGGGGTTTTTTCCGGAATTCACCTTTCTGCCAAAATCGTTAACAATGTGTCAGGTATTGTTCAAATCGTATGCCTGAGATAGCAAATTAACGTCAAGGTTTGAATTCTGTTTCTACCGTGGGTTTAGTTTAACAAATAATTTACTAAGACCTTCGTAGATCGCCTTATAGGCACAGTTCTAAAGTTACAAAGAAAAAGACGGAGCTGAAATACAATTCTTTGAACCGGAAAAATTAGCAGTTTGGGCCTGTCAGCGGGTCATAAAATACGCAATTATTGCAGTGTTGGTGATGGTGATAAATCCCGCTGGAAGGAAGGGTATTGGGCCGCGCGCGCAGATTCTGCGGACTTTGGGGGTGTTGGCGACGGTCAGCGGGTTGGCCCGGTTACAAGTCGCGCAGAAATTGGAGGGTATCGACGCCATCTGCGTAGTCTTCCAGGGATGGCTGCTGGGCGTTTCCGAAGGGGATAATGGTCTGTCCTGCGGGCATTGTGGTCTGTCCGGCGGGGATGCCGGTTTGTTCCGGGAGAGCACCGGTTTGCCGGGAAAGGTTGCCGGGTGAGCCGACGATGCATTGGATGTCCTCGTTGTTTTTGGTCAGGGACTGGGGGATCTGGCCGGGTTTGTAGTATTGATAGTGTAATACGCTGATGGGGCTGAAGGGAGATTCGTTCTCGGTGAGGAGGATGGTCCCATTAACGCCACCCGCTCCATTGGTCATGTAGTGTTTTTTGTTCAGGATCAGCAGGGTGAGCTGGTAGTCGTAGTTGTTTTTGTATTTCTGCAGGTCGGAGAGGTGTTGATATTTGTTAAAAGCATTTAGCAGGGGCAGGAAGTCATAGTTCTCCGGCACATAGATCTGGGTGACATTGCGGCATCCGAGGCCGAAGTACTGGTTTATGTCGTCGGCGAGGGCGCTGAGCTCTGCTGGGGTCTCGTTGCCTGTCAGCAGGGCTACTGAGGTACGATTGCGGCGGATGATGTGCGGGTATTTGCCAAAATAATAGTCAAAGTAGCGTCCGGAGTTGTTGCTGCCAGTGGCGATGTATGCGTCACAGCCGTTGAGTCTTTCTGCGAAGGCGATGTAGCCCGAAACTTCGGGGTTTTTGCTGGTCATCCATTCGACGAGGTGGTGGATGAGGGTATTGTCGCGGGTGGATGTTTTTATCAATTGGCGGTGGCCGGATATGAAGATGGTGAGAAGGTCGTGGAAGCCGACAAGGGGGATGTTGCCGGCCATGATAAGGCCGATGGTTTTGGGGGTTGGGGGTGTTTGCGCAGCGGGTGTTGTGGTTGAGCCGGGTGTTTGTGCGGCGGCGTTAGTGGGATTGGTGGTGCCGGCGGGCAGGTTGTATTTATTTGCCCAGGCCGTGAGCTTATCTTTTTGCAGGTATTGAGCCGCGATCTGTTGTATGGCCAGGTCTATGAATTCGGGGGTGAACCAGCCATTCTCCGTGTATGCTTTATATTTGGCTGCTTCCAGTGCTGGCGCCTGGGACAGGCAGTAATTGCCGAGTTCGGCCAATAAATCGATCCGTTTTTCCAAGTTCATAAAATCCACGCTATATTTGTGTTGCCCGGAGGGCATAAATTTGTTGCCTACCGCATAAAAGTGCAAAGGTAACTTTTCTCACTGCTAAATTTTTTGAAAAAATGGCTATAAAAATAACAGAAGAATGTATCAATTGTGGCGCATGTGAACCGGAATGCCCCAATAATGCAATATATGAAGGAGGAGTAGAATGGGCTGTTACGGACGGTACCAGCGTAAAAGGACCTTTTACCTTATTGGACGGGACGGTCATCGACGCTACCCAGCGGAATGCGCCTGTTAGTGTAGACACCTATTATATCGTTCCAAATAAATGTACAGAGTGCCAGGGGTTTCATGAAGAGCCTCAGTGTGCGGCGGTTTGCCCGGTAGATTGTTGTGTGCCGGATGAGATGTACAAGGAGACGGTGGAGGAATTGTTGTCGAAGAAGGAGAAATT
>Ga0307510_10000407_pt1 | contig 41003 bp, 54 predicted proteins | sample 12_EM_MG_FD_207224 | JGI IMG/M metagenome (GOLD analysis project Ga0307510, IMG submission 207224) | Populus trichocarpa ectomycorrhiza microbial communities from riparian zone in the Pacific Northwest, United States - 12_EM | ecosystem: Host-associated > Plants > Roots > Unclassified | place...
AGAAGTTGCGAGCCCGCTGGCGGTTACGGTGGAGGCGATGACGAGACGTGGCACGATCTGCAAAGGTGAGAAGACGGCGACGAAGGAGGAACGCACGATTCATGAAACAGAAAGACAAATGACGACTTGTTGGCTCGGTTCGTCGCCTATCAGTCGGAAAAGAGTCGAGAGCATACGAAAGAGAAGAAGAGGGAAAAGTGGGGCCGCTATTGCTTGCTTTGACGAGGCTAGGTGCGGTTCTTTTTTATGGGTGAGTCGGGCGAAAAGGACAAGGATCCTACGAATTAGACGGCTAGAGAAGGAAAAGAGCAATAGCGAATGAGATGCTTGCCAGCGACAGACCCACACCGTGACGGGGACGTAGAAGATGAGCAGCGGTGTTCGAAAAGTAGGGAATTACTGAATCGCTGTGAGGTACGCGACAGCGGGTGCACGGAAGGCAAAAGCGAGTGAGGTGCGACGACACTCAATGGTAAGGAGGCTAAAGTAGGATAGGGAAGTGTGGGAGTGGAATAGAGAGCAAAACGTCTAAAGCAAAAGGAGAAAAGGAAACGTACGAGGGGTAGTCTAAATGAGCCTACATATAGTACAGTCCTTAATGAAGGCGATATGGTCCAGACCGGGAAGGGGGAGAGGGTGCCAACGGCGGGGTTGGGATGAAGCCGTTCAGTATTAAGTCAGGGCCTCCTTCGGCGAGATTGGCAGTGTCGGATGAATAGACACTCGGTCGTGTCACTACGTCGTGGGAGTGCCTCAATACCTCCTGCTGCCTGGGCAAATTCGTCTAACGTGTCACCTCCATCCCCGCCCACTTGCACGTGCCGCCGTTCAGGATGCAAGTCGAAATAGCCCATCCGCCGTTGAGGGCGCTGCGGTGCTGGGATTTGCACCTCTCCCGGTTCTGCCAGGTCGACGCTGCCAGGTATCGTTGGAGCAAATATTTCATCCAGAGCCGTTCCAGTACTGTCCATCCTCGAACGATGTGGGACATTCATTGGCTCGATGTCGACGCTTTCTCCATCGAACGGATGTGAAGGGCCACGAATCCCTGCGAGAACCTGAGCCACTTCTTGGCTCGCGACTTCTGGGTCATGACGAATGACAACTAGCGCTGCGCGGTCGAGGGCCCCCGGGGCGGTGATGCTACGCGTCTTGGTTTCCTGCGCGGCGTGAGTGGCTCGGAACTAGTATGTCGACTCAGGCATCATCCTTCGATCCTCGGCGTTCCTCCTTCGTCAACTTCCGTGAATTCGTATTGATGCTATTCAACGCGTCATCACTCAGGCTGTAGCTTGTGAGGCGCGTCTCGAACTTGACATCTTCTGCTTGTGAAGGGGTCAGACCAGTGCGTGGGTGCGGACTGGGTGAAAGGCTTGTGGGTAGTCGGAAACGTCGCTTATTTCCGCTTCCGGCGCCTTGGATGCCCGATTGGGTGCCTGTTTGGATGACTGGGGTGGACGAACGAGGTGTAGTTTCCTCCCGCGGCGCAACGAACAAGGGAGCAGAGATGTCTGGTCGAGTATGCCCCGATGAACGACCCTGTGAAGAGGCAAGAGGTCCGCTCCCGGAGTGGGTAATGTCTCGCCTTACGGGGGCCATCACGACTGAGTGAAATCACCTTCGTCGAACTGTTGTTGCCACGAAGGAGTCCCTCGAACTCGGCGCCGCGAGAGTTCAGACTCCGAGGGAAGTGTCCGACAACGCAGGGGCGTCCATTAAGAGTCGCAGCTTGGTTCTATTGCTTTGTCTTGCTGGGTGAGAAGAAACCCAACGTTCTTTTGTTTCGTATGCCCGCAGATAATTGTTGGCGGTATTCGAGCGGCACAAACTACTCGAAAAGGAACACTGTGAATGAAGTCCGCGGGTCGCTACCGCCAGAACAGTCGACCTTATTTGAACTCGATCTGCAAAGACAAATGACGTTAAGACGGTGATCACAAAGGACCTAGACAGCGGCTCTCACTAGAACCCAGTTACACCCCCTGTCAACTTCCTCCCGTTCAATCTCCATCCATCCACCGCCATACATCAGGTCACAGAATACGTCCATGAACGCCTCCTCAATGATCACCTCTGCGCCCATCACAGGTTCGGTGTCCCATCCAAATGGTGGGAGAGACTTCTGTGTATTTTTCAAGTTGCGCGTGATATCGGCTTGTTGCTCCGGTCAAGACGAGATTGAATTTACGAGGGAGGTGCTGAATTGTAGTGTAGTGCTGAATGGCGCGTCGGTGCGAGTGAATCCAGTGGACGAGAAATCCGTCCAAATGAGCGTCGTTCGTTTCGCCGCTCGCGACTGAAACACGGTAGGTGAACATTAGTAACACTACAGAGCCGAGAGCCGAGATCGAGACGTACCGTCCGGGCACCTTCTGTGAGGTCAAACTGTAATTTCTTCTCAGCTGGATCCAGGCCCCCGAAGCCCGTCACTTCAAATTCGCCCCACTTAAGTTCTGTTAAACTCCGGAATCGCCCTTCTCACGCGACAGCTGGTTTTCCTAAACCGAAGTAGTCTGTCGGGTTATCTCCAATGGATACTGTGGTAGAGGAAGCGATCGACGCATTGGGCGATGCAACGCACGTATGTGGATGGAGATTAAGAGAAAGGTCCATGCGCTTCTTGAAACCGTCTGCGTATCGCGGCGTCAGCTTGAGCGTCGGTGGTGCCACTCGCTCCCAATCGCGAGATTGTGCGAATACATGTGGGGTGTGAGTCACCCCGCTGGGGGTCGAGTAGCCCAACTTTCAGCAGTCTTGACAAGATCTGGCGCATACATGCGGACGTTCCGCCTGACGCTAACAACGCGCACCGCGCGCGCTCCACAGCGAGGTTGGAGCCTGTCGTGCTTCTTGTATCGGGTAGGCTGGTTCCGGGAGCATTGCCGGGTAGCCCCGAATCCGATTTCTGAGCCGCGTGGGTACGCCAAGAGATCCAGCGCTACCAGGTCCGTCGCCAAACGAACCAGATGACTCACTACTCGGTGCCTCTTGCCAACGAACAAAGGAGAGTAGGACGTGCACACTGCGTTTGTGGTTATTCAAGGTAGGTGTGGTGGAAAGGTAACGCAGCGGGACCAAGGCGAAAAGAAGGGGTTCGAAAAGTGGTGAAAGTGTTGGAGGTGTGCTGAAGATGAGGAGTGGGCTGTAAGACGCGCGAGGAGAGAGAGAACATTGATTATGATTGAAGGGAGCGGTTGCTGTAAATGTGCGATGAGGGGCTTCAAAATGGGTTGCTGGATAATCTTGCACTATAAATAGGAATCAATAATTTGCGCATAAGGCGTGGGGTGTCGCTTACCAAGTTCGTCCTCACTCCACCCGACATACATATCCCAAGAAGAGGCCACGTACGATATTGCCCCCAGAGACACGCAAGACTCGGGCGAGACCCCAACGCAGGTACATGGCAAGTTCTGCGGGCGCAGCAGAGCGGGCCTCCTTTTGCCATGTGCGCTCAGCGTCCGGCGCAAGGAACGACACGGAAGTATGGAGGAAAGCTTGGACGAGGTGATAAACTCCGGAAAAGTTGACGTCGAGGGCAAGACTGGAAAAAAGGAAAGGAGTCGTGAGACCACGTGAGCTCCTCGGTGATGGTGTGGAAATGGTGGTCAACCTCAACGAGACCGAGGACGACGTGGTGGGGACATGAGAGGCAACCGCATTCTTGCTCCCGCTGGCGGTGACCTGTGGCGCTCATTGTTAGTAAGGGTATCCAAGGGTGGGGGTTTGGGGCGAAAGCACGAGGCCCGATGAGGGCACACCAGCGACACGCGACATGGCGCGCGAGGCACAGCATTGACGATCTCCAAAACTGCGCGAGATTGCGCCCAGTGCTTCGAGAAAGAGGGACGACGATGATGATGGGGGAGAAAGATGATGAGAGAAGAGAGGTGAAGGTACGGACCCCGTTCTGAATCTGACGGACTTGCAGGTTCACCGCCGCGTGGGTCGAGGTAGAGGGAATAAGCCCCCGTCGGGAATAACGATGTCTTCTTCGTTAGGGATGGCACCGGGTGCCCTGCACTTCACGCCGCTCAGGGTGCGCGTGCGGGTCTGTCCTTCTTGACAGAAACGGTCACCGCATCGCAGGCAGAATTTCGGCTGGAAACGCGGCCGAACTCGTCTGAAGTTCTGTGGAAGTCTTCCGTGACTTGAGGGGAGAGGGGGTTGTGCGGGAGCGAGAGAATAGGTTGGGCATGAGAGGTACGGGACGACCAAAGAGCCTCCAAAGAGCCTTCGAAAGAGACAAAAAGGGCAGGACCGAGGCGAGACGAGGCGGGAGAGCGACGAAACGACCATTTTTGGCTTTGGGCGCCTTGTTCAACCGTACTCATCCCACACAAGTCGCTCACAAGTCTTCCCCACATTTCTCTCTGATTGACTGTAGTTCAGTTCATGCCCCTTCCCCTCGGCGCCCCTGATTACCTAGCCTTGCAGCGCGCCCTCCTGTCATGGCCACTCTTGGATGCCACCTTCCCGTAATGACACCTCCATGTTATGAAAGGTGTTCAAAGGTCAGTCCGTAACCACAATCCCCCCACATTTTGAATCTTTTCCCTATGAACCACCGGTGAGAGAATCGAGGGTTCAGAAATACGGAATTGATTTTGCAAGTTGAAGGCGGCACCACACTTTTCGGATTGGCAGAACATATGGTATAGCCCAATTTGTACGATACAGCATTCACAATGAAGTATACGGCATCCTATTGCGCCATACCAGAATGACACTACTGGTAGTATTCATGAAAATCTAGAATGACTATGGATTTGCATTGGATTTACTTGTTACGTGCATTTAATGAGGCATACTCGACTAGACGTCTCTTCCCCCTTGTTTTTCTGCCGCTGGAGGAGGTTACTTCTGGTCTATCTGGGATAATAGTCATTCAAGCAGGGCAGGAACCCCAAGGGCCCAAGCAGGCCGAAACGGAAAGAAGCGGCGTTTCAGGTTACCCACGGATCTTCCGCGCTGACCAAGCCCACACACAGCCACTCTTAACTTCCCTGAGATGAAGCAAGACGAGCTAGATGGGGACGGAGATGATTATGTGGAGACGCCGATCTTTGGACTTTGATAACGGCTTAGACGTCCCAGATCGGTATTTTCACGGCGTTGCCTGCACAACATGGTAGAGAAGGAACAGGAGAACGACTCGGGCGAATGAGGAGCAATGGGTGACGAGCGCTTACGTGCTTACGTTGCTTCTAACGACGCAGACCGTCGAAATTGCCTGCTCCTTCGACCTTGGTTTCTTTTTCTACCAAGGCCCCTGGCTATTATTTGTTGTGTTCAACGAACTCGATGGTCATCGCAGGCACGAAAAAATCATTATCAAGACTTCGTCCCTATCCCCCACCACCAGTCGTTTTATTTATTTATTGGAATACCCGCCAACACGTGCGAAGTATCGTACAATGTGCTATGTTCTTTGCAACGTTCTGCTATTCATCGATTCATCCGTCATCACTGGCTATGATCGACACTGCTGTCATCTCTTTCCTTTCCCCCATTTTTCTTCCCCTTTCTGTAGCACTACCATATATTTACCCTTCGCGAAACATGATAATGCTTCACACTCATGCTTCCCCTTAGTACTCTATTATACTAGTATTAGTCAACATGGTGCTGATCGAGCAATCGTCCATTCTGAGAAACGTCATTCCTCTTTCCAACCTCGACTGAAGTCTATGGCCCCACTTGTTACCCACGGACTCAAATACGTTCCGGGAATAGCAGCATCATGATGTGTGTGTAACAAGTAATTCGAACGCGAGGCCGCGGCTATTGTGAAGTTACTCAGTCGTTACATCTATGCGTGCCCTACAACTTGAAATTGGTCGTGTACAGCGTCCACGGAATCTAAAAGTATTATTATAGTCTGTAATGCAGAACGGTGCCTGCGTGCCGAGTTTTTTTTTTTTTTTTTGAATTCGGAGTTTATTGTCCACAGTTTTCACTACAAGACATCGCGGTACAGCTATCAGTAACTAGCTACGTGTACGACTAAGTGACCCAGGATTCGAAATAACAGACTGTCGAACTAAACGGAGTAAGAAAGAACAAAAGGGGCGCGCAGCACCCTCAGGCGGGAATGGGCGAGTCACGCCAGATTAGTGGCGTGGGGAGATCTCGGGCAAACCGGCAAAGAAGGAAACGGGGGGGAAAGGACTGTAATGCGGGGCGACGGCTCGATAACGCCGACCCATAGGGGGTATACGAAGTCCCCTATAAATACAGAACATAAGTTAGCGGAAAGGTGAAACGCTGCAACTACCATGTCCCGTTGGACGCTCTGTACCCGTCACACATAGCACGGGTCGCCTCAACCGTGGGCCTGAATCACGGTCCGGATGGAGAGCGTTTTGCCGAGTGGGGGGAGCGACGCCCGTCAGGGGTTGCTGCAATGCGGGCCGGGGAACCGCGGATCGGCGCCACGAGGGGGCACCAGCACCAGAAGGCGCTACGGGCCGGCGAAAGTCGGGGGTGGAGGGGGGGAAAAGAGGGAAGGCGCAGGGGACGAGGCGCCTCGGAAAGGGGGGGGGTAAGGCGAAAGCCGCAGACCGCGGCTAGAGACCCTCAAGCCCGAAGGCGAAGGTCCCACGGCTCCCATGCCCAAGGCCGTGAGGCGTGGGCAGAGGGGAGGGGTCGACGGAGATGAAAGAAGGCCTTACACGCGTGAGAAGCCTGTAGTAGCGACAGGGTCCCAGTGATCGCGAAGCCTGATGTGCCGTGAGAAGCCTGTTGCGAGGGTCTCAGAGGGCGGGTGGTGGGGTGGGAGGGGTATGTCCCAGAGCCCGGGGGTGCCGTGAGAGGCGGTTGGTGGCATGCCCGAGGCGGCGGGGGGCAGAGGCCGGGGGTTGTCGATGGCCGTATACCTAGTATGCGGGTGGGCTGTACCTTTTGAAGAACTGGCTGTGGCCAGCAGGGCGATCCCAAGCCGCCAGGGCGGCGGCCGATGACAAAGGAAGGGGGTGTCGACGGTGGTGCCGAGTAATAGACCAAGGGGTCGTCGACGGGGTGCAGGCGGCGAGGTCCAAGGAGTCGCCAGCCGGCGAACCCCCCTGGTGGGCGACGCTAGGTCAAGCCCGGTCCCGAGCGTGGTCGCTTTAGGGACACGAACCAGGGGAGAAGGAGGGTGGAGGGGAGACGAGGGGAGTGTCGTCTATGCCCTGAAAAGAGTGGAAGGAAATCCCCACTAGGGGGATGGTGGTGGTAAGAGGTCGCTGCGTGCCGAGTTCGGGGATGTTCCCAGGTGCAAAGAGAGAGAGGGAGAGGGAGAGAGGCCACGTTCTCGAGTGCCTGAGAACGCGCAGGTGGGAACCGGGAGAAGCGTAGATACCGGTGTGTTGGCGTCGAGCGTCGGCGCGTTGACGTGATGAGGCGGCGGCGATGGCGGAAGACGATGGCGATGACGAGCGATGAGGGCGAGGACGAGCGATGAAGGCGGGAATGGACAAGGGCGAGGGCGAGAAGACAGAGACAAGACGAGACGAGGAGAACGGAAAAGGATCGTTGCGGCGCAGCGGGCTCGCAAGTCGTTACACAGTCGGGAATCACACACGGAAATGAGGGGGATGAGGCCGCGGTTGCCTTCTATCCTGATCTATTGATGATCCTCTTGACGAGGTTAAAGGCGAGGTATTTGTACTACAAGGCTACTCTATGCGCGAGGTAAGTAAGAAGAAAAATAAAATCAAACAAACGGTTAAGCCGGCGACAGGCTGCGCGGCGTCGTATGGAAGTAGGAAGCGATGTCGAATTTTTACTAAGTTGTCGCGAAGGATGCGACGTCGAGACAAGGCGGCGGGAGCGAAGAATGGTTCGGCGGTACTCGACGCCGACCTCTAAGTCTAATGGAGAAAACGAGAAATGTAGAAAAAGTGAACTAAAATCAAAGAGGGGAGATACGCAACGAAGACCCGATTCCTTCTACTCCGAATCCTTCCTTATCGGTCCAGACCTCGGGACGGTCGGCGAGGGCAGCGCGCTGCGCGTGCAACGAGGGGCGGTGTCGTCTTCGGGTTTGTCGTTGGCCGGTCCGATATGGGCGATCCGAGTCTCTTCAGCCGAAGAGGCTTGGTGAGTGGCGAGCGGTGCGTCTTGACTAAATGTGGCCTGGGTCCGATTTGCTGATAACGACGGCGGGAGGTGAGGAAAACGGGATGATTGAGGGGACGAGGAGGAGCGGCGCGTGGGAAAGGCGAAAGGTTGACTTTGCGGCGTTGCTTGTGTCGCGTCGTCGGGCTCGGGCAACTCGGGAGCCGTCACGTGGTCGGAAATGACCGATTCCGAGGCCACAGCGTGTGCACGCTTTACATAGTCACTTTCACCAAAACGCACACCCTTCTGGATTAATCCCTTGATGGTAAACCCTACATTCTCTCCCTGGTGCGGTCCGATAACAATCGTATGATCTGAGCTTGGTCCTTCTTCGATTCCCACCAGTCAGGTGCGTTGGCCAACTGGATAGGCGTCTCGCCCTTATCCGTCTGGGCATGCGGATCTGCGCCACGATTCAGTAAGATCGCCACAACCTGCAACTTTAAATTGTATGCTGCCTCGTGCAACGGTGTCCATCCCTCCTCGTGCTGGACATCGACATTCGCGCCATACTCAAGGAGTAGCTCGACAGCCGTGATCTGTCCATTGGATGAAGCCAAATGCAATGCAGTTTTGCCCAAGTTATCCGGTGCGTTGGGATTCACGCCGTGCTCCAATAACATCCTTGTAATCGGGAGTATTGCGTTGCACGACGCCGCATGTAGTGGAGTCCACTTCACGCCTTTGAAACTGTATTCGCACTTCGCGTCCAGATCTGCGCCATGGTTGATTAGCTCCTGCACGATGTCGGCGCGTCCACCAGACAATGCCATGAAGAGTGCAGTGAGGTCCCAGCTGTTCCGAACCTCCGTGTCGGCGCCAGCCTCCAGTAGGAGGTGCACGGTGTCCCAATTTTCCTTGTCAATGGCCACGTGTAGTGGGGTCTGCGTCTCGTCCCGTAACTCGTCGGTCATGTCTTGGCATTTCGTGTTCAGATCTGCACGGCGGTCGATTAGCGACTGGACGACATCGGCGTATCCACGGGACGATGCCATGTAAAGTGCAGTCTGACCCAAGCTACTCAGAATCTCTGTGTCGGCGCCACCGCCCAGTATTAGTATTGCAATATCTCGATGTCCGTTATAGATCGCTCCATGTAGCGGAGTCCACTTCACGTCATTGTCATAGTCTCCATGATAGTCTTGGCAAATCGCATTCAGATCTGCACCGTGATCGATTAGCGACCGCACAACGTCGGCGTATCCACGAGATGATGCGATGTACAGCCCAGTCTGTTCCACATAGCTCATACTATCGCCGACTGCACCACGATTCAGCAGGAACATTGCAATATCCAGATGTCCTTCGGTCAAGGCCGCATTTAACGGAGACCCCCAATCGCCGCCCCCAGCATTGAGATCTTGTGGATGTGCAGTGAGGAGGAGCTCCACGAGACCACGGAAGCCACATAACGCAGCATAATACAGTGGGACTGAAGTGGCATACCCATCTATGTTGGATACCCGGACCCAGGTGGCGAAGTGTGGCTTGTCCTTGTCAAAGAGAAGGTCCATCCCATCCCCGATATACGATGATACATCCTCAAACTGTGCATGCGTCACCCAATACTTCGCCGCATACGAAGCCAGGGGGAAGTTCTCGATCTTGACTTCGTCCATGCTGTAGTCTAGCCCAAAGAGGACGCTGAGACACGATTTGGCGAGAAGGGTATGAGCCGGTTTGGGGTGGATGTGGAAGTGGGAAACATGTTCCGCATTTGCAATGCGATCAGAGGTCAAATATTCTTTCACAGAGAAATGTGAGAATTGTACGATTTTTCCCCGCCACCGGTCGTCGACAATAGTGACCAAAGTAGAGCAAGCGGAGAGTACTGCCTTTTCGGCATTTGTGATCCGCCAGCTCGGCTCAAACTTGGGAATTCCAGACATTTCCTCATCGAAATTAATCGCAAAGACCTCCGCAAGCTCCTCTACATGCAGCGGCCGCAAAGATACCACGATCCATTGGAAGATGCGATGGGCGTCTTTCCGCATCTTCTTGGGAATGCCTTGTAGAATCCGTTCGTACGTTTCATCTAGAGTCTCCGGTAATTCATCCAAAGTACTTGAAATATGGCGCAACGGACACTGGCGCAGTATTTCCAGTTGACAGTATGCCCACCGAAACCTGAAGTCATAGCGTGAGAAACGAATCTAGGCATCAGGACCACGATCACACACATTCCGCCACCCTTTTTAGTAAGGGTATCAATGACCAATTCTTTCACCTTTGCCGGCCAATCCTGCATCGTTGCGTCTGAGCCGACAACTGACTTGACATATTCCGCTAGGTCTTTGATTTGTCCGTCTTGATTATGAAGTGACACATTATAGGGATTCAGGGGATCGAAAGCTCTTCGGATATCGATCTCGGGCCGGCTGGTGATACATAAATGTAGATGGGCGAGTTTCAAGTCAATAAGCTCCTTCATGATATCTAGGACTTCTTGGCGTTGTGTTGGAAGCCCGGAAGAATTTGGGCACTCATCGAGTGCGTCCACAACGATGTAGAGCGGGGCCTGCCCTTGAAGTGCAAGAATTGATTTCAAACACTCCAGAAGCGTGTCTATGCTGGGCTCTCGGGAGCCATTGCCATGAGACGAATAGATGGAGGAGAGAGCCTGAGAGAATTTATCGGATTGGGAACAAAGCTGGAAAAGAATAGAAGAAAGCAGGTTGCGGGCATCTTGTTTGGTGGTATCCCCGAAATGAAAATAGAAGATCACAAGGACGGCTAATCCAGTCAGACACATGTCCTGGATGTCTTTGATGATGCTTGAACTGTTGGCAATGAGTACACCGAATGAAGAACGCTTGTAGTGACATACGAGATGATAGTCTTTCCTGAACCGGCTATGAATCGGAAACCATCAGCGACATGGAAAGACGAGAAGGAGAAATGTGTACGTAGGCCATTCACCCATAAAAGGGAGCCAGTCGATTTCCATTTTCCGAATGTATCGCCTTGGGTAAACCATGTGGCAGTACCAGGGTGATGGGATTTGCGAGCAGTATTGTAGTTTGACCACGGGTCTGGTGGAGACAACCAAGATCGAATCCTCCCTTGCAACTGGTCACCTACAAGATAGCTTCAGGCTATACATCCCAAATAGTAATGTCAGTGAGTCACGAACGTTCGATCTTGTTTACTTTCATTGCTATTTCTTGCATGAGGACTAACGCACGACGTAAAAAAAAACTCGAGTTGTCATCGCATAGGTCGGCTAGACGTACCAAGAGTCTCTTGGATGTCGTCTGTTGATGCTTTCCCATCTACCAGATTTGTGGGTCGTACCACACAGGCACCGATATGAGAAGAAGATGCGCACCTTCCATCACCACTTGCATGTTATTGACCAAACCATATACTACATCGAGCGTCTGGGCAACAGTCATCTTCGACTCCTCAAGGGTGAGTCGATCGAGACGCTGAAGAGTTGATTCGATATCTTTCTCTCCCAGTAGCTTTCTTGCAAATTTGTCTGTGGTGAGCCAGGCGATCAGTTGAAACCATAAGGAATGCCACAAGACGTACTCAGTCTTCCCTGGTTCACTTGTTTCGTCGCGAGAGCCAGTACACCCAACAATCCAACCAATATTTTAATTACCGTCTCAGTCAATGCGGGGGTGGGGTGGATCTGCGTATAAATCTTGACTCGACTCAGGAAGGTTTCGATACATTCGAAGATATCGACAAGGGCATCGTAGCTTTCCCTCACGTATTTGGCCGTCTGACAGACGTATACATCATTATTGCCAGTGGCTAGACAGTGAGGTCTGGAGTCACTCACGGAGAGAAGGACACCAATTCCAGAAAAAATAATATTTGCGGGGGGGAATGCCTAGAGGGTAGGGGTCAAAATCACTTCGGCAATGGAATACGGAATTAGTTTGGACTTGCGAGACTGGCGCTGGCGCTGAGGACTGTGTTGGTCGAGATAGCGTGCAACCCATTGACAACAGGCCTGAGCCACTTGACCAACTTGGGATCACCATTCCTGAATTCGTCGAACGCCTGGGACTGCGCTTGAAATATAGCAAGGATCTCATCCGGAGACCCACATTTATCGATGGAGGCAGCCAGTGGGTGGTTGCGGAGATCTTGTCCAGTGCGTTTAGCATACTTGTCCAAGGCTGTGTCGAAGAGGGCTTTGAAGTTGGATTGTGGGGTGGATGTATTTGAAGGTGATGACATGGTGAAGTGGGAGGGAGGTTGGATGTTGTGTGCGGAAGGAAGAAGGCGAGGGAAGGGAGACTGTCGGGTGTCTCCTCGTTAGCATCACCCTCTCCTCGTGGGCGTCCAGCGCTTATTCACGGGCAGTGCACTGGCGACCGTCGCGAGCCAGACGATCGGAAATCTGCTCCGGAAATCGGAGTTTTAAACCAATCAGTAGGAGACGAGGTTCGAGATCTTGACGTCGCAAAAAAAAAGCGGGCAAATTCCCTCGGCACGATATCACGGTGCTCTGCACCCCGGAATCCCCGTGGCATTGCATTTGGGTTACGTGTTCGCGCATCATATGCTCTCATCCACCGAGCAGAACGACCCTACATCTTGCAATGTAAGTTGAAGGGGGGGACCAGACGTTTCCAAGAATATAAGATCGTTTGATTCATTGCAGCATCGTGCTATTTCGACAAATATAATAGAAAACCGAGGTGGGGCGGAAGCACAAGTCTAGAGCGTCATCATGTTTGGCCACTTCGGCGGGGAGTACATAAATGGTAGCGCCTTGGGTAGCGCCCGACAGAAAAGATAAAAAATGGGGGAAAGAGATAACAGCAGCGTCGGTCATATGGATAGCAGAGCTTAGCGAAGAACGAGCGCTCGTAATCGGGGAAAGGAACCGGAGGGACCAGAAGAATAAAAGTAGAGGGGAGAGATAGGAAGACGTCGTGCTACTACAGTACATTGTGCGAGTACTTTGCGCGTGAGGCGGCGAGGGCGGTATTCAAATTGAGAGAGAGAAAAAAAGCCATTGGGGATATGAGACGAGGTATTGGGAATTGTTTTTCCGTGTTCGCGGATATCGTCGAGTTCGTCAACAAGCGAGTGGAGTCTCATTCGATGAAAAGAAAGGTGGTGGATGTGGTATCTCATTTCAACTCAGTTTGGAAAACCTCCGACTTCGGAGGACCAACGGACGACATTTCATTTAACCTTGGCACATCAGCCAGTCATCCTGGCGCTTACATAAGTCACGAAATGCAGCGAATTATAGCCAGGAGAGGAGAATGTGATAAAACCTTGGTAAAAAGTAACTAAAAACACAAGGGCGGAGCGGGCAATTTCGACAATCTGCATTTCAGGGATGACACACCACGCACCGCAAGCGCTCGTCCCACACTGCTCCCACATTATTCTTCCTCTTCCTCCTCGTTGTGTAACGGTACCAATACGGGGTATCCCGACCATGACCAAAAACAAAGGTCGACGGCTCCGCATAATCTTCTCCGTCCCCCTCTAGATCGACTTCTTGCTCCGTCCCAGGAAAGTCACGGGCGGAAAGTGACAAGTCGAGTTGCGGAGGTGGTGGAGGTGCCAGCGCCGCGGATTATTTCGCCACCAGCATGGGCGCCTGAGGTGGTTGCTCTTGTGAGGAAGTACCAGCAGACTTGCCCGGAGACACTTTACTGCTGGCCGCCTGTCGCTCCTTCTCGCGATACTTCTCGATCAGCGAGCTCGCTTTAGGCCCGGGCTTGCCTGACAATCTGTCGCGCACCTCCTGCTGTCGTTGCAGGTCACGCTGAGTATACGTCGGTGTCTGTGAGCTCGGCGTCGGGACCGGCACAAAGGAAGGGGGGAGAGGGAATTAACGGCGGGATTGGGTTGAAGGCGTTCAGTGTTAAGTTGGGTGAGGGCCTGCTTGGGCGAGGCTGGTGGCGTCCGCCCGGATCGGTCGGGTCACTGCGTCTTGGGGGTGTCTCCATACCTCCTGCTGCCTGGGCGAATTTGTCTAGCATGTCTCCTCCATCCCCTCCCACTTGCACGTGCCGGCATTCAGGATGCAAGTCGAAATAGCCCATCAACCATTGAGGGCGCTGCGGTGCTGGGACTTGCACCTCTTCTGGTTCTGCCAGGTCGACGCTGACAGGTATCGTTGGCGCGTATAGTATTCCATCCAGAGCCGTTCCAGTACTGTCCATCCTCGAACGGTGCGGGACATTCATTGGCTCGATGTCGACGCTTTCTCCATCGAACGGAGGTGAAGGGCCACGAATGTCTGCGAGAACCTGAGCGCCACTTCTTGGCTCACTACTGAGTCTTGACGACTAGCGTTGCGTGGTCGAGGCCCCCCGGGGCGGCGATACTCCCCGTCTTGGTTTCCTGCGCGGCGTGAGTGGCTCGCAACTAGTATGTCGACCCAAGCATCATCCTTCGATCGTCGGCGTTCCTCCTTCGTCATCTTCCGTGAATTCGCGTTGGTGCTATTCAACTCGTCATCACTGTAGCTTGCGAGGCGCGCCTCGAACTCGACATCTTCTGCTTGCGAAGGCGTCAGGCCAGACGTGCGCGGATGCGGACTGCGTGGAAGGCCTGTGGGTAGTCGGAAACGTCGCTTATTTGCATTTCGGGTGCCTTGGATGCCTGCTTGGGTGACTGTTTGGATGACTGGGGTCGACGGACGAGGTGTAGTTTCCTCCCGCGGCGCAACGAACAAGGGAGAAGAGATTTCTGGTCGAGTATTGTCCAATGACGGACCCTGTGAAGAGCCAGGAGGTCTGCTCCCGGGGTGGGTAATGTCTCGCCTTACGGGCCCATGGCGACCGAGTGAAATCACCTTCGTCGAACTGTTGTTCCACGGGGTCTCTCGAATTCGGCCTCACGAGAGTTCAGACTCGGAGGAATGTGTCGGACAAACGTAGGGGCTTTTGTTTTGTACGCGTGCAGATACTTGTTGGCGGTATTCGAGTGGCAGAAAGTCTTCGAAAAGGAACACCGTGGGCGATGTACGCGGGTCGCTACCGCCAGAAATGGTCGACCTAGTTAATGGAAGTGATTTGAACTCAACCTGCAAGGACAAATGACGGTAAGACGGTGATCACGGAGGACCTAGACAGTGGCTCTCACCAGGGCCCAATTACACTCCTTGTCAACTTCCTCCCGTTCAATCTCTATCCATCGCTAGTTCCGGGAGCATGGCTGGGTAATCCCGAATCCAATCTTTGAGCCGCGTAGGTACGTCAAGAGATGCAGCACCACCAGGTCCGCTGCCAAACGAACCAGACGACTCATTACTCGGTGCGTCTTGCAAACGAACAAAGGCGAGTAGGGCGTGCTCTATTGCGTCAGTGGCACGAAGGTATTCAAATTAGGTGTGGTAGAAAGATAACGCAGTGGGACCAAGGCCGAAAACGAGCAGTCCGAAAGTGAAGAAAGGGTTGGAGGTGTACCCTAAATATGACGAGTGGGCCGTAAGACGTGCGAGGAGAGAGAATATTGATTATGATTGAAGGGAGAGGTCGCTGCAAACGTGCGATGAGTGCTTCAAAATGGAATGGATTGCTGCATAATCTTGGACTAAAAATGGGAATCAACATTGTCGTGGATAAAGACATGGCGGAGAGTGTCGCTTACCAAGTCCGACCTCACTCTCGACGTATATATCTCAAGAGAGGAGGCTTCGCACGGCGTTGGCCCCAGAGACATGCAATATTCAGGCGAAACACAATCGCAGTGGCAAGTTCTGCGGCCGCAGCACAGCGGGCCTCCTCGTGCCATGTGCGCTCAGTGTCAGGCGCAGGGGATAACACATAGGTACGGAGGAAAGCTTGTATGAGGCGAAGAACTCGGGAAGAGTTGACGTCGAGGGCAAGACTGGAGAAAAGGAATGAGGTTGTGAGACCACGTGTGCCGAGCTCTTCGGTGACGGTGTGGACGAGACGGTCGACCTCCTCGAGACCGAGGACGACGTGGTGTAGATAGGAGGTAACCATGTTCTTTCTCCCGCTGGCGGCGACCGGTGATGCTCATTGTTGGTAAGGGTATCCAAGGTTGGGGGTTTGGGGCGAAAGCACGAGGCCCGATGATGGCAAGCCAGCGACACGCGACGTTGGCGCCCGGGGCAAAGCATTGACGATCTCCAAGGCTGGGCGAGATCGCGCCCGGCGCTTCGAGAAAGTGGGATGATGATGATGACGGAGGGGAATGATAATGAAAGACGTGAACGTACGGACCCTGTTCTGAATCTGACTCACTTGCAGGTTCGCCACCGAGTGGGTCGAGGCTGAGAGGGAAAAACCTCCCATCGGGAATAACGATCTCTTCATGGTTGGGGACAGCACCGGGTGCCGTGCCCTTGACGCCCCCTCAGGGTGCGGGTGTGGGTCTGTCCTTCTTGACGGGAACGGTCACAGCATCGCGGGTAGAATTCTGGCTGGAAACGCGGCCAAACTCGTCTGACAGATCTGTGGAAGTCTTCTATGGCTTGAGAGGAGAGGGAGTTGTGTGGGAACGAGAGAATAGATTGGGCATGAGAGGGACGGGACGACCAAAGAGCGGTCGAAAGCGGAAAAGAGGGCAAAAACGAGTTGAGGCGACTTTGGCTTTGGGCGCCTTGTTCCCCCTTTGTTGACTAAGCAGCAGATGGCTCAAACTTTCCTTTCCATCCTTCCCCACAAATGACACATTCGAACGCCTTAGCCGGCTCGCGAAAGACTGTATGTGGCACTACAATTACTCTTCACTAGGCGTACTCATGTCATCGACAGTTCAAGCATCACCGAAGAAATCCAGACCATAAGTCTGACTGAATTAGCGATTCTTACAATATTCCACTTTGACTTCCCGGGTATCGCCAAACAGAATGCGCGTAATCTGCCCTCTTCTATTCTTGTTTAGCCTTGTCAACAATCAGATAGATTCTCTCCAGTCCTCCCATCCGTCTGTTCAACCTACGATGCTGGCTCCCGAGAGCACTCGACATCTTCTGCCTGGGAAGGGATCAGTCCAGACGTGCGTGAGTACGGACTGCGTGTACAGCCTGTGGGTAGTCAGAAACGTCGCATATTTCCGTTTCCGATGCCTTGGGTGCTTGTTTGGATGACTGAGATAGACGGACAAGGTGTAGTTTCCTCCCGGCGTAACGCACGAGGAATACGAGATATCTGGTTGGTACACTCCGATGAAGGCCTCTGTGGGGAGCCAGTAGGTTGACTCGTCATGGGTAATGTCTCGCTTTACAGACCCATCATGACTGGGTGAAATGATCTTCATCGAACTGTTGTTGTCACGAAGGAATCCCTCGAACTTGGCCTGGTAAGAGTTCAGACTCCGAGGGACGCGTCCGACTACGTAGGGGCGTAAGGGTGAAAGTTTACTTTCATTGCTTTGTCTTGTACGCCCGCGGATAATTGTTAGCATCCGGCACGGGGAACGACGTACAAGTACGGGGGGATGCCTAGACGACGCGTACAGTGGCAGGATAGCATGTGGTTCCTCAACCGATGGCTGGTTCTAAACAAAAATGGCTGGGAAACTTCGAATATGATCTTTGTTGGGCGCGGACACAGCAAGGGGCGGAACACTACCATGTCCGCTACCGAACGGACGAAGTGACTCGGACTGGTTGGTGAATAAAGACGGTAAGCCATGCCACAATTCGTTGATGGCATGAAGAATTCGGGACTGAGGAAGACCAAAACAAAAGGCGCGAGTGCTGTGAGGGCGTGATTACCACCCGGAGATACACAAAGTGTGGGCGAGAACATGCACGACAAGTTCTGTGAGGGAGCCAAAGCGGGCCACCTCATACCATAGGCGCTCGATGTCCTGCCTTGAGGACAACACACACGTACGGAGGAATGCTTGGACGAGGCGAGACGAGCGACGGAAGAGCTGTCGTCGAGGATGAGACTAAGAAAGAGGGAATAAGTGATGAAACTGTGTGTACCGAGCACCTCGATAATGGTGTCGGTGAGGTGGTAGACCTCGTCGATGCCGAGGGCAACATGCCGATGGAAGAGGTAACCACTTGCTCCCGTTAGCTGTGACCTACGGCGCTCGTTGTTGGTAAGGGCATTCAAGACGGGGGAGGGGGCGTGACAAAAGGATGAGGCTCAGTGGGAGACCCACAGACACGCGAGGTGTTGACCGGACGCGGCATTGACGATTTCCCAACATGCAAGGCTGCGAGATTGCGCTTGGAGCGCTTCTGGAAAGAACGAGTTATGGAGAGAAGAAAAAAAAAGAGGGGCAGATAGGCACATACACCGTTCACTGTCGGACGGACAATCGGACAGCATCGCAGAAGTACTGTACATGGTGTTGACCCCGGAATCGGCGGCCACTTTCGACCACGTGACAGCCTCTGCGTTCCAACCACCACCATCGCTTCGACCTCAGCCTCCGTCGCCCTTCATTCTTTTCCTCGTCCTCTGCCCCTCAAGTCACATCTCGTCTCACCTCAAGCCTGCTGCCGATGCAACGCAAATTGCCCACCTTCGCTGGCTGACGCCACAGGTGCGCGCCCCTCGATAATTGTCAACCCACGTCACGCACGGCGCGCGCGACACTTGGACACCTCGCAGGTCCCGTCCCTGTTTGGAATCACACCCTCGCCGGAGATACATTACAATTTCCCCCTTTTTTGTACGCTCCTTTATCTTTCTTTCTTCCTAGCCCCTCGCACCCTTGGGCAGCTTTCCACATTTATCTCTGCTGTCGAGCCTGGCACACATGCTCTCCCACAGTACTTGCCCTGCGCGTAACATACTTGTATTTAACCATCCTGCCTGGCCTCGGCCATGGAGGACACCAGAGAATACCCTATCGATGCAATAGAGCCCCACTCGTCCCACTTTCTGTGTGCCATCACCCTTAGCCTCTTGCTACGCCCGTCACGACCTCCCCCTCCTCTCTCATTCCTCTCCTGGCACCTTCACTTTCCCCTCGGGAACGCAGACCCATCGCGGACCTCAGACCCCTATCGAACTCACAGCGGGAGTTACCTCCCGCGCTACAGGGGTGATAGGCCCCTCGTTGAGAAGGGGACCGGGTGGCCTGCCCTTGGCCTCACCCAGGGTGTGTGCGCAAATATTTCCACATTCTTTCATTCTTTACAGGAATGGTACGTGCAGATTGGGCCATGGTTCAGCTAGATAAGATGCAACTGAGCTCTCTGCTGATTCGGTGGAGGGTTTGTCAGTTTCTGTGACTTGAGCTAAGAGGGAATTGCATGGGGACGAGAATCGACTTGGCATGGAATAAATGACCGAGCCACTGTGAATAGGAGACAGGACGTGTTTGAGGCGAGGCGGCGCGAAGCGACAACATCCGACAACGGTTGGTTGGTTTCGATGCCATGTCCTACGTTTGACCAGGGAAGCGCACCTAGTCACGTTCACTCCCAGCATCTGGGATTGTATAAGGAGGTGTCCCACCATACCAAGGTTCCCTATCCTTCAGGCCGTCAAACATGCAAAGTCAAACACCTGACATGACATGAGACAGAATGGGAATCGGGCAGTCCAATAAGGCAGCGTGATCATGACAGATCGTCACGTCACGAAGATCGTTGGAGATCCGTTCCCACACGCCATCACCATATATGGCAGCCAAACGTAACCGTCTGCCGCGGATGGGCACTGGATGGCCACGAGGCGTATGTGAGGCTACCACGAGGGCAGACCTTACTGTCTCCCCTCCCTCGCCTTCTTGCCTCCACCCCCAACGTCCAACCTCCCTCCCACTGAACCATGTCATCGGCTTCAAATACGTCCTCATTATCATCCAGCTTCGAAACCCTCTTCGAGACAGCCTTGGCCAAGTACACCAAACGCACAGGACAAGATCTCCGCAACCACCCACTGGCTGCCGCCATCGATAAATGCAAGTCTCTGGATGACATTCTCGCTATTTTCCAAGCGCAGTCCCAGGCGTTCGATGAATTCAGGAATGGCGACCCCAAGTTGATCAAGTGGCTCAGGCCTGTTGTCAATGGGTTGCATGCTATCTCAACCAACACAGTCCTCAATGCCGGCGCCAGTCTCGCAAGTCCAAACTAGTTCCGCGTTCCATTGCCAAAGTAATTTGACCCTAACCTCTAGGCGTCCCCCCCGGCAAATCTTATTTTTTCTGGAATTGGTGTCCTTCTCTCCGTGAGTCTGACTCTTAATCTCTGTGTCTGGCCAATAATATGTGCGTCTGCCAGATGGCCAAATATGTGAGGGAAAGCTATGATACCCTTGTCGATATCTTCGAATGTATCGAAAACTTCCTGAGTCGGCTAAAGGTTTACACGGAGACCAAACCCACACCCGCCATGACTGGAACGATGATCAAAATTTTGGTCGAAATGTTGGCCGTGCTCGCTCTTGCAACAAAACAAATAAGCCAGGGAAGGTTGAGTACGTCTTGCAGCATTTATCCTGACGGCAATCGATTGTTTGACTCGTCGCAGAGAAATTTGCAAGAAAGCTACTAGGAGAGAAAGACATCGAATCCGTTCTTCAGCGTCTCGATCGACTCACCCTCGAGGAGTCCAGGATGACTGCTACCCAGACACTCGATGTAGTATATGGTCTGGTCAATAACATGCAAGTGGTGATGGAAGGTGCGCATCGTCTGCTCGTATTGATGTCCATGTGGTAAGATCCACAAATCTCAAATCTGGTAGATGGGAAGGCATCAACAGACAATATTAAAGAGACCCTCGGTGCGTCTAGCTGATCTCAGCGATAAAACCTCAAGTGTTTTTTACATTGTGTGCTAGGGCTCATGCAAGAGATAGCAATGAAAGTAAACAAGATCGAACGTTCGTATCTCACCGACGTGACTATTTGGAATGTATACCCTGAAGCTATATTTTAGGTGACCAATTGCAAGAGAAGATTCGATCTTGGTTGTCTCCACCTGACCCATGGTCAAATTACAATACTGCTCTCAAAGCCCATCACCCTGGCACTGCCACATGGTTTATCCAAGGCGATACGTTTGGAAAATGGAAATCGATTGGCTCCCTTTTATGGGTGAATGGCCTACGTGCGCATTTCTTCCTCCTGTATTTCTACACCGCTGATGGTTTCCGATTCATAGCCGGTTCAGGAAAGACTATTATTTCGTATGTCACTAAATCAATTCTTCATTCGGTGTACTCATGTCGCCGACAGTTCAAGCATCATAAAAGACATCCAAGACATGTGTCCGACCGGATTAGCCATCCTTGCGATCTTCTATTTTCATTTCGGGGATACCACCAAACAAGATGCCCGCAACCTACTATCTTCTATTCTTTTACAGCTTTGTTCCCAATCCGATACATTCTCGGAAGTTCTCTCGTCCATCTATTCGTCCCACGGCAATGGCTCCCGAGAGCCCAGCATAGACGCGCTTCTGGAGTGTTTGAAATCGATTCTTGCACTTCAAGGGCAGGCCCCGCTCTACATTGTTGTAGATGCACTCGATGAGTGCCCAAATTATCCCAGGCTTCAATCACAACGCCAAGAGGTCCTCGAGATTCTGAAGGACATTATCGACTTGAAACGCCCGCATCTACATTTCTGTGTCACTAGCCGGCCCGAGATCGATATCCAAAGAGCTTTCGATCCCTTGAATCCCTATAATGTGTCACTTCATGATCAAGACGGACAAATCAAAGACCTAGCGGAATATGTCAAGTCAGTCGTCGGCTCAGACACAACGATGCAGGAGTGGCCGGCAAAGGTGAAAGAATTGGTCATTGATACTATCGCTAAAAAGGGTGGCGGAATGTGTGTGGTTGTGGTCCTGATGCCTAGTATTCGTTTCTCACGCTATGACTTCAGGTTTCGGTGGGCACACTGCCAGCTGGAAACACTACGCCATTGTCACTTGGGATATATTTCAAGTACTTTGGATGAGTTACCGGAGACTCTCGATGAAACGTACGAACGGACCCTACAAGGCATCCCCAAGAAGATGCAGGAAGACTCCCATCGCATCTTCCAATGGATCATGGTATCTTCGCGGCCGCTGCATGTAGAGGAGCTTGCGGAGGTGTTTGCGATTAATTTCGACAAGGAAATGTCTGGAATTCCCAAGTTTGAGCCGAGCTGGCGGGACCCAAATGCCGAAAAGGCAGTACTCTCTGCTGGTTCTACTTTGGTCACTATTGTCGACGACCGGCGGTGGGGAAAAATAGTACAATTCTCACATTTCTCTGTGAAAGAATATTTGACCTCTGATCGCATCGCAAATGCGGAACATGTTTCCCACTTCTACATTCACCCCAAACCGGCTCATACCCTTCTCGCCAAATCGTGTCTCAGCGTCCTCTTTCAGCTAGACTACAGCATGGACAAAGCCAAGATCCAAACCTTCCGCATGGCTAAGTATGCGGCGAAGCATTTGGTGGATCACGCACGATTCGAGGACGTATCATCGTGTATCCAGGATGGGATGGATATTCTCTTTGACAAGGACAAGCCCCACTTTGCCATCTGGGTCTGGGTACACAACGTGGATCGGTATCTCAAGTATTACGTTTACACCGATCGTCCAGAGCAGCCTGATGCAGTCCCACTTTATTATGCTGCTTTATGTGGCTTCCGTGATCTCGTGGAGCGTCTTCTCGCTGCACATCCACAAGATCTCAATGCTAAGGGCGGCGCTTACGGAGCTCCGTTAAATGCGGCCTTAGGAAAAGGACATCTGGATATTGCGCTCTTACTACTGGATTGTGGTGCGGACGGGGAGAATAGGGGAAAACTGGGTCAGACCGGGTTGTACATCGCATCGTCTAATGGGTACGCCGACGTCATGCGGTCGCTGATCGATCGCGGTGCAGATCTGAACGCGATTTGCAAAGACTATAATGAGCAGCGCTATGAAGTGAAGTGGACTCCGCTACATAAGGCGATCTATAAAGGACGTCAAGATATTGCGATTCTATTACTGGAGCGTGGCGCCGACACGGAACCTCGGAGCAGCCGTGACAGGACTGCACTCTACTTGGCATCGTCTCGTAGATGTACCGACGTCGTGCGGCAGCTAATCAGCAATGGCGCAGATCTGAACGCGGAGTGCCCAGACATCGATATGTACCACAACCATGTGACGTGGACTCCACTACATGTGGCAATATACAGAGGCACACCCCCGATTGCAAGGATGTTATTGGAGCGCGGCGCGAATCCCAATGCACCGGATAACTCGGGCGCAACCCCTTTGCATTTGGCATCATGCCGGGGAGCGGTCACGGAGGTCGAGTTACTCCTCGAGTATGGTGCGAATGTGAATCTCCGGGGCGAGAGCGGATGGACACCGTTACACAGGGCAGCACACCACCTAAACCTGGAGGTTGTGGTGGTCTTACTGAATCATGCTGCAGATCCACGTGTCCAGACCAATTACGGCAACACGCCTCTCTGGCTGGCCAAAGAGCTTGCCTTCTGGGCACCAAAGGAGGACCAAGAACAGATTATACAATTGTTATATGAGCTCACCGGAGAGAGAACGTAGGGTGTACGATCATGGGATTAATCCCAAAGGGCGAGGGGTCCGGTGGAAGCGACTATAGCCATACTGTGGAATTGTGCGCACGCTATCCATGGCCAATTTCAAGTTGGACGGTACACATAGATGTAACTGTCGCAGAAATGGCGATCGGCCCCGACTTAATTTTGCTAAATACATGACCCTTAGTTTACCAGTACGGACACACTTAGTACAGCACACATGAGCGCACACCACTTACAGTTGACAGCCTATTCAATGGGCTTACCCCCTCCTTTTGCATCCGTCGTTTACCCTGTTTCATGTACCCGATACATCGATTGCTCCGCCTCAAATACCTGTAGTTAGTTCTGTAGAAAAGAATGAGTCTAAAAGTGTGAATTCCGGGCACGCATTGGGCCTCAGAACGCATGGATAAGCATGGGAACTGAGGGCTACAAAGGTCAACTCAAGGGGGTCGCGGAATGGAAAAAAAAGACCCGGGGTCGATTTTTTTCGAAGAGAGTATTGGGCTTGGACTAACTAAGTATGTAAGCGGGCGCTAATCCATATATGGTAGTGGCGTTTCTATATATGGGTGATAAGATAAATATATTGATCTTTGAAAGAGTATCTGAATGCCCGCATGGTTAAGGGATCTAAACATACTCAGAGGTGGCCGATTATTACAGTAGCTACCAGTGCCGTGCTTTTTTAGTCAGTGTGCATGCCTCACAGGTCCATTGTCGTAGTCTTGCGTCCTTAATCTCAACACACTGAAGATGATACTGCGTTGTTTCAGTTTGGGCCTTGCAAAATCAACGAATATTCTTACCCAAGTCGTCTCACATCCCGCCTTCTGGCATTTTATCAATCCTACACTATCTGGGGGCATGATATCTCTGCACAGACATAGGGACAAGCCACTCATGTCCCAGCATTGACGCCTATGGCCTACATGTGTTGGCTCAGAGTCAAAAAACAGAAGACCTGAACCAGATGGCTCAGGCTCAGACCGGTCGGCAACAGGGTTTGATTTCATTTGCATTTGTCCCATGTGCATTGCCTCGGAGTCAATGGAGACTTGGAGAAAACCAGAGCCATTGGGCCCAGGTGTGCTGATTGGAATGGACTCTGGAATTGCCATGGACTGCGCTACAAGGACTCGATATCAACAAGGGAACCCATCCCGGCTTCAACTGTCACTCACCAGCGTATTCCAAGTCTTGTAGCACTCTGCCATTGTCTACCCCTGTAGCCGCCAGTGTGAGGTCTCCTTCATTGTCCGATTCTTCTGCCTCCTCACTATGGTCACTGCAAGAGTAATTGGAGCTGTCCTCATCAGATGGGTCCGATTCTAGGGTCACATTACTACTGTAGATTCGTAAATCAGTTGAATTGAATTGTTGATAAAACTGAATAGAAGCACGTACTTTAATACAAGACGCAAGCGGTGTGTTTCCAAGATCACAAGGGGTGTGCGCTGAGACTTCTGGCGCACTTTCCGCTGCTTGAGGCGTCGTTGCCAAATACCCCTCATTCCGTCCTTCTCAAGCTTCGTCAGTGTCATAACATTGCTATGATATTCCAAGGGGATGCTAGGATGTTTGCGGATCAGGTGCACTCGGAAATTGTAAGACCAAACCACTGGACTCGACTCCAAGTCATCGCAGTGTGGGCAGAGAATGGGGCGATTTGTACAGGGGGATGAAACAGAGCACACTGCTGCGATGGCGATGGAAAACTTCAAGAGATTGGGGCAGGAGCTTGCCTTCACGTCAATAGCATGTTTCCCTGTCTTCCCCTTCCCCCTTTTCAGAACGATCTTGCAAAGTGGCGCAGGCCGGAGACACAGTCCGCACGGTTCAGAGAGGCGGTCGACCGAGGAGTCATGGAGTATATGAGCACCAATATGCTCCACAACGCGTTGCCTGTGTAATGGATTGAAAGTAACGATGGGATGACAATTCAGACATGTCAGGCCGATATGGTCAACAAGGCCAGTGTCCAGATCAATCTGCTCCATCATAAAACAGGCTTTTCCTGGTGGAAATTAATGCAATGTTAACGCCTTGCTATTTCAATACTGGTGGCACGAAGACTTACCGTCATGTTCTTGATATGGAAAATACTCAGAGGGTTTAACTTGTGGGATTTCCCTGCGATAACTGCGGCCTATATTATCTTGCAAACTAGCTGCTAACGCCATGAGTTCAGAAGACTGAAACTGGAAGAAGGCATCGCAAGGGTTGTGGGACGCAACATCCGGATTGATAGGCAGAATAATTGCACCTGGAACCTTTGCGGAAAGTTGAAACAAGTCTGAGGATCTCCAATCGTGTGTCCCATCAGGGTCATCCGAGTAACTGGCGGGTACCAAGCGCAGTCCTTGGTATGACACCTGAGCAGTCTTCTCAGAGAGAAATGGGATGGGAATCTCATCGACGGGTTGGTTATTGAGAAACAGTCCATTGACCTCAGCAATACAGAGGAATAGCTTGTCCTCGCAGGCTATCATTGTCATGATGGGTTGAAGGACGAAAAGCATAGAGCTGCTGATGGGAGCGTCTCCAGCCTGAGAGTGAGTAACCGCGAGTCCATCAATATCTTTGAATCAGCCCTCTTGCGCTACATGACAAAGTCAATCAGTTGAGCTTGCTGAAGTCACATATCGAAACTGCTGGGCGAGCGCACGGGACTTCTTCATCTCCTTCCCCCTGATCTGTACTGAATGCGAGACACCGCCCTGCCCATAGCTTTCGCTGTGACGCCATTGATTTTCAGCCACAGCATCCTTGAGCTCTTGCATACCCAAGGTCGCATCCAGTGCTGCAGGGTTATACAAGGTGCTATCCGATTGGGGGGAAGGAGTGTCTTCCTCCGTACCAGCACTGTGGTCCTCGCCTGTGAGAGAAGAAGTCACAAGATTCACTCCATATGGAGCCAGAATGGACACGTTCTTGGTGGAGGAGATAGATTGCAGGATAGATGTGATCCATGGGTGCTTCTCCTCCATGACATGCCGTCCACGCTTCCATGGCGTCGCCAGTGTTAAACCAGATGGATGAAGCTTCTCAGGACTCAGATATGCCCTTGGTCCTACGTGATCGAGAGTGTTTGAGAGTGCATCCAAGTTTTTAGAGACCATAGGAAGACACAGTTGGTGTGGGCTCCTATCCCATTCCGGGTGCTTAGCTAGAATCGTTGAGACCTCCGTAGTTGAAGTAATGCAAAGAGCCAGTTGTAGTATATCGAGATTCGCGTCGCTTCCTACCATCGTGCGAAGGATTCCAAAGAGGGACTCCAGTTGATCGGTTCCCAGTAAGACCAAGAAGAATGGGTCGTTTGGGTTGTCGATTTTCGCTTTTGCAATGCAGAAGAATGCATTCTTAATCATTATACCGATGTTGATAAACAGGGAACTTGGAATAAGGTGTGATCGTGCGTCATCAAGAACATAGAGTGCCAAGATCAGATGCATTGCCGCACTGAGGTGTTCAAGTTGCTCAGAAAGCGAAAGCTTGATGCATATGTATGGAAATATGAGGTGATATGACAGCTCACCATAGATACGCAGAGCGTCGCGCGCTTTGACATATGTCAGAGTGCTGGAATCACGATCTGCCAGAGGCAGTGACCAAAGGTCTTTCAGAAGACCATACGCAAGAATGACATCTTGCTTATCTATGGGATCGAGTACACGGTTGATATGGGTATCAGTGAACCCACAATCCCTAAAATGTTTGCGAATAACGGCGCACGTGAGGTGGACACCACGAACAATACAGCCATTCTCGCGAATAATGGCATTTCGGAGTCGTTTGAATATATGTTTGTAATCCTTATCTGCAGTGATGTTGTCTGGCCCGACAAAGTAGTCCATCAGGTCGAGATGGATGAGCTGGTGGTATATGGGCGAAGATGGGGCTAGGGGCGCGATATATGTCAAGTTTGCAAGGGCCTTTCCATGACGAGACTCCCCATCTGATGCCAATGAGATTACTTGAAGACTAGTCAGGTTCTGATTTCTATTTGTGGCCTTGACGACAGCCTGGAGCAATGCAGTATGAGCTTCTGCCATCTCGCGCTTACAGCTCCCAGAGATAAGGATGGGCCGTGCACTGTAAAGGCATAGTACTGGGCTTAAGATCCCTATCACGCCAACTGTTGCCTATTAAACCAGAAGTGTGTCATGTTAGTCCATTGATGGGCAGAGCGCCACGAGCATCAACACGCACTTCGTGTGCCAAATGGATCTTCCCAGATTGCAATTCCTCCCATAACGATTGCAGATCCTCTTCACTTGTGAACTCCAGACTGGTATCCTGTCCATGCTTGCGGCACACCCCAAGGATCTTGTTTGACTTATCATCCCAACGCGGGCGGCTCTCTACTGAGATCTCGTCAAACATGATCACAGCATGGAGTATCTTTTGCAAAGATGTCTCGAGAATATCGCAAACAGGCTTGAAAGTTGCGGCAATGTTACATTCAATCTTATGAGATGTCAGGAAAGAAGGCGAAGGAAGGATCTGGGGTATAATGGTATGTCTCCAGATCGTTGTAACCACAGGCGTCCCAAATATATGGTGGGCAATGTCTGCTACTCGTGCGCCACCTAGGCGTAAGAATAGGAGTGCTTGTAAGTCCTCCTTTTCATCAAATCCCTTTGGGTGGTATGATCCCTCTGCAGCTTTCTTGATTAGTTCGAGCATAGTTTGAATTCCAGTGCCATGACGAAATCCTACGCGCAGGACCTGGTCAACACGAGGGATGCGTTGTGATGACATAGCCATCAATAGCTGCTTGTGTACATCGATGGCACCTTCTTTTCCTATCAGCTTTTTCAAGTCATTGCGACGACGAAGGCGAAGAAGATCGACTGCTTTTGTCTTCCGGTGTACAATTTCGATAAGGCTGCCGATGCCATGGTATACAAGTGTCGCATTCTCGTGTATGCCATTCGTAAACCTTGCCACGATGTTCTGAACATATTTGTTGTTACGCAGGTCATCACATCGTTCACATTGTCCATCTCTTCCAGCAACTCCAGTGCAAAAGTGTGAGACGAGGAAAAAGCCATCATGTCACCCGCTGTAGTCCCAAGTCAACGGGAAGGTGGTATGGAGCGCGAATGGATACGATGTATGGGCCTGCTGACCCCAGGGGAAGTGGAGCTTGTATCCACAGCATGGTTGAGCTTGTGCATTGGAAGCCTGCTTTCTGACACTGACAACACATTTTTGCATTTCAGATGGGAAATCGTCATCGTCTGAGATGATGGTAACGTCAGGATGTTTCACAATTGCACTGCACAAGTCCAATATGAGTCAAATGTGAGTATTATTGGATCTAGTCGTCGCCATGCACTGTGTCTGAATAACGTTTACAAGCCTTTGTATCTTTCCCTCCAGCAGGGCACCATCTATCTCATACCAGCCCACAAAGTCTTTAAGGTATCGCACCATTGCGGACAATCCCCTCGTGCCACCCCGTAACTCATTGAATATACTCTCTGCCGTCCTATTGAAGCCCAGGAAACAATTCAGCATCGGGTCAAGGTATTCCCATGCTTCCTCTTTGGCCAGACCAGTTGGGATGCTTCCAGAAAACACAGCGATCTCGTCACATTCACTCGCATCGGGAAGGACTGGTAAGTTTGTGACTGCATTCTCCAGTGTCACAAGGAGGTTAACAGCATGCATATTAAGTGCCGGTGATGTCCATGGTGTGATTCCTGTCGCATGGGTCCTGGCCTGGGAGGTCTGAGAGGTCGATTCCATCGCATATGCAATCACAGGAGCTGGCTTAGGAATGGTTGGAGGTATGAGGGCTTTTGGTTGCTTCGTGAAGTATGCTCCGATCACAGGTTGGGATTGCTGGTGAGTACTGGCTTTATTTTTTTTCTCGAGATTGCGATGACATGCTTTGCTGTCTCCAGGTTTGTGCTGTTTCAGGAGATTCTGTAGACTGCCTGCGCCAACCTTGATATCTTCTCCACAAGATGGGCATGTAGCTTTTCCATTGACGACAACGATACCGTGATAGGGCCCCTAAATTCCAGTAAGCATCTATGATTTCACAGTCTATTGTGAACTTATGATAGCATTAACACCACCAACGACCTCTCCTGACTCTCCAGCCTTAGAACTCGACATAGTTTCGGAAGCGACAACAGTGAAAGTTGGACTCAGTGTAAGGCACACATCCACTCTGGGCTCAGAACAAGCTCAGCACCTCTATATTCCCATTCCCATTCTCCTTGCCGCTCGATCCTCGCCCCCCTTTGCCTGGCAAACCCAACGCCACTTGACAGCGAGCACATGGGGGTTGTCATGCTCTCCACCTTTCATTGGCCCTCATTAGGCCTCTGCCGTGCGTCTCCATTCTTTCTGGGCTCTCCATTACTTCCCCTGTCACCCGCCACACCTTCTTCCGTATCTCCATTCTTTCCTGCATCGCTTAGCCTCAAAGTTTCATGATGTGCCTGAATAGATGTGGCATAGTTATGACCAAAATCAGTGTTTTTGGTCCTCAAATTTCCATTTTTGTAAGGGTCAATTTTTTTCATTCCGTGAATGGGGATCGGACTAACTACCCACCCCCCTATCCCAGAATCCCAGCCCACAACCCCCTTGGGTCAACTACCAACTATATGAAGGCTGTAATAAGGGTTTGGGGTACTGGACTAAACAAATGTGCTAGTAAATGTCTGTCAAATAGGGTTTGTCATGGGTTCAGGTATCACTGCAGTATCTCGGTCACAGGTGTGACGGTTTCGGGTGTGGTGTCAGACTTTGCTGCACTGCGACACACTGTCACTGCTTTGTGGTATCCACGGGTTTCCTATTGCTATCAATTTTTTTTTCTCCCCAACATTTTTGCTGACAACACCATCAACATCCCAAGGTTGTTCACACAACACACATATTGTGCCAATCCATCCACCCCCATGGTGTCTCTGCCCCCTCATCCAGCACAGTTGGGTTTGTCATCACCGCCTTGACATTCCTCTGCTACATTGATGAATCGGGCATACACCCTGATCAAGTCACTCAACGATCTGATATCATCATCAGGCACTGTGTTTACTGCTGAGTTTTTTCATTCTAACTGCGCAGATGATATTTCTTATGGTTTGTGTTCAGCAGCTTCTCTGGCTCCTCATTGTCGTCATACCCCTCATTGTCCTGTCATCTTTGCACCCCTCATCATCTTTGTGTTATTGCACCCATCGTTGCCTTGTCACCTTTGTGCCCTCCCCCATGGCAAATTGTTCTATTCATCTTGAGCACAATGCTGCTCATGGTCTCTGTGCCCCTTATCACCTCATTTTCCATCATTGCCTTGTGGCCTTTGTGCCTTCATTGCCTTGTGGTCTTTGCACCTTCATTGCCTTGTGGTCTTTGCGCTCTTTGTCACCTTGTGGTTGTCACACCCCCTGTCACCTTGTCTATATGGCACTAGTCAGTATTTTTATGTTGTCACACTTCTCCACAAGTTGTCGCTAATTATCTGTGCTGTAGTTCCAATGGCCTCCTGATCTCTCTGGTCTCGAACACACGCTCTCAGCTCATGGCGACCATAACCCAGCATCGAAAAGTCCACCTGCTATGCAGTGGCAAGATGGTTTGCATTGCGATGAGCACTGTGACCATCACTGCACCGCTGTGCAAGTTGTTCTTCCCCAATGCATCAGCAAAACACGTTGTCTCTTGCTGAGACTTGCTGAGATTTGCTGTCACTTGAGCACACTTGGTGCAACTTGATTCCACTTATTTTGCTTTTTCTCCTTTTCTCAAGAAGACCATATTTTACCAAGTATACCCAAATTCCAAAAGTATGACCAAGTATCCCCAAGTGAAAAAAAGAATAGCCAAGTATATTGGCCTGTTTGACAAGTGTGACAAAAGATAACCAAGTATATTCCACTATTAAACAAGTAAAGCACAAGAATGGCCAAGTACATTGACCTGTTATACAAGTGATACAAAAGTAAAGTAAAGTCTGCTAGATGAGGCCGTCATCCCACCCAACCACAACAATGTGCTGGCCCCCTGTGTGGTGCGGCCTTCCGTCGTCCTTGTGCACAGGTGTATGGCATGCCCATGCAATTTTGCCATGCCTCATGAGGGTGTTGTCCTGCCTGACCACAGCAACAGGAAGGCAGTGCAACAGGCACATATGGTGCAGCATGGCATGCTGGAGTTTGGGCTCATGAGCTCCTCAGCTGCCTCTCCAAATGCACTACTTTCTGTGTGGCGCGGCCTTCCATTGTCCTTGCGTGCAGGTGGATGCTGCACCCATGCAATTTTGCCATGCTTCATAAGGGTGTCATCCCGCCTGACCACAGTGATGGGAAGGTGGTGCAACAGGTGCACATGGTGCAGCATAGCATGCTGGAGTCCAGGCTCATGAGTTCCTTGGAGGTCGTGTGAGATACCACCTTGTCAAATGCACTACCCTCTGTGTGGTGCAGCCTTCCATCGTTCTTGTGCACAGGTGTATGCCATGCTCATGCAACGTCCTTGCATGCAGGTGTATGCTGTGCCCATGCAATGCCATCAGCTCATATCCACGTGTGGGTCCAGGAGCCTAATCAGGTATGACACCAGCTGGTAGCTCCTGGACTAGTTGTGAAAGCGCCTTGAATTGGATATATGACAGACAGACCTTAGGTTCCAGTGCTTGGTATATGAAGACCAATTTTGGATGTTGCATCAGTAATGCCAGATCTGGAACCCTGTCCAATGCTTTAGCACCCTGCAAAATAGAAAGGGGAAGACAGATTGTTCCACAAATTACTCCTGTGCGCCAGGAATGATTCTGCAAAACGGTTCGCAAGTCTTGCACATCGCCGCGGCTTTGATATTACTGTGACACCATACGAAGTGGATGTAAGTTATGAACTGAACCGAGAAGGATTGTGAAATATGTGGGGCACAAAGATAGAGCCAGGCTCACTTGCAGCAGGGCTCATTCAGTGTCCACTTTGCCCAATTTGGCATTCCTTCCAGTAAGTGTAGATCTCCTTTAAAAACGAATTAATTGCCATAGTTGCAGGCAGTATGGTGGAACGAAAAAGATAAAAAGCATGCTAGTTTCCCCTTCCAAATTATACTAATTAAAATAATAAACAATTGTGTTGAATTAGATGCATACAGCGCAAGGGGGAGGGTGGTCTTCAGCTCCACAAGAGCGACTTGGTTTTTCTATAAGGACATGACCTTGTATCCGATGTGTCAGTAAATGTCAGGATCAAATAGAAGTGTCACTTACACAACAAGTCAGGTCTATCATATCCAATGAAACATGAAGGCTGGTCTCCAAAGGAATACCCCGCTGAACCTAGCATGAATCGCAAGCGCCATGTTGATAGTGGCATTGGCGAAGGTCTGCCAGTGATTGGGTCCGGCCTTGTAGACGTACCCCACAAGGGCACAGAAAAGCGCAATACGGACAGCGGTTCTGGCAGTGGGGCAATCCAGGACACAATCTGGATGGATTGCGGGGTTGGGACCTTCCAGGGGTAGTGGAGTGTTCATTGTGGATAGGGTGCAAGTGTGATGCAGGATGCGGGATGCAATGATGATGTAAGAGATTTGAATGAATGTCTGAGTTGTGTTTGTGTGTTTCATGCATGTGTTAGTGAACGGAGAATGGTGTAGATGGTGCAGGAGTTGCTGTACCTCTGTGCTGGATGCTGATGTCGCCCTTGCAAGTGTTCCCTTGTCACAGACTTCTTCGTTGTCCTTGTCCAGCTGTGGGGAAAATGCAGACAGCTTGGGTGGGCAGGGTGATAGAATGAAAGAGGGTAGAGATAGGAAGTATCCTGGTATGACATAGAGAGTTTCCTAAAGCATGGGTTGCACAGATTAGCTTATGAAGAGCAAATATTGAAAGGCTATATGGAGGAGCTTACCCTTAAGAAGGCGTTAGAATGTCAGGTCCGTGTAGGTGTCACAGGGGGAGGGTTTAGAATGGTAAGCATACCCACTTCACAGGGACTCAAAGGCATGGTAGTTGACAAATCTATTAAGGTAGAAAAGCTTGAATGTATCAAGTGAGGTATGCATTGTGATAGACCGGTTGACAAAACAAGTGGTCCTTGTGATGGGCATGAGATGAATGGTGTGAAGGATACAGTCAATATGGATGACTGCAACGTGAGGGGACTTGCCATCATCCTCATTATCCTGCTCAACCACCCAACAGCCTGTATCTTCATTGGGTCTGGTACCCACGAAGGAATACCATTGAATGAATGCACATGGATACTCTTGCCACCATGCAAAAATGAGAAGAACAGAAAGACCCGGGCCACCTTGAATCCCCAGGCACCATTGACATCGGGTTTGGCGTTGACAAGGACACAATTGTAGCATGCAGGGCCATTTCTCCAAGATGACATTGCTTGAATGTATTCATGATGCATGCCAGTGACGCCACTGTTATCGCTTGGGGCATAAAATGTTGTGACAGCTGTATTGAAGGTGTGGATTTTACCTTCAATGACAGGGTACACATCTTCCATCATATCAGTAGATGGTATCACCAGATTCAGGTTAAGTTGATCAAAGAGGAATCTCTGAACGAGGACTGGGAATTCAGTTCGTTCAAGGAAACTTGCAGTTTGATCGAGAGTCCATTGTTTTTCTAAGAAAGAAACCCTGTTTGATAGTGTTAAATAAAAACAGAAAGGAGATAAGACCTACAGATGGTGGAAGGCAGTGTTACCTCCGCCACTGCATTCCTCTCATTGACTACTTCGTCACCTGGATCCTCATCTGGTATCGTTATTTGTCCCCCATCATCATCCTCATTGACCTCTGTTGCCCCTTCTTTTGCTGAGGCAGAGGTTTCCATCACTGCAGATAATCTCATTACCAGAAAGATGTCCACAAGAAGTTAAAAACTCATGACACTGAAAGAAGTCCAAGACCAAGCCATCAAGCATGCCCTGTTTCACAAAGTCAGAACGAGCAGCAGCTAACTGGTCAAGTCTTTGGTTTGTGACAAGTATCTGACTGAGCACTTCATGTCGATTTGAGCGCTGCCAAGGCTCCTTGACTGTATGGATATGTTGGGACTTGGTGATTGATGAACTGATTCCATTTGGTGCCCCAAAAAGCCAGATAAGGTGGGGATAGTGGGTGAGAGAATGTTGCCTTGGTAACAAAAATTCCTCTCAGACACCAGAAGTAACAATAATTTCGTAATTTGCATAGAAATGCAAAAGAGCATCCTCCAGTGTAGATAAATCAGTCTCTGTGATGGCATTTTTCCAGGCAATATAGCAGAATTCCAAGAATGCACGAAAGGTGTGGATCAGTTGCGATGGTACATGGCCTTGAATTGCCAGCAGGTATATCTAAACACATTGAAATTTGAAGAAACCAGAGGGATAGCTCTGAATGTACTTTCATAAGTGCCTTTGAGTCATTGCCTGTCCACTGCTTAAACCCATGGCCATCTGGAAAATGTTGAAGGCCCGAGAATGGTGGTGCATTTGTGATACTGCCAAAGCAATGAGTCACTTTCCTTGGGCGCATGAACATAACTAACTCACCGCTGATTGATATCGTCCAAGATCTTGCTTGCCTTATGCTTCCCATGCTCGCTCTCAAGATATCCTTCTACCCAGGACACAAGATGGTCCTTAAATGTCCCTTTGATGACTTGATATAGCAAATCTGGGGCGATGAGCTTGTGAATGTCTGTGCATTCAAAGTAATTTGTGAAGGGCTGCCAGTTGATTAGAAGTACACTGTAGAGGAGAATAGCTACGCATTGGACATACGACCACAGAAGAAACTATGCCATAGTTTCCCCATAATGTTTTCTCTTGGAGTTTTTCAACAAGGCCCTTGGTGAATGCACAAGTATGTAAAAATTGGGAGAGGTCACTGTCAAGATCATCCTTACATGCCTGGCACCTGGTAACAAAGTTGTGAAGGAAAGCGCATTGCAAAAAAGGATGTTTACTCACTTTGGACACCAGCCTTGTACAACGCATGCCAGCAAGACTTGTTCTGGGTAATCAGCGATATAAGGACCAATTCCCCATACCACGCATCAAAAATGTCTATCAGGGCATTTATACACTTTGGGAGTTTTCTTACCAGGGAGAAGAGATTGGAGAATGAGTGCCAAGGAGGCATAAAAGAGCCTACGCTGATATTGGCGGAAGTTGGGACAACTGGTGTGTTCTTTCTTGGCTGGTGATAAAACATCAGATTGATAGAGGATTGAAAAATAATAATAATAGCATACTCTTCGGAATAGCTAGAAATGCTACAAGGACCAGTCCTGAACCATGTGCCCGCCTGGAACTATTGTGTATGTTTCCTATTGAGGCATAAAGTGGCCAGTATTTAGTGTGGCCGTCATGACAGAGATGGTAGTTTTATTGCTTCCAAGAATGACCAGGACGAACATCACACCATGTGTGTTGGGATCCCGCAAAATTATGTCCTAGAGAATACTTTAGTAACTACAAACAACAGAACTCAGAATTACTCACAGCCTGTTTCCAAGCCCAATTGCCCGACATAACGTTTTCATATTGGCGACCACCATGAGCGTCATATTGTCAAAGTGGCACATAATCAAAGAAGTCCTGAAACTCAGGATTCTCCAACATGCCCTTGAAGAGCAGTCAAGGGTCCCTAAACCAGATTTCATGTGTACTTTCCATCCACAAAGGTGCATCGTCAGGTTGTAGTCCACTGTAAGAGAGGCTAATAGTTTCCCATGCGACTCCCCTGACAGGTGTCTTATCGATTGTTCAGCAAAGCTCACTGTGGTTAGAAAACAGCAGTGTATCATCATGTGGCAGAAGTGTAGCTCCCTACAGCTTGCACAGCATATTGAAGTTGCTGGCAGACATCTGGTTGCATCTGTATATGAAGTCAGCTAGCTTGAAAGCAACACGACTACCATACAGTGTCCAGTCTGTCACATCTTTTGGTTTGGCCACAGGCGGTGGTGACTCAGGGTCCAAAGGACCTCCATTGCTATTACAAGGTTCACCTACAAACACTTGTCAGAACTTTATACAGACAAAAAGTTCACAGCATACTGTAGATGAGCGGATGATACTTGGTAAATCCTCTTTGCGGTGACTCCTCATCATAGGGTAATGGCGAAGTTTGACAAGATGAGGTCAGAGGAGGACCAGGCCTCTCTGCACTACTGACAGTGAAGTCAAAAGTTTCCCAATCTCCTGCATCATGAAAGTTGCTCAGACGTGGTGCATCCAGTATGCCCAAGTCTTCAGGAGGGGGTGGGCTCAAGTGATCATCGGATTCAATGGAAGAAAGTGCACAATGTTCTGTCTGTGGTTGCAGGTCGACAGGCTGGAGATCTCTATGATGTGCTTGGATGTGTTGAGTGAAACTGGATTTACTCTGAAGTCCTTTATGGCAACCCTTAACCAGGCAATAAAGTCTGGGTGGTAGGTGGTGTATTCTTTGCTGAGGGGCCATACCATACGCAAGAGGGGAATGAATGACCAAAAGCCAGATTGTGGAAAAGTCCTGTTGGTCTGTTTCACTAAGTCTGTCTGACCTGAACTTTTCAAGTCGTGTCATACATGCAAGCCATACATGTGCCTTACCCTCCCTCGATCGCATACCACACTCATGTTGTCCCACAAAAATAATGCCACCAAGCACCAGCGAGAGTCTGAGCCCAAGCTCCAGTCCAAGCCCCAGCCCCAGCCCAAGCCATGTCATCCTGTAACAAGGGCAAAAAATGCCACTCAACATCCCAGGGCCGAAGCAGTGAAGGTGTTATGGGTTCACAGGGATCCAGCAGTCATCCAAGGAGAAAAGGATGCGAAGAAAAGAAAGAAAGAGGAAAAGGAGCGCACATGACAGGAGGAAGCCGCCTGTAATGAAGCTGCTGCTTGCTTTGTGGAGGAGAACTGCGCTCAACAAAAGGTCACCATGGCCAAGGAGGAAGCTTTGATGCCTCATCGCAGGTCTCAAGGTATGTCATACTTCTAGTTTTCTGCTTTCAGTCATCATCTGACATGTGTACCTTGAACAAGTTGTGCCACGTCATTCCAAAAAAGGTGACAATACAACTATAACACCTGCTCTGACTACAAGGGGCTCTGGTATGACGTCAATCTCTGGTCAGAAGCGTGGCCAGAAGTGGGGAGCTGGCAACCTCTTCAGCGACATAGTTGGACTTGAGCCAACTGGCGACAATGAGCAGGCATCCCTGCGAACAAAAAAGGGAAAACCTTCCCTCAAATCTGATAAGCAAGCCACCAGCCACAACCTGGAGATGCCCTGTTGTCCTGTGAAAATGGTGAAAATAGTGAAACCACAAGGAATCCGGCGTACAGGTATGTTTATCCACAATATCTAATTGACATGGTTGACAACAACATTGTTAAGGGCCAAGGACCCTAAGGTGCGACGTGCACGGGTTTGTATGATGGTGGCGGGACTTGTACTTCAAGGGATCACAGGTGGCTAACGCTGACCCTTGGATACGCTGATATGAGTGGTCTGCACGCGTGCAAGACACTAGTGGGGATAATGAAGGATGTAGAGGAGAGTCTCGACGATGTTCGAGACGACTTGCACGAAGTGCGGGCGAAAACTGAAGGCGCTATGGAAGCTACAACACTTGGGATTAAACCAAGTCAGGCTTAAGGCCCAACTCTAGGATATAAGGTCGACTTATATACATCTGGGCAGCTGCTATGACTCGAGCCTAATACTACTGGTACCCGTACTAGTAATGAGTCACTGTACAAAATATGGAGTCATTCCGAGTCGAGCTGACTCACGCGTGAACCCAGGATACATGCTACCAGGTTAGAGTCAGTATGAGTCACATGCACAGCCAAAGAGGAATCACATGGTAAGAATGATAGGTAAGCGGTCAGGTAATAAAGTCATGTGATGGAAAGGGGGTGGGAACAGATCATGTGATGAGAAAGTATTGGTAAGCAAGTGAAAAATGAATTCTGAGCCTTGAGAACGTAACAAACATTCATCTAGAAACCATGATAGAATTAGATCAGCGCAACTTGACTGTACGACACAGTGATGGCACTGTTACAGTGTCTTCTGCCAACAATGACTTGGATACAGATGAGGATGCATGTTAAGGCTGCAACGGGCCTTGATAGTATGACTTGTACTAAGAGGTGAACTAGTGGCAAGTACTTGAAGGTGTAGAAGTCTCTAGTATTGCTAGAGACGACTCTGAGTGGCTTATGTAAGAAGTGGGCGAAAGGGGAGGCACTTGGGAAGGTTGACAGGCGGTTGTATTGGAAACTAAGTCAAGCTTAGGGCTTGACTGTCGAGGTGCAGGGCGCTTATATACAGGCACGGCCGCGCATGGGCCATGGTAACTAAAGTAGGTACTTCTGGTCAAGAGGGAGCTATCTGTATTGTATGGTAATCCGTGGACAAGTGCTGCAGTCTGTATGAGTCAAACAATGGAGAAGCAGACGAGGACAATGGAGAATTGGACGAGTTGCCTAATCGATCCTGAACAATGGCAGTGGGCGCTCCGAAAAGAGGAGTGTCATCATGATGCGATGACGACCACAAGGTTTGAGATTGATCTGAGGAGATCTGGTCTCTGCGTGCCCGTTCTGGTCTAATGGGCGTCTAGCGTAAGCAACTACCTTTTATGGTAGTTGGTTTGATGGAGACCCAGTTAAGGGCCATGTCGCTATCCACGTTATCTGTGGAGCTCTGCGTGGATGAGGGATTGTCTGCGGATCCTTCTGACAAGGTCGACTGGTGACCCTGACTTTGGGGCAAGGTGCCAACTATGGGCAACAAGGCTGAAGGGGTGATTGAGTGGTAACTGCCTTCACAACTGGTGCATTGTCGTATGGGTGCTGACTCAGGACTGGTAGGTGATCTGGAATGCTTGCGGGATACAGGAGGAGATGGTTTGGCATAGTGCTCTCTCCAAGGTTCAGCTGGGAGCCTTTCTGGGTGCAAGGTATGGATGGGGCCATCAGGAACATCTGGTAGATAGTATACAGTTGGTGCATCCTCTATGGGGATGTCTAGGTCTGGCTGTTCTGCTATAGGTGGTTCTGTGAACTGCTCCATTGAGGAGTGCTCTTGTTGATGGGTTCCCCAAGGGATAAGGGGGACATCAGGTACGATTGTTGGCAGGTCAAGGGATGGATAGATGGACATCGCAGGAGAGGGTGATTGTGTCATAACGACTTGGGATGGGCTGGTCCATTGTGGTATGGCTGGTCTGGTGGTTGGCTTTAGGTCGAAGGATACAAGTGTGGGTGCGGGCGAAAAGGAGTAGGGTAAATGAGAAAAATTGGGTGGATCATAACAATGCAACTCCACGTTGACGTGACTTCTATGCAGACAAAATATCTGAGACCTCTGAAGGTGAGCCCATTGAAGTGCCAAGTGATGACAAGTCTTGGTGACAGATACCATCTGCCCTCAAAAAGGGCTATTTGTTCCAAGACGTGTTCCAAAACAATATGGACAGCAATTCCAACTTGGAGGGCAGACAGGGTGAGGAGGACATGAGGGGGGGAGGCGAGTACAATGTGACAATCAACAAGGTGCGTCAGGTCGAAATTTTGTTCATTGTTCATATTTGTCAAATTGATGTGACATCCATAAACAGCAATCACCAACCATTTGGCACACCAATTGGTACATTGCTTTCCTTAAATGATGACACCTGCTCATGCACCCATGTAACACCGGGATCGGTAATCAGAGCTCTCTCCCAACCACCCAGTACCAACCACAATGGCAGGGACACAGGCCGCATGCCACGTGTTTCACCTGCTGCCACCAGCAGCACTACTGAGGCAATTATCTCATCTGGGACAACTACTAGTACATTGAATGGTGTTGTCACTACTAGAAAGAGTGGCAGCCATGCTGTTATCTCAAAATCAAGATCAAAGCCCCTGAGGATTGCAAAGAGAGTAGGTATGACTGAGGATGATGGTGCCGCTGACAGTGAGCCCATGATTGGTGGGCTACAGGATAAAGATGAGTTGCTCAAGCATGCAGCAGCTCTGGCAAGTCCTATCAAGGGTTCAGATGCTTGGAAACTGACCAAGGTCAGTTCAATATATATTTCTCATGATTTCTCACTGATCCAAACATTGTCAATGTGACAACATAGGACCACATCAAGGTTTCTGGTGGTGATCCACATTCAGAGCCTCTTGACCTGAAATTCAAGAAGATCCTCCTTCCATATTGGATCCAGTTTCGCATGACCCAGGACAATCCGTGGAAAGAGGTTCACCTGGAGGATGCAAAGTTTATCAAGGAGTTCTGGCCCTGTGTCTTTGGTAAACCACTGCACTATGATATCACAAAGGAATCTTGGGTGTGGAAGAAGGTATGTCCTTGAGCATGTTTGAGGTCATGTGCTTATGCTCTTTAATTATACAGCTCCAGACACAGCTCTGGGATTATCGCAACCAGATCAAGGTCAGAGCAGAACAAGTTGTT
>Ga0307510_10000408_pt1 | contig 40994 bp, 61 predicted proteins | sample 12_EM_MG_FD_207224 | JGI IMG/M metagenome (GOLD analysis project Ga0307510, IMG submission 207224) | Populus trichocarpa ectomycorrhiza microbial communities from riparian zone in the Pacific Northwest, United States - 12_EM | ecosystem: Host-associated > Plants > Roots > Unclassified | place...
CCAAACGGCCTTTGTAGCGGCTCGGATAGATCGACAGGATGGTGACCGAATTCCAGTCCTATCCCAAGCTCAGTCTCATAGTGTGTATACGGGTCGGGGTCCATACCAACCATCTCCAGGGAGGCAAAAGGGGTTGGCCGAGCCACCCGTGAGTACCACGTTTGATATGGTAGATACATTCGTTTTATATGATCACCTGTGACATGTTCTAGGTGCTCCCCGATTCTACCAAACAAGCTGAACCGGGACATCCCCAGGATCTTCCCAACGCTCCGACCCCGGGATCTTCCACGGCGTTAATCACCAGTTGAATATCACCCTGTGTTTACAAAGGACCACATTCTCGATTACTGATTTACTGTACCCCTGTAGCCGGACCAAATAGAAGCACATCCCCCGTGTTTCTTGAAGATCTAGACCGATCCACGTTGGCTCCAGAATTTAAAAAGGAAGGTAGCGATTGGTTCGCCACATTCAATCCTAAAGCCAAGCGAGTGCTCGACATCAGCTTGGTTCATACCCTAGCTCAGGAATAGTTAGTAGTCCCATTCGTTCGGTCGCCTCTATAACAGGAATCACCAGGCTGACGATGTGTTTTCCATGTTTAGTATTGTTAGTAGTGTTCAATTTTCTGCGGACGGAAAGTACCTGGCAACGGGATCCTATGGTGCAGCCTACATCTACGACACGGAAACTGGCGCCAAAACTTGGTTCAGTCTTAGTGCGTTTTTGCCGATGGGCCTCTGGCTCTGACACCGTCATCGTTGCACAGTACTCTAGCTGATAAGCATACACACATTCGGAGCGTATGTTTTAGCCCAGACGGTAAACTGCTCGCAACCGGGGGCTGGGATGAGGTTGTCCGAGTAAGTTCTAGAACTTTCGTATTGGCCATTTTTATCGCCGTCACCATTTTTAAGGCGAATTCTCAACATGGCACAACTTCTGGCACTCTAGATTTGGGATATCGCCACGAGGCGAATCCTCAACAGATTCCGGGGTCACACCGCGGCGGTATACTCGGTCGTTTTCTCATTGGACGGGAGATTCCTTGTCTCTGGGTCGGGCGATGGTACGACGAGGATTTGGGAGATGACGGGCGGGTGGTCGAGGATTTGGAAGATGATGGGCAGGTGGTCGAAGACCCTTGCGAACACCGGCGGAGTTCGTACTATGGTTAACAGCGTGGCTATCAGCTCTGATGGACGACTTGTGGCCGCCGGTGACATTGGAAACGTACGTGATTTACAGTCGTTTGGTGGGGTATATTCCGAACACAGTTCCTATCGTAGGTATATATTTGGGACGCTCGCACCGGTGAATTGTTGGAGACGCTGTGGGGACACGGAAACTGGGTGCAGTCTGTGACCTTCACCCCTGATGGACGTGGATTGGTGAGCGGCAGTTTGGACAAGACACTGAAGTACTGGGATGTTTCCCGTTTGGCGAATGGACCGAACTCTCCGGGAGCATCAGAGCGTGACTATTTGAATAGGAAGAAGGGTGTTGGTACTCGCGAAGGCAATAGCCCGTGTATGATGGAATTTATCGGTCACAAGGTACGTGTCGAATTGGCTGACCAATGATGTGTCTAATCGTCGGGCACAGAGGGATGTATGTTCCGTCACTGTCTCGCGCGATGGCCAATGGGTGGTGGGCGGATCGGATAACGGCAGAATTCAGTTCTGGGACGCAAAGTCTGGGATCGTCCAATTGATGTTGCAAGGTCACAATAAAACAGGTCCGTTATCCCCGAGGTCAATCCGAGCACCTTGAACTGACATTTCTTCCGTTCTAGTCCGGTCAACTGATTTCAGCCCCGCCGGAAACCTTTTGGCGACTGGTGGCGAAGGTCGGGCTCGTATCTGTAAGTTTCGTTATTCTTCGGAATCTCCATTAGCCCCGATTTGCCAACTCTTTCTGTTTTAGGGAAATACACTACCATTTCCTAATAGCTGCAGACCCCGTGTATAGCCTATCGGCCTACTCTCTTTCTCTTTTCATTTTTTATCTGTACACGTATTTTTCTTTCTCCCGTCTCCCGCTTTGTACAGTCGATTAATACATCCCGTCCACATCCGCTCGCCCTGACATCGAAGGTATTTCTGTGGGCCTCAATCACACCTCCCGGCGTTCGCGAGGGCCCAGGGAGAGGCCGACCGGGGTGAAGAGGGCGATAACTATGGTGTGAGTGCCGAGGGTGATGGCAGGGCCAGGGACCCTGAGACGGAGGAGGGTTAGAGTTGAGCGGTTGGGAGCTCAGAGTCGGACGGTATCGACCATACGTCCTTGAGACGTGGGGGGGAGGGGTGACGATGCGAAACGGATAACAAATAGTTTACCGGTTCGAGGGTGACACCAGTAGTTGTAGCTGTGGATTTTCGATCTCATCGACTGCGGCGTTTGGGATTTGAAATTTGAAGGCGGGTGCGATCGGCTGATCACCAAGTTCAATTGCCTCCGTCTCAGTCTTGCTCGAAATGGCCCCAAGAAATGCTTCCTGGGAAGTGCCATGCACCTTCCTCTTCAGATACCCGGCTGATAAAAAGAAACGAGCGTGATCGGCTGACAGGAAGATCCAAGCACGAAACCGTTCTGGTATCTTGTCAGTACCGCCCGTTGGTCCTATACCTTGTCCCTTAACGATGCGAGAGCCTACTTCCTGAGGATACGAGACGAAAAAAAAACGAGTGAATTGGGCTTAGCTAAATGAAAGCAGGGGAAAGAGCGACGAAACTTGCAAGGTATGAACTGTGCGAGTGTATAACATGAGGATGGAGATGTAACTTGATCTTAACCAGAGTACTTCTTCTCCTTTCCGACGTTCACCGGAGATGTCGAAGTTGAGGGAAGATCGACCTGTATCTGGGGTGCCTTGACCGGGGGCTTGCTCTTGCGCTTTGTGGGAGGCGTGACTGCGATCTCGTTGGCCTTCGTCGGGGCGGGAGACGAGATGACGCTAGCGAGATGCTTCGACACAACATTTATCCTGTTCGGGTTTGCGTGAGAAGCCACTGTACGAGACCACACAGCTGGAGTACAATCTTAGCATCGCTCGCACAGTTGGAGGCAGAGAGATCGTTCATACCGGTCAGTCCGTGATGCTTAAAGATCTTCGCAAACCCATCCATTTCCCTCTTATCCGCGGCCTTCATCGTATTCTTGACAATAAGCGGGGATGCATCCTCCAGCACTTTATCCTCGTCCACATCCGTTCCTTCATCGCCCTTATCAAGTTGCTCGTCTTTACCGCTCTTGACGGTTGACCATGGGGTCAGGAAAATTTTGATGACCGAATCGAACATGGTTCCCAGCAGCGGCATAAGGTAAGCGGACATATCAAAGAACGATTTTATCCCTTATTTCCCTTCTCGCGGGATAAATGAACGATTCCTAGGAAGGTCAGCATCGCTCGTAATTTGGGTGGTGGTGGTGTCTTCAAGGGAAGAAGGCGACTTCACGTCGTTACCGAACGGAGAAACACCCCAGAAATCCGTGACACCGACCGGGTTGAAGTCTACGGCTGCGCCCTCGACAAGCGAGTACCATGTCGCGCTTTGGATTCCGAACGGTATCGAACAGGTGCGGAATGAGATTGCCGAACCAGGTCGGAAGAGAAGCACGCGAGTCTCCTGGTGGCTTGAGTCAGTATTCCTGCACGGCTGGAGCAAAGCCAGTTTGTCCTCCGAGGGATGCTGGTGAGCGATGACCTGACCGATGAGGGTTCCAGAACGGAAGTGCCACAGTATTCCGCGACCGCATGAGGAAAAAGTTGACGTGGGAGCGAGGGAGTACACACTCATTTGGAAAACAAGGTCCCAAAGGACCAAATTCCTCTCTCCGGCGATGGCGAGGAATTGGCCACTGCTTCCCAAGAAATGGACCGAGGTCATGGCCGCGTTCTGGAGCAACCAAGACTTGCAGGAGGGTGTTGGTGGAGGAATCGTAGATCGGGACGAACGACCCAGCGGCCACGGCGATGAGGGACGCATCAGTAGCTTATGTAACGCACACGCGACTCTGGCGTAGCCTGCACTGTCTTGGTTTACGCCTACTATAACACACTAATCGGTACGGTAAAGACCTAATATTATCGGTGCCCGCCCTTCCCCGAGACCGTGAGTCTCGGGCCTTGTATACGTAGTCTCCTTATTTGTCCCTGTCCTACAAAAAACACCAAGTGACCATGTGAGATCTTTTAATGTTTCATTTCGGACCTACCTGTACCTCTCGCTACTGATGGTGTAGGCGTCATGGGTACAAGTGGAGGCGCCGGCGCGAGATTCGACGTAGATTCTGTGTCTGGGGTGAGATATGGAGGTGGTTGATGTCGGAGGGGCCAGGTCTCTTCGGTCTAGTGTTTCGCCGACACCTATTGTGAGCGGGGTGTCAATTGGGGGTGCCCCTCGTGATAATTGCGATCGACGTCAGAGTCAAACGACCCGAGTGGCAGGGAGTTGCAAGAGCTTAGGAGGCGCATATTCCCAACACAGCGAGGTCCGGCCGGTGTTCAATGCCGTTACGAAATCTGGGATGGGCTTGGGATGTATCTCCACTGAGAAAAAACTTGTGAGCGTGTCCGCGAACAGTGACCGGTTTCTCGTCGGGAGACACATGGGCACCGGTTTCTGGGGGACATCATGACAAGCGGTTTTGTACCAATTTTGGCATCACCGAACATTGTCATGGAAAGCTCCAACTTTCAACCGACAATCGCATCCTTGTCATTCCCTGCATGAAGACGTCGGGAGACTTTATGCTATTCACTCTGGTTGATGATCTCCTTTCGTATTTCCGCGACAGTCCTGCGGCCGAGAACATGATAGGTGGAAGGATTCGAAGTGTGTGTTGCCGGTGCAACTCACCTCGCCAGCTGATGTATCCCATCCCACGCGGACTTGCTGAGGTCGTTCAGTCCATTTCCATCCGTTCCCCGGTCCGGGCTCGGCAGTTGTCAGCACAAGTCAACCCGAGCTCAACGTAATCTCGTTAGCCACCGAGTCCTGGTCGTGTGTGAGTTTGCAACGTCATTCTCACTGCAAAAAAGAAGGGGATCATGATGAGAAGGCTGCGTAATCTCCCCTCCAGTCGAGAAGATTGCGTCTTCGTTGGGGACGAGCCTCCGGATGGTATCACTGAAAAGAAGCCAGTTGGGAATCTTGAACACGTTAGAGCCACTTTAGACTTACTAGGTCTGGCGCCAACAACTTTCTCGAGCTGAATGGTTTGGCGTGGGCGTGAGACACCACTGCCAGCGGAACCAACGGGCGGGAAGGTGATGAAAGTGGATCCCCGTTCAACTCAGCGCGAACGGCAACCCCGTTTCCTCCTCTGAATTGGTCTACAGGCAACCAGTCAGGGTTTCTCATCCCCGCCTGTGCTGGTAGACGAGACCACGCCGCTCAAGGTGCCATTCTCAAGGACGATGGAAGATTGAGTAATGCTGGCAGTGCTTAAAATTCGAGGTCACGGTAAAGTTTTCTCAGATCTCCGAATGGCACCCGGCGCTTACCATGTCAATCCTTGAACATTTGGGCGCTAGAGCCTCTAGGTTCAGGCGAGGCGTCTGTACTCGCCCCGCCCATTCGATTCATCCACCATGGGCCCACCCAATGCCCTAAAACAACTCCACGGCTTTGACAGAGCTTCGCCGCAGTTCCACAAACACCTCAGCAACTTCCTTCGTAGTGAAGGGTATCGAAGTGCCGTTCCGGGTCTGCAAGGCGAAGATTTGGCGTGGCTTGTCGAGTACCTGGATGGCGTGAGCCTCTACACCGTTTCTCTCTAACCCGGGCCTAAAACTGTCGTAGGCTCTCAGCTCCGTGTCAAATCATGCGAGCCCCGCGTTCCAGGAATACTTACACGAACTGAAGGATATCTGCGGCATCAAGGGAGTCCTACCGAAATCACATACGCTTTCAAGTTCCCTCCCGGTCATCGGCCTCCCACCACTTTCCGGATCCATACATGAGGGGACTTTGAAGGTACGGATTCAGCGTGTAAGAATGCGCCCCAACGGAGACCCCCAGATATTCAAGACGGTATGTTTTGATGACGCTTTCTCCCACGTTTAAGTGCTGAAGAAATCCCCAGGTATTCCACCAAATGGCCGTCGTATGGAAACACCTGGCGCACCCGAACGTCGCCCCCCTCATGGGTGTCACCACCGATCCCATCCGACTCGTTTCGGGTTGGATGCCCGATGTGGGCCTGGCGGGATATATCACGACCCATCCAGACGCCGACAGATTGAGTCTCGTGGGTGTCCCTTTTACCGTATTGTGCAACGTGCTTATTCTTTCTATAGTTGTCTGATATCGCGAAAGGCTTGAATTACCTCCACTCCTGCAACGTCATTCACGGGGATCTCAGGGGGGTGCGCGATTATTCCCGATTGTTTTACCATTGGCATATTGACACCCGGCCAGTCAAACATCCTTGTGGACACCACCGGCCATGCAATGATCACAGACTGTGGTCTCGCCGTGGTCACCCAAAGCATGGACTTGATACGGGGCGCCTCAGACGATCACGGGCACAGCATGCGGTGGATCGCGCCGGAGATCTTGGCCGATCGGGGGACATTCAGCAAGGAAGCGGATGTCTTTTCGTTCGCGATGGTCATAATTGAGGTCCGTTGTATATTCACTCGACATATAGAGAACTCGATTCATTCGAACAAAGGTTTTCACTGGCGCCGTTCCGTTCAATGACAAGCCACCTCACGCGGCTATGCTGGCGACCATTGGCGGTGAGCGTCCGCCACGGCCGATCCACCCGACTTTCACGGACGCGTTGTGGACGATGACACAGCAATGCTGGGACCAGGAAGCTCGTCAACGTCCACAAATGTTACAGGTCTTGTGCGGCTTGTGAGTTTCAACCTCTCTGGAACCGCGCGTCTTCGGCCTGACCGATTCATGTGTTATAGAATCTCGACGTGGAAACGCTCGATGGATCAACCCATTGCAATTGATAAGCGGATCTCGTTGATCACGGCCATATTTTCCAGCCGCGGTGTGGCTGATGCAGTCAAGCGTCTATGCAGGGACGATGCTCAGGCACTTGTCGATGTGGTAGACGAGGTGATACCCCATCCTTGCATCCAAGGAGAATGGCTCACTGACCTGACCCCATGCCGAGCAGACATTAGGGAGCCTCGGACCGCAGCTCAAGAGGAAGTGTCTGAACACTCTGTGCAGGATATGCGGTCGCCACGCTTTGCTTCCGAGTCCATTCCAAATCCCACTTTGCTTTGACCGATCGGAGGAGGCACTGTACAGCGGCGGGTACGCTGACGTATGGATGGGCGAACGCCAAGGGCGCAAGGTCGCGGTCAAGGTTCTGAAAGTATACTCGACAAGTGATTTTAATAAGATTACAAATGTGGGTCACCACCTAAGGTTTGCCAAAAGTGCGTATCGAAGAGCTGATGATCGTTGCGATCGCGCAGACGTTCTGCAAGGAAGTCATGACGTGGAAGAGCCTTTGCCATCCAAATGTGCTCCCACTGTTGGGAGTGACAATGGGGAAAAAACTGTTTGCGATGGTCTCGGAATGGATGGCCAATGGGAATATCAACGAGTTCATCGGGGCACATAGGGATGCGAATCGGTTCGAGCTTGTGGGTTTTCTTTCCACAATTGACCCCATTCGTCACCGATGAAATCGTTCCCGGTAGCTCGAAGGAATTGCCCGGGGATTGCTGTATATGCACGGCGAGGGGATGATACATGGGGATCTGAAGGGGGTATGGATTTGGGCGTTAATTACTGCTCCACCGCCTAAAGAACCCCTATCCAGCTCAACATCCTGATCGATCAAGATGGGCGTGCTCGTCTGGCAGACTTTGGACTCCTCACCATCGTCTTAGACTCTACACACCATACAAGCTCGACCACACCCAAGAGCGCCGGCACGACAAGATGGATGAGCCCAGAACTCCTCGATCCAGACCGGTTCGGGCGTGAGAACGGTCGACCGACGAAGGAGTCGGACTGCTACGCACTAGGGATGGTGATACTGGAGGTGCTGACCGGCAAGCCTCCTTTTCCAAACTGCAATGGGATGGTTGTCATGAGGAAAGTTGTCGAAGGTGAACGTCCAGAGAGACCGCAGGGAGGAGAAGGGGTGTGGTTCACTGACGATCTCTGGAAAATGCTGGAGCGGTGTTGGTCGCTCCAGCCAGAGAGGCGGCCCGCAGTCGACACCGTGCTTCGATGGTTAGAACAAGGATCAACGGTTTGGCAGCCGCTACCCCCTGATTCGGATGATTACGCTCGGTCAGACAGCGACGATCGGTCAGATTCCACATTGAGCCACGGCCCAAGTGTTGACCCAAGTATGTTTCTTCATCTTGTCTTAAACCTCACTCATCCTCAAACGGCCTTTGTAGCGGCCCGGATAGATCGACAGGATGATGACCGAATTCCAGTCCTATCCCAAGATCAGTCTCATAGTGTGTATGCGGGTCGGGGTTCACGTCAACCATCTCCAGGGAGGCAACAGGGGTTGGCCGAGCCACCCGTGAGTACCACGTCCGATATGGTAGATACATCCATTGTATATGATAACCCATGATATGTTCTAGGTGCTCCCCGATTCCACCAAACAAGCTGAACCAGGACATCCCCAGGATCTTCCCAACGCTCCAACCCCGGGATCTTCCACAGCGTTGGTCATCAGTTGAATATCACCCTGCGTTTACAACGGACCACATTCTCAATTACTGATTTGCTGTACCCCTGTAGCCGGACCAAATAGAAGCACGCCCCCCGTGTTTCTTGGGGATCTCTACCGATCCACGTTGGCTCCAGAATATAGAAAAGAAGGTAATGGTTGGATCGCCACGTTCAATCCTAAGGCCAAGCGAGTGCTCGACGTCAGGTTGGTTCACACCCTAGACCACGAAAGGTAGGTGGTGCCATTCGTTCGGTCGCCTCTATAACAGGAATCACCAGACTGACGATGTATTTTCCGCGTTTAGTGGCGTCTGTTGTGTTCGATTTTCTGCGGACGGAAAGTACCTGGCAACGGGATCCTATGGTACAGCCCACATCTACGACACGGAAGCTGGCACCAAAACTTGGTTCGGTCTCAGTGCATTTTTGCTGATGGGGCCTCTGAATCTGACACCATCATCTTTTCAGTGCCCTGGTCGATGAAACTGCGAAAAGAATCATTTGGAGCGTATGTTTTAGCCCAGACGGTAAATTGCTCGCAACCGGGGCCGGGGATGGGGTTGTCCGAGTAAGTTCTAGAACTTCCGTATTGGCGATCGTTATCGCCGTCACCATCATTTTTGAGGCGAATGCTCAACAAGGCGCGACTTTCGGCACTCTAGATTTGGGATATTGCCAAGAAGCGAATCGACAGCAGATTCCAGGGTCACAACAGCAATGTCTACTCGGTCGTTTTCTCGTCGGACGGGAGATTCCTCGTCTCTGGGTCGGGCGATGGTACGACGAGGATTTGGGAGATGACGGGCGGGCCGTCGAAGACCCTTGCAAACACTGGCAGAGCTTGTGCTGCGGTTAACAGCGTGGCTATCAGCTCTGATGGACAACTTGTGGCCGCCGGTGGTTCTGACGATGTACGTGATTTACAGTCGTTTGGTGGGGTATATTCCGAACACAGTTCCTATAGGTGGTACATATCTGGGACGCTCGCACCGGTGAATTGTTGGAGACGCTGCGGGGACACGGAAACGAGGTGCAGAGTGTGACGTTCACCCCTGATGGGCGCGGATTGGTGAGCGGCAGTTTGGACAAGACACTGAAGTACTGGGATGTTTCCCGTTTGGAGGATGGGCCCGGCAGTCGGCCGAACTCACAATGGGCATCAAAGCACGACACTTTGAATGAGGGTGTTGGTACTCGTGAGGGCAATACCCCGTGCACGATGAACTTTATCGGTCACAAGGTACGCGTTGAATTGGCTGACCAAGGATGTGTCTAATCATCGGGCACAGGGGGGTGTACGTTCCGTCGCTGTCTCGCACGATGTCCAATGGGTGGTGAGCGGATCGAATGACGGCAGGGTTCAGTTCTGGGATGCAAAGTCTGGGATCGTCCAATTGGTGTTGCAAGGTCACGAAAGATTAAGTCCGTTATCCCCGATGTCGATCCGAGCACCTTGAACTAACGTTTCCTCCGTTCTAGTCTGGTCAACTGATCTCAGCCCCGCCGGAAACCTTTTGGCGACTGGTTCAGGCGATTACCGGGTCCGTATCTGTAAGTCTCGTTACTCTCCGGAATCTCCATTAGCCTTGATTTCCCGACAATTTCTGTTTCAGGGAAATATACTACCATTTCCTCACAGCTGTAGACTCCGTGTATAACTTATCAGCCTACTCTCTCTCTCTCTCTTTTTTATTTTATTTTGATCTTTATGCATATCTTTCTCTCTCCCGTCTCTCGTTTGGTATATTTGATCATGCGTGTCGTCCACACCCAACGTATGATGCATGGCTTTCCGCTCTCTGCCGTTTTCCGTTCGTTTTGGCGTTGAAAGTATTTCTGTGGGTCTCAATCACACCTACCGGCGTTCGCGAGAGCCCAGGGAAGGACTGACCGGAGTGAAGAGGGCAATAACTACGATGTCAGCGTAGAGGGTGACTGCAGGGCCAGGGGCGAGGGGGAGATGGAGAGGAGGGCTAGAGAACGGTTAGGAGAGCCAGGGCGGCACGATCGTTCATATGTCCCTGAGAGGTGGGAGAGCCTTGAGAATGACGAGGGTGACAAAGTAGAACGGATAGCAAATAGCCTGTCGGTTCGAGGGTGACACCAGCAGTTATAGCTATGGGTTCACATCAATCAACAAGTAAGCGTTCATCTCGTGCGTCTCATTCGAGGGAACTCGATACCTGTAAGCCCACCCAGAGTGAAGACGATCATGAGGGTGACGAGGTGGAACGGATAGCAAATGGCTTGCCGGTTCGAAGGTGACACCAGCCGTAGTTGTAGCTGCGGATCATACCTTACACGACAAAGAATATGGCTCCCGTTTCACAGGGACAGACGGTTCGATGTCGCAGAAGAAACCGCATCTCACGCAATCGGTCTCATCCCAGAGAAAGGCAGTCACTAGTAAATATCTGATCAGCGAATCACCTCGGGGTTGCATCGGCTCCCCTTTCGGCTGACACAACGATTACGAGGAGATAACGTGGTCCCACCTCTTCTGTTGTTGGGATTCGTTTTCTGCAAACGCAAGGCACTCACGAGAAAGCGGTGCAGCGTGAAAGCCGTAAGAGGGAGGGGGATCCGGATCCTGATAACCCGGGCCGTTAACGTTTTATAACTTTAACGATGGGCGGCACCATATCATTGAATTTGCGACCGTGGGGTTTGAAATTTGAAGGCGGATGCGATCGGCTGATCACCCAAGGGCTTTGTTTGCCCCCACCTCTGAGACCCGGTCGGAATGACCCCAAGAAATGCACTCTTCTCTCCGGAGATCTAACTGATCAAAAGAAACTGGCGTGATCAACCCAAGCACGAAATTTTGGGTATGTCCTCCATGCGCCGCGACTGCTAACGATGGGTTTTTAACGTCATACCCACGTCGACGTACCGTGCATGTTGTCGTCACCTTCACCCCCAAACGCCCTCAATCGAATGCTCTCCAGTTGAGCATTGGTCTGCCGTCCTGGGTTCTACCACCCGTTGGTCCTACGCCTTACCCTTTAACAATGCGAGTGCCGGTTTCTCGAGGATACGAGATGAAAAGGAACGAGTGAATTAAACTTGGTTAAATGAAAGCACCTAAGACAGACGACAACCGCGAGCAGGAGAGAGGGCGACGGGATTTGCGAGGTATGGACTGTGCGGATGCATAACATGAGGATGGAGATGTAACCTGATCTTAACCGAAAGACTTTTTCCTCTTCTTTCCAACTTTCACCGAAGGTGTCGGGGTTGAGGGAAGATTGACCTGTATCTGCGGTGCCTCGACCGGGGAGCTCGCCCTTGCGCTTTGCGGGAGGCGTGGCTATGACTCCGTTGGCCTTCGTCGGGGCGGGGGACGAGACGACGCTAGTGGGATGCGCCAACACACCATTTATCTCGTTCTGGATTGTGTGAGAAGTCTCCGTACGAAGACCCCATAACTGGAGTGCAACCTTATTATCACCCGCAAAGCTGGAAACAGAGATCGTTCGTACCGGCTAGTTCGTGGTGTTTGAAGATCTTCACAGATTCATCCATCTCCCTATAATCCAGGATCCTCGTCGTATTTTTGACAATAAGTGGGGATGCACCCTCCAGCGCTCCACCCTCGTCCACATCCATTTCTTCATCATCCTTCTCAACTTGCTCGACACCATCCCCACCACTCTTGACGGCCGACCGCGACGTCAGGAACGTTTGCGTCATCGAATCGAATATATTTTCCAGCGACGGCATTTGGGTGGTGGTGGTGGTGGTGTTTTCAAGCGAGGAAGCCAACTTCACGTCATCGCCGAACAAAGCGACGGCCCAAGAGTCCGCGGCGCCGACAAGGTTGAAGTCTTACGGCTCTGCATTCTGCGGGCGAGTACCGTGTCGCGTTTCGTGTTCCGAACTGTATCAGACAGACGCGGAATGAGATCGCCGAGCCAGGTCGGAAGAGAAGTACGCGAGTTTCCCGGTGGCTCGAGTTGGCATTCCCGCGCGGCTGGATTGAAGCCAGTTTGTCCTCTGAGGGGTAAGCAATGGCTCGGCCGATGGGGGTTCCAGGACGGAAGCGCCGCAGTACTTCACAGTCGTATGAGAAAAAACAAACGCGGGAGAAAGGGAATACACACTCGTTTGAGAAACAAGGTCCCAAAGGACCAAATCCCTCTCTCTGACGACGGCCAGAAATCGCCCGCTGCTTCCCAAGAAGTGTACCGAAGTCATACGGCCGCATTCCGGAGCAACCAAGGCTTGCAGGAGGGCGTTGGTGGAGGACTCGTAGATCGGGACGGACAACTTCCAGCGGGCACGGCGATGAGGGACGCATCAGCAACTTAACGCACACGCGACTCTGGTGTAGCCCGCGCCTCCTTAGTTTATGCCTACTACACATTAATCGGTACGGTAAAGGTATAATATTATCTGTGACCGTCCTTTCCCGGACCGTGAGTTTCGGATCTTGTGTACATAGTCCCTTCGTTTGCCCCCGTCTCAGGAAGACGCCAAGTAGCCATGTGGGGTGTTCTAAGCATGATAGAGTTTGACTCACTTCGGACCTACCTGCATCTTTCGTGGCGTAGGCGTCATGGGTAGAAGTGAGGGTGCCGGCACAAGATTCGACGTAGGTTCTGTGTCTGGGGGCAAGAGATAGGAGTAGGGGATGAATTTGGTGCCGGAGGGGTCGGGTCTCTTCGGTCTGATGTTTAGCCGATACCTGTTGGAAGCGGGGTGTTAGTTTGCGGTGTCCCTTGTGGTAATTGCGGTCAAATGTCGGAGTCAAACGACCCGGGTTGCAAAGAGTTGCAAGGGCTTATGAGGCGCGAACGCGCGCATCCCTAACAAACCCAGCGAGATCTAACCAGTGTCCGGTGCTGTTACAAAATCTGAGATGGGTTTTGAATGTGTTCCCGTCGAGCAAAAACGTCGGAGCGTACCGTGGACAGTGACTAGCTACTTATCGAGAAGCCGACGGGCGTTGAGCCCACCTCGTCGCTGGGGGGAGGGTCGGAGCGAGTGGTTTTTTGTCAATTCTGGCATCACAAAGCCAGGACAGGGATTGTCACGGAAAGGTCCAACTTCCATCTTGCGATCGCATCCTTGTCATTCCTTCAATGTGTGGAGTCGAGAGACTTTATGCCGACTGTTTTGTTTGATTATCAGTGTGTATTGTCGGTTCAACTGATTTATCGTATCACACACGGGACTTACTAAGATTGTCTAGTTTCTTTCCATTCGTTTCCCGGTCCAGGACTCGACAGACGTCAGGACAAGACAACCCGAGCTCGACGTAATCCACTTCGTTAGCCATCCATTCCTGGTCGTGTGAGCTTGCAACGTCATTCTAACCCCAGAAAAGAAGGAAACTCACCCGGATCATGGTGACAAGGCTGCATAATCTCCCCTCCGATCGAGAAGATTGCGTCTTCGTTGGGGACAAGCCTCCGAATGGTATCACCTCCCTGAGAAAAAACCAGTTGGGGATCTTTTACAAACACGTTAGAGCTACTTTAGACTCACTAGATCTGGCACTAACAACTCGTCCTCGAGCCCAATGGTTTGGTATGAACGTGAGACACCGCTGGAGCTAACGGGTGGGAAGGTGATGGAAGTCGAGTCCACGAAAGCGGACCCTTCGTTCTCCATGCGAACAACAACCTCGATTCCTCTTCTGGACCGGTCAGTCAGCTTACGTTCACGGCAGCTGCCTCCCCATATGGCGATGCAAAGATGTGCGCAAGACCATCCCCGCCACGAGATCGCGCCGCTCAAGGTGTCATTCTCAAAGATGGTGAAAGATCGAATAGCGTCAGTTTCAACCTCGTTAACAGCACTTAAAATTCGAGGTGCACGTCAATGGCAGTTGCGAACGCTGGGAGACCATGCAACTTACCAGAAGATGGAAGAGTTCACGGTGGCTTTTTAAGTCCAAGCGGTTATCTGTCCAGATGGGTTCTACCGGACCAATTTCAAGCTTCGGCCGACGCTGCTGAACAGGTAGGAAGCGATGAATATTAAGCTTGACCATTTTTCCGGGTTGTGACGGGGTAAAAGTAGGAAACGATAAGCCAGGGGTTGGGGGGGGGGGACAGCTGCTGGGGATGATGGCGAAGGCGAATATCCTGGATGACCAGAATAATTGGTGAGACTAAAGCTGGTCCGGGAAGGAGAAGATTGCGATCCTAGGGAAACCACTGGTGTGCCACGCATCGGACTCGGCGGATCAATGAGTGATACACCTCGCGCCCGTTTATGTATGCACGGTTGTCCTTCAAACGGGCGGGTCGTGAACAGCGTTGCGGGCTCTACTCCGAGTCGTCTCGGCGCAACCTGCTGCTCGGTCATCGGTTCGAGCTTGTGAGTTTTCTTGCCACAGTTGACCCCGTTCGTCACTGATGAAACTGTTCCGGTAGCTCGAAGGAATTGCCCAGGGATTGTTATATATGCATGGCGAGGGGATGATACATGGGGACCTGAAGGGGGTACGATTTTGAGCGCTAATTTATACTCCGCTGCCTAAAGCACCTCTTTTCAAGCTCAACATCCTGATTGATCAAGACGGCCACCCTCGCCTCGCGGACTTCGGACTTCTGACCATCGTCTTAGACTCTACACACCATACGAGCTCTGCCGGGACGATGAGATGGATGAGCCCGGAACTCCTTGATCCAGACCGGTTTGGCCTTGGGGATGGTCGGCCGACAAAGCACTCGGATTGTTATGCACTGGGGATGGTGATCCTTGAGGTGTTGAGTGGCAAGCCTCCCTTCTCGAATTACAACAACTTCGTTGTCATAAGGAAGATCATCGAAGGTGAACATCCGGGGAGACCGCAGGGGGAAGAGGAGGTGTGGTTCACCGACCGTCTCTGGGAAATGCTGGAGCAGTGTTGGTCGCCTCAGCCAGCAAGGCGCCCCACGATCAACGCCGTACTTGAAAGCTTAAAACAGGATCTAATGGCCCAGCAGCCGCTACCCTCCGATTCAGATGATTGCACTCAGTCAGACAGCGACGATCAGTCGGATTTTACATTGAGCCACGACCCAAGTGTTGACCCAAGTATTTTTCTTCACCTTGCCTTAAACCTCACTCACCCTCTAACGGCCTTTATAGCAGCCCGGATAGATCGGCAGGATGATGACCAAACACCAGCTCCATCCCAAGATCAGTCTCATGGTGTGTATGCGGGTCGGGATTCGCACCGACCGTCTCCGGGGAGGCAACAGGGGTTGGCCGAGCCACCCGTGAGTACCACGTCCGATATGGTAGATACGTTCGTTTCATATGATAACCCGTGACATATTCTAGGTGCTCCCCGCTTCCACCAATGCCAATCAACCCGAACCGGCGCAATCCCAGGATCTTCCTAGCGCTCCAACGTTTTGAGATTTGAGAGCGGATGCGACGAGTCAACTAATCAATTAATCACCCGCCGGCCCAAAGGCTTTCTTCAGTGACTCCCGTCTCGATCCCGCTCGGAACGACCCCAAGAAATGCATCTTCGGAAGACCCAAGCATGAAACCTCCGGTATCCCGTGGTCAGCTCCTCCATGCGCCGTAATCGCTGACGAGGGATTTTTATCATACCTACGCCGACGTGTCATGCATTGGAGTCTTTATCGTCACTTTCCAAATACTCTCCGATCGAGCGTTGGACTGCCGTCCGGGTTCTGTCACCCGCTGGTCTTATGCCCTGTCCCTCACTGATACGAGAGCCGGCCTCTCGAGGATACGAGACGAAAAGTAACGAATGGATTAAGCCCAGCTAAACGAAAGCACCTAAGGCAAACGACAACCACGAGCAGGCCGGAGAGAGCGACGAGATTTGTCAAGATATGGACTGTGCGAGTGTATAACATGAGAATGGAGACGTGCTTGATTTTAACTAGAAGACTTCTTCCTCTTCTTTCCAACGTTCACCAGAGATGTCCAAGTTGAGGGAAGATTGGCCTGTATCTGTGGTATATCGACTGGGGACTTGCCCTTGCGCCCCGTGGGAGGGGTGGCTGTGGTCCCGTTGCCTCCGTCGGGGCGGGAGATGAGACGACACGAGTTGGATGCGTTCACATGCCGTTTATCCCGTTTGGGTTTGCGTGAGAAGTCCCTGTGCGAGACCCCACCGTCCGGACAGTTGGAGACAGAGAGATCGTTCATACCTGTCAGTCCGTAATGATCGAAGACCTTCACAAACTCATCCGTGACCCTCAGAATCGAAGACAGTTTCCAGTGGCGGCATGAGGGACGCAGGGGTATCAAATAACGATGTTATCCCTTATTTTCCTTCTCGCGGGACAAATGCAGCCGATACCGTGGGATGGGTGACGTCGTCGAACGCAGACTTTCTAAGGATATCCCGGTGCAGAAGGCTGTTCTTCCTAGGGAAAGTAAGTGCCCGTAATTTGGGTGGTGGTGCCTTCAAGGGAGGAAGGGGACTTTACGTCGTTGCCGAACAGGTGCGAAATGGGATCGCCGAACCAGGTTGAGAGGGGAGGTGCGCGAGTATCCTGGTGGTTGGTATTTCTGCGCGGCTGGAACAAAACCGGTTCGTCCTCCGAGGGGTGCTGGTAAGCGATGACCTGATTGATAGGGGGTTCTAGAACGTGTTAAAGTAGTACACCTTCGTCCCGACGCCCTGTATCACCTGAAGTGCCACAGTACTTCGCGATCGCATATTGAGAAAAAAGTTAGCTTCATCATGATTAGGCTGGAGTCCAGCCTCAAGTTCAGAGGCGGGGAGGGCGTATTTGGACGAGGGAGGGTACATACATCATGATCAGGTCACGACATTCGAAATAAAATCTCCCGCCTCATGATGCATGATGTCCGAAATCTGTCAAAATCTCCCGTCGGTTTTTTGATGTGCAAGCAAATAGCCGCTGCCAGTTTGCCCAACACTGCCCGGACTCGGCGCTTACTACATCATTGTAACTTTTGTGCTCTTGGGTGCTTGAGTCCCCAGGTTCAGGCGAGGCATCTGTGCATTGCACCCCCGCCGGCCTATCCACCAAGCCATTGGCCCAACAAGACATCCATCATGGACCCACCCGATGTCCTAACGCAACTCCGCGGCTTCGACAGAGCTTCGCCGCAGTTCCACAAAGACCTCAGCAACTTCCTTCGCAGTGAAGGGTATCGAAATGCCGTTCCGAGTCTACAAGGCGAAGATTTGGCGTGGCTTGTCGAGTACCTGGATAGTGTGAGCCTCCGAACCGTTTCTCTCTAATCCGCACCCAACACCGTCGTAGGTTCTCGTGTCTATTTCGAACCATGCGAGCTCCGCATTCCAGGAATTTCTGCACGAATTGAGAAATGCCTGCGGTGTCCACGAGATCCTACCAAAATCATATACCCTTTCAAGCTCCCTCCTGGCCGTCGGCCTCCCGTCGGTTTCTGGACGCGCGCATGAGGGGACCTTTAGTAGTACGAAGGTACGGATCCAACGTGTGAGAATGCGCCCAGAGGGAGACCCGCAGAAATTCAAGGTGGTGAGTTCCTATATATATAACATTCTCTCATGTTTGGGTGCTAAAGAATCCCCCAGGCCTTCCACCAAATGGCCGTCGTATGGAAAAACTTGGTGCACCCAAACGTCGCCCCGCTCCTGGGTGTCACCACCGATCCCATCCAACTCGTTTCGGGTTGGATGCCCGATGTGGACCTGACAGGATACATTGCAAACCATCCAGACGCGGACAGATTGTGTCTCGTGGGTGTCCCTTCCGTAGTACTCTGCGACGCGCTTATCCCTTCCGTAGTTATCTGATATCGCGAAAGGCCTGAATTACCTCCACTTCTGCGACGTTATTCACGGGGATCTCAGAGGGGTGCGCAATCGTTCTAGATCGTTCTACCACTGGTATACTGACACCCAACCAGTCAAACATTCTTGTGGACGCCGCCGGCCATGCGAGGATTACAGATTGTGGTCTCGCCGTGGTCACCCAAAGCATGGATTCGGTACAGGGGGCCCCAGACGAGCACGGGGACAGTATGCGGTGGATCGCACCGGAGATCTTAGCCAATCGGGGGACATTTAGCAAGGAGGCGGATGTCTTCTCATTCGCAATGGTCATGATCGAGGTCCGTCAAAGATTCAGGATTGGCATCCGGGGAACCTCATTCACTTGAACAAAGGTTTTCACTGACACCGTTCCGTTCAATGACAAACCACCACACGCAGCTGTGTTGGCGACTGTTGGTGGTGAGCGTCCGCCACGGCCGATCTACCCGACTTTCACAGATGCGTTATGGACGATGACACAGAAATGCTGGGACCAGGAAGCCAGTCGACGTCCACAAGTGTTGCAGATTTTGTGCGGCTTGTAAGTTTCGACCTCTCTGAAACCGCGCGTCTTCGGTCTGACCAGTTCACGGGTTGCAGAATCTCGGCGTGGAAACGCTCGATTGATCGACCTATTGCTATAGATAAGCGGATCTCGTTGATTACTGCCATCTTCTCCAACCGCGGTGTTGCTGAGGTAGTCAAGCGCCTATCCAGGGATGACGCTCAGGCGTTTGTCGACGTGGTAGACCAGGTGATACTCCACCCTTTAATCCAAGGCAAATGGCTCACCGACCTGACCCGATGCCGAGTAGACATTGGAGAACCTGGGATCGCAGCTCAAGAGGAAGTGTCTGAACACATTGTGTAGGATATGTGGTCGCCACGCTTTGCTTCCGAGTCCATTCCAAATCCCGCTTTGTTGTGACCGATCGGAGGAGGCACTTTACAGTGGAGGGTACGCCGACGTATGGATTGGTGAACACAAAGGGCGCACGGTCGCAGTCAAGGTTCTGAGAGTATACTCGACAAGTGATTTTAATAAGATCACAAATGTGGGTCACCACCGAAGGTTTGCCAAAAGTGTGTATCGAAGAGCTGATGATCGGTGCAATCGTACAGACGTTCTGCAAGGAAGTCATAACGTGGAAGAGCCTTTGCCATCCAAATGTGCTCCCACTGTTGGGAGTGACAATGGGGAAGAAGCTGTTTGCGATGGTCTCGGAATGGATGGTCAATGGGAACATCAACGAGTTCATCAGAGCACATAGGGATGCAAATCGGTTCGAGCTTGTGCGTTTTCTTCCCACAATTGACCCCGTTCGTCACTGATGAAATCGTTCTGGTAGCTCGAAGGAATTTCCCGGGGATTAATATATATGCATGGCGAGGGGATGATACATGGGGATCTGAAGGGGGTATGAATTTAAATGCTAATTGGTGCTCCACCGCCTAAAGCATTTTTTACCCAGCTCAACATCCTGATCGATCAAGATGGCCATGCTCGTCTGGCAGACTTTGGACTTCTCACTATCGTATTAGACTCTACACACCATACGAGCTCGACCACATCCAAGAGTGCCGGCACGACAAGATGGATGAGCCCAGAACTCCTTGATCCAGACCGGTTCGGGTGTGAGAACGGTCGACCGACGAAGGACTCGGACTGCTATGCACTAGGGATGGTGATACTGGAGGTGCTGACCGGGAAGCCCCCCTTCTCAAATTATAATAGCTTGATTGTTGCGAGCAAGATCGTCGAAGGCGAGCGTCCAGGGAGACCAGAGGGAGGAGAAGGGGTGTGGTTCACTGACGATCTCTGGGGAATGCTGGAGCGATGTTGGTCGCTCCAGCCAGAGAGGCGGCCCGCAATCGGTACCGTGCTTCGATGGTTAGAACAGGGATCAACGGCTTGGCAGCCGCTACCTCCCGATTCAGATGATTATACTCAGTCAGATAGTGACGATCAGTCAGATTTCACGTTGAGCCACGACCGAAGCGTTGACCCAAGTACTTTTCTTCACCTCGCCTTAAACCTCGCTCACCCTCTAACGGCCTTTGTAGCGGTCCGGACAAATCTACAAGATGATCCCCGAACTCCAGTCTCGTCCCAAGATCAGTCTCATGGTGTGTATGCGGGTCAGGATTCGCACCGACCGTCTCCGGGGAGGCAACAGGGGTTGGCCGAGCCACCCGTGAGTACCACCGATATGGTAGAAAGTTCGTTTTATATGATAACCCGTGACATGTTCTAGGTGCTTCCTGATTCCGCCGATGTCAAACAAGCCGAACCAGCACATCCCAAGGATCCTCCCAACGCTCCAACCCCGGGATCTTCCACGGCGTTGATCACCAGTTGAATATCGCCTTGCGTTCACAATGGACCACATTCTCGATTACTGATTTGCTGTATCCCTACAGCTGAACTCGATGGAAGCGCATCCCCCCCATTTCCCGGGGATCTCGACCGATCCACGTTGGCTCCGGGATTTGGGAAGGAAGGTGTTGATTGGTTTGCCACATTCAATCCTAAGGCCAAGCAAGTGCTCGACGTCAGCCTGGTTTGTACCCTAGCCCACGGCAGGTTGGTGACATCATCCGTTCGGTCGCCTCTATAACAGGATTCACCGGGTTGGGGATGTGTTTTCCACGCTTAGTTTTGTTCGGTGTGTTCGATTTTCTGCGGACGGAAAGTATTTGGCGACGGGATGCTCTCAGAAAGCACAGATCTATGATGCGAAAACCGGTGCCAAAACTTGGTTCGGTCTTTTCTTAGTACACGTTGGCCGATGGGGCCTCTGGCTCTGACACCGTCGTTGTTGCACAGCGTCCTGGTCGATGAAACTTCGAGCGCAACCGTTTGGAGCGTCCGTTTTAGCCCAGACGGTAAACTACTCGCAACCGGAGCCGGAGATGGGGTTGTCCGGGTAGGTCCTTGAACTTTCGTGTTGGCAATCATCATCGCCGTCACCATTTTTGAGGCAAATGCTCAACATGGCGCGACTTTCGGCACTCTAGATTTGGGATATCGCTACGAGGCAAATCTTCAGCAAATTCTGGGGTCACACCAAGGAGGTCTACTCTGTCGTTTTCTCGTCGGACGGGAGATTCCTCGTCACTGGGTCGAGGGATGGTACGACGAGGATTTGGGAGACGACGGGTGGGTCGTCGAAGACCCTTGCAAACACCGGCAGAGTTCGTGCTGGGGTTAGAAGCGTGGATATCAGCCCTAATGGACGACTCGTGGCCGCCGGTGGCTTTGACGATGTACGTGATTTACAGTCGTTTGGTGAGGTATATTCTGAATACAGTTCCTATAGGCGGTAAATATCTGGGACGCTCGCACCGGCGAATTGCTGGAGAGGCTGCGGGGACACAAAAGTTGGGTGCAGAGTGTGGCGTTCACCCCTGATGGACGTGGATTGGTGAGCGGCGGTTGGGACAAGACACTGAGGTACTGGGATGTTTCCCGTTTGGAGGATGGGCCCGGTGGTCTGCCGAGCTCACAATGGGCGTCAAAGCGCGACACTTTGAATGGGAAGAAGGATGTTTGTACTCGCGAGGGCAATAGCCCGTGCACGATGAACTTTATCGGTCACAAGGTACGCGTCGAACAGGCTGACCAAGGATGTGTCTAATTGTCGGGCACAGGGGGGTGTAATGTCCGTCGCTATCTCGCACGACGTCCAATGGGTGGTGAGCGGATCGGAAGACGGCGGGGTTCAGTTCTGGGACGCAAAGTCTGGGATCGTTCAATTGATGTTGCAAGGTCACAAAAGATTAAGTCCGTTATCCCCGAGGTCGATCCGAGCAGTTTTAACTGACATTTCTTCCGTTTAGTCTGGTCAACTGATTTCAGCCCCGCCGGAAACCTCCTGGCGACTGGTTCATCCGATGATCAAGCTCGTATCTGTAAGTTTCGTTATTCTCCGGAATCTCCATTAGCCTTGATTAATGATTTACCGACTCTTTCTGTTCTAGGGAAATACACTACCGCTTCCTGACAGCTGTAGACTCCGTGTATAACTTATCGGCCTACTTTCATTTTTGATCTTTACGCGTATCTGTCCCTCTCTCGTCTATCGCTTGGTATATTTCATCATTGCGTCTCGTCCACACCAAACATACGATGCATGAATTTCCGTTCCCTGCCGTTTTCCGTTTGTTTTGGCGTTGAAAGTATTTCTGTAAGCCTCAATCACACCTACCGGCGTTCACGAGAGCACAGGGAAGGACTGACTGGGGTGAAGAGGGTAATAACTTGCAGGACCGGAGGGGAGGGAAGGGTTAGAGGATGGTTGGGAGAGCCGGGGCGGTATCGAGTATCGACTACGTCTCCCCGAGAGGTGGGAGAGTGAGAATGGCGAGGGTGACGTGCCGAACGGATAGCAAACTTGGCTTGCCGGTTCGAGGGTGACACCGGCTGTGGGTTCTCAGATCTCATCGATCAATGGGTGCAGCTTAGTATTCATATCGTGCATCTCCTTCGAGGAAACTCGACACCCGTGAGCCCACCCCACCCTGCATGACAAAGAATATGGCTCCCGCTCCGCAGGTGCTACAGAAGAAGCCACATCTCACGCGGTCGGTCTTGTCCCAGAGAAATGCAGTCACTAGCATTGAATCTGGGACCGTGGCGTTTGGGTTTGAGGTTTGAGAGCGGATGCGATCGACTAATCACCCAAAAGCTTTGTTTGACCCCCGTCTCGATCCTGCTCGGAATGTCCCCAAGGAATGCATCCTAGGAAGACCCAGGCATGAAATCCCCGGTGTCCCGTGGTCAGGTCATCCATGCACCGCGACAACCGCCGCGGCCGCTGACGATGGATTTTCACATCATACCTACGCCAACGTATCATGCATTGGAGTCTTTACTGTCACTTTCCAAATGCTCTCCGATCGAGCGTTGGACGTTGGACCGCCGTCCAGGTTCTGTCGCCCGCTTGTCCTATGTCTAACGTTACGAGAACCGGCCTCTCGAGGATACGAGACGAAAAGGAACGAGTGGATTAAGCCTAGCTAAATGAAGGCACCTAAGACAAACGAAAACCACGAGCAGGCCAGAGAGAGCGACGGGGTTTGCCAAGATATGGACTGTGCGGGATGAGAAGAACGGAGATGTAACTTGATCTTAATTAGAAGACTTCTTCCCCTTCTTTTCAACGTTCGCCGGAGATGTCCAAGTTGAGGTGAGATTGGTCTGTATCTGTGGTGCCTCGACCGGGGGCTTGCCATTGCGCCCCGTGGGAGGCGTGGCTGTGGTCCCGTTGGTCTTCGTCGGGGCGGGAGATGAGACGACACGAGTGGGACTCCTCAAATCTCTCTCCCCGGCGACGGCGAGGAATCGGCCACTGCTTCCCAGGAAGTGGACCGAAGTCACACGACCGCGCTCTGGGGCAACCAAGACTCACAGGAGGCGTTGGTGGAGGAATCGTAGATCGGGATGGACGACCTAGCGGCGCACTGTCTTGGCATGACACTTTCATTTGGCCATACCAGCCCGGTGGACTACGTAGTGTATTTACCATTATATTATCCGCATGTAGTGTTCTACGCACGGCAATTTGTGATCCTCTCTGTACTCCATTATGTTGTGAATTCCGTGTGCGCGGTCCTGGGCTTTGTTCCTTACTACCCCTGTACCTTGTGGAAGCGAAGCCAGAGTGCAGTTGGATAACCGCACAACCCACCCGACGGCCATATTCGCCATCTCGGTGTTGTGGAGCCAAACCGCGCCGTTGTCAGGCTGCTCACCGTTCACGTTCTCCTGACACATTTTCTGGATACACCCGGACCCGGCGCTTACTATATCATTGTAACTTTTGTGCACTTGGGCGCTTGAGTCTCCAGCTTCAGGCGAGGCATCTGTGAATCGCCCTCCTGCCGGCCTATCCACCAAGCCTTTCAAGCCATCGGCCCAGCAAGACATCCATCATGGACCCATCCGATGTCCTAACGCAACTCCGCGGCTTCGACAGAGCTTCGCCGCAGTTCCACAAAGACCTCAGCAACTTCCTTCGCAGTGAAGGGTATCGAAATGCCGTTCCGAGTCTGCAAGGCGAAGATTTGGCGTGGCTTGTCGAGTACCTGGATAGTGTGAGCCTCCGAACCGTTTCTCTCTAATCCGGCGCACCCAACACCGTCGTAGGTTCTCGTGTCTATTTCGAACCATGCGAGCTCCACATTCCAGGAATTCCTGCACGAACTAAGAAATGTCTGCGGTGTCAACGAGGTCCTACCGAAGTCATATACGCTTTCAAGCTCCCTCCTGGCCATCGGCCTCTCGTCGGTTTCTGGACGCACGCATGAGGGGACCTTTAGTGGTACGAAGGTGCGGATCCAACGTGTAAGAATGCACCCGGAGGGAGACCCGTCGAAATTCAAGGTGGTGAGTATATATATATATATAACATTCTCTCGTGTTTGGGTGCTAGAGAAATCCTCAGGCCTTCTACCAAATGGCCGTCGTATGGAAAAACTTGGTGCACCCGAACGTCGCCCCGCTCCTGGGTGTCACCACCGATCCCATCCAACTCGTTTCGGGTTGGATGCCCGATGTAGACTTGACAGGATACATCGCAAACTATCCAGATGCGGACAGGTTGAGTATCGTGGGTGACCCTTCCGTAGTACTTTGCGATCTCCTTATCCCTTCCATAGTTATCTGATATCGCGAAAGGTCTGAATTACCTCCACTCCTGCAGCATTATCCACGGTGATCTCAGGGGGGTGCGCGATCGTTCTAGATCGTTCTACCGCTGGTATACTGACACCCAGCCAGTCAAACATTCTTGTGGACGCCGCCGGCCGTACGATGATCACAGATTGTGGTCTCGCCGTGGTCACCCGAAGCTTGGATTCGGTACAGGGGTCCCCAGACGAGCACGGGGACGGCGTGCGGTGGATGGCACCGGAGATCTTAGCCAATCGTGGGACATTTAGCAAGGAGGCGGATGTCTTTTCGTTCGCGATGGTCATGATTGAGGTCCGTTGTATATTCACCCGACATATGGAGGACTTGATTCATTCCAACAAAGGTTTTCACTGGTGCCGTTCCGTTCAATGACAAACCGCCCCACGCGGCAATGCTGGCGACCATTGGTGGCGAGCGTCCGCCACGGCCGATCCACCCGACTTTCACGGACGCGTTATGGACGATGACACAGCAATGCTGGGACCAGGAAGCTCGTCAACGTCCACAAATGTTGCAGATTTTGTGCGGCTTGTGAGTTTCGACCTCTCTGGAACCTCGCGTCTTCGGCCTGGCCGATTCATGTATTGTAGAATCTCGATGTGGAAACGCTCGATGGATCAACCCATTGCAATTGATAAGCGGATCTCTTTGGTCACGGCCATATTTTCCAACCGCGGTGTGGCTGAGGCAGTCAAGCGCCTATCCAGGGACGACGCTCAGGCGTTTGTCGACGTGGTAGACGAGGTGATACTCCACTCTTCAATCCAAGTCAAATGGCTCACTGACCTGACCCGATGCCGAGTAGACATCAGAGAGCCTCGGACCGCAGCTCAAGAGGAAGTGTGTAAACACACTGTGTAGGATATGCGGTCGCCACGCCTTGCTTCCGAGTCCATTCCAAATCCCGCTTTGTTGTGACCGATCGGGGGAGGCACTGTACAGCGGAGGGTATGCCGACATGTGGATGGGCGAACACCAAGGGCGCACAGTCGCGGTCAAGGTTTTGAAAGTATATTCGACAAGTGATTTTAATAAAATCACAAATGTGAGTCACCACCTAAGGTTTGCCAAAAGTGCGTATCGAGGAGCTGATGATCGTTGTGATCGCGGCAGACGTTCTGCAAGGAAGTCATTACGTGGAAGAGTCTTTGCCATCCAAATGTGCTCCCGCTGTTGGGAGTGACGATGGGGAAGAGGCTCTTCGCAATGGTTTCAGAATGGATGGTCAATGGGAACATCAACGAGTTCATCGGGGCAAATAGGGATGCAAATCGGTTCGAACTTGTGGGTTTTCTTCCTATAATTGACCCCGTTCGTCACTGATGACAATCGTTCCCGGTAGCTCGAAGGAATCGCCCAGGGATTACTGTATATGCACGGCGAGGGGATGATACATGGGGATCTGAAAGGGGTATGGATTTGAGCCCTAATTACTGCTTCACCGCCTAAAGCACCCCCTATCCAGCTCAATATCCTGATCGATCAAGATGGCCGTGCTCGTCTGGCAGACTTTGGACTCCTCACCATTATCTTAGACTCTACACACCATACGAGCTCGACCACATCCAAAAGTGCCGGCACAACAAGATGGATGGGTCCAGAACTCCTCGATCCAGACCGGTTCGGTCGCGGGAACGGTCGACCGACGAAGGAGTCGGACTGCTATGCACTGGGGATGGTGATACTGGAGGTGCTGACTGGCAAGCCTCCCTTCTCAAATTATAATAGCTTGATTGTCACGAGCAAGATCATCGAAGGCGAGCGTCCAGGGAGACCGCGGGGAGGAGAAGCGGTGTGGTTCACCGACGATCTCTGGGGAATGCTGGAGCGATGTTGGTCACCCCAGCCAGAGAGGCGTCCCGCAGTCGACGCTGTGCTCCGATGCTTAGAGCAGGGATCAATGACTTGGCAGCCGCTACGCCCTGATTCGGATGATTACGCTCGGTCAGATAGTGACGATCGGTCAGATTCCACATTGAGTTATGACCCAAGTGTTGACTCAAGTATGTTTCTTCACCTCATCTTAAACTTACTCATCCTCAAACGGCCTTTGTAGCAGCACGGATAGATCGACAGGATGATGACCAAATTCCAGTCATATCCCAAGATCGGTCTCATAGTGTGTATGCGGGTCGGGGTTCACGCCAACCATCTCCAGGGAGGCGAGAGGAGTTGGCCGAGCCACCAGTGAGTACCACGTTCGATATGGTAGATACGTTTGTTTTATATGATCACCCGTGACATGTTCTAGGTGCCCCCCGATTCCACCAAGCAAGCTGAACCAGGACATTCCCAGGATCTTCCCAACGCTCCAACCGCGGGATCTTCCACAGCGTTGATCACGAGTTGAATATCACTCTGCGTTTAGAATGGACCACATTCTCGATTACTGATTTGCTGTACCTCTGTAGCCGGACCAAATAGAGGCACGTCCCCCGTGTTTCTTGAAGACCTCAACCGATCCACGTTGGCTCCGGAACTTCAAAAGGAAGGTAGCGATTCGTTCGCCACATTCAATCCTAAAGCCAAGCGAGTGCTCGATGCCAGCTTGGTTCACACCCTAGCCCACGGAAAGTTGGTGGTTTCATTTGTTCGGTCGCCTCTAACAGGAATCACCGGGCTAACGGTGTGTTTTCCACGTTTAGTTATGTTACTAGTGTTCGATTTTCTGCGGACGGAAAGTACTTGGCGACGGGATGCTATGGTACAGCCCGGGTCTATGATGCAGGAACTGGTGCCAAAACTTGGTTCGGTCCTTTCTTAGTGCATGTTGGCCGATGGAGACTCTGGCTCTGACACCATCATTGTTGCACAGCGTCCTGGTCGATTCAACTGCGTGGGAATGCATTTGGAGCGTATGCTTTAGCCCAGACGGTAAACTGCTCGCAACCGGGGCTGGGGATGGGGTTGTCCGAGTAAGTTCTAGAACTTTCGTACTGGCGATCGTCATCGCCGTCACCATCACTTTTGAAGCGAATGCTCAACGTGGCGCGACTTTCGGCACTCTAGATTTGGGATATCGCCACGGAGCGAATCCTCAGCAAATTCCGGGGTCACACCGAGGCAGTCTACTCGGCCGTTTTCTCGTCGGACGGGAGATTCCTCGTCTCTGGGTCAAGGGATGGTACGACGAGGATTTGGGAGATGACGGACGGGTCGTCGAAGACCCTTGCAAACACAGGCGGAATTCGTACTGCGGTTAAAAGAGTGGCTATCAGCCCTAATGGACGACTTGTGGCCGCCGGTGGCTTTGACAATGTACGTGATTTATAGTCGTTTGGTGGGGTATATTCCGAACACAGTTCCTATAGGTGGTAGATATTTGGGACGCTCTCACCGGTGAATTGTTGGAGACTCTGCGGGGACACGGAAGCGGGGTGTGGAGTGTGACGTTCACCCCTGATGGGTATGGGTTGGTGAGCGGCAGTTTGGACAATACACTGAAGTACTGGGATATTTCACGTTTGGTGAATGAACCCGGCGGTCGGCCGAACTCGCAATGGGAGTCAGCGCAACACACTTGGGATGGGGTGAGAGATGGTGGTACTCGTAAGAGCGGCAGCCCGTGCACGATGAACTTTATCGGTCACAGCGTACGTGTCGAATTGGCTGACCAAGGGTGTGTCTAACCGTCGGGCACAGGATGGTGTAATGTCCGTCGCTGTCTCGCACGATGGCCAATGGGTGGTGAGCGGATCGAAAGACTGCAAAGTTCAGTTCTGGGACGCAAAGTCTGGGATCGTCCAATTGACGTTACAAGGTCACGGAACATCAGGTCCATTATCCCCGAGGTCGACCCGAGCACCTTGAACTGACATCTCCCCCGTCCAGTCCAGTCAACTGATCTCAGCCCCGCCGGAAACCTTTTGGCAACTGCCAGTTCAAACGATGCTCGTATCTGTAAGTTTCGTTATTCTTCGGAATCTCCATTAGCCCCGATTTACCGACTCTTTCTGTTTTAGGGAAATACACTACAATTTCCTAACAGCTGTAGACTCCGTGTATAACTTATCGAGCTACTCTCTTTCTCTTTTCTCTCCTGTCTCTCGTTTGGCATATTTGATCATTACGTGTCGTCCGCGCCAAACGTACGATGGATGACTTTCCGCTCCCTGCCGTTTTCCGTTCATTTTGGCACTGAAAGTATTTCTGTAAGCCTCAATCACACCTACCGGCGTTCACGAGAGCACAGGGAAGGACTGATCGGGGTGAAGAGGGTAATAACTTCGGTGTGAGCAACGGGGGTAACGGCAGGGCCAGAGGGGAGGGGAGGGTTTGAGAACGGTTTGAAGAGCCGGGGCGGTATCGAGTATCGACCACGTCTCCCCGAGAGGTGGGAGAGTGAGAATGGCGAGGGTGACGATGCGGAACGGATAACAAACTTGGCTTGCCGGTTCGGGGGTGGGGTGACACCAGCTGGCTCTCATCGATCAATGGGTGCAGCCTAGTATTCATATCGTGCATCTCCCCCGAGGGAACTACATGAGGATGGGGATGTAACTTGATCTAGACCAGAGTACTTCTTCTCCTTTCCGACGTTCACCGGAGATGTCGAAGTTGAGGGGAGATTGACCTGTGTCTGGGGTGCCTCGACCGGGGGCTTGGCCTTGCACTTTGTGGGAGGCGTGGCTGCTATCTCGTTGGCCTTCGTCGGGGCGGGAGATGAGACGACGCGAGTGGGATGCGTCGACACAGCATTTATCCTGTTCGGGTTTGCGTGAGAAGTCCCCGTACGATGCCCCACGGCTAGAGCACAACCTTATCATCACTCGTACAGCTGGAGGCAGAGAGATCGTTCATACCGGTCAGTCCTTGATGCTTGAAGATCTTCACAAACTCGTCCATCTCCCTCTCATCCACAACCTTCGTCGTGGTCTTGACAATAAGCGGGGATACATCTTCCAGCACTCCATCCTCGTCCACGTCCGTTTCCTCATCATCCTTCTCAACTTGTTCATCTTCACCGCTCTTGACGGTTGACCGAATCATCAGGAGGGTTTGAATGACCAAATCGAACATGGTTCCCAGCAGCGGCATAAGGTACGCGGACGTATCAAAGAAGGATGTTATCCCTTCTTTCCCTTCTCGCGGGATAAATGAACGATTCCTGGGAAGGTAAGCATCATGTGTAGTTTGGGTGGTGGTGGTGTCTTCAAGGGAGGAAGACGACTTTACGTCGTCGCCGAACAGAACAACACCCCAAGAGTCCGTGACACCGACCGGGTTGAGAAGCCTACGGCTGCGCCCTCGACAAGCGAGTGCCGTGTCACGTTTCAGATTCCGGACGGTGTCGAACAGGTGCGGGGTGGGGTTGCCGGGCTAGGTCGGGGGAGAGGTGTGCGAGTCTCCCGGTGGCTTGAGTTGGTATTCCTGCATGGTTGGAGTAAAGCCAGTTTGTCCCCCGAGGGATGTCGGTGAGCGACGACCTGACCGATGTCGATGAGGGTTCCAGAACGGAAGCGCCACAGTACTTCGCGATCGCATGAGGAAAAAGTTGACGTGGGAGTGAGTGAGTACACACTCGATTGGAAACCGAGGTCCCAAAGGATCAAAACCCTCTCTCTGGCGGTGGCGAGGAATCGGCCACTGCTTCCCAAGAAATGAACCGAGGCCGCACGACCGCATTCTGGACCAACCAAGGCTTGCAGGAGGGCGTTGGTGGACGAACAACCCAGCGGCCACGGAGATGAGGAACCCATCAGGTAGTATTTCAGTAATTTAACACACAAGTGAGTCTGATGTAGCCTGCACTGTCTTGGTTTAAGCCTACTAAACACTAATCACGGTATGGTAAAGACCTAATATTATCGGTGTGCCCGCCCTTCCCCAAGACCGTGAGTCTCGAGCCTCGTATACGCAGTCTCCTTGTTTGCCCCCGTCCTACAAAAACACCAAGTAGCCATGTGAGATCTTCCGACGTCCCATTTCGGACCTACCTGTACCTCTCGCTACTGATGGTGTAGGCGCCATCGGTACAAGTGGAGGCGCCGGCGCGAGATTCGATGTGGGTCCTGTGTCTGGGGTGAGATATGGAGGTGGTTGATGTCGAAGAGGCCGGGTCTCTTCGGTCTAGTATTTCGCCAACACCTGTTGTGAGCGGGGTGTCAATCGGGGGTGCCCCCCGCGGCAATCGCGGCCGATGTCAGCCAAACGGCCCAAGTTGCAAAGAGTTACAAGAACTCAGGTGTGAACCTGCGCATATTCCCAATACAGCGAGGTCCAGCTGGTGTCCGGTGCTGTTACAGAATCTGGGATGGGCTTGGGATGTATCCTGAGCGTGTCCGCGAAGATACTACTAGCGGCGTGGGAGGTTGGGGTGATCCTAATGATGACGACCAAATTACCGACGGTGCATTCACCGATGGCTTCATCGTCTCGTACGATCGCATCCCTCACCTCACAGGCTTCGCCGCCGATATACACCAACTAATCCTGGTAGCCCCAGCGTGCTCTTGACGAACGAATTCACACCTGAGAGTCCGGAGACCCGCGGGCACCGGTTTCTTGGGGATATTAAGACAAGCGGTTTTGTGCCAATTCTGGCATCACCGAAAATCGTCACGGAAAGCTCCAACTTTCAACCGACAATCGCATCCTTGCCATTTCCTACATGAAGAAGTCGGGAGACTTTATGACATTCACTCTGGTTGATGATCTCCTTTCGTATTTCCGCGACAGTCCTGCGGCCGAGAAAATGACAGGTGGAAGGATTAGAAGTGTGTGTTGCCGGTGCAACTCACCTCGTCAGCTGATTTATCTCATCCCACGCGGACTTGCTGAGTTCATTCAGTCCCTTTCCATTCGTTCCCCGGTCCAGAGCTCGGCAATTGTCAGCACAAGATAACCCGAGCTCGACGCAATCTCGTCAGCCACAGAGCCTTGGTCGTGTGAGCCTGCAACGTCATTCTCACTGCAAAAAAGAAGTGAACTTTCCTGGATCATGATGAGGAGGCTGCGTAATCTCCCCTCCAATCGAGAAGATTGCGTCTTCGTTGGGGACGAGCCTCCGGATGGTATCACTAAAAAGAAACCAGTTGGGAATCTCGAACACGTTAGAGCCACTTTAGACTTACTACTAGGTCTGGTGCTAACAGCTCGTTCTCGAGCTGGATGGTTTAGCGTGGGCGTGAGACACCACTGGCAGTTGAACCAACGGGCGGGAAGGTGATAAAAGTTGAGTTCCCAAAAGTGGATCCCCGTTCTCAGCGCGAACGGCAGCCCCGGATCCTCCTCTGCACCGGTCTACAGGCGACCAGTCAGGCCTTGAACGTTCTGAACCTCTGACACGAGAGAGACACGAACGAAGTAGAAAGAGATGAGTCTTTGTTGAGCCGGCGGAGGAATCGATCACACGCAACTCGCGCCGCTACCTATACGATCCTTCCGCCTCCCGTCCTCCGGTCTAAACTCACCCTCCCACCAGTCCCGAAAGCAGTTTACGCATGAGAAATCGAGCCCAGCGATCAAGCCAAAACCGATCACCGGCGAAGTTGTCCTAGCCCATGCACAAACTGTACCCACGGTCACACGCAAGACCCGGGCCAGAGAGTAGCGCGGAAGGAGAAGTGACGCGTTTGAGGAAAACCCCACCCCCACCCATCGCAGTTTTCGCCCAAACACTCTTCGCTACATACCAGGCGCTACAATAGACCAATGCTTAGAATAATATTCATACTGGCTACGTAAGACCGAAGCCACAAACAAAGACGCGTCGTTGTCGGGTCGCTCACCGTTCGTCTTCTCCTGACACATTTTCTCAGTTCTCCGAACGGTACCCGGCGCTTACCATGACAATCCCTGAATATTTGGGCGCTAGAGCCTCCAGGTTCAGGCGAGGCGCCTGTACAGTGTACTCGCCCCGCCCATTCGATTCATCCACCATGGCACCCAATGCCCTAACACAACTCCACGGCTTTGACAGAGCTTCGCCGCAGTTTCACAAGCACCTCAGCAACTTCCTTCGTAGTGAGGGGTATCGAAGTGCCGTTCCGAGTCTGCAAGGCGAAGATTTGGCGTGGCTTGTCGAGTACCTGGATAGCGTGAGTCTCTAAACCACTTCTTCCTAGTCCGCACCTAAAATTGTCGTAGGTTGTCGTGTCTATTTCAAATCATACCAGCCCCGCATTCCAAGAATGCTTGCACGAACTGAAAGATATCTGCGGCATCAAGGGAGTCCTACCGAAATCACACACGCTTTCAAGTTCCCTCCCGGTCATCGGCCTTCCACCAGTTTCCGGATCCGTGCATGAGGGGACTTTGAAGGTACGGATTCAGCGCGTAAGAATGTGCCCAAACGGAGACCCCCAGATATTCAAGACGGTGCGCTTTTCATGACGCTTTCCCCCACGTTTAGGTGCTGAAGAGATACCCAGTCATTCCACCAAATGGTCGTTGTATGGAAACACTTGGCGCACCCGAACGTTGCCCCCTTTGTAGGTGTCACCACCGATCCCGTCCGACTCGTTACGGGTTGGATCCCCGATGTGGACCTGGCGGGATATATCACGAACCATCCAGACGCAGACAGATTGAGTCTCGTGGGTGTCCATTTTACCGTACTGTGCGACGTGCTTATTCCTTGCATAGTTGTCCGATATCGCAAAAGGCCTGAATTACCTCCACTCCTGCAACGTCATTCATGGTGATCTCAGGGGGGTGCGCTATTATTCTCGATCGTTTTACCATTGGCATGTTGACGCCCGACTAGTCAAACATCCTTGTGGACACCACCGGCCATGCGATGATCACAGAATGTGGTCTCGCCGTGGTCACCCAAAGCATGGACTCGATACGGGGGGCCCCAGAGGAACACGGGCACAACATGCGGTGGATCGCACCGGAGATCTTGGCCGATCGGGGGACATTCAGCAAGGAGGCGGATGTCTTTTCGTTCGCGATGGTCATGATTGAGGTCCGTTGCATATTCAATTGACATATGGAGAACTTGATTCATTCAAACGAAGGTTTTCACTGGTGCCGTTCCGTTCGATGACAAACCACCCCACGTGGCTATGCTGGCGACCATTGGTGGTGAGCGTCCGCCACGGCCAATCCATCCGACTTTCACGGACGCGTTGTGGACGATGACACAGCAATGCTGGGACCAGGAAGCTCGTCAACGTCCACAAATGTTGCAGATCTTGTGCGGCTTGTGAGTTTCGACCTCTCTGGAACCGCGCCTCTTCGGCCATTCATGTATTATAGAATCTCGACGTGGAAACGCTCGATGGATCAACCCGTTGCAATCGATAAGCGGATTTTGTTGATCACGGCCATATTTTCCAACCGCGGTGTGGCTGATGCAGTCAAGCGTCTATCCAAGGACGATGCTCAGGCACTTGTCGACGTGGTAGACGAGGTGATACTCCACTCTTCAATCCAAGGCAAATGGCTCACTGACCTGACCCGATGCCGAGCAGACATTAGAGAGCCTAGGATCGCAGCTCAAGAGGAAGTGCCTGAACACTCTGTGCAGGATATGCGGTCGCCACGCGTTGCTTCCGAGTCCATTCCAAATCCCACTTTGTTTCGACCGATCGGAGGAAGCACTGTACAGTGGCGGGTATGCTGACGTGTGGATGGGCGAACACCAAGGGCGCACGGTCGCAGTCAAGGTTCTGAAAGTGTACTCGACAAGTGATTTCAACAAGATCACGAGTGTAGGTCACCACCGAAGCTTTGCCAAAAGTGCGCATCGAAGGCCTGATGATCGTTGTGATCGCGCAGACATTCTGCAAGGAAGTCATTACGTGGAAGAGCCTTTGCCATCCAAATGTGCTCCCGCTGTTGGGAGTAACAATGGGGAAAAGGCTGTTTGCAATGGTCTCAGAATGGATGGTCAATGGGAACATCAACGAGTTCATCGGGGCACATAGGGATGCGAATCGGTTCAAGCTTGTGAGTTTTCTTTCCACAATTGACCCCGTTCGTCACTGATGAAATCGTTCCCGGTAGCTCGAAGGCGTCGCCCGGGGGTTACTGTATATGCATGGTGAGGGGATGATACATGCTGATCTGAAGGGGGTATGAATTTGAGCCCCAATTGCCGCTCCACCGCCTAAAGCACCCCCTATCCAGCTCAACATTCTGATCGATCAAGATGGGCGTGCTCGTCTGGCAGACTTTGGGCTTCTCACCATCGTCTTAGACTCTACACACCATACGAGCTCGACCGCACCCAAAAGTGCCGGCACTACAAGATGGATGAGCCCAGAACTCCTTGATCCAGAGAGGTTCGGGTGTGAGAATGGTCGACCGACGAAGGAGTCGGACTGCTATGCACTAGGGATGGTGATACTCGAAGTGCTGACCGGCGAGCCTCCCTTCCAAAACTGCAATGGCGTTGTTGTCATAGGGAAGGTCATCGAAGGTGAACGTCCAGGGAGACCGCAGGGAGGAGAAGGGGTGTGGTTCACTGACGATCTCTGGGAGATGCTGCAGCGGTGTTGGTCACCTCAGCCAGAGAGGCGGCCCGCAGTCGACACCGTGCTCCGATGCTTAAAGCAGATATCAACGGTTTGGCAGCCGTTACCCCCCGATTCAGATGATTACACTCAGTCAGACAGCGACGATCAGTCAGATTCCACATTGAGTCATGACCCAAGTGTTGACTCAAGTATGTTTCTTCGTCTTGTCTTAAGCCACACTCATCCTCAAACGGCCTTTGCAGCGGCCCGGATAGATGGACAGGATGGTGACCGAACTCCAGTCCTATCCCAAGATCGGTCTCATAGTGTGCACACGGGTCGGGATTCGCACCGACGGTCTCCGGGGAGGCAACAAGGGTTGGCCGAGCTACCCGTGAGTACCACATCTGATATGGTAGATAAATTCGTTTTACATGATCATCCGTGACATGTTCTAGGTGCCCCCCGATTCCACCAAACAAGCTAAACCAGGACACCCCCAGAATCTTCCCAACACCCTGACCCCGGGGTCTTCCATGGCTTTGATTACTAGTTGAATATTGCCCTGTGTTTACAACGGACCACATTCTCGATTACTGATTTGTTGTACCCCTGTAGCCGGACCAAATAGAAGCACGTCCCCCGAGTTTCTTGAAGACCTCGACCGATCCACGTTGCCTTCAGAATTTAAAAAGGCAGGTAGGGATTGGTTCGCCACATTCAATCCTAAATCCAAGAGAGTGCTCGACGTCAGCTTGGTTCACACCCTAGCCCACGGAAGGTTGGTGGTTTCATTTATTCGGACGCCACTATAACAGGAGTCACCGGGCTGAGGATGTGTTTTTCGCGTTCAGTGTTTTCTGTTGTGTTCGATTTTCTGTGGACGGCAAGTCCCTGGCGACAGCATCCATTCAGGGAGCACAGATCTATGATACAGAAACTGGGTCCAGAACTTGGTTCGGTCCTTTCTTAGCGCATGTTGGCCAATGGGGTCTCTGGCTCTGATACCGTCATTGTTGCACATTGCCCTGGTCCATGAACCTGTGAACAAAATAATTTGGAGCGTATGTTTTAGCCCAGACGGTAAACTGCTCGCAACCGGGGCCGAGGATGGGGTTATCCGGGTAGGTCCTAGAACTTTCGTGTTGGCGATCGTTCTCGCCGTCACCATCATTGTTGAGGCGAATGCTCAACATGGCGCGACTTTCGGCACTCTAGATTTGGGATATCGCCACCAGGCGAATCATCAGTAGATTCCGGTGTCACACTGAGGTCTACTCGGTCGTTTTCTCGTCGGACGGGAGATTCCTCGTCTCTGGGTCGGGCGATAGTACGACGAGGATTTGGGAGATGACAGGCGGGTCGTCGAAGACCCTTGCAAACACCGGCAGAGTTCGTGCTGGGGTTAGAAGCGTGGCTATCAGCTCTGATGGACGACTCGTGGCCGCCGGTCGCCTTGACGGTGTACGTGATTTACAATCGTTTGGTGGTGTATATTCCAAACGCAGTTCCTATAGGCGGTAGATATCTGGGACGCTCGCACTGGTGAAATTTTGGAGACACTGCGAGGACACGGAAGCGGGGTGCGGAGTGTGACGTTTACCCCTGATGGACGTGGATTGGTGAGCGGCAGTTTGGACAAGACGCTGAAGTACTGGGATCTTTCCCGTTTGGAGGATGGGCCCGGCGGTCGGCCGAACTCACAATGGGCGTCAAAGCACGACACTTTGAATGGGAAGAAGGGTGTTGGTACTGGCGAGGGAATCAGCCCGTGTACGATGAACTTTATCGGTCACAAGGTACGCGTCGAATTGACTCACCAAGGATATGTTTAATCGTCGGGCACAGGAGGGTGTATGTTCCGTCGCTGTCTCGCACGATGGCCAATGGGTGGTGAGCGGATCGTATAACGGCGGAATTCAGTTCTGGGACGCAAAGTTTGGGATCGTCCAATTGATGTTGAAAGGTCACAAGGATATAGGTCCGTTATCCCTGAGGTCGATCCGAGCACCTTGAGCTGACATTCCTTCCGTTCTAGTCTGGTCAATCGATCTCAGCCCCGCCGGAAGCCTTTTGGCGACTGGTTCACAAGATTGCCGGGTCCATATCTGTAAGTTTTGTTATTCTCCGGGATCTCCATTAGCCCTGATTTGCCAACTCTTTCTGTTTTAGGGAAATACACTACCATTCCCTAACAGCTGTAGAATCCGTGTATAACTTATCGGCCTACTCGCCCTCTCTTCTCATCTTTGATCTTTACACGTATCTTTCTCTCTCCCGTCTCTCGTTTGGTATATTTGATCATCACGCATCGTCCACACCAAACGTAAGATGCACGACTTTCCGCTCCCCGTCGTTTTCCGTTCGTTTTGGCATTGAAAGTATTTCTACGGGTCTCAATCACACCTACCGGTGTGAGCGAGAGCACAGTGAAGGGCTGACCGGGGTAAAGAGGGCAATAACTCCGGTGTGAGCGACGGGGGAAACGCCAGGGCCAGAGGGGAAGGGAGACGGAGAGGGGGGTTGGAAAACGGTTGGGAGAGCGGGGCGGTATCGAGTATCGTCTCCTCGAGAGGTGAGAGTGTGAGAACGGTGAGGGTGACGATGCGGAACGGATAGCAAGTTGAACTTGGCCTGTCGGTTCGAGGGTGACACCAGCTATGAGTTCTCAGATCTGCATCGATCAATGGGTGCAGCTTAGTATTCATATCGTGCATCTCCTTCGAGGGAACTCGACTCCCGTAAGCCCACACCACCCTGCATGACAAAGAATATGGCTCCCGTTTCGCAGGGGGAGACAGTTCAATGCCACAGAAGAAGCAGCATCTCACGCGACCGGTCTCGTCCCAGAGAAATGCAGTCACTAGCATCATGAATTTGCGACCGTGGGGTTTGAGATTTGAGATTTGAGGGCGGATGCGATCGGCTGATTACCCGAGGGTTTTGTTTGACTCGCCCGTCTCGATCCTGTTCGGAACGACCTCAAGAAATGCATCTTCGGAAGACCCAAGCATGGAATCTCCGGCACCCCGTGGTCAGGTCCTTCATGCGTCGCGACAACCACTATGACCGCTGACGATGGGTTTTAACATCATACCCACTAGACGTACTGTGCATCGGTGCCGTTACCGTCAGTTCTCAGACACCCCCAATCGAATGCTCTTCGGCCGAGTATTGGTTTGTTGTGCCATGTTCTACCACCCGCTAGTCCTATGTCTTGTCCCTTAGCGGTGGGGGAGATACCTTCTCGGGGATACGAGACGAAAAGGAACGAGTGAATTAAGCTTAGCCTAAATGAAAGCACCTAAGACAAACGACAACCACGAGCAGGGAAGAGAGCGACGAAATTTGCGAGGTATGGACTGTGCGAGTGTATAACATGAGGATGGAGATGTAACTTGATCTTAACCAGAAGACTTCTTCCTCTTCTTTCCGACGTTCACCGGAGATGTCGAAGTTGAGGGGAGATCGACTTGTATCTGCGGTGCCTCGACCGGGGGCTTGCCCTTGCGCTTTGTGTGAGGCGTGGCTACAATACCGTTGGCCTTCGTCGGGGCGGGAGATGAGACGGCGCTATTTGGATGCGTTGACACACCGTTTATCCCGTTCTGGTTTGCGCGAGAATTCCCCGCACGAGATCCCACAGCTAGAGTACAACCTTATTATCACTCGGCGGACAATTGCAGATAGAGAGATCGTTCATACCAGCCAGTCCGTAATGCTTGAAGATCTTCACAAACTCATCCATCTCCCTTCCATCCACAACCCTCGTCGGATTCCTGACAATAAGTGGGGAATCATCCTCCAGCACTCCATCCTCGTCCACATCCATTTCCTCATCATCCTTCCCAGCTTGCTTGGTACCACCTTCACCACTCTCGATGGTTGATCGCGGCGTCAAGAACGTTTGCATGATCGAATCAAAGACGGTTTCCAGCGGCGGCATGAGGTACGCGGGCGCGTCAAAGAACGGCGTTATCCCTCCTTTCCCTTCTCGCGAGACAAATGCATAAGTCTCTGCCGGTACCGTAGGATGTGTAACGTCGTCGAATGCAGACTTTCCAAATATATCCTGCAGAAGGGTGTTCTTCCTAGGAAGGTAAGCGTCCGCAATCTGGGTGGTGGTGGTGCCTTCAAGGGAGGAAGGCGACTTCACGTCGTCGCCAAACAGAGCAACGCCCCAAGAGTCCGTGACACCGACCAGCTTGAAGTCTATGGTTGTGCCTTCGACGAGCGAGTACCATGTCGCGTTTCGAATTCCGAACGGTATCAGACAGGTGCGGAATGGGATCGCCGAACCAGGTCGGAAGAGAAGTACGCGAGTTTCCTGGTGGCTCGAGTTTGTATTCCTGCACGGCTGGAGTAAGGCCAGTTTGTCCTCCGAGGGGTGAGCGATGACTTTGCCGATGGGGGTTCCAGAACGGAAGTGCCAGAGTACTTCACAATCGCATGAGAAAACAATGGACGTAGGAGAAGGGGGGTACATACTCGTTTGAGAAACAAGGTCCCAAAGGACCAGATCCCTCTCTCCGGCGACGGCGAGGAATCGGCCACTGCTTCCCAAGAAGTGTACCGAAGTCACACGACCGCACTCTGGGGCAACCAAGACTTGTAGAAGGACATTGGTGGAGGAATCGTAGATTGGAACGAATGGCCCAGCGGCCACGGCGATGAGGGACCCATCATTGGACCACGATGCCTGACTGGGCAGCTCGGAGCGGTAGTGGAATGAGGATCGCGGAACCCAGAAGTCTGCCAACTCAGGTTAAGCCCGCGGTAATGTGATATGAGGGGAGTGTAATACCTTCGACTTCTCCCTTTCTATCTACATTCGTTCGCAATCTCCACGTCTTTACTCGTTTGTCCTCGCCAGTTGTCACCAGCAGTACCTTCTCCTCGGCTAGGATCGGGCTGAACGAAATCGAAGTAACTTCGTTCAGTCCGTGGGGCCGGTTTATCCGACTGTTCAATATCCAGAACCCAGACTTCCTGTCCCACCACCATATTTTCAGGTATACTTCCGGCCGGAATCCTTCATCCCCTATTCTGCTGTCGACTGTGGCCATCCATTCGCCGGATACAGAGACAGAAACGTGTCGAACTCTTGAAGGTTCTAAGTGCTTTTCGTCCTTGCGAGATACACGGTTTGACGGTGAAACCTCAATATCGTAAAGCAATCGTGAGTTTGAAGGAGAATAAGCTTGCAGAGATGAAGGGTGTGATGAGGTTAGGATGAGGGAGAACGAAAGGGGATGGACAGCGAGTGGGACGGGGGTAGAGGTTGACGGGGCGTCGGGTGTAATTAATGGATCTGGTGGAGGAGGTCAGCCATGGGAACCAACTCCGTAACAATTCTCCCAACCTAGTTTTAATTGGGAAAACGCGCGAGATATCTTCAGCGATCCAGAACCAATGAATGTGTATGTAGAATCCGAGAGACCGAGGAGATATTCTTCTTCGCT
>Ga0307510_10000409_pt1 | contig 40967 bp, 54 predicted proteins | sample 12_EM_MG_FD_207224 | JGI IMG/M metagenome (GOLD analysis project Ga0307510, IMG submission 207224) | Populus trichocarpa ectomycorrhiza microbial communities from riparian zone in the Pacific Northwest, United States - 12_EM | ecosystem: Host-associated > Plants > Roots > Unclassified | place...
CTGATAGTCAACAACCTAGTAATACTATTTGTCAGGTAGTATATAAATTAGTAGAACTGCCTATACCTACCTGCTTATGTAAGTGTTAGTACTATTTTTACAGTAATGCAGTTCTTACAGCCCTGCTAGGTCCCTGGTGTCACATAGGCTAATATTACTGGTACACGGTTCAATAGTGACAATGACGGTTTCATGCAGATTGACATGAGGAAGCATACCTTCCTCAACAACTTCGACTACACCTGGCAATAAGAATACAAGATTATTCCACAGCCATAGCACAAACTTGTGGAAGATAGCACAGGTATGCTGCTTGATGACCATCCATATGAGGCATTCAAAGTTGAGGTGTTGTGTGTCCTACACACACATGATCAAGTCACCCCAAGATGCGCTGACAAAGAACCACACATACCACCAGGAGCTCACCGGGAACAGGAATAGCACCTTTGATTGTAAGCTTTATTCATAGAGCGAGCAGCGCAGGCTCCCATACAACATGCCACATTGTGCCCACCAATATTAAAGAGAAACTCGACATGGACAAAAAACCAACCATCATCTTTGTTTCCACCTTGGAGACAGGTAGAGGTCTTGAAAAGGTTAGGAACTGTAAACAAGGCATGACCATCAATTGTTCTCACAGTAGTCAATGTACTCAATTAGCAAGTGAAAATGTGGGTACATGCAGATGCAATAGTTGGACATCTCAACAGGAATGATCTTGGTCATTCGAAGGTGATAATGTGTGAGGGTTTCAAGGTCGGAAAGGGTCTTAAAGACTTGTTGGTCAATTATGCAGAGTGGTGGTATGATAGATTTCTAGGGATATTTTTAGTTGTCAGCAGGTTACTGTAGTCGTTCACTATACCTTGATCATGGTAGGGAGATGCTAATAAGAGCCAGTTGCCAGTGGTTAGAACATCTAAGAATAAGATCAATGTACAGCGACGGGCGCCATTCGTTTTCCTTATGAAGTTTCTGAGAAGGTAAGGAACCTCTCAATGCTGTGAGCATCAGATGCATTATCAAGGCAGCCATCAGGCTATACAAAACACATTAGATGGCCAGACAACATGTAAAAGATATCCAGATGCACAACTTCAACCAGGGGCCATGCAGCAGGATATTGACTGGCAGCAGCTTCACCTTGCCCTTGCTCAGCTTCCCCATGCTATGACCGCATGCGCAAGAGGCAAACAAGGTCGAGGTCAACAAGGGCAAAGACATCAGCTTCCGTTTCTCAAGCACATTCGGTTCAGCGCATGAACACTGGCACCCCACAATGGGTGCAAGGATGATACATGTGCAATTGGGTGACTCTGGCAAGGTCGATATTGCCATGAATTGTGGGCATGGGAGAGGATGACAGTGTGGGGGCACTAGAGCCAGAGCAGAATGTGAGGCAGATGAAGATGTCGATGATGTGAGCGGGTCAAACAAGAGTATAAACCTCAAAAAGGCAGCCCGACCTCAAAGATGGTAAATGTTAGAGAGGGCAGACATCAGAACACAAAATAAAACAAATCATCACCATGAGTTGAGTAGGAAAGTCAAGTTCACAAGGAGGACCAGTCAGGAGTCTCAGGACATGAAAAAATGTGAGCCCAGAGGGACACCCACTTGTTGGAGAGGGTGAAGATGGGTGTATGGCCCGAAGCTGAGTACTGAGTCACTGCGCCAACAATACTGCCTGGGGGTGATTCACGATGATCATGGCTGTAACTACTTTGACTGTCATTGCACTGATTGTCATCTCTGCAACTTAAGGTGGGAATAGGGACAGGCTATCATCTCTGTGACATGGTGAGTCCCGACAGTGATGGCTAGTGGAGATGGCAATGGCGACCGATATGGCAAGTCTGGCGACATTTGATAATGGGCAAGCAAAAAAAAAAGGGGGGGGGCTTAGCCAGCTCAGCAGGCCTAAGCTGGCAGTGAGCGGGCTCAGTGGGAGCTGACTAAAATGGGCGGCTCAACCAGATGTGGCTTGGCTAGGCTAAGGTTGTAGTTGGCCCTAGCTCCGCCTTTAGCCAAGATTTAGCCAGAGCTGCCGCAACACTAATTGTGGGTGTGCATTCAGATGAGAATAACGACATTGCTGGTGCCCAAGGTAAAGACAGTAGGAGTGGTGAATCCTGTGCTAGGGAGTTCATGGTTGACTGAAGACATGGGAGTTGGGGATAGAGAGTGTTATCTGAGATTCCAAGGGTTCTTATACTGTTTGGTTGACTTTCAAAGTCCGCTAGTAACTCTGGAGCATGGAGATCCTTGGAGTTAACCCAGGAATCACAAGCTGGCAATAGTGTTGCAGAAACTCCAGGAGCTGGAGTCAGCCAGGAGTTGAGCCACCTGAGCCAGCCCAGTTTTTTTTTTAAGCTGAGCTGAGCTGTGGGTTTGGTCCCACTGAGCCAAGCTGAGCCAAGCCAGTAAAAAAGCTGGCTTTCTCCAGCTAAATTGCAGCTCCACTCAAGTAGCTGACTCATCTGCTGTGTGGTGTGTTGTCTCAAAATGCTTCTCTGTACTTTCCCTGTACAATGTTCCCTTTCGCCTCTGCAGCATCTACGCTTGTGTCTTGGTACAGCAACTTGAAGACTAGAATGGAAAATCCTCCCAGGTGAAGATGCAAACTACCATGCCAAGCCCACCAAGCAAGCCATCCATTCCTGTTCCCATTCCCTCTTTCTCCTTTTTCAAGCCTGCTACATCCACTCCTTCCGCCTCCCGCAGGCTTTGCAGCCCGACGAATTCTGCTGCATCCAGAACCAATTCATCCCCTCATTCCTTCCTGTGATCATGTTGGACATTCAGATTCAGGTGATAAACATAGTATGCCAAACACTGTGGTGCTTAGGGTTGCCACAAGTCCAGTTCTGAACTTGGTCCGGACCTGAACCTTGGTGAACCGGACCCAGGTCCAGTCCAAAATTTGGCATCGGCGCCGAACCCGGACCCAAAGTCCAGTTAAGGTTCAGGGGTGTGGCCAAACCTCCCGAACCCGTCCGGACCGGGCCCGAACCCGAACCGGTTGAAGGTGGGCACGCAGCCTTGGGGAATTAGCCATCTTCGACCACCTGCGTCTCAGACGCCCAGCCCCTTGTCCGTCTGTGCCATCACCCTGTCCTTGCCCCTCTCATCTTTTCTGCCTTTCACCCTCGTCGTCAACAGATCGGAGCCTTTCCTCAAGAAGTCAAAGCCGCCTTACTCGTCACACACCAATCCTCATGGCCGAAGACGCGCGGATCGCCTACATGGGGCTACATCACATTGGCCGACAGCAAACCTCAAACCTATCTCATGCTGCCCCTCATTGACCGCTCCTCGGTCTGTACCTCTCAGGAGTTTTGGAAGGAACTTGGATGTATATAGGATCGATCAATTTTATTGCGTACATTTTCTACCTTATTTTGATTTAGACTTACCCACTCTCCATTCCATGTTTTCCCCTTTAGCTCTAGACTTTATCCTTTGACATTCGTTGCGATGATACTCACCCTCGTCGTGTTCGTGCTTGACGTCATGCACCTCGCGACGATTCAGTAAAACTTCTCACTTTCGGACACCGATTTTATTGCATTTGACGCCGTGTGACCTGTCGCCCACAGTAGACGTTTGTCCTTTCTTTTCTTTTCTTACTCACTTCTACCTGTAGAATACTTGTCCTGTATCGTTTCAGTCTGCGTATAAAATCCCCGCACCAGGTTTCATCAAGAAGCTGGCAACTGCGACCCATTTCCCCTTCTTGTTTGCGTGCTTCTAGAGGCCACCGCAGCGCCACTTATCTCTATTCTCTGTGTGCTTCCGTTTGACCGCCCGACGACTTCGCAAGCCTGCTGTGCCACGGCTGTCTTCCTGATCTTCTTCCGTTGTGGTTTCGCTCACTGTTTCGCCCTTGCCATTGCCATTGCCCTTGCCATTGCCATCGTCTATCGCCTATTGCCATCACCCCTTGCCATCACGTCACCCGACGCTTTCTCCTGCACATTCTCACTAGCTCGGGATCGCAGCCTCTCATCTCCCTCAAGACCTCTTCTCAACTCTCTTGCTTGGTCTCACCAGCCTCGCCCCTCAAACCATGGCATCTGATAATTGTGCTGTTGGTCCTAATGGCAAGCTTTTCGATCAATCTGAGATCCCCTGGTACAATGACCCTGACAATGACACGCCCATGGCCCCGGCAACCACATCATGCTCAACGGTCCAAGGCCAGCCTTCCGCGACAACACTTGACTCTTTCATTACCAAAGCTGCTCCTACAGCGCGTCGATCTACTCGCGCTCCCCGCCCATCTACAAAATCGATCGATCCGGACAATATTATGTCCCTCAAGCACAAATTGAGCAATACTGCAATTGCCAATCCATCTCGCCGCCCTTGCCAAGCTTCCCCCAAGCACGAGGAAGACAAGGCCACAGAACCAGACCCGACTGACACCGAAGCCAGCAACCTACTTGATCCAGAGGTTGCCCATGAGGAGGCCAATGTGCTCAGCAATGCAGACCGTGCGGTATGTGTGGTCTTCCCCTCCCAGGCCCTTTGTTGACACTTTGTAAATCCCATGCACATGAAGACCAAGGAGGTGCACAAGGAGGTGCGCACGGCGGACATCCACACAATTTTCCTGAAAACCACAGAGTACATTCAACCGGAAACAGGAAAGAAGCTCACTGGGCACTACTGCCTTATATGCAGGTACGTTTTGATTCCCGAGCTCAATGTGTTTTCTGACATATTGCTCAGGAACAAAGGGCTCAGGCCAAAGGCCTTCTTTTTCTCTGGAGGTGTCTCCAGCTTGCGTACTCACATCACAAGGTATGGTATTCCTCCCTCAATTAATCATGACATTGTTTCTAATTATCTGAAAGGAACAAGGATCACTTCGACATTTACAAAGAACAATGCGTCAAATTGAATATAGCGATGAATGATCAAGCTATCCCTGCATCAAGCATTGGGCTGTACGTTGCAGCGTTGATACTTTGATTGTATGTCCTGATGCTTATGACGACTTCTAGCCTTCATCAAACAACCCTTGATGGTACTTTTACCAGCCAGCAACAAGTAGCACCGTTCTCAATGCAAGGCTTGATGGACCATCTGGTTGAGCTCATCATCTCTGAGGATGATGCTTTCCTTCTGCTCGACAAGCCTGTGTTCCGGCATCTACTCCACTACCTTCGTCCCTCACTCCGTTTGAACGATATCCCTCACCGCACCAAGGTTTGTGGCAAGGTCCTGGTACGTGCTGTGGAGGCCGAATCCAAAGTGAAGGCAGCCCTTCAGGTATGCTTGATGTTTGTTTGCCATGTAAAGCGCTAATTATGTTATAAGGGCATTGAGGGAGAAATCTCCTTCACATTTGACACTTGGACTTCCAAGAGCAAGAAAGACAACTACTTGTCGATCACTGCACACTATATTGACAGCCCCAAAGAGCAGCCGGATCAATGGGTACTCAAGGACCTCCAACTCGCCTTTGCTCCACTAGAGGGGCACCACACCGGAGTGAACATTGCATCGATCCTGGCAAGTGTCCTGGAGCAGTATGAGATTTGTGGCAAGGTATGTACTGTATTCTGTATTTGTGCCATGTACAGCCACTAACTACTTCTAGGTGGGATGGTTTACTGCTGACAACGCAAGTAACAATGATACGGCTCTCAGAGAGCTGAAGAACTACATAGATCAAGATGGAGACCGCTGGGACCCTGTCCAGCGTCGGGTTCGGTGCGCAATGGTTTTCTTTGGGTGTTCGCCAACTCACTTGTACCACAGCTGCATGGAACATTCCTTACATCTCACAGTGGGCCACGTACTTTCCCGCATCACCCCTGTGCAGACTAAGACACGTGGTGCAAGAAATGATAATGATGATAATGAGTCTGAGGTAGCTGTTGCATCTGATGACTCCAGCACCATCATATCCCATGCCCTTCGCAAGTTGTTGGGGCTTATTAAACAGGTGCATCTAATCCATCATATCTATTATATTCACTAATCCATCTTTTAGATACGAAAATCGCCTCAAGCTTGAGCTTTTTTCAGACGAATGTGCTGTGAGGTTGGAGCCCCTGAGCTCGAGCTTGTGTTGTTTGTACGAACTCGATGGGCATCAATGTTCGCGTGTCTGGATCGGGCACTCACACTCCAAAAGGTATGTACATGCACAGTGTGGTAAGATGATATTCTGATTCATGCACAGGCGATGACATGCTTCGCACAACTGGCGGACGATAGTGAAGATGTCCCCACTCTCCGCAATAGGAAGTACAGCTGGTTTCGGATGTCGAAATTTGAATGGGACCAGGTCAAACTACTGTACAAATTGATGAAGGTTAGCCATTACTTTCTCATTCCACACAGAGACACTGACTTTCAATGACAGGAGCCAGCAGCAGCGCAACAGTCTTTCTCAAAATCACAAGAGCCTGCGGTCTGGCGCACAATTCCAGTTCTCGAGTGCTTGGATGAGAAATGGGAGAGCATGGCCAGTGAACCAGAGTTTGACAAGCTCACTGATGCGATTCATGGTGGCTTAGACAATATACGCAAATGGTACCAAAAAATTGATGACAGTGACGCATATTTCATTTGCCTTGGTAAGCCTCTTAGTGAATTGACCAACAATGTTTCTAATGTCCCTTTTTAGCCCTCAACCCCAGCTGGAAACTCGACTATACTGAACAAAAGTGGGACAAGGAGTCTCATGATGCGGGTTTTGATCAACTGAGCCAAGTAGTACGTTGATCAACTATTGATAGCTTGAATTCTCACTAATATGCCTTAGTTTGACCGCTATGCAGCCCGCTTCCCTAATACCTCAACTTCAACTGAACACTCTCCGTCTACTGAGTGTAACGATGAACCCCATGGCACTTATGGGGACTCCTGGATGTGTCACGCAGTTAGAAACTGGCAGGCTGCTGACCGCTCAAAGGCAGTGGGTCGCGATGAGCTCATATTCTATATGAAGGCACCACTTGAGAACACAAAAGATGTCGTTGGTTGGTGGGGTGTGAGTATGTCATTTCTTCCATGGAATGTAGTTCTGATATCCCACAGAAACATTCCACACAATACCCTGTGCTTGCACAAATGGTGCGGGACTATTTACCAATTCAAGGCTCATCTACACCCTCTGAACGTGCATTCTCAAGTGCATCTTTCACTGATTCCAAGCAGCGCAACTGGCTGGCATCAGACATCTTCGGGGCATTGCAAGTCCTGAAGAGTGCTTACCATCATGGGCATATGAGTGCAAGGAATCCGACAAATATAAGTATTCTGGGAGGTCAGGATGGCGATGCAGATGACATAGCAGCTTCGATTTTTGGATCTACCTTGTATTATTGTACATTGTAAGTTGCTAGCTATGTGGCCTATCTCCGAGTCATCACCCACCTTCTTGAACTGTGTATATGACATGTCTGTCCCTATGTGCCCACATTAGATGACCGCCTTGCTGATTCATGCCTTTCCACCTATCTCTGAGTTGTCGCCCACCTTCTTGAATCACATATGTCCATCCCTGTGTGCCCACCTTAGACAACCGCCTTGCTGATTTGCAACTTGGCACCAACCACTGCCTTACATGCACCTTGGAATTCAGGCCACCGCGTTTGCTAAAATTGCTGCATACCTTTAGGTCCAGTTCAAGTTCAGACCCCAGAAGAACCTGAACTGGACCTAAAGTCCAGTTCTCTCAGCATCAGGTTCAGGTTCAGGAGATTTTGTGAACCGGACCCAAAATCAGGTTTGAGGTTCGGGAAAATCTGCCCCCGAACCGGACTGAACCGGACCGCAGCAACCCTAGTGGTGCTGGTCTCAACTATTCTCTAGCGGCATTGCAGAGTGGATTACCACACTTTTTCAGACTAGTGGTGTGCATTTCATTCACCTTCATCCTATCTATTGCTTCTTCCTTATCTTAGCCTTCCTTTATTTGATCTTGCACCCACTGTTGTGCAAACTTGTGCCCCCAAAACCGAATGTCACCGCACACCCCACATCTGCAGCGGCATCTCCTTGCTGTGCCCTTGAGAGGCGACATGCATCACATAACAGTGCACTCTACCCCAACAGAGCCCACATCATGGACCTGAAGGAAGTGCATGATCTTCTATACAAGATGCAGCACCCCGCCATTGTGCCAAATGTATGTTTTCCATTTTTACTTTTCTCCTTGCTCTTTGTTCCCATCTCATTGGTGACTCTGACAACTTACTAGTTGGTATATCTGCATGACTGGAAGGAGAAGGACCTCATCTTGTTCAACAATCATGGCATACTGCACACCATTGTTGGTGCATTGAAACAGGACCAATTACATGTGTTCCATTAATGCAACCTTGCCGCATTGGATGAACCCATAGGGCCTACACTGGAGGACGTGAGATGATATGCATGAGGTTGTGTATATGCGTGACGTACATTTGGTGAGGAAGCCAGCTTTTATGGGATAGTTCTTCTCTGTATATGGGTCCCTACAATCTCATGCCCCTTGGTTGTAGTCCCTGAATTGGGTGGGTGAATTGTTGTGATGGTTCTCAGAGTCTATTTGGTTTGGCAGTTTGTTTTCCAATCCAAGCCATTTGGACAGTTGTTGGACATGTGTTCTATTGTGACTTGTGACAGGTAGTGTTGCTATAGCTTGACATTTTATATGATGCCTTTACTCTTCCACAACAACTCCTGCATGTATGGACATAAGGAGAGGACTGCTAAAAGTGCATTAGATGCATGCCAGAGCACTTTTTTTTGACACATTGATTATCATTGTCGCTAAGTTGGGTGCAACACATACCATGGAGTAGCCCACAGAGCCTGCCACACAAAAAGTGAAATCTATTCCTTTGACACTCCTCTGACAATTTACTGATCAGGTGAAGGTTAGACAGACACACGTTACTGGCGCCTTGGCATATATTCAAAATCTCCCCCTTTCCCAATTTGCGCTGCTCCCTTCCACTTCCCTCCCGTGTTTCGATGCACGCTGTAACTTGCAACTGGCCCAGGTAGCGAACTCCATGACTGCAGCAGAATACTCATCATGGAAAAGTGTTGACAATGTATCAGGTGTGCAAAATGACTCGAGTTGTTAGGGACAAGCCCCAATGGATTTGTCAAGAACACAAGTTGTAGGGGACTTGGTGAATTGCCTGCCCTCCCCAGGTGAATGAGATCCACACAGAAGATGAGAAGGAAGATGAAACAAGAGGGTATCTCTTTGTGGAAATGATAGACATCCAAGTTGATCAAATCTCTAAAAAGCCAGTGAGATGAGAAGGCATAAAGTCCAAGAGAGAGGAATGACACCTACTTTGAGAATGCATCCTGCAATAACTCCAGACATGCTGCTATGAGAGATGACTGTTACACCCGATGCAATCTCATCTGCCCAATATGTCGCGGAGAGGTCCTGCACCACAAGCACATGCAGGCTGGTGGATCTACATCATGGAGATTGCAATGTTCCCTCCTCTGCACAGATTCCCAAGAGGGTTCGCACCCAGTGACAGGACAAGAGCCCAACGGCCACTGTGAATCCCTGGACTGCCACCTCTCCTACAGGGGCTGATCCCAACATAGCTGAGGACATCCCCGATTAGGCAGTACATGGCAAGTTCAGAGGCTTCATCCATAAGGCAGCAGATAGTGGTGGTGATGACGGAGCGGAACACCAGCAGAACACACCAGGTCAATGGATGGTGGGATGGGTTTGTGGATGCAGAGTGAACAGTGGTAGAGATGACAACAAGGTGAGGATGAATTGTAGAGAGTTGGCTGGGGAAGAACTTTCTGATATCAACTTTCCACTATGTGCTTATCAGTGTCAAGATTGTCCCTGGTAGTATGTACCAAGGCCTAGTCATGGAGGACATCAGGTGGCTAGATGTAGAAAAGGATTTGTGGGCATGGGCAGGAGGCAAGAATGCAGAATGCAGTGCAAGAGACAGGGTTTGGAAGCCCCAGTGTGGAGTTGTCCAAGTCAGTTCCCTCAAACAGCAGTAAATGAGATGTTGGCTAACTGTTACCACCAGAATCGGATTGGAGACAGTTTGCTGATTTTGGCCTGGTGTGTTAAGGCTCCAATGGGCCTTGATAGTACAACTTGTACTAAGAGGTGAACTGGTGGTGAGTACTTTGAAGAGGTAGAAGTCTCTAGTGTTGCTAGAGACAACTCTGAGTGACTTATGTAAGAAGTGGGAAAAAAAGGGGGGGGGGCACTTGGGAAGCTTTCAAGAATGTTGGTATTGGAAACCAAGTCAAGCTTAGGGCTTGACTGTTGAAATACAAGGCAATTATATACAGGCAGGCGGGTGCACATGCTACAATCACTAAGGTAGGTAGTTCTGGTCAAGGGGCATCTGTCTGTGACGTATGAAGGTCCGCGGATAAGTGCTGCGGTCTGTATGAGTCGAACAATAGAGAATGAGCGAGAGCAAATGAGGGATCAGGGAATTGCCTAATCTATCCTTAACTGGAGAACAATGGTGGCGGGTCATTCCAAGAAGAGAAGCATTGTCATAATGCGATCATGACCACGAGGTTTGAGGTTGATCCAAGGAGATCTGATCTCCGCGTGCCCAATACAGTCTAATGGGTGTCTAACATAAGCAGCTACCCTTTAAGGTAGTCAGTATTGATGGTGACCCAATTAAGGGCCATGTTGCTATCTGCGTCGTCTGCAGAGTTCTGCGTGGATGAGGGATTGTCTGAGGATCCTCCTGAAGAGGTTGATGGAGAGCCCTGGCTCTGGGGCAAGGTGCCAGCTATGGGCGATGAGGCTGAAGGGGTAATTGACTGGTAACTGCCTTCATGACTGGTACGTTGTCGTATGGGTGCTGAAGAGGGACTTGTGGGTGACAGGGAGTGCTTGCGGGACACAGGGCTACTGGGCTGAGTGAGGTAGGCTTCCCAGGGTGCGATAGGGGACTCTTCTGGGGACAAGGTGTACATGTTGCCTCCAGGGACATCAGGTTCATAGTGAGTGACTGGTTCTGGTTCTAAGGGCGGCGCATCCTCCATGGGACTGTCTGGATCTTCCAGTGGGTTCTCTACTGGGGGTGGCTCTTGGTACATCTCCATTGAGGAGTAGTCCCGATGGTGGATGTTCCAGGGGACAGGGATGAGGGGCAGGACTGGTGGTTGATCAATAGGTGACGATGATTTGGGTGGTTCACTGGGCGGTAGTGGTGGCAGCTCTGGTAGGGGTGATGGGTTCAATGGTAATGGTCACTTGGCCTTAGGCATGGTGACAAGGAGGGGGTCCGACAAGGAAGAGAAAAATGGGGGTGGATTGTAACATGGTGTGTGAGACTTGGAGTAAGCCACCATACACAGAATATGTTCCAACGCAATGCTGGAGGTTTTGCTGAAGAGCAGAGATTACTCAAATCCTGTCAACCTCAGACCTCTGTTTCCAAGGGTAGAAAGCTGATGATCCCTGTGAGATCCATGGCTTTGATAAACAAGGCTCGGCAGCAGGAGATGGGATGGGAATGGCTACTTACTCTGTGGTATATTTGTCATTGTCCAGAAGTTCCAGAACTCAAGTTGGTTTACATGTACATGTACCAAATATTGAGTGTATTTGCAAAGCAATATGAATTTATTTTGTTGTGCATCGCTTACCATCAAAATTATGTTCATGCCCAATGGTCCTGGATGTAATTGACCAACCCCCCTTCAAGTTGGTTCTGGCCAGTGACTTGCCCATAGAGATACACCACCCCTCAGCCATTGAATGGGTACAAGTCTTATCTTTTCCCCATTTATCCCCTCCAATCATGGCTCAACGCTCAACCAATAGGACTACCAAAGCTACCAAGGCTCCAAGTTCTGGTCCTTGTGGGCTGGATGTTCATCCTGCTCATTCATCTTGTACCCAAGAAATGGTGAGTTCCTTGTTCTATACCTGCCTTTGGGTCTTGCTAACAAGTTATGCCGGCCCTCTCCAGTCAATCGACAGTGGTGAAGAATTTAGTTTAGACCATGTAGGTGACAATACATGCGATGCACCTGGCCCAGATGGCCTGCAGGGGCTGGAATCACAGAGCAGTGCCAGTGATTCCCAGGATGTTAGTTCTCCTGCTGCCCTCAACATTTTGTACTTCTTCACGCCTGTCGGCAACCCTGAGATTCCAGTTGTGCTGCACATAAGGGTCTGCAAGCCATGCATGTAAGTGCAGGCCAGATTGCGATTATTATGTTCTCACAAAGCAGGAAAAAATATGGTGCCAATAACAAAGCTGATGTGCCTGGTAGTACCATCAATTATATTTATCAACCTAACACTGGGAACACCAATCTTCAGAAGCATCTGTACAAGGTCCATGCTGCTGAGTATAACCAGAAGGTCAAGGACAATCATAACTGGAACTACCCACTATCAACTCAAGTGAAAAACCAGGCCCTCCACAAGAATGCCAGCAATGTACACAACCCATCGCTCCCACCATTCACTCAGGAGGTGTTCATAGAATGTATTGTCAATCTTATTGTTGCAAATGATCTGGTAAGTCTTGAGTCTTAACAATCTTGTGTTCTCACGCTAAGGTGTCTTCAGTCGATTTGTCTTGTCGAATCCCTGGAGTTTTGACTGCTATGTTTGACCCTCCATGTGACCCTCACCGATTCTGAAATTCCTTACCGTGATAAGGTGAGGGAAGGCATAATTTATTATTGGAAGAAGGGATTCGGAGCATTGAAAGTGGAGCTTTCAGTGAGTTTGTGCATTCTACCTTCCCCATTTCCTCTATGCTAACTTTGATTGATAGGAAGCCTGCAGGTGGATCAGTTTCACAGCAGATATTTGGGGAGCTGGGAATATGGCATCGTTCTTAGGGCTGACTTGCCACTGGATCGCCACTGACAAGTCAACTGGATCCCTTTCACTGAAGGCTTCACTTATTGGCTTTCATTGCCTTAAGAAGAAGCACACAGGTCACTGCATAGCAAAGGCAATCGCCTATCTACTTGATCATGCTGGTGTCACCCATAAAGTATTTATTCTCTGATATCTGTGTGTTGATGTTAACCTCTATTTCAGATCGGCCACTTCACTCTTGACAATGCCTCAAATAACGCATCAGCCATGGAAGTGCTTGAGGTTCTGTTGGCCAGATGTGGGATAACTGACACAGTCAGATTTGACCCTCAGTGCAGCCATGTCTGATGTTATGCCCATATCATCAACATCTGCTCTTCACATGTCATTTCTTCCTTCACTTCAACACCTGAATCATATATTTCTCAGCTCAAGATCACTTCTGACCCCGACTATCTATGTCACCACAGTAATAGCTCAGACACTGGGAATGAATCAGATTTGGACTCTGGGACTGAATCGGGCAACTCAGATGATGATGACGATGATAATGATAATCAAGACTACAAGTTGAAACTTGCCAGTTGCCACCACCAAGGTAACCCTAAGCCCAAGGGATGGGTTGATACCATGAAACGCGACCCACTCCGGCGTGCTTGAAGGGTCATTCATTTATTGTGCTCTTCTGATAATCACAGGACCAAGTTTCAGAAGATTATTGTAAATGGTAATGAGCATGGTTTTTTTACCAAGATGGATAGCAGTGGCAACCAAGTTAAGGATGACGTCCCAGTACTGCAAGTTCTGAGAGACATGAGAACAAGGTGGGACTTGGTATATTTGATGTTGCTGCATCTAAGAGAACTCTGACTGGTAAGTCATTCTTACTGTTTGCAATAGGACGGTAAAGACTAAAGACTACTCAAAATAGGCCATCAATTTGTATTTCAAGACAAAGGTATCAGATGTTGTTTCACATTATGCATTGTCAAACAAGGATTGGGATATCTTGGAGGCTTTAGAAGCAGTTTTACAAGTAAGTTTGCTACTTGACCCAGGTCCGAAGGCATGCACTCATCAAAACAACAGGTCCCCCACACTTTCCAACAGAGCATGTCCTCCAAGTCAATGCCTGTCCTATCATGTGCTATCTCCGATTTTGAGATGTTCATGACAGATTGGGAGATACTTGGAGATGAACATGAGGGTCTCAAGTACTGGATGGAAATCGGCCTGGATTGGGCCAAGAAATACTACATCTGAATGGACAAGACAGATGCATATGTTGTCATGATGTGTAAGTTCTATACTCCATATGTCACCGCTCTAGCTGCCAACTTGAACCTACCATCATCAATCCTGCTATATGATTCTTATGGATTGATGCTGAATGGGAAACTTCATATATCCAGTGATCGAAGAAACTCATTCTTGAACTTGTAAGTGTGTCTATCAGCTCATCATGTATTGCGAATATATCCTGTGCAGATGCACCAGTACCGTCAGACCTTGCCCCTGCCTGTCAACACGTCCAATTCCCCTGTCAACCCCGTTCCATGCCCTGGACATTGACCACCTCCAACATGATACAAAGTTGAGCGTTCTGCTCATAAAACCAATTCTTCCCTTCAAGAGTTCACAGTTGAAGTGGAATACTGGAAGTATACATCAGGCAAGATCAATTCTTCTAAGACTGACATCCTAAAATTTTGGGAGGTGAGTGAGGTCCATGTTACTGGATGGGACAACAACTCATACCCTCATAGGCCAATAAAACCGAGTTCCCGACACTCTTTGCAATTGCCATGGATTATTTAGCCATCCAGGCCACATCAGTACCCTGTGAACGGGTATTTTTGTTGGCAAAGGCAACAGACACTGCAAAGCAAAACCGGATCAGCCCCATGCTCATGGAGGCCCTCCAAACACTCAAATTCATTCTCAAGAAATGGTGACTTGACTTCATTAAGGGGTGGACGACACCAGAAGCGGCCATGAGGGGGGAGTTGAAATCAGATGTTGACCTTGGTGCTCTCCTCAAGGATGATGCCAATGCTGCAATGGATAAGATTCTAAAGGAGTTTTGTACCTATGATTGAGAGCAGATGTCATGTTTCTTTCTTTGATTTCAACAATCAATAATCCAATACATCTATCAGTCATGTATTGTAGTCTACTACATTAGATTGTATCCCACACGTGATCTCTTTGGTATGGTGCGCGTCCCTATCAGGTGACTAAAATCAACACATTGGTGTTGGAGTATTGACCTGACCCAACCCTGCTGAGCAGGTGTTCTTCCTCTTCACTCTCAATGACCAGCATGCCCATTCAGAGACCTTCCTGGAAACAACCTGCTTCCCAACAACTAAATTTTGTACGTGTTGGTGGCTGATACAGAATAGGAAAACTGCTCGGTACTGGTGGATCTGGTAAGCCCCATTCTGATCAAGTTCACCTCATCTCTCTGAGCTTTCTAGGGAGTGTTTATCTAGGAAAAGACATTAGGAATGAAGCTAGTGTCACTCTGAAAATAGGGCATGGAGAGAGCTTGCCTTTAAAGCTCAGTCATAAGTACAGCATGTATACAGCCATCTCTGGGAGTGTGGGCATCCCTGAAGTACTCTGGTATAGCAGAGAAGGTGTGCATGAGGTTATCATCCTGGAGTGTCTTGGGGCCTCACTTGATGATCTAATCAGGGTGCAACAGTTTGACTCCAGGAAGACATTTTTGTATGCCACACAGATGGTACGTTCGTTCTATGCATAAACGGATCTAGAACGCTCTCTCACATTCCCAGCTTGCAATGCTTGAGTTGCTACATACTCAACACTACATCCATCATGACATCAAGCCAGGCAACTTCATGATCTCAGTCAATAGCCCTTCTCCTGTCCCCTTCCTCATCAATTTCGGTCTGGCACAGCAATACTGTGATCCTTCGACCTATTTACACACCCCATATGACCCACATGACCCCACTGTCGGTACTCTTGCATTCTCCTCCATCAATGGTCAGCAAAAGGGTACTCAATCCCGTCACAATGACCTTGAGTCCTTCGCCTATACTCTTATTTATTCAGCTCTTGGGGAATTACCATGGACTGGCTGTCATAACTCCAAGGCAGTCCTTCAGAAGAAATTAGGAACTCCCTTGAAACAGCTATGCCAAGGCTTACCTGCTCCCTTCTGCGACTTTGTCCTCTATGTCTGAGATCTTGACTTCAACGAGAAGCCGGATTACCAGCACCTCCACTTGATCCTCTCGCTGTGCTTGGAAACTGAGACTGACCAGCCTATCAAAGTGCCTCCTTCTGTTCATGACCCTGTGAACGAAGTGCACATGCCTGCTGTCTGTGGTCAGGTGTAAGTAAATCTCAAATAATGGGTAACTGATTCTGACTATTCACTTCAACTTACCCAGTCTTTGCTTGTCAACTCGAACAGGCAAACCATCCTCTCCATACTCATATCGCACATCTGGGTCATTGAGAAGGCTCAAGCAATCATCCTAACTCTATGGCAGTTCCTCCCCTTCTTACTTTGTTTCAAGTCCTCACAGGGGGGGTGGTTCATGTCCACACTTAGAGACCAACATTGTTGTAGTTTGGTGTACTGCATAGTTTGGTGTATTGTGAACAGAGTTCCAATCTGGGCCCTGAAGTGTGTGTGAACTTAGAAAGACAACTAGCTTTGATTCTGGGGATGGGATATATCAAGGGTATGGGTGTGCAAAATTTTCAGATCGGTATTGGTTTGAAGTTGCTTACAGTAGGATGACAATGACAAATGTATTGGCAAGGTGGGGCCAGGACCAAATATTACCATCATTATTGCCTCTACCTCCACCCACGGTGCCCAGTCTGCCTCCCCCACCGCCACCATGACCTTATCCCGTGGCACCCCCACACAGCCAAAGAGTCATCCCTAAACAACCCAGCAATGTGACATGGACTGGCTTTTTCAGGACTCGACCTGCCAGTGCCAGAGCCCATATGCCCGTCATCTCTCTATGCCACCAGCCTTCCTGATATGTCAAGTTTCTGCTCACATCAACCTGGTATTTTTCTACAGGTTATCCCCCGCTGCAGACCTCCATCTCATCTGGTGAACATCAAGCTTTGCAAGCCCTCACATGGGCAGCCACTGCAGCAGAACTCAGCAGCACACTTGTTGACAAGATGACTGGCAGGGCATCTTACTTGTTCTGGGGAGGCAATGTATTTATTGCTGTTTTTATCACCCTGACTTTGACTGACACCGTCTTTCCCCCCTTGTCTTCCCTTTCATCTGGCTTTCCTGAAACACAGGTGACGACATTTCCACATGTTAAGGGTGTGATGCAGAGTGCTATTAATATCCTAAGGCTCCAACTTGACTGAGTGGTAACACTGTCAAGTACGAAGGGACTACCGCCTTGCTATTCCAATGACCCTCAGCCCGTACCAATACAATCTCCAGTGTGCAATATGAAGGTGGATCCGAATCTTCCAAGTCCCTTCACATACAACACTCACTCATGTTGGCCTCTTCTGGAGACCCGCAGCCACAGGCAGCCAGAGCAGATGAGGAAAGCAAAGACCTGGTCAGTATGATGTCAAGCAGGGAGACCTTGACAAAGAGAAGCAACAATATTCACCAAACCCTCAGGGAGCTGGCCCCTCAGACTAGGAGAACCTCAACAACATGATGGGTGCACCCGCCTTCTCAAGTTTATCAACCTCAAGGAAAAGAAGGAAAAACACAGGCGCAATGATGGTGGCGATGACAGCAAGTGTTAAGGCTTCAATGGGCCTTGATAGTACGACTTGTACTAAGAGGTGAACTGATGGCGAGTACTTGAAGAGGTAGAAGTCTCTAGTGTTGCTAGAGACAACTCTGAGAAGCTTATGTAAGAGATGAGGAAAAGGGGAGGCACAAGGGGAGCTTTCAAGAATGTTGATATTGAGAATCAAGTCAAGCTTAGGGCTTGACTGTCGAAATACAGGGCGCTTATATACAGGCGGGCGAGTGCACGTGCTATAACTACTACGGTAGGTAGTTCTGGTCAAGAGGCGTCTATCTGTGACGTATGGTAATCCGCGGACAAGTGCTGCGGTCTGTATGAGTCGAACAATAGAAAGTGAGCAAGAGCGAATGAGAGATCAGGGAATGTCCTAATCTATCCTAAGTCAGAGAACAATGGCGGCGGGTCATTCCAAGAAGAGAAGCGTCGTCATGATGCGATGACGACCACGAGGTTTGAGGTTGATCCGAGAAGATCTGATCTCCGCATGCCCATTCTGGTCTAATGGGCGTCTAGCATAAGCAACTACCCTTTAAGGTAGTCGGTATTGATAGTGACCCAGTTAAGGGCCATGTCGCTATCCATGTCGTCTGCGGAGCTCTGTGTGGATGAGGGATGGTCTGCGGATCCTCCTGAGAAGGTCGACTGGTGCCCTAGACTCTGGGGCGAGGTGCTGGCTATGGGCGATGAGGCTGAGGGGGTGATTGACTGGTAACTGCCTTCATGACTGGTACGTTGTCATATGGGCACTGAAGAGGTACTTGTGGGTGACAGGGAGTGCTTGCGGGACACAGGACTACTGGGCTGAGTGAGGTATTCCTCCCAGGGTGTGATAGGGGACTCTTCTGGAGACAAGGTCTTCGTATGTCCTCCAGGGACATCAGGTTCATAGTGAGTGATTGGTTCTGGCTCTAAGGGTGGCGCATCCTCTATGGGACTGTCTGGGTCTTCCAGTGGGTTCTCTACTGGGGGTGGCTCTTGGTACATTTCCATTGAGAAGTAGTCCTGACGATGGATGTTCCAGGGGACAGGGACAAGGGGCAGGACTGGTGGTTGATCAATAGGTGACGATGGTTTGGATGGTTCACTGGGCGGTAGCAGTGGCAGCTCTGGTAGCAGTGATGGGTTCAATGGTAATGGTTGTTTGGTCATGAGTGGTGGCTTGGGCATGGTGGCAAGGAAGGGGTCTGACAAGGAAGAGAAAAATGGGGGTGGATTGTAACATGAGGCCCCTTCTAAGGGAATTGTTTCCACACGATTACGAGCTTTGGCTAGCTGAGCCCTGAGTTCTTTGTGGTAGTTCAGTGAGAGGCATGCCCACTTGGCCTGACTGGGATTGGGCAGCATAAGTCCTCTGCTTTTCAGCAGGTTGGTCATCGTGAAGTAGAGCTGGGGGTGTATCCTGAGTAGATAGAGGGCCATATCCATATTGAGCTTTCTGAAGTAGATGGCTAGTGTCCGTGTTTCAAAGTGTCCCGAGTTGTGCTTCCACTTGTTGTCCATAGCAATGAAATCCTTGACAACTAACTTGAGGATTCCTTTCTTGAGTTCCGCTTTAAGGCTCTGTGTTTTCTGCTTCTGCGATGGCAATGAGGACTTCTTGGTTGAGTAGTCCGGCATCAGTGTATTGGCTAGTGGTGTCGCTATGGTCATGTTCTTCTTCTGTTTCTGTAGCTGGAGTTTGTTTGCTTGCAGGATACAATCTGGTAGTGCTAGCAGCGGGGTTGAGAGGACTTGGTTCCTCTGATAGGGCATCTGGGTTGGTCGTATATAGGGGCGGGTGTCCTGGTGACTCTGGTTCTGATCGTGCTTCTGTGGGGGGTTGGAAATGGAAGGGGGGTCCACAATGGTAGTAGCGCTGATGTCTGATTGAAGCGCTAAGGATCGGTTCTTCGCTGTCAACTGGGACATCAATTCCATTGTGATTGATGACTGTTTCTTCTTCTCCGGGTTCCCAGTTGGTCCAGTGTAGTCTGACAGTGAAGTTGTTCCTTCTGATAAAGGCGACAAATAGGTGTAGGTCGTCGGCTTCCATATGTACGCTGACGAGGGTGATGCCATTTTCTGTTCCAAGGGTGAAGATGGTAGACGTGGGGAATCCTGAGCTAGGTAGGTCTGGATGCTGTGCCATCTATTGGCGGTGGACAGGGCAGTAGTGTTCTTGGCAAAAGTGGGAGTGCTTGAGAGTGTGTTCAAAGGTGATATGGATGGCACATTGTAGTGATCCTGGCTTTCTGGCTGCCTGCATGAATTCTTTGAACCGGTATGGGTTGGGGAAGATAGCTGGGTCTCTGAAGAGCAAGCAGAAGAAGAAAAAGGACTGCTTAGAGGGATAGGAGTAGTCTGGTCGGCAGGGCATGATGGGGGATATTCTTCTGTTGTTTCCATAGCTTTTATGCAAGAGCGAATGGCTGCAGGATGGCTGGCGTAGAAGTCTGTAACAAGGTCTGTGGCGTTCATGTCTGATTCGTCGACCCATGAGTCATGCGAGGGTGAATATCCTTTCCAGCGGACAAGGTATTGCTTCTTCTTTGTTTGCCCAAAGCATCTTGATTGGAGTACTTGCTCCACTTCCCATTCTGGTTCTGCTTCTATGATGTCAGGTGGTGGTTCTATCCAATTTGGGCCGTGTGCTTCTGTTTCTCGGTATGGCATCAGTAGTGATGCATGGAACACATTGTGGATCTTCCAATGACTTGGCAGTTCTATTTTGAATGCGGCATTTGATATGATGGCGACTACCTGAAAGGGTCCATATCACCTTGGTGATAACTTCGGTGTGACGTTTGCTGGCAAGTTTAGGTTGGTTCCTTCCAGCCAGACTCTGTCTCCAATTGCGAATGGCTTGTATCTTGGCTTTAGCTTTATCCAGCTGTCTTGCAATTTACATTGGGCCTCTTGGGCAGCTTCTCTGGCTTCTTTGATATTGGTAAGACATTTTTCTAGAGTGGGAATGTCAGTTGATCTGGTGGGCTGATATACGCGTGGAGTATATCCAACAAGGAGGTCGAATGGGGCTTTCTTTGTAGTGGTGGATGGCCATGAGTTCTTCATATATTGGGCTAAAGGTAGCCAGGCATGCCAGTTGTTTTGTTGTGTTCTGCAGAACATCCTGAGGTACTGTTCAAGAGATTGGTTTGCTCATTCGCTGGCTCCATCTGTCTGGGGGTGGTAGGCTGTGCTGATATTTTGGCAGATGTCTAGGAGGCAGCATAGCTCCTTTCCAAAGTGTGAGGTGAATCGGGGATCTCGGTCTGAGATAATCTTCTTGGGTAGGCCATAATGTGGTAGGACATGTGTCAGGTAGAGTTGCGCAACTCCTTCAGAGTCTATAGCTTCTTTGCAAGGCAAGAACATAGAGGCCTTGGTACAATCTGTGTCTGTGATCATCAGGATAGTGTCATAGCCTCCAGAGGGTGGTAGTTTTGTGATAAAATCCATGGCAATAGTCTCAAAAGGATAAGCATTTTCGACTGGAGTGATTGGCAACAAGGGGGGATGGCTAGGATGAGTGTTCACTTTGTTCATTTGACAGGTTGCGCATCCTTGGATGTACTCAGTAATGAAGGCTTTCATGTTGGGCCACCAGTAGTATAGCGAAATTAATTGGAGTGTTTTTGAAATTCCAGGGTGGCCAGCAGTTAATTGGTCGTGAAAAAGGGATGTTACTCCCCTCCTAAGGGTATTGTCTGCCACGACAACTAAGGCGTTCCCATGGTACCAGTGGGTGCTGTCTGCTAGGGTGATTTGTTTGAATGCTTTGACCCATTGCTTGAGTTTCTTTTGATCCTGGTATTGTGCTAATTTGACTTTGCTGTCCAATGTGCTTTCTAGCATGTCCCAATCCATGACTTGGATGCTTTCATTTTCTCCACCAGGCCGCCCATTTCCGGGGTTGCTCCCATCCATGGAGGTACTTCAAATATTTGTATGGTGTTCACAGAAATATTTGCTGGGCCATACAGTGATGTCTTCATTCTCTAGGTTGCTGCCATCATCATGGTCTTCATGTCTTGATAGGCCATCTGCTCGATTTGAGGCTCCTGGTTTGTATTCCAGTATCATGTTGTATTGTTCTCATTCTGGTAGGTATCCGGCAACTCTTGGTCCAATTTTCCTGGGGTCGTGGTAGTAGCGGAGGTTTGCATGGTCGGTATAGACGAGTACTGGTTTCTCAGTACCTTTGAGGAGGTAATCCCAATTCCTGAGGCCATGCATGATGGCCAGGAATTCGATGTCGTAAATAGGGTAATTTTGCTCTGTGCTGGTGAATTTCTGGGAGTGTAAACTGCAGGGGTGCCATGGTCCTGGCTTTTCTGTGCCGTCTGGTTGTGTGATAGGTGGTCCTCTTTGATAGAGTATTGCTCCAGTCGCTATTTGAGATGCATCAACTTCCAGCTCAAATTGTTTGCTGGGATCTGGGCAGATGAGCACTGGAGCGCTAGTGATATGCTTCTTGAGTTCTCTGACTGCAGTTATATAGTCCGGTGTCCATTCGAATGGGACGTCCTTTCCGAAAAGGCAGGTAATGGGGGCTGTGATGGAGGAAAATCCGGTGATAAACATGCAGTGGTATCCCAAGACTCCTATAAATGAGCGGGCTCCTTTAAGGGTTGTGATATTCTCTGGCCAGTCTGCTATTCTGGCGATTTTGGCTGGGTCAACTGTTGCTCCATCTTTGGTGAGGCATACTCCTAGAAAGTCCATTGTTGGCTGCATGAATATTGATTTACTGAGCTTGAGGTGTAGTCCATTTTTGGCTAGCAGGTTGAAGGCATAGTGGAGGATTTCGATGTGTAACTTGATGTCTTTGAGTTTTGTTCCTAGTCCACAGTCGTCCATATAGCTTCAGAATATTTTTCTGATGTTGTGGACTCCTTTCTTCTCGAAATGTTCGTATAGGTCTTCTAGCATAAGGTTTATAAACCTCTGAAATGTCGGCAGCAAGTTGCTCATTCCAAAAAACATGACTTTGGGCTTGAATAGCCCATGGCAGGTTTTGAAGGTGGCTTTCCATTCATCCCCTTTGCATATGTGAATATTGTTATAGCTCCATCATATGTCGAATTTGCTGAACAGCTCCATTCCTTGGAGGTCTTCAATACATTGGGCAAGGTTAGGAAGGGGGGTGATATCTTTCTTAGTGACTGCATTGAGTGGGTGGTAGTCGATGATGTAGCATTTTTCCTTGCTGTCTTTCTTGGGGACCATAAAGGTGCTGAATCTATAGGGTGATTTGGAGGGTATGATGTATCCCTTTGCTAAGTTTTTGTCGAGGAACTGGTTTTCTGCCTCCTGGTCTTTGAGGCTCATGGGGTAGGTTTTGCAGTTAAACTTTGCTGGAGCTTCCGCTGTGAGCTCGATCTTGTGATCGCATGGTCGCAATGGCGGGAATTTCTTAGCTTCTTCATCTGAGAAGAGGAGTGCATGTCATTTGAATTCTTCTGGTAGGGTGATTTCTTCCTTCTTGTTTTGTTCTGCGTATTTGTGAGCCATTTCCATGGCATTGTGGGTCCTGTTGACTTCCATAGTGGTTCTTCCGATCCATACTTCGGGTTGGCTTTGGTCTTCTAGTTCTTCCATAATTGCTTCGTGGGTTTCCATGATGAGATCGTTGTCTTCTTGCTTTTGCCATTTTTCCTTGAGGTAGCCTTGCACTTTGTCCCAGGTAACTTTCCAGATGGTTTCAACCTTGACTTTTGGTCCTTTGAGGGTTCCTGCTTCCCAATCAATGTCAGGTTTGAATGCCTTGAACCAGGGGTAGCTGAAAAGGAAGCAGTCTCTTCCTAGATTTGTGATGAAGAAACATAGTTGTCGTTGTACATTTCCTTTGCTAACCATGAGGTTGCAATAGTGGCTGATCTTTCCTTGTCTGTTGGGTGTTCTGTCGACATTAAAGATGGGTCACTGGTAAGGGAGTTCCTTCATTCCTAGGCAGAGTTTCTTGATGGTTTCTGAGTCGATGAAATTTTCTGTGGCTCCGGTATCAAGGAGGCCAATTTCTTTTGTTTCCCTTTTGTAGCTGATGACCACAAACTCGATTTGAACTGAGTTGCTTTTGTTGACAAAGACACTGTCTAGTCCAAAAGTTTTGGCAAGGGTTTGAATTTTCTGGATGTCAAATCCAGTTTCTGGGATGAGCGCATTAAGCGTTCTAATTTTTGTATCTTTATCCATGGTTTGGATTTGTTCTTTGAGTGCGTCTCCCATCTGCTGTGCAGAGGGCTTTGTCTTTGGATAGGCATGTGCGTCTCCCAACTGCTGTGCAGAGGGCTTTGTCTTTGGATAGGCATGTGTGTCTCCCAACTGTGTTACAGTGGGCTTCGACTTTAGATAGGTGTTAAGGGCCAAGGACCCTAAGGTGCGACGTGCATGGGTTTGTATGATGGTGGCGGGGCATGTACTTCTAGGGATTGCAGGTAGCGAACACTGGCCCTAGGATGCTGCTGGAGTGGCTCGTTTGCACGCATGCACAATGGCGATGATGATGTCAGGATATGCTAGTCCAGTAGAGGGCACAGGAATTACTGTGACCTACAGCTGGTCTCGAACAAGTGTCCTCTAGCATCTGGGTAGATGAGGAGAGTGCATGTTACTAACTGCGTCTAAGCAAAGTGCTTGGAAAAGAGGGAGGAAGGATAAGGGGAGAGTCTCAACGATGTTTGAGACAACTTTGAGAAAGGCTGGTGAAGCTACAACACTTGGGATTAAAACCAAGTCAGGCTTAAGGCCCAACTCTAGGAAAATGCGAGGGTTTATATACATGTGGGGAGACTGTATGACTCAGGCCTAATACTACGAGTACCTGTACTAGTAACAAGTCATGGCTCAAAAGATGGAGTCATATACTGCGGAACTGACTTGCACGGGAAGGTAACAAGAAGGGAGTCAATATGAGTCGTAAAACGAGGCTATGAAGAAGATATAGTAAGCAGGCTGAGAATCCAGAAGCGAAGCTAAGGTAAGCAAATAGAGATGAGTCAGGGTCATGTGAGATCAGGTGAGGGAGTGTCAGGTGATGTGCAGGTGACTTGGAGCAGGTGATATAGGACAGGTGACTTTGAGGAGCAGGTGACTGAAATGGCATGTGACTGGTCATGTGGGTGGTCAGGTGATTGGTCATGTGATTGAGATGAATGGGTGGTTGGTCACGTGATGGGAAAGGCTTTAGTAAGCAGGTGAAAAATGAAAAATGTGTCCTGCGTAAGCCCAAGAATGTAACAATAGGCATGTGCTCTTTCCAATTGTTTTGCGATGGACTTTGGCTTTGGTTTCCATAAACTGATAATTCTAGCACAAGTGGCCTCATCAAATTTGTGGGTGTTGGCTGCGATGAACTCTTGTACCGCTTTGATTTTCTGTGGTCCTAACATGTGTTTGGGTGCTGTCGTAAGTTCCTTGACTTTCTTTGCATCCAATAATGCTAGTGGGACGTGATCCAGGGTTTCTTCCTTGAGAGCGTCGAAACTATTGGCACTTTTGTTCTCTTGGATCCTTTTGGTAAGCTGATCCATTGGTAAGATTCCCATATCTGGACGGCTTCGAATGGAGTTAATGACTGCGACTTCTTGTTGATCATGATTGACTTGGTGTCTAACTTGGCAGTGACGGGCATAGTGGCCCTTCTTGTGGCAATGGAAGCATTCCAGACTTCTCATAAGTTTGTTTGACAGTGGTGTATGCTTGTGGCCATTATCCTGTGGCCGTGTTGAGTTCTTGTAGAACATATGGTTGACCTGTGATGCTATTCCATGGCGGTGGTATTTCCCTGCAAAGCATAGTGTGTTGACCTTGATAGGGTCCTTTACTTCTGTAATAATCGGTGCTTTGATGTTGAAGATCTCATATAGAGTCTTGCAAAGCATTGACTTTGCATTGCTTTGCATCTTTTTGTGCGCCTTTGTTTCTCCCATTGATGATCCAGTGGTTTCCTGGTACGACCGATCTGTTGTTGGTTTGATTGCTCTGACTTCAGTGGTCGAGCGTCCTGTAGCTGTGACGCCTTTTGGTCTACCAGTGGCCTTCTGGTCTTGGATATGGGGTGCGTTCTTCATAGCAGCAGCTGCGGCATATGTTCTAGCATTGTTGGCTAGTGTCGTCATGACTTCTTGGTATGGGTGAGGAGGAGGTGGTGTAGTGGGGTTGCAGAGGTTCGGAGTGGTCTACTTGCCAAACTGGTATGTCGAAAGGAAAGCTTGACTTATGTTAAGGCTTCAACAGGCCTTGATAGTACGACTTGTACTAAGAGGTGAACTGATGGCGAGTACTTGAAGAGGTAGAAGTCTCTAGTGTTGCTAGAGACAACTCTGAGAAGCTTATGTAAGAGATGAGGAAAAGGGGAGGCACAAGGGGAGCTTTCAAGAATGTTGATATTGAGAATCAAGTCAAGCTTAGGGCTTGACTGTCGAAATACAGGGCGCTTATATACAGGCGGGCGAGTGCACGTGCTATAACTACTACGGTAGGTAGTTCTGGTCAAGAGGCGTCTATCTGTGACGTATGGTAATCCGCGGACAAGTGCTGCGGTCTGTATGAGTCGAACAATAGAAAGTGAGCAAGAGCGAATGAGAGATCAGGGAATGTCCTAATCTATCCTAAGTCAGAGAACAATGGCGGCGGGTCATTCCAAGAAGAGAAGCGTCGTCATGATGCGATGACGACCACGAGGTTTGAGGTTGATCCGAGAAGATCTGATCTCCGCGTGCCCATTCTGGTCTAATGGGCATCTAGCATAAGCAACTACCCTTTAAGGTAGTTGGTATTGATAGTGACCCAGTTAAGGGCCATGTCGCTATCCGCGTCGTCTGCAGAGCTCTGCATGGATGAGGGATGGTCTGCGGATCCTCCTGAGGAGGTCGACTGGTGCCCTGGACTCTGGGGCAAGGTGCTGGCTATGGGCGATGAGGCTGAGGGGGTGATTGACTGGTAACTGCCTTCACGACTGGTATGTTGTTGTATGGGCACTGAAGAGGTACTTGTGGGTGACAGGGAGTGCTTGCAGGACACAGGACTACTGGGCTGAGTGAGGTATTCCTCCCAGGGTGTGATAGGGGACTCTTCTGGAGACAAGGTCTTCGTATGTCCTCCAGGGATATCAGGTTTATAGTGAGTGATTGGTTCTGGCTCTAAGGGTGGCGCGTCCTCTATGGGACTGTCTGGGTCTTCCAATGGGTTCTCTACTGGGGGTGGCTCTTGGTACATTTCCATTGAGGAGTAGTCCCAACGATGGATGTTCCAGGGGACAGGGACAAGGGGCAGGACTGGTGGTTGATCAATAGGTGACGATGGTTTGGATGGTTCACTGGGCAGTAGTGGTGGCAGCTCTGGTAGCAGTGATGGGTTCAATGGTAATGGTTGTTTGGTCATGAGTGGTGGCTTGGGCATGGTGGCAAGGAAGGGGTCCGACGAGGAAGAGAAAAATAGGGGTGGATTGTAACAGCAAGGATCAAGAGATATGTCAGCTCTGGTATATGCCCTGGAAGAAGGTTCCCGTCCAGGGCACAAAAGCTTGCAAGGTTCCCAAGAACTGGCTTGAAATGGAGATGATGAAGGGTTTGTCAGATTCTGAGATTGATGACAGAAGAGCTCGTTTTGGGTATAACAAGCTTGAGAGGTGCATTGACCAAACCCTAATACCCCAGTGGAAATGCTCATCATACCTGTATACAGTCCAAGGGTAAATCCTATCAAGCAGTTTGTTGGGTACTTTTGTGGCCCGATTCTTTTCGGTCCATGCAGACTTTAGCATACACCCGTTTCACTTTGCTGACTTCCCTTCTGCCACACCTCCCCCACTCTGCCATGTGAGCTTGGAGTTGTTTACCCCACCTACCATACTGTGGTGCAACTGATCTACTCTCCATAGCTCACAACATCACAGCTCCCGTTGATTCTCATGCAAGACATGATCTCAGCACCACTCAGTATGTCACCTGGTTGCACAAGCAGTGGTGATCCGCATAAGGCAGACTTGCTAACTGAAGAACTGTTGTAACTGCATGTAAATTGGGCAAGGAGGCACGGGCTTGGTGGTGTCTTGTTGCACCCTCTGCTATATGGATGTGCATCATCCAAGAAAAATGCTTCCAACCCCCCCTCCCCCCTTACCATCCCATCACTCTGTGCCATCCATTCTGGCAACTGTGGCTCCGTCTGTCCCACCTTGTGTCCTAGCATGTTAAGGTCCAAGGGCCTTAAAGACGCAATGTGTGTGGTTTGGTTTGGCGATGACTGGGATTGCTCAGTGGGGTCTCCTCCTGAGGCAATGATCACATGAGTAGCGTGGTACTGGTTGGCTACACAGTATAACAAGTAAGTCCCCGATGATAAGGGCAACTTCTGAGTGTTCTGATAGAAGTAGAGAGGAGAGCTTCAAAGAGGACTTTGAAGTGACTTGAGGGTTCGGGCTGTTTGACTCTGAGAGTCCTGGGTGGAAGCTACAAGTCTTGGATTGAAAACCAAGTTAGGCTTAGGGCCTAACTGCTAAAAGTACAAGCGCTTATATACAAATGAGAAGTAACAGGTCACAGGAGTCACAGGATAATAGGGTCACATATAGTAAGGTTTATCATGAGCTGGCAGTTCTAAGTATAGCTCCATCATGAACTGGCAGTCTAAGAATAGCGCATTATGAGCTGGCAATCCATAAAGGGTTAAATGGTGATACTGTGGAATGCTGCAGACTGCGGAGTGATGGCATGTGATATCTGACTGCGGAATGGTCAGGTGATTCATCAGGTGACTTGTCAGGTGATTAGGTGATGGTCCGAGTGGCACATGAGGGAACAAGTGGGGAACGAGTGACCGAGAGCATAAAGTGAGTAGGGGGGAATGGTGGAAAATGAAAAATGGGGTCCAGGATCATAACACAGCACTTTCTGAGCCCGCTCCAACTGTAGCACTGGCTGCCCCCCTGCTCACACTTCCTCCCTGCTCGCTCCTTGTGTTGGCACCTCCTATGCACCATGTGCTGGTGCCCTTCCATGAGGTTTCGTCCCTCCCACCCATCGCTGTACATTGATCTCAAGCCGAATGTCATTGATCAAGTGTGGGCCCACCAGGTACCATTGGCACTGCGATTTGGTCCCAGGCCATATACCACCCATCCTCGCCCTCTCCAATGCATGGGTGTCCCTCCTGGCTCCCTTTTTTCTTGTCCTGACCCACAAACTCAGCTTCTTTTTTGCTCAACTCACAGCAACTCCCAACGAGTGGAACCACGCAATGTCTCCTCACACCCAATGCAAATAAGTTTGACATCATTCTACCATTTGTGTTGAGGCACAATTCCCTTCCTAGCCATTCCCATTCAAGTTTTTGATATCCATAATGGTATGCATCGTATCATGAAATAGCAATGAAATCACTCTGACACATGTGCTAGGCCTGTAATGAAGAAAGGGCACAGTCTATTCCCTACCACTCCCATGAAGCCCAGGCCGCTGAGCTCAGTCTTGGGATCCAGAGTGACTGATGCCTACAAATGGCAAGTGCTTGTAAGAGCCTATGCAAATGTAAGCATTGGCAAGGAGAGATCCTGCATGAAATCAATAGGAAAGTGTCGAAGGTATGTATCCCCACTACCCTGGTCAAGATCCAACGTTCATGTTTCCCCACCACAGCTGGTCTAACGGACTATCTGGTCCAGGACCTCAACGACAAGATTAACAAGCTCCTGCAAGAAAAGTGTCAGTGGGAAACCAGATAATCACCTTAGGTGGTGTAAATTATCAAAGAAACACTGCTGGGCTAGATGATAATATACTAAAAGTACCAGGAACTAAGGGGTATTGGTGCGTAAACCCACATCCTATGTTCTTTCTTATATTCTCACATAAACCTTCCACAGATATTTTAGATGCGCCATGGCCTGAGCAGTATCACACTCCAACCGCTGGGCTTCAAAAGTCAATGCCTTGTCTGGTGGCACAAGGCATTGCCAGGTGTAAAAGAGCTTGTCGAGACTTGAGAGTCACAAAAAGGAGGAAGACAAGGAGAACACAACAAGTAATTTCTACAACCAGCATAATTTGAAGATCTTGACAAGAGCGATGGGAAACTCCTTAGGTATGAGGAGACAGAACAAACAGGTAATGTTTCTGTTCTCTTCTTGGTAAACTTGGGCAAGTCTGGCTTATATGAGTTTATTGCCAATTCGCCCCATACACCCACAGTGATGCAATTCTGTTGGAAGACATCAACAGATGCTTTGGCATTTCAAACCAAGACCAATGTGCGGGCCAACACAATCTACACCCAAGTCGACCTCCAGGACTTTGCAATAGAGACAATTTCACCTATGACCACTCTGCTGATGTTGCTCGCAGCCCATCTGGGGTCGTTTGCACAACCAGCCTGCACAACCTCAGCTGTCAGGTATAATGTCCACGTCCACATTTATGCTGGCGATTGCATCTGTTCCCATCCCATGCAAATTGCAAAACAGCTCTGGCTTAACCCTCACCTTTCATACACATACGTCAGCGTGCCAAGCTCCCCAGGCTCTTCGTACACTTCCCATGCAGACTTGATCTCGATCCCCCCCTACCATAGCTTTGCCTACAATGACCATGATGGAGAACAGCTGGATGATTGTGCAGAACGGTGTGTGGATCCTGGATAGTGCCCTCATCGCAGTTGCAACACTGGCGAATTGTTATCTTACTACCTGACTACTTCCAGACTCCCTGATTGACTTGGTAGATGAGGCAGGTGCACAGTGCATTTTTTTTTTTTGGCCGGACCTTCTGGAGTTTGAAATGAATTCCAAACCTCATACATGTTTAGTTACTGTGCATGGAAAATATTCTATCAGAAAGCATTGTGGGCCAACCTGAGGCTGTGAAGGCAGTCGCCAATGCTGTTCGCCTGTCACAGAATGACCTAGGCAACACCCAGAGGCCAATTGCAAGTTTCCTCATAGTGGGTCCCTCTGGCACAGGCAAGACGCTTCTTAGCAAAACGGTGAGTACTGATAGCTCATGGCCCCCACAATCAAATTTCTTCTCTTACTCACAACTGTTGCAGCTCATGACTCCTGTTCAACTCCCTACATGCTATGATCCACATCAATGTCTTGGAATACTCAGAGAAATATTCTATCACATGACTCTGGTAGGAAGTTGATGGAATATGTGTGGCGCAAGCCCTATAGCATAGTCCTTATTGACAAGATCAAGAAGGCATCACACAAATTCGTCACGCTGTTCCTTCAGGTCCTTGATGATGTCACCTCACAGATGGCCAGGGCGACATTGTTGACTTCCGCAACATGGTCATCGTGATGACCAGCAACCTCAGTATGGCGTATCTGAATGACATGGGTCAACTGGTCAAGGGCTGGTGTGGGCAGCCACAAATGAGGTAGCTTGTGATGGGTGCCATCAAGGTCACTTCCCACCTGAGTTCATTGATCATATCGACAAGATCTTCATAAGTGTTGTTTTTCTATTCTGGACGATTTGAAAAATCGAATGCTGATCACATTGTCCAGCGCGCACTTAGAAGAACATCATGCGCATCATCGACTTGTGCCTCAAAGAGGTGCAAGTCTGGCTTTGTGTTCAATGGTGGTAACAAGATCGCTGCTGTTTCTGACAAACCACAGCATGATAATATGATGTATGAGGAGCTTTTGTGTCTACATAAAGTACTTGGGCTCAAATCTGCCTGCACTAGTCATTCCTCATGCTTGGATAGATGTAGAAGTAGTAAGCTAAACACAGAAACATCAGCAAACCCATGTGAATGAGTGAGGCGTCGACCTCAACAGCCTGTCCTCCTCCTGTGAGCCCTCCATTGTTCAAAGTGGTGTGTCACCTCTTGAGGGCACAGCAAGGAGATGCCACTACAGATGCAGGGTGTGCAGCGACATTTGGTTTTGGGGGCACAACAGTGGGTGCAAGATCAAATAAAGGAAGGCTACAATAAGGAAGAAGCAATAGATAGGATGAAGGTGAATGAAATGCACACTGCTAGTCTGAAAAAGTGTGGTAATCCACTCTGCAATGCCGCTAGAGAATAGTTGAGACCAGCACCACAGTGTTTGGCATACTATGTTTATCACCTGAATCTGAATGTCCAACATGATCACAGGAAGGAACGAGGGGATGAATTGGTTCTGGATGCAGCAGAATTTGTTGGGCTGCAAAGCCTGTGGGAGGCAGCAGGAGTGGATGTAGCAGGCTTGAAAAAGGAGAAAGAGGGAATGGGAACGGGAACGGATGGCTTGCTTGGTGGGCTTGGCATGGTAGTTTGCATCTTCACCTGGGAGGATTTTCCATTCTAGTCTTCAAGTTGCTGTACCAAGACACAAGCATAGATGCTGCAGAGGTGAAAGGGAACATTGCATAGGAAAAGTACAGGGAAGCATTTTGAGACAACATACCACACAGCAGATAAGTCAGCTACTTGAGCAGAGCTGCAATTTAGCTGGAGAAAGCCAGCTTTTTTACTGGCTTGGCTCAGCTTGGCTCAGTGGGACCAAACCCACAGCTTGGCTCAGCTCAAAAAAAAAACTGGGCTGGCTCAGGTGGCTCAACTCCTGGCTGGCTCCGGCTCCTGGAGTTTCCGCAACACTATCGCCAGCTTATGATTCCTGGGTTAACTCCAAGGATCTCCATGCTCCAGAGTTACTAGCAGACTTTGAAAGTCAACCAAACAGTATAAGAACCCTTGGAATCTCAGATGACACTCTCTATCCCCAACTCCCATGTCTTCAGTCTGTTGGAACGTGTAATCACAAGCTGATCACGATGCTCTACCTTGTGTACATGTGACTTGAAACCCCTTTGCATTGTATGCACACGCTCCCCTTTTTCCCCTCAGTTCATATGTTTACTGTGACTGAGGGGTAAGTCGACTAGTAATCTTCCATACCTACCACATAACTAACTGTATGCAGAATACTTTAGGTACATAATAATAGTTCATATGTTTACTGTGACTAAGGGAATACTTTAGGTTCTAACAGGTTATGGGCTTCATCCTTTAAGACGTGAACTACCCTCTTGTTCGCTGCTATCCTAACTTGGCATCTGTCTCTGTCTCTGTGTCTTTGCTATCTGTCTCTGTCACTGCATCTTTGCTGCGTCCAGCACTCCCCATTCCTGGGCTCCACCTCTGTCCCCAAGGATGTTGTCTGCCCCCTCCCAACCAGCTACCACAGCTTCCCCAACGGGCGGTACCTCCCAACCAGCTACCACAACTGCCCCAATGGGTGGTACCAGCCAACCAGCTCCCAATGTCGCTGCCCCAACCAGCGGAGCCAGCCAACCTGGCCCCCAATGCACTAGTAACTTTAAAGGTACTGAAATTCAGTATGTGGGACACATGAAAAAATGATGAAAAACAGCTGAAAATCTACTGAAATTCAGCCATTGGACATTGTGAATTTCAGTAGTTTTCACCTACTGAAATTAAGGAAAAACTGCACCCAATTCAGTACTTTAATGAGTTATTTTCAGCACCTTAGTTACTGTATTTTCACCACCTTAATTACTGTATTTTCAGTACCTTAGTAGGGTATTTTCAGTACCTTTAGTAGTGTATTTCAGCACCTTAATATTGTATTTTCAGTACGTTAATAATGGATTTTCATCACCTGAAATCATACTGTATTTGTTGTTTTTTCACTCATTTTCAATTGCAGTTAAATGTGAAAAAAATTGTAATTTTATTAAAAAATTAAAATGACTTATTCACTTATTCATCATCCTCCTCATCCTCACTGTGCATCCCCCTCCTTGTCCTCATCCTCATCCACCTCCTTATCACCCTCACTATCCTTATCACACTCATACTCACCATCACCCCTCCTCCCTCCTCTCACTACCATCATCTACATCACAGCTTGCTGTTGCTGATGGCAGGTGACTGAAGTGGCAGGACAGCTGGGAATCAAGCGAATCAAGCCAGAGATCATCTGTCATCAACAACAGGAAGAGACAGGGATGAAACAGGGGCACTCACCAGAATGCAGCAATGAAATAATGCCACTGACAGGCATAGGTGAGAAGTGCCGCATGTGATTCAAGCAGTGGAAGACAACAACAACGATGCAAGAGTGAGAAAGAGGGGCCTGACATGAAGGCAAGAAATGCAGCTGCAAAGGGAAAGGCGCAGCCAGCGTCAAGCGCAAGACTAGAAGGGGACAATTACCAGCTTCAGGCACAAGACTGGATGGTAGCATAGACAAAGAGAGTGAGAGGGGGGACCCCTGGCAGGACAGCTGAGATTTGAGCAAATGGAGCCAACAACATATAGCTGCTGTTGAGCCAGAGAACATGAGGGAGATGAAAAGAGGGAGAAACAGGGGGACACACCTGGTAAGGGGACAGAGGACATGATGACAAAAAAGGCAGCTACAGAGGGAAAGGCACAGGTGTAGGCCAGGAGTGCCATGCAACTGCAATTGGAGGATGTGGGTGATATTACAGGTGCAGTGGCAATTCGAGCAGGGGAACATGAGGGCGATGTGATGGTGAAGAATAGGGCCCCCCCCCAAGGCCCAGCCAGGATTCAGGGTGCAGGTGTGATTCAAGCCAGAGAACATGAGCAAGATGCAAAGAGCGAGAAACAGGGGAACACACCTGGTGAGGGGATGGAGGGAAGACAAGGAAAGGCACAGCCGTGGGGCAACACACAGTAGCAATTTGAGTTGGGAGTCGGGGAAGGGATGGCCAGCTTCAAGCGCAAGACTGGACAGAGATGATGGAGAGAGCATCAGGTTGGGGGGCACAGCGGGCACAGGCAAATTGGGATCAGAGACAGAAAAAAAAATGCAAGCACAAGGGAGGTTAGCACACACAGCAGACAGAAAGGGAGAATTTGGCTCACTGACAGCAAAGGTGAACAGGCAGGGCTGCATGGCATTTTAATGTGATGGCGGCATTGTTGATATTAGTCAAGGGTGGAGAGAAAGGGAGGAAAGCAAAAAGACGGTATCTTGGATGCGAGAGTACGTGTTGGTATGCTAAAGTTGTCCCTGCATGTGATCATGTCCCTCCCTTTTTTTTTTCCAAGTTGACAGATGGCAGCATCAATGCCAATACAACCACACCACAGGCCCTGCCCCCCCAAGCCTAACAGATCAGTTCTTGTCGCAAGTTCAAGTCCTTTTTTAGCTCTGTCTGCCAGTGGACAAAATCATACTGCTGAATGCAACAGGCCCATGCCCTCATCGCCCCGTATGAGCATGAGGCATGCAAGAAGGTTCATTTGCATTCTACATTGCACATGCTATCCTTGTGAAGTCTAATGTGGAGGGCACACCCAAGCTCCCTACCCCATCCCTCCTCTCTAAGTTCATCCAGGACATTGCGGACTACGTGCAGGAGTCAGACCTTGCATAGGAGACTGCACGTCTATATTTGATTGACACCCTCAGCTGTGGTCTCAAAGGTTTGTGTTTTCCTGAGTGTCGGAAGCTGCTTGGTCCTGTCGTCAAGGGTACCATAGCCCCCAATGGTAAGTGCAACCTTCCTCCTCCCAAATCTACCAACACTACCGTCCCTCTCCTCACCGAGCTGACCCACTCATTCACCGCATCAGGACCTCTCCATCTCAGACCGATCTTCCATCCTTTCACAAGGCACAATGACCTCCTGCACATCTACACCCTCCCATGCCTTCCTCTCAGCTACAACAACGTTGACGTCAACATTGCTGGGAGTGACGCAGCAGGCATTAGCAATGCATGCACGGTACGACACGCTCTTTGTCATAAACATGTGCATTCAGGCACCGAAGCCACCACCATCAATGCCAACATCTGTGAAATGCTGGAATGCAGGATGGCGTGGCCTGTTTATTAACATCGACATGATCATGGGAGCATCCACACAGACAGAGCCTTGGCCAGAGCCCGGGCCTGATGCCAGATTGGATGGACAGGTTGTGGGTGGGATATGGCCCAAGTTGAGACTGGAGTCAGGGTATCTGCCTGACATCTGGTGCACATATTGCTCATCGCCTCACAGAATTGAAGCCATTTTCCCCCATTAATTCTTTGTTCTGTGCTGGTAGGAATGAGTGTGACCCAGACAGTATGGGTTCACCTGATCGCAACGCGTTTGCATGTGGGATGGTGCGAATAGACAAGGAGCTCCGGAAGGCTCAATTGCTGAGTCATGCTAGCGCTGGCTAGAACACCACAAGTGCCACCTGGGCAATGTGGCCAGTCCCTTCTTGTTAGATCCTTGCTGAGTTTCATGATGGACCCACTTACTGTGATTATTTCCCTGGATCTCCACATCCATACCCATCGCAACCACGCTCACACCCTCCCTCAGTGCCTACCCCAGGACCAACTACCAGCTTGACCCAATCCGGGGCGCGTTCAACATCGGCACCATCATTCGTTGGCTCGACTATAACGACTGCTTCCTTGCTACAGAATGTGACATGTTCTTGTCTCTTCACCCAAACGAGCCCCAAGCGCTATAGCTAGAACGACATCATCGTCTCCTTGCAGGGGGCCACCCACCTGACAATCTCAGGGCCATCCTCGCCATCGCACACCACCCCTAGCCACAGGTGATGATGGTGCCATGACCATGTCTGCCGCTACTACTACTACTACCGCTGCTGCCACTACCCCTGTGGCGGCAGAGGTCCTTGCCAGGTTGAAGTGCCTCCAAACAGGCATGGACCTTGGCACCATCAACGATTGCTTCCTGCTCTTCCCAGCCATCTACGCACTGACCTTGATGCCCACATCCTCGAATGCGTCACGTGCGGCATCCTCTTGCATTTCCTTGACCCCCAACCCACTCTTGCCCCCACCTCTACTCCGCAGGTTAACGGTGGTGGTGGCGATGGTGGATGGGCGGCAGTCAAGTACATCGAGTTGTGTACAATGCCAAGGGCAATGCCCCACATGAGTCGCCGTGTATACCTCAAGATGGTGCTGGACGAAATCGAGGCCCATGCGCCAGACGCTGTGGCACTAATCATCAGCCTCAACCACCAGATGACGCCAGAAGTCGCACAGGAGGTGCTCGAGCTTGCGGTGCTGCTGCACTGGGAGGGTCAGCATGTGGTTGGTGTCAATCTTTGTGGAGATCCGAAGGTGTGTTCTATCAATCATCTCATGTACTTTCTGCCAGCCTGTGTTGCGCCCCACTGCAGAAAGTTGTGGTCATGGGGGTTGGGCAACCGGTGTCAAGTCGATTGAGGCATGACGCTCAATGTATTTTTTTTCTTTGGCTCCTTCTGGGCCTCTGTGTTCCTGATAGGTGGGCGACGTGACAGATTTCGTTGAGCTTTTCCGCATTGCGCATGTGGAGGGGCTCGGGGTTATGCTACACATCATGGAGGTACATATGTTGACCAAGTTGTGTGTTTCACCGAAGTGCAAGTCTTTGAAAGGAACTCTTCAATTCAACAGAGTCAAGAAAACACCACAGCGGAGATGAAGACACTGCTGAGTTGCGAACCAGAGCGCCTCAGACACGTGACGTTTTTGGACAAAGAGTCTGCAGAAGAGATGAGGGAGGTTGTACTCACATGACGGACCTGCATCGAGATCTGTCTCACCTCCAGTCTCTTGTGCATCATTTTCCTTTCTTCGCTCTTTGGTGTCTTCCGAGTGTGTGGCCCACCAAGCCCTCGCAGGTGCAACACAGTTCAGCAACTCCAAGATCACCACATCCGGTATTACCTTACTCGGAACCACCCCATCGCCATTGGTGTACATCTCTTCATCCTTGATGCATAACACACCTGCCCTTTTCATACCCATGCTCCATCATCATGGACCACCTTGTGCATAAGGGTGAGCATGTTATGATCAGGGATGTCCTTGAGTGCATAATCAAAGTGCACGAGATCCAGGGCAGCCTCATGCTGCTCAACTCGTTCAACTGTGCCAGACTCAATCACATCGTCTTGGTCAAGGTTGCCTCAACCGCTGTTGTCTCCAAGCTCCTGTACGTCTCCCCATGTCTCCCCATTCCAAAAACACTGACAAACAACCCTCCTCGACCATCATTCCTTCCTCAGTGGCCTGTCACAAGACCAGACCATTGATGGCACTTTCTGGCCATGCCTCTGTTTTCGCCCTCTTTGGTGGACAGGGCATCAATGAGGTCTACTTTGATGAGCTCCAGAGACTCTTTGATACTTTTTGCCCATTCATTGAACCTTTCCTTACTTCTACTGTCAACCAGGTCCTTCAGCCACTTGTGTTGGCCTCACAGGATACCTCTTTTTACAAGTATGGCCTGAATATCATCTCTTGGCTTACTGGGGTGACCCTGTGCCCATGCTTCCCAAAAGCTGAAGAGCATGCATGGACAATTTGCATATGCAACACATGCCATCTGGTAATCCCTCATAGTATTTAATCCTGGTGCCTTTCTGTTGTCATTCTTTGTCTCTCATCTTCCACTCTTTTATCTTTTGGATCTCTTGGCTGCTGCTTTTATCTGTCCATCTCCTCATTTCCACTTATTTGCTTGCCTGTCTTACTGCCATCTGACACGTCTGGTGTAGTATGTATGGATGCAATCATCACTGATGCTCACTTTTGATGCATCAAGGGCTCTCTCACTGCATTCACCCCCATCCCTGGTGGACATGATGGGTGCAGTGGACATGGCAGATGTGGTGGGCACAGCAGACACAATGGGTGGTGGGCAGTGGGCAAGGTGGATGTGGGAGTTTGGTGAGATCAAGGGGAACCTGGAGGCAGGAAAGATAGATCATATTGTAGTCACATACTGTAGCAGCAAATAGAACCATTTTTTTCTGACACAATTCATGGGGCATATATAGGATTTTCATATCTGGTTTGTGTGATTTCAAGTCAAAATTGTTGTCAATTTTCAGTATCTTTTCTTTGGAGAAAGGTGCTGATTTTAAGTCAAAATACATCATTAATTTTCAGCATCTTTTCTTTGGAGAAAAGTGCTGATTTTAAGGCAAAATACATCATTAATTTTCAGTATCTTTTCTTTTGAAGAAAAGTGCTGATTTTAAGTCAAAATATATCATTAATTTTCAGTATCTTTTTGTCTTAAAAAAAGTGCTGAAATTTTTCACAAATAAAATATCTTAAATTCACAAGTTAGATGTTTTAAGTACTGAAATTCAGTACCTTTAAAGTTTACAGTGTCCCAATTTGTCTTTGCCGGCCTGGCTAGCCGATCTCCCCATCACTGAAAAATTTATGAATGACCCTGCCTGGCTGGCGAATCTTTGGCTCAACTTAGACAAAGTGAACTGGGATGAATGGAGTCACCGCATGCACAACGTCGCCCGACGACAAGGCTTCTGCTACTGGCTGGACGCAACCTTTGCCCCTCCAGATATCAACACAGCAGCCAGGCAGCATTACACTTGGCAGCTTAACGATGATTCTCTACACGGTTTCATCCTCAACACCATTGCACGATCTGAATGCAAAGTTATTGAACACTTGCAGACATCCAATGCTGTCTGGAATGCTCTTTGTGAACATCATGAAAAACGCAGGGTCTGGCACCAGATCTTGCTAGTAAAACAACTCCTCAAGATGTGATTCACCATGGGGACCCCACTTAACAAAACCCTTGAGAAGATCAATGACGTTATCACATGTGTCTCAAATATGGGTCCCCTTGATTGGCCGACATTCAAAACTTATGCACTCATCAATGCCCTGGGAGGCAAGTTTGAATACATGCAATCACAGGTCCACACAGCGGCAAATGATCCTGGTTTCTTGGCGAATACTGTCATCGCGTGGATCATGCAAGAAAGTGACCTTATCAAGTGTCATGCAGAGGGAGGTGAGAGACCCAGCATGCTGATCTTGTATATGAATCGATGCGAACACTCGCCCCTCTTATGCACACATTGCAAGCGCACCAGCCATATGGCCGACTTCTACATCTCATGTGGAGGAAAATTCGCTGGACACTCTCTCGAAGAGGCCCACATTGCTCAACGCAACACACTAGCAAATAATAGGATGCAAAACAACCCACCGCCATCTGCAAATATCGTGATGAGCAAGATAAAAGACATATCAAGACCATCCTCACCTGCTCCATCCACTGCAATGTCAACTACGACATTGACTATGACGTCCAAGACTGTAATAATAAATGGGGTTGCTTATGGTCCCCTTCCTACCACCAACTCAGTGAACATTGCCCTGATGCCAATTATAGACCCAAACTTTCTGTTCTCCGCTTTTCACATTGAGAACCAAGGTCTGTCCTACATGTCTATTGACTGGAACCAATTCAGTCGTCCAGTGAACACCACCTGCGACGACAGCTTCCTTTCTGCATACTCAACTTCCCAACTACATGGACATATACCCAATGACTCACCCTTCATACTCGATTCTGGAGCCTCTTGCCACATATCACCTGAGCAAAGCGATTTTAAATCATTGAGTCCCATCACGCCACACCCCATCACTAGGTTTGGGGGATCATGTGTATATGTGTCCAGGGTCAGCACCATTGAGCTTTGTACCAAAGCTGGGAAAAAGATTACCCTCAACCATGTCCTATTTGTCCCTAATTCAACTGTCCATCTCATCTCTGTTTTCTCACTCAACAACGACAGACCAAACGCTTGTTACTTTGATGCTACATCATGTTCCGTACTAGACTCCAATGGAAAGATGCTACTCAAAGGGTGCACCTGGGTACAGTGCCGCCTTTACATTCTTGACTGCACACCTCAAGTCGCTACACCCCACACAAGCATAAACATCGCCCATGACACACTGTCCTCTGCTCTATATGCATCAAGGACACCGGACCTTGAAACGTGGCATCGCCAATTAGGACACTGCTCTAACTGCACCATCATCGATATGGTGCGCGGAGGCATCGTTGAAGGTATGCTGATCGACCTTTCCTCTGCACCGGCAACCTGTGACCACTGCATCTTGGGAAAGCAGACAAGGTCACATGTGCCAAGGATGCATGAGGGGTGTCAGGCAACCAAACGACTGGAGTGGGTCTTCATTGACTTATGCAGGCTGATGCCCTGTGTCTCAAAATACGGCCACCTGTATTCAATGAATGTCATTGATGACTTTAGCAGTTACATTTGGAGTCTGCCCCTGAAAAGTAAGAGCAAAGCCATAAATGTACTTTGCGCATGGCATTGCATAGTGTTGCCACAGCTCAAGCCGATGTTTTTGAGAAATCAGTGATAGAAAATCGAATAAAATAGTGCAAAATATGAAAATAAAGAGGGAGATAGATTAGATCAAAAGCCGTGGGGTCACTTAAGACGACTTTGTAATCTGACCAGCCATTCAAGCAGGACTCACTTCGACTTGATTTGGCAAAAAAAAAAGTGAAATCAAGTCGAAGCGAGTCCTGCTTGAATGGCTGGTCAGATTA
>Ga0307510_10000410_pt1 | contig 40965 bp, 59 predicted proteins | sample 12_EM_MG_FD_207224 | JGI IMG/M metagenome (GOLD analysis project Ga0307510, IMG submission 207224) | Populus trichocarpa ectomycorrhiza microbial communities from riparian zone in the Pacific Northwest, United States - 12_EM | ecosystem: Host-associated > Plants > Roots > Unclassified | place...
TACAATTTAAAAAAAAAAAAAAAAAAAAAAAAAAAAAAAGTGCTCAAATACTCTCAAGTCTAACAACTGGGGAATGAGTTTCAAGATAATTGTATCCTGGTCTCTGTGCATAGCCCTTCATGACTAGTCTGGCCTTGTACTTTATGAGCTGGCCCTCCTTGTTGCATTTCTTCACATACACCCACTTGTTGCCAATCGGGATGACATCTGGAGGTTTCTCTATGAGTCTCCAGGTTCCCATGCGCTTGAGCTGATCTAGCTCTGTCTGCATGGTGTGTTCCCAATCTAGCCATTCTGGGGATGCCTTGGCTTCACTTAGATTTCTGCAATCGTCATCTGGGAGTACCGTGAACACTTCTTCCTCTGCGATGGAAGCAATTCCTGCTTCTTCTTCATTGGGGAATGGATCATTGAGGTACTTATAATCAAGTAATATACCTCGCATTCTCTGTGGTTCCCTAGGATCGATGTTGGACTCAGCAGCTTGCTTTTGCAGGATGGTTGTTTGGTTTTTAGCTCTGCTGCATGTGCTACCGTCCACCTCCCCCTCATATGGAGGGGAGTTCTTCCCCTGATCCTCAGGAGGGTTCTCTATAATGATGTCTTCCGGTGGAGTAGGTTCCAAAAGCATCAAGAAATGGAAGTTCCTTGAAAGTAAGATGTTCTTTGTCGCAGCATTGTAGTATTTGATTGCTTTTGATCTGTCATCGTAGCCAACATACGCACAACATTGGGACTTAGGCAACATTTTCTTTTGGATGGATTGCCCCTGCAAGAGCACCCAAATGGGCATGCTGAATTCGTGTAAGTGGGAAATGTTTGGTTTCTTTCCAGTCCATCCCTGATAAGGTGTCACAGCAGGTTTCACACTGGTGTATGATAAATTCCAAAGATACATGGCATGCGCCACAGCCGGTTCCCACAAGAATAGGGGAAGTTTTGAATCTGTTAGCATAGCGCATGCAAGTTCAACCAAAGTGCGCTTCATCCGCTCAGCGACTCCATTCTGGGAAGGTGAATATGGGGTGGTAAGCTGCAGTTTGATGCCATTCGCATTGCACCAACTGATGAGTTCGTCTTTGACAAATTCAGAGCCTCGATCCATCTGTATAGCATGCGGCATTTTATTCTGTGTCTTAAGGTATGTCAAGTATTCTATGACCTTTTGCACAGCCTTACTTTTGTTCTTTAGGAATTCCACCATTGTGTGACATGTAGCATCATCGACCATGAGCAAGTAATATTGATTGCCATTGATAGATGCAGTGTCATACTTGCCCCAAAGGTCCATATGTGTCAATTGGCCCGGATCAGTCTCTCGTATAGTAGTGGGACCATATGGCACCTCAGACAACTTCGCTTCCATGCATGACACACAGTTGGGCTTAGGTGAATGAACGTTGATCTCAAATCCATCAACCAAGCCCAAATCAAGAAGCTTCCGAAGTCCAGAGTAACCAACATATCTGTAACGTCAGTGCCAGGTCTCCCAGGTGGGCGCGGAGGTGCTGGCAACAAACATGAATTTGCTTTGTATAGGAGGTGCGAGGGTAAATTTCATCTTGTACAACTTATTTGTCACTTTGTTACCTCTTGCAATGGCAGTCCCTTCGTTTGTAATGAGAAGGAGCTTTCCAAAGCATCCATAAAAATGCCTCCCAACCTCCTCCCAACTTCCGAGGGAGAATAAATTGTTTCTATTCATAGGCACATGCAGGATATTATTCAACTGCAATGTGTGGAGATATCCATTGCATTTGGAATGGAGATGAATGGTCCCCCTTCCGATAGCGTGGGCTCTCTTTCTGCCTACCCCTGCAATTGGAATTAGGGGTATTGGCATGTACTGGGAGAATGCGTCACGTCGATGGGTGATATGCAAGGTCATTCCCAAATCAGCCAGCCACTCGTAATAGCCAACTCGTTCATCGATTTCGCAGGGATCATCATAAGACTTATTCATATTGTAGTACTCACCATCACAATCCTCCCTGACATATGATTCCTCAATTGCACCATTTACCACAACATAGCAGCCCACAACAGCATTATTGGTTTGCAGGTCATTGGATGGCCCAGCATCTGCATTATTTTCTGCATTTTGTGCCTCACATTTGGCCTTTTTGTTGGAACTGGAGTTCCAACTTGTTCAATTGTTTGATCTTTTGTTTCCAGTCTCACCTGGACATTCGTCATGATCGTGGCCAAACTTTCCACAATCGTGACACTTGTTTTGCCCAAGGAAATGGCACTTTGATGTGAAGTGCCCATCATGCTGGCATTAACCACAATGTTTCTTCATGTGTGAGGTACGATTTTTGTTAGGGGGATTGCTAATTCAACTAGCAAGAGAGGATTTATTAGAAGTTTGAGAATTGCCAGCTTGCTGAGAAGCAACAAGCTCTTTGTTTTTACAAGATTCATTCAATTTGTATTCTTGTTTAATAATGCCAATCAGTTGCTGGCTGTCAACATGCTTCTTGGGATCAGAATCTGATTCATCGATCCGTCCTTGGACATATGGATTTATGATTGAGTTCCAAGATCGTGGCAATGATGCCATGATAATGCATTTGAAGAGTGCATCCGAAAGCAGTTTGTTTTGCTTGCCAAAAAGGGTGAGCTCATCCCACTGATGTTTGAGCTTTGTAAGATGCTTGGGGATGTTGGCACCTTCCAGAGCCTTCATTGCAAATAAATTGCTAAGTTGATCTGTGAAAACAAGGTAACTTGTGTTCTCATAGATCGATTTGAGATTTGTCCACATCTGGTGTGCTGTTGCACACTTGCACATGTGCATCTTCTTATTGTCGATGATATTTTTGTTGATAAGCATCTTTGTATATGTATCATTTTGACACCAATTCATCGCACTTTCAGCATATAGTGCATCATTGGGGCATGGGATCGTGCCCTTGACATATCCAATCATTTTCATGAAATTGAAGATGAGATATATGTCTTGTGCCCATGATGACCAATTATTTGCCTTACTATCCAAAGGCTTTTCGACTTTTGTGTTTCCATTGCCTTTGGCAAAGTTTAAAGGCTTTATATTGGGATCTCCAGTGGCTGGAGTCGGAGCAGATGTAGGGGCATTACTACCTGATTGCTGCAACCCAGCACTTGCTGCACCTTGGGCAGTTGACATCGTTCAGAGGATAGGGGGGGATAGGGGCTATCGCCTCCTTTATATTGTGTTGGTTTTGTCTCAGTGAATTGGTGATGATAGAAGTGCTATGGGCGCAGGGCCCATAACCTCAAGTGATGAGGATGTGAATGAGATGGGAGTGCAATAAGTGCAAGGGAGAAGGACGGCACATAGTACTGGAGTGGGGACACCCACTCGCTCATGCTTTTGATATTCTGCGGGATGACAGTAATATAAGAAGACAGTATGTGTTGTATCGTATTTGTCCTATCATACATAATCTCAACACATTGGCGGTGGGGATTTGTGTTAAGGTCCAAGGGCCTTAAAGACATGACATGCGTGGTTTGGTTTGGCGACAACTGGGATTGCTCAGTGGGGTGTCCTCCTGAGGCAATGATCATGTAAGTAGCATGGTACCGGTTGGCTACACAGTATAACAAGTAAGTCCCTGATGATTAGGGCAACTTCTGAGTGTTCTGATAGAAGATAAGAGGGAGAGCTTCAAAAAAGGGTTTGAAGTGACTTTAGGGTTCAGGCTGTTTGACTCTGAGAGTCCTGGGTGGAAGCTACAAGTCTTGGATTGAAAACCAAGTTAGGCTTAGGGCCTAACTACCAAAAGTACAAGTGCTTATATACAAGTAGAATATAACAGGTCACAGGAGTCACAGAATAATAGAGTCACATATAGTAAGGTTCATCATGAGCTGGCAATGAGCTGGCAATCTAAGTATAGCTCTATCATGAGCTGGGAGCCCATGTAGCATATCTTGTCATAGTACTCAGTAGAAACCACATGCAAATTGGTTGTGTGTATCAGGAAAAACAATGTGGGCCAAGTTTTGGTGACAAGTGCATGAGTTTGTATGGGCCCATGGAGATATGGTGTGTATCCTCACACCTTGGCCCATCAGTAAATGTTGTTATTTCTCAACCCTGAATTTGTATGGGCCCATGGTCAGTTGGGTGGCTGCTGCTAACCAAAATGCTCGCATTGGCCCACAATTGAACACTCTGCCCCTCTGCCAATGAGCTTGAGATGGCCCACAGCAACCCATGGCCAATTGTGCGCAAGCCCTTGCATGGGCCAATTTCATTTGGATAATTGGCTTGAATTGGCCCATCAAGCACATAAAGAGCTGCTGTATGAGACTGTAGTATGGGCCCACTATTTGAAGCTAGCAGGATGGCTGCCGAGCATCCTCTCGAATTGGCCTGTGTGATGAATGTTCTGCCCCTCGCCGATATACTTGAACTGGCCTACAATAGCCAGTAAGCAATTGTGCGCAAGCCCTTGGACGGGCCAATTTCATTCTATATAATTGGCTTGCATTGGCCCATCAAGTGCATAATGAGCTGCTGCATGAAAATGCCATATGGGCCCACATTATTTCAAGCTAGCAGAATGGCTGCCAAGCAAACCTCTTGCATTGGCCCATGTTATGAATGTTCTGCCCCTTGCCAACATACTTGAACTGGCCCACAGCAGCCTGTAAGCAATCGCATGCAAGCCCTCAGACAGGCCAATTTCATTCTATATAATTGGCTTGCATTGGCCCATCGAGTGCATAATGAGCTGCCATGTGAAAATGCCATATGGGCCCACATTATTTCAAGCTAGCAGAATGGCTGCCGAGCAAACCTCTTGCATTGGCCCATGTTATGAATGTTCTGCCCCTTGCTGACACACTCAAACTGGCCCACAGCAGCCAGTAAGCAATCGTGTGCAAGCCCTCAGATGGGCCAATCTCATTCTATATAATTGGCTCACATTGGCCCATTGAGTGCATAATGAGCTGCTGTGCGAAAGTGCCATATGGGCCCACATTATCTGAAGCTATCAGGGTGGCTGCTGAGCAAACCTCTCGCATAGGCCCATGGTTTCAATTTTCTGCCTTTGCCGATGCACTTGGGCTGGCCCACATTATTTGAAGCTAGGCAAATGGCCACTGAGAAAACCTCTTGCATTGGCCCTTCAAGTACATAATGGGCTGCTGCATGAGATTGCCACATGGGCCTGCATGATTTAAGTTTGGGATTGCTGCCGAAACAAATGCTTACATTGGCCCATGATGCACAGTCCCCCTGCTGATAAGCTTGAGTTTACCCACAGTAGCCCAAAATAAATCATGCACAAGCACTGGTGTAGGCCCATTTCATGCACTGTCAAATTTGGACAAGCAACTCATTTTCCCTTCAAGTACACAATGAGCTGCTGCACAAGACTGCCGTATAGGCCTGCATGATTGTAGTTGGCAGTATTACTGCTGAGTGAAATGCTTGCATTGCCCTGTGATGAGACAGCACTGCCCTTGCTGATAAGCTTGAGTGGCTGACACCAGCCTGAATAAATCATGTGCCAGTGGCTGCATGGCCCATTTCATACACTGTATTGTACAGATAAGCATCTTGCATCGGCCTACAGAGGATATAGCAGGCTACTGCACATGACACTGCCGCATGGGTCTATATGATATTCAGTTAGCAGGATGCTTCCCAGAGAAATGCTTGCATTGGCCCGTAATGCAACTGCACTGACATTGCCGATAAGCTCAAGTTGGCCTGAAAGAAGTACCACACAAGCACCTGCATGGGCCCATTTCCTATGTCCATATACAGGGTGAGTCACTTACAATTGGCCCATCAACCACACAGAGGGCTACAGCACAAGACTGTTGCATGGGCATGCATCATATTTGGTTGGCAGGATGGCTATCTAGCAAAACTCTTGCATTGGCCCATGATGCAACTTTACTTCCCTTTCCAATGAGCCCAAACTGGCCCATGACAATTCATAAGCAATTGCCTCCCATTTTATGCTCTGTACTATTAGGACAATTAGCCTGTATTGGCTCATTGGGCACACAATTGGCTGCCAAGAAAATACATATTGGCCCCACAATTTGACCCAAAGTAGAAAGATGAAGTGCCGATAAGCATTATGTACTGAGCCTGATATTTCAGTGGCTGCCAACTATCTGTAGGGGCCATATTGGCAGCTACCAGTGCCGGAAAAACACCTGCTGCTTACGCATATTGCCACCAACTTAAGCAAGCTAAACAGGCACGTCTGAGAGCATTTCTCCAACTCCCATCATCAATCACCATTCCACAACCCACCGTGTCCCCCCCTAGATCTACTCTGCATTGTGAACATGGACATGGAGGAAATGCGATGGGCCTTGACCCAGGCGAAGATGCGTTGCCACATCTTGGAGCTAGAGAGCAGGGTTAACACAGTGGCCAGGGATACGCAAGAATCCTGGGCAGACAGGTATCAGAAGATCCTTGCTGAGCTCGTTGGTGAAGGTGAGGAAATGAAGTCCTTGGCCCTGGCAAGGTTGTGTTGCTGCATCCTGGAGATAGACAGGGACGCTGAGGCTGGAGGAAAGGATATGGAATCATATCATGCATTTCGGCATCTGCAGATCCTCTCCGAACTGACTGGAGAACCCGTCACTCATAGTGACCCACAAACCCATGCCGTTGATGTCACTATACAGATGATGTTGCAAAGGGCCCCTGTCCCTTCTACCCTGCCTGCTATATGTCAGATTCAAATACATTTGGTGTTGAGCTAACCTTGTCACACTGCCCTTTAGCCAAGTGCTGATAGTATACTCAGCCATGAGTGGGCTTCTAACACGTCCTTCTGTAGGAAGTATAAACGCCCCTGCAGCCCTGAGGAGGCACAGGACATTTCTCCTCCCCATGCATCCTCATCCCAACAATCAAAATGTCACAGTGTCAAGCATGTCAATCCACCAGCAGAACCCAAAGGTTGTGAGGAGGTGCTGCACTTCACTGAGGAAGAGGGAGGAGGCAGCCTTGGCTCACGTTACAATTGACCAGTTACATGGTCATTTCCAAAGTGTTACTCCCAAAGAAATGTATTCAATGTGAGCCCAATCCCAATCCCAGCAAAGTGCTTGCATCAGCCTATGACACAAATGCACTGGCATGCAGTGTGGATGAACTTCCATTGCCGACAAGCTCAGGCTGGCCCATAATAATCCATAAGCAATCACCCCCCATTTCCTGCCTTGTTGGGAACAATTAGCTCTTATTGGCTCATTGAGCACACAACTGGCTGCCACACAAGGCCGGCATGTGGGCCAGAATAATTTTAGCCATCAGAATGGCTGCTGAGAAGAATACTTGCATTTGCCCCACAATTTAAATAAATAATATAGCTTATAAACCCAAGGTAGAAAGAAAAGGTGTCGGTAAGCTTTATGTACTGAGCCTGATATATCAGCGGCTACTGATAGTAGAGGCCATATCGGCAGCTGCTGATACTGCAGATTGCTGCCATGCTGAGTGAGACAAATGGGCACAGAGGCTGATTAGGCCTATGAGATGGCAATAAAGGAGGCAGAAGAAGTGCAGGAATTCAGGTATCACCACATAATCTCCCAGATCATGCCTGAAGTGGACACCAGCAATGACAAGGCCATGGACAAAGACGACGGCAATGTCGAGATTGATGAGGATGGCAATGAGGGTATCGTGCAGGTGCAGGATGATGACACCTATGACTATGTCAGAGACCAAGAGACCAGCAGGTACGAAGATTCTCATCCCAAACAAACCCCCTGTGTCAATCCCAAGCCCTCCATGTGTTCTACGTCACCTATGGTATGTCACATTCAAATACATTTGGTCTAAAGACACATGGCATTGAGCTAACCTCACCACACTATCCTCAGCCAAGGGCGGATATGCTCAACAAAGTCCAGCCTTCTGGCACATCACCTGGGACACCCAAACACCCCCACAAGCCTAAGGAGGCACATGACTCCCATCCAGATGCATCCTCACCCTGGAAATCAAAACATTGCTGTGTCAAGCATGTCGATCCACTGGCGGAGTCTGAAGGTCATACATAAGGCCTAAGGGGGTGCTGCATTTCATCAAGGATGAGGGTACTGCTCAGCACACATATTACATTGTCTATTTGCAAAGTGCTTGTCTAGATCTGCCCAAATAATGTGTTTTATTGGCTTATCGCTGGCTTGCACACAACTTGCCTGAGAACCCTGAAACCCAGCAATGCTCGACTTAGTACTGCAAGACTTGCCATGTCTCCAAGCAGCCAGAATTCTTGGGTTTGATCCCTTGCAATGGTATAAATTTTCACCAACATGCCCCTGGGCAGTGCGGGCTGTTCACGCCATGTCGCCATGTGAGCATGTTTCTGGGCAGCTACTGTGCTAGCTACAAAATTATGTGGGCCAACACAAGAGCATTGCATTTCAGCCCATCATTCATTTGATGGGCAAAGCAAGCATATGGCCTGGGTATTATGATGCAGGGAGCAGACCCACGCAGCAGTCCTGTATGGCAGCCCATCATCCTTGATTTGTTAATTGTCCAAACTTATAACACATGAAATGGGCCTGTACAAGGGGCTTGTGCATAAGAGCTTTCATGCTGCTGTGGGCCAGCACAAGCACACAATGGGCTGCCGCACGAGACTGCTGCCTGGGCCCATATGGGTTTCATTAGCAGGATGCATGCTGAGCGAAATGCTCACATTGGCCCATAATGTGAATGCTCTGCCCCTTGCTGATGAGCTCGAGTTGGCCCACAGCAGCCCAAAAGAAATCACATGCAAGCACTGGCATAGGCCCATTTTATGTACTGTCATATACAGATAAGCAGCTTGCATTGGCCCATCAAATACACAATGGGCTGCCACATAAGACTGCCGCATGGGCCAACATGATTTTAATTAGTGGGATGGTTGCCAAGTGAAATGCTTACACTGGCCCATGCAATGGGCTGCTGCACAGGACTGCCATGTGGGCCTACATGGCTTTCATTAGCAGGATGGCTGTGGAGAGAAATGCTTGCATTGGCCTGTGATACGACTGCACTGGCCATGCCAATGAGCTTACAGACTTGAAGACCCCAAGGACTCAGGGTTGAACACAGTGCTTTGGGCATGTTGGGCATGTCAGTGACGATTTATGCCAGTGCACAGGATCGAAACTGAGACTTGGGCTTCTTGGAGACTTCAAGGGCTCACCAAGAAACTGGAGCTGGTCAACTGCACACTTTTTCAAGCACTAAATTGTGAGGCAGAGTGTATTCAATACTACTTGAGAACATCTATCATGACTTTGCTTTTTGGCTAAATTCTACTCCATGAGTTCAAACTCCTCCCCACCCCAGTTTGGATCCAACCCCCCCTGGTTCTGTTGATCGATTAAAATGTGTCTCTGCCAGCTCTCAAGAGTTCTTTGATGTGTCTCACATATGGATTGTAGGACATTGACAGTCTTCTCGAGCACATCATATTTGGCTTTCAGAGCCTCAAACTCATTTTTATTGACTTCTGTGTTGTCATTGTCTCTGCCTGTAGCAAGCAGTGGGTGTCATCAGCAAAGTGTTGAACAGGATCTACAGTGCACATACATGTCTCTTCCTCCTGAACCCTACCTTCCTTGGAGGATTTGTCAAATGTTTCTGGGGATGCAGGATGAACACCCCATGAACCCACCTTCTGGACCTGTTTTCCTTTGGCTTTGGGTCTCACCCTAGCTACCTTTGGGCTGCAAGTCTTTGAGAGATTGCCAGACCCTAAAGAACTGTGTCGATACTTCTTCCCTTTGTTTTGCATGCTCAGAGATGCACCGCCCATCTGTGGTATAGTGTCATCTGTGGCATGGAATACTGCCGCTGAACTGCCTTGAGCTGCATCATTGTTCCCCCCTGAGTCATCTTGAGATGCAGATCCCATGCATTCTCAGCAGCCAGCTACTGATGTGTGAGCACATAGCTATTGTTGATAGGATAGGAGAGACAGACCGTTTTTACCAAAGAAGTGCATTTCTAGTGGAGGAAATGTGCTGGGCAAAGTATACATGTCATCCCCTACTGCCCTTTCATCATTTTCTGAGACACTCCTTATGTCTGGTTCTGTCTCAGATTTCTCAGTGGCAGTGATCATCCTGTTGAGGCTTAACAATAGGGGATGAATGTGGATGGGGGTGTTTGGGTTTCTCTCATGGGCATTGGCATAACTGTTCACTGATTCTGTCTGGATGAGTCTAAGGATGGCTTCTAGAAGTGCACTAGAAGAATAACACATGCCAGGTGATTGATAAATAAATTATTCCAATCCTCTTTGCTCCTAGTATATGCATGGTATGCTTCTAGATCCTTTTTAATTATAGCTGCATGGTGATGGAGAATTTGTTCATCCTGGGTCAAATCCTGAGCCTTTAATGTTGACATAGTTTATGTTTATATGGCGCAGGAAAGAAGATAAGTCAGAATGTGCCTGGCTGCTTCTCTGAATTGTGATCTTGTTGGCAGTTCCTGACATGGCTGTATGATTGCCGGCAGCCATGCTGAGCTTATTGGGATTATGTATGCACATCTTATGTAATGCCACAAGGGGCATTTGCAACATCAACATCAAATCGACTGACATGCTGCAATCCACAATGCAGGAAGAGCTTCTGGAACAAAATTCCTCCCTGGATACAGGCGATGATATGTTTGAGGAGATGGTGCACACATACAAGCCAATTAAACCTCTGCCTTGATTGGATGTCTGTAGATGCACTCTGCCTTCTGCAGGGGGATTGAGCTCCTCAGTGCACAAGAATCAGGCTCCATTTAAAGCCAGGAGAAAGTAGTAGAGAGCCCCCCCAAGTCGGCATCAGAGCATATAGGGGACATCAGTGGGGTCCCAAAAAATGTGACCCGATTGAAACCTATCCTTGGCCAACTCATGCGCAAGGTGATTATAATTGCTATCTGGCCAATCTCAACTAATGTAACATAGGATCTCCTGAAGGAGGCTGATCAACAATGGCGTGCAAAAGCCAAACAAAATCTTGAATGGCTGAGGAAGGAACTGTCAAAAGAAGAAGAGTTCTTGAAGGCATTTATGACCCATTTAGAGGTGGAAGTTCCTAGGAATCTCCAAGATGAGCTTTTGAATGAGGAGATGGATAAATTGTAAAATTTTCTTGTAGTTTACATCTTGCTTCTCTATGTTTTATGTAAACTGTCTACATTGTCCAGGTGGTCAGCCATCTCATCGCAGCATTGATATACATACTTCAGGGATGATTTGAGTAACTGAATGTGGCTTTCTATCTCTCGTCGCTGCTGCAACACTTCTTCGAAATTGTTTACTGTCTTGGTACGAAGCTCTGCACTAGCTAGCCTCTGTAACCCTGGTTAATTGAAGGGTCTGCATGAAATAATGCACTTACAATCTCTTGAGCATGCTGCAACCCTGCTACAAACTCCTTTCCAACATCAAATGTTTTGCTCAATTCCTTGCCTTTGGCGACTTTCCACCACTCAGTGAGATTGAATTTTGGATTGCCTGATGTTTTGGATTTGGACCCAGCCCGCATCAGCAGGCTTCCATCAGGTGCCGCAAATGTTCCTGGGTTTTTTATGTCTGAGAAACTGCGGAACACAATCCTGACAGACTCAGGAATGCAGGGAGTGCTGCCGCTTGATTCCAGAAGGCCAATAATCCACACTGCAGAAAGCTATGCCAAATCACTAATAAATTTGGTTCATACACTCTCTATCGCTAAGAAATGCCTACCACTTCATTGTGCAAGCTAGCAATATAATTTTGGTCTTTATTGGCAGGTAGGATAAGGATGCAGGTAATTCTTTGGTCAAGGCATGCAAGGGCTTCATCTAATATAGAGATGCCTGTGGTAGATGACATGGTGTGTGATTGGTTCTTGACACAGGATAGGTGGTTGTATAGAACAGTGATGCTTATGAGAAATTGCATCTGGAAGGTGCCACTGAAAAATGCCAATAATCAAGCATAGTGCCGCTATCTTGGTGACCCTGGAGACTTCTATTGGAAATGAAAGCCTATGACCGGCACAGGTGTGGCACACATATTGGGTCCATTCAGGGCTGTCATTCGGCAGTTCTTTGCCAGATTTAGGCCATCACAAGGCCATCAGCATCAATTCTGCATTTCTTCCATTGGCCCAAGTGTAGCATTTTGCCTTGGTTAGAGTATGGGCCTATGCAAGGGCTTATGCACAAGAGCTTTCAGACTGCTGTCAGCAAACTCGAGCTCATAGGCAAGGTCACTGCAGTCCATTCACATTGGGGGCCAATGTGAGCATCTCACTCAGGAGCCATCCTGCTAACTGCAAATTATACGGGCCCACACAACAACCACATGGAAAGCATTTTGTGTGTTTGATAGGCCAATGTCAGTTTAAATATTAGTGCTTTTGCATTGCGGGCCAATACAAGCATCCTTCTTGGCAGCTATCCAGCTACCTGCAAATTATGCAGGCCCACTCATGTGGCGGCCAATTGTGTGTGTCTTTTATGGGCCAGTGCGAGCTAATAGTCAAGATATCACAGTGCATAAAATGGGCCTCAGGCTGCTGTGAGACAAAGTTAGCACATTCGCATTGGGGGCCAATGTGAGCATCTTGCTTGGCAGCCATCTTGCTAACTGCAAATATTCAGACACACAATGGCTTTGGGCTGTTATGAGCTTATGGAAATTGAGCATATCCTCAGTTGGCCTGTGCTAACTGAGTGGAGATATAATTCGATTGTAAAATAGGCCCCATGGTAGATGGTGTCCAAGTATCACACACACATAGGCAATGGCCCATGTGAGACAGTAGATTGGCAGCTTTTGTTTGAACTATGCATCACTTAGAGCTCATATAAATTGACTCTTCAGTGCTTCTATTGACCCCTGCATACTTATTAAAGAGCTTGCATGAGACCATACCTACTGCAATGAGCAGCTCCAAGTTATCTTCAGGACCTGTCCATCCATATTGTGGGTTCATATGAGAATTTAGTGGAACAATATAATGCTTTTGAACTACACAAATATTGGGGTCTAATAAGGGAATCTAAGGAAAGGATGCCAAACTATTGGAGTGAGGCTGTATGACTTGGGCAAAATCAGGGGGTGGGTGACTCTCAAGCAACTCATTAAACCTGGAATGTGCCTGCGTAGCCATTGAATGCCACATTGCACTTTGTCTTGCTGCCCATGCAACGTGCCCTGGTTGTGTTTGCATTTCGGTGAGCTCTTGCTTTTCTTTCCAAAATTGCTCTTGAAATTGAAAAAATCTGACAGCAGACTCCATCTCAACTTGGAGACACTGAAGCTCTTCAATCCACCGCGCCTTTTGAGCTTTTGCCCTCAGCCAATGCACTTGGTAAACTGCATTTAAATTCATGTGTTGACTGTCTATCAGGACGAGCATGAAATAAAATTTGCTTACAGTCATACATCCATTCTCCAACATCAGCATCTCTGCGGACATCCATAGACCAAAACCAAGGCAATGATTTGTTCCATTGCCCACACACATTAGGTGCGATTATGGTTGTGTCAGTTTTCAAATCTTGGCAGTGCAGAACTTTGTACTGATCAAGGAGAGAGGCCTCAGCACCAAGATCTACTATTGACTGCCGTGCACTATTGTATACCCAAGCATGGTGCTGAACTGTTGACTCGACGGCATGTACTTCACCCCAGGCACATGTCTTTAGTCTCTGCATATGCACTGGACGTACATTGTTTCTGAATACATAGGATTTGTGGCCCAGGGCAATGCAAATTTGATGCAAAGAGTCATTGAGTTGTCCCTCCTGTAGGCACAATTCTGCCTTCGCCAGATCTTCAGCAGTAGGGTTATCACACCAGCTGCATCCTAAATGTAAGGGAAGATGCAATGATATATTCTCTGCATCCATGTGGCTACCAGAAGGGAGCAATTGGGTTTGGTCCTGTTCTTTGGCAGCCAAATCGAGCCCATCATCATCTTTGTCTTCACCAACACCATCAAATTCTGCACCAGTGTATATTTCTCTTGTGTCGTCATCGCCCCAGGAGTTATTGGCATTGTTGGAGATAGCATGGAGCATGCTTCTGGCCTGCTTCTGGAATGCATTGACCTTATCTTGGAGCTGTGAGCGCTTCAATGTGATGTCTCTTTTTTGACTTGGTGTTGAATGAGACCCAATCTTCCTCACTAGTGCTTGAAGTGATAACCTGCATATTTTATGGATGTAAAAATCATAAGTCTTACTGAGGAAACTGCTGATTCCATACTGTGCCTCTTGAATTTTCAACCCACTGGCGAGCCATGCAGCATGACCCTTTTTGCTGGATTCACTTATCTCCTTTTCTGTCAATTCAAGAAGGATTTCTGCCCAAGAAGGGACTAAAGCCAGTTATTGAGAGAAAGTAAGGGAGAGTGATCAAACTCATGCCTTTCCATCCTGATATCATAGATATCCATGGCAGTAACATTTTGTATATGCTCCTTTCTTGTGTGTTCCTCCTCTTTGGCCCAAACCCTGGTAGAATCTGCACTTGCTGATCTGTCGATGTCACTAAATGCTGCCAAGCTGAGCATTGCCCCAGAAAGCGCCCTGCAGTAGCATTTAGATACAGCATTGACTGCATGATCTCCATCAGCTTTGATGCAGTACATGTGAGAGGGAGCTTACCCAAATCAACAAGCTTCTTCCAATTTGAGTTGTTCATGTGGTCATCTATGACCTCCCTGCGATGTGACGTCAACATTCCCCTTGTGCTCCTGGAGATCTCATTCAGTGGAGCCCACAGCATTTCAATTGTCTTGCCATCTATTTGCTAGCCACCTTCAATGAAGCTGGGCAAATACCTAGCAAGGCAGGTATCCCGATGCCCATGGATATGGAAGAGGCTGATGCCCAATCTGAGCTCCAGGCCATCAGGAATCTTGAGATGCATGCTGCTGTTCACCCTGTCCTTCATATGAACACTCCATTGACACATGACATCATAGCAAATGAGGGCCACCTCTATGCCACCCATGTTAAAGTTGAGGGCTTTGAATATGGAATAGTCCATGTTTTTCTGACTGTCAGGGTCTCAATTTTACATGGCATGCTGGAAGATATGTGAACTCATGCTTCACCCCTTTGAAAATCGACTACAGAGTCTAGCACAAAGGCGCCATGTATGCATGCTGTAGCCCCAATTCCAGTTGATTCAAGATGGCCGCTGTGCTTGTTCACATTGTTGACTGCATGGTGATCATGGCATGTTGATCTCTGTCAGAGTGTGAGTAAATGCCTGCCGAAATGCAAGAAATAGAGCTGACCTGCTGCCTCTCAACTGCCAACTTCAGGTGCAACTTGTATGGGCTTTTCCTGACCATAAACCCAGTTCTGTCAGAAAGCAGGACATCATTTTCAGGGTTCCTCATCCTCATATGCTCTGCTTGGAAGTTGCCATCCATCATAAAGCCTTGCATGAAAAGGTTTTTGCTGAAACAAAATGTCAGCAGCTTTCAGGTAGCAAATATCTATAGACCCACCTATTTTCGTACTCTCTCCAATCTTCAGGGAGGTTGATTCCAGGTTGTGTGCACAGAGCACAGAATGTAGCCATTGAACCAGGCTTTGGATCTTCATTTTCACCGTACCCAAAACTGAAACGCTTTCAAGTAATCAGAGTTCTCCACAGTCTGCTGACCCTCAGTAGCTCTCTGTATCGGTCCTATACTGTAGGTTAATATACCATCAGCAGATATGCTGGCCTAACCCACTGGCACAGCATTTTGAAACTTGTCACTTGTCAACCTCCTTAGGCAGCTATAAAACTGGCTTGGGGTTGTCTTGCACTCAAGATTATCTAGGTGGAACTCTTCTAGCACCTGAAATGTAAATGCAGTCTTGGGATTTTGAAATGTAGCTGGAAAGAGTCCTGCTGCCATCAGCTGCATGTCACGCTTGGGAGCATCAAGGCAGCAACACCACCTGACACTGATCTTATGGATGCCAGATCTATCAATGATGGTGATTACTGGGTTGCCGTCTTTGTCATTTTTGCCAGGTCTTGAGCTGCCAAAACCCAGCTGAAATGCATCCTGATCAATAGCCGCTGGATATTCGTCTGCCAGAATGTCGTTGCTACTGCCCTTGAATTCTTCCTCATAATCAAAATCCACCTGTAACTGCATTATTGAATGGGATTATAGCATAAATGGCTTCATCACTCACCTGTTGATTTGGGCATGAACCCCCTGAGTGCCCTAATTGCAAACACACCCCAACCTCCTGCAACCATGATAGCACGAAGTATGTTCTGACCCATTTTTGAACTCTGTGAAATGGGAGTAGTTGGTGTGACTTTCGGCAGCACTCCTTGCAGAGTACAAGTGCAGGAAAGCAGTCGGAGCACCTCCACTCAAACAGAGCAGACTTGCAGCTCTGGCATGCAGTTGTCGCCGGAATGCCCTCAGATTCCAGTAGGCAGTGTAAGTAAGGACCAATCTTGGAGATAAATTCTTCAATGTATGTCTTCTCAGACTGGGAAATATGTGAGGTTTGCTAAGGAGGAGCATTCAATCTGTCTTACTCTCTTTTTACCAACGGGAATGACAGATTCCTCCACCCAGAATGTCTCATCAACATCCATGAACTGGGGAGCAGCTTCACCCTGCAGTGTAATGTTGTGCTCTTCTCTTGGTTGTCTTCTAGATGTTTCCCTTGGCCTTGGTGGACTTGCTGGCGCAGTTACTTCTACTGGCACATCCCTGATTCCTCAAGATCACTTCTGGGGCTCCCATTCTATCACTTTGGCTGTTTTTGTTTTTTGGTAGAGGCTCGCTGCCTTTACAGTGTCATGGTTCTGTGGCATGAAAAAAATGGGATGTACTACGTTTTCCTGTACTTGGTTGTAATAAGAGTGATGCTCTTTTTGGGTCTTTAGGAAACGGAATGCTGGATGGTGTGTTGAAAACTTTGACTGATTGGAATGGTCAGTGCCTCATGCAGCACAAGGTGCTGCTGGTGGCTTTCCATATGCTACGATCGGGAGCTTCTAATGAGCTACCCACTGCTTAGCTTTTAAAAAACAACACATGTATTTGCTATATATTTATGCTAACCATAGGCAACAAAGTGGGAGAGTAATGTACTTGTGAACGGATTTTGGTTTACCAGCCATAAAGTTGGCAAAACATTCTCAATTTCACTCTGAAAATATGGTTGAAGCAAGGAAACAGCATGCAGAATTGGGCTTACATACCCTCTACCCTGCTATACAAGTGCGCCATCAAGCTCTGCACACTTAGCAGCGGGCTTTGGTTGCTATACCAGCTCCCATTCCTGGATGGCACCAGCCACCAAACACTGTAGCCCATGTAGGTAGATGCAGTCATGCTCCTCTTTGCCATCGTCTTCACATGGTACTGCAGTGATGAATTGCTTCTTGTCAAGACACTCTCCAATGAATTTGTCAACATAAGACTTGAAATCCTTTTTCCACCAATGCGGAGATAGCTCTGGGAGAGCACATTTCAATTCCTCAAAGTGCTGCCAAGCCTTTTCTTCCTTCTCAGTCATGCTTTCAGTGTGCTGGGGATCCATTGCTTGTGAATGCATAATAAGTGCGCATGCATAACCCCTTGATATCCGTGTGAGAACTAAATGGCCAGAGAAGAAATAACGCACTTGGAAAGAGCAGTGTTCAGCATTTTTGATGGGTCTTCCATCTCCATAAGCACCTGCATTTTCACATATTGTTCCTCTAGCAGCTGCCGCTCCACTTTGCTAACCTTCCGATGCCCTGGAGCTTGCTTCCGCCAAGCATATTCCCGCTGGTAAGCTTGGAGGCTTGCTTGGTTTCTAAAGTTTGGTTGTAGAGTTAAGCTAACTGGAGACCTAAGTATCTAGGTTATAATGACCCCTTACCTCTGATAATACGATGTTTGGCCCATGCCTATTGGCAAGAAGGAAAAGTGCTTGCCAATGTTTTTTTGCGGGCAAAGTACCCCCTCCTGGCAAACTCAGAAACAATGTCCGCCACCAATTCAGGGTGGTTGCCAAACCCACTTTGCTGGCAGCTTCCACATTTAGGGCCATTATTTAGATCTGCCAATAATGCAGTTTAAACCCAATGCCATCCTATAGGGCTCAAAATCTTGGCAAGATAATCGCAGAGACCAAATAGAGCAGACCCAGTGTCTCTGGACAAAAAAAAACAGCATAACTTGCATTTGGCAGCTCCAACCCACCTGGAAAGCTTGGCATGTGATACCTAGAAGTGTGGCATAAACATGCCCCATTAACATAACAGATAATTCAATTTAACAGAGCAGAAATTGCTTTGTACAATCAGCCCAGTGATTTTTTTTGAGCTACTGAAAAACAAGAGAATGTTGCAATCGCAAGACATCGCACTGCTGGATAAGCTGCCAAAGATATATGTCACTCTGATCAGAAGCTCCCCATTACATTACTATCCTTTGCTAGGTATTTTGTGCTTACATTTGGCTGCTATGAGGCAGGTCTATTGGGATGATTCTCAAAAAAAACAGGATGCTATTGCCATATGATGGAATTCCACGCACTTGGTGGCTAAGAAATAGTGGAACTTCTACCATTATTAATGCCCCAAGAGTTCTAGAACATTTTGGTGGCTTAGAGGAGGGAGAATTTATGTATAGGATCCTTCATGTCTACTGCATGTGGTTTTACTTTGCACAAAGATGCGCACACCAAAAGGTTTTATGTCTGGTCTGCATCGCATTCTATGATACCTGCATTATTGAGCGCATTGAGCATGCACCCAATCACTTGCTGCAACATTCACTACCTAATGCACACTGTCTCTCATGACACATGCATAGCATACTACCTTTGGAACCAGACTCTGTGTCCTCCAGCATCTTTCTTAATACTACCACCACTATGCCAGTGGCATAACGTGGAGAGGTCCCTTGGACCCAAATGTTTCAGACAGAACATTTCAGCACCTTAGACGTTCAAATGCAGGGCCCTTAATCCTTTGTAATATTCGTCTAGGCATCTCTTAAAGATACCATGTCAAAAAATCTTATGTCTGGCATGGATTGGGTTTTACTTTATTCTACTCATACTCTTTGGCATACATCCAATCGCTTGCTGGAACATTGGCCCAATCATGTACATTATTCCTCATAAAGTACGCATAGCATACTCTATCTCCGTCAAAACTGCACACTTTGTGCTCCAGCACCTTTCCCACTAGGCCCACCACCGTGCCAGGGCCATATCCCAGAGTGATCCCAAGGCCCGGCAGTTTCAAATCACAGTTTCAGTAGCTTCCAGATGTAGCCAATAGGTCATACCAATTGTATCTTGATCCTTGATCCCAATGTGGTGGGGTGTAGTGGTTAGAAATAATGGAAACACCACTGAAAACGGATGCCCATCAGCTAAGGAGATCCTCAGGGTCTTCTATCTCAGGAGTACCTCTCAGGTGCTCAATAGTCTGCCAGCCTGCCTCATAAAGCTGAGGGTGGATTGCAGCCAGGATTGCGCTCAAAACAGCATTGGATTCTGGGATGGAATCTAGCCACTTCAATGCCACAGGTGATCTGAAGTTTGCAGAGGGTTCCGGGCATTCTTGTGATATTTTCTGATATTGAATGAGCTGCCAAGAAATAAATTGTATGCATTGAAGTACTCATGTCATGAGCTTGTTGAAACCATGCAGGTGATAGATTTACCAAACCCTGCAGGCCCTTTCCTCCTGAGGGATAAAGTTCTGGATCTTCTTGCCAAGAGCTGCTGCTTTGTGACGTTTCCAGTAATGGAAACAGCTTTTCTTGTACTTCAAGCATCACATTCTGAGAGATGTCAGGTTTTCTGCTATGATCAGAGAAGGCGAACATTCTCACTTGTCTATAATTAGACAAGATTCCTGGAAGGTACCAGGCCAATATAATGCTGTGCATGTCAACGATAATGCATGGCATTGAGACCTTAACTCCATCGAGCGGGTGATACCACTTTCTTTGGGACTCTTCCCTTTGCTTTGATGCCCTTGTTCCTGGCCTTGAAAAAAATTTCAGCAGATTCTCTGCATACCACGTAACATCCCACCCCACCACTTCTGCTAGCAAACAATCAGTATGTTAAGACATAGGCTTTATCCTACTAACTGTGGTTGAAAAATGCCTCCACAAGGGCTGCTGCAATTATGTCCAACTCCGATGCTAGTGCTACCGGAAGCATCAGGGGCTGCTCTTAGGGAACAGCGGGGGTAGTCCCACGGCTACCTAGCGCCTGCCCCGTACCCGCACCCGGGCGGGTTTTTTCCCGTCTGGGCGGGTTAAATCCCGTCAAAATGAGCCCTAGAACGTCCAAATCGGACAAGATTTGAGCAAGATATGGTTAAAACAGTGTATAACACTTGTTTTAAGCATAACTCATTCAATTCTGGTCCGATTTGGACATTCTAGGGCTTGTTTTAAAGCTGACGGGTAGCAGAATCCTGACCCGTACCCGGTCCCGCGCGTACCCGTCCCCGCGTCCCGCGAGGCTTACCCCAACCCTTGCTACTGCCTAGCTGCTCTGGTAGCGTCACAGAGGCACCTGATGACCATGCATTTAACTTGTATTTGAATTGGGCTCTAAGGTATTTTGTGCAGAGCTGTGCAAGGTCCAGTCGTGTCAGCTCTGGGATCCTGGACATAATGCTAGGTTGGCTTCTCTGAGCACCAAGGGGGCTGGTGGGAATGAAAGAGGGCATCTCAATGTGGAAGTGCTCTGATAGATTGGCTGCTGATAACAAAGTCACGTTGCCAATCAACAAATGTAGACTACTGATCAACAAATCCACAGTAACAAGGAACTAAAGTAGCAAGTGCATAATATACCAAAAATCCCCCCCAACTCTCAACGTGCCAGACTGCACCCTTACATCGTTTGTTTTCCTTCGATCTCCCCAGCACCAGCAGAACAACAGCAATGCCCACAAAAACCAAGGCAAGACAATTGGGTCTCTTTGAGGGGTGCCCTTGGCCAAACAATAACACTTCCAACTTTGAATACAACTTGCCACCAAGTAGCCCCACCTTGTCTTCAGGCTATGAGTCCATTATTTCTGAAGACCTGGATCTATATGACCCCAGGTGTGTACACCAGTTGCTCATTGAATCCCATGGGTTAAAATGCAAGCATGTATAGCCTGGGAGTGGGATTCAAGTTGACAGACGAGCAAATCAGCACATTAGATGAGCACACCAACAAGTTCCTCACTGCCAGTTATACAGGCCAGGAACAGATTGTGCAAAATGCTTTCAACAGCTTCACGAATGCCTGGCCCAAATGTGTTACATTCAATAAGGACCTTGTAAGAGCTGTAGGTGTACCACTTGCAATATTGGGCCATTCTAATGCATTTCTAGCTTATTTGCCAGTGGCTTTATCGCAAAATAAAACCGCTGATGGACAAGCCCACTCCCAGAACCCAAACTCCGACAGAAGAAGAAAGGTGTGGATGCCTTTTACTCATGAGCGCAGCCACTAACAGAGCAATGCATATGCAGCATATCTAGCAAAAAAACTGCTATGACAGGCAAGGATACTGACAATCCCACTCCCAGAACCCAAAGCCCAGTGGCAGAAGAAATGTGTACAGTGCCCATGCCATTTACTCATGAGCGTGGCAACTAACAGAGAAATCCATATCTAGACAGGAAATTACGCTGACAGACAAGCATGTCAGGATGTTGGAAAGCCAGGCCGCCAAGTTCCAAGCTGCCAACCCAAATGACCAAGAGAAGATGATCACAGACGCTGCCGACTGCATCAAGAGAACCTGGCAAGAAGGGGTAGAGTTTGACAGGGATACCATAACAAATGTATGTGCCCTCTCTGATAAATTGGGCTATTCTCACATATTTCTAGCTTATTTGCCAACATCTGTTTTGCAAAGTTAAACATGGATTGAAGAAAACTGCATTCAATATTTGTGACCACCATGCACTGTGAGCAAATATACAAGTTGGCACTCAAGCTCTCACAAAGCGCGTCTGGATTGCCAGCCTACCTGAAAGCCTACAAGAGAGCCCTTGGTAAAGTTGAGCTGAAGTTGTCCCAGAGTCAGAAAAAAAAGTACATGGCAATGGCGAAGGAGTGGTTGGAGAAACTACTGCCTCCAAAGCTGCAGCAGTGGTATGTGCATGGCAGTCATTCTAGCAGATTGGAATTGACTGATTCCTTCGCACTAGTATGCTGGAGAAGCACGGATCCCAAGCCATGAAAGATTTTACAGAGGCAGCACACAAGCAATTTGGAATGCAGGTTGTTGTTCTTGCCACATACATGAAGAGTGGACATCCTTCAATCACATTGTAGGTATAACGCTCTATTCTATTTATGCATACTTCTCACAATTTCAAACAGCTTTGATTACAACAACAGAAACGGGGAACATCCTTCAAGGCCCGTCATGAGAATTGGGGGGATAACCTAATGATGAAAGATTTCGCACAATGGTGCATCAAGTCCTTTGGTGAGAGCATATTCTGCCTCAAGGAGAATACACTAATGCGCTAGCATTTCAGAGCCCTCACTGACTGATGGCAGCGAGGATGACCCAGATGGGTCTATGGGGAAGAAAAAATGCCTGGAGATTAAAATGAAGAAGGAGGAGGACGGGTACCCCATCCTGCCAAGTCCTGAAGAGGCGGAAGGCCATGACCTACAATGCAAGAAAATACTTATCAGCAGGTTCATGGGGGATATATACAGTTTGTCAGCTGTCTATTTATACTACTGATTTGGTCACAAACCGATTTTTAGAGATGTCTACCAGTACAGGAAAGGGAAGAGTCCCCTGGGCTGAACTACAAAGGGCCTGGGGTGACTATATTGAAGCAAAGTATTTGCCTAAGGACGTGGCTCTAAAGCAGTACTATTACCTTCACCAGGAGGATGCCAATGCCATCCTTGAGCACTGGATATGGCAGAAAGCTGACAGCGAGGTTCCATTCCTCTTCAAGAAGGTGGTCAAGGCCATTTGTCAAAATGTACGCATGTTGGATGGAAACGGTAGTGATAGTGATGTGGAGCAAAGTGAAGAAGAACAGGACCTGCAGAACTGTAATGGCAGCTGGGCATAGGGGGATGGACAATCACAAGGAGACAGTGGTAGCGATCCTTCCGCTGAGCATGCTCATCCAGGTCAAAGCCTTGACAATGCTGCCAAAAGTCCAAACAGAGTAAGCTTGCGCTTGAAACATAATTGGCAAGCACTAACTTCTTTGAAATTTTAGTTTTCACATCACTCTCCTGACAATGGGCCAGCCCAACCTAGTGCACCTGCCAGTTCACATGTGCAGCAACAAATAGAAGGCATGGCCACAGATGCACTGCATAATCCCTCTGCTTGCTCTCCCCCCACCACTCACTCACTCCCCCCCAACCCTCCTAATGGCCCTCTCACTGATGGCCCTTGGGCAGGTCAAACTGATGGGGGGTGTACCAAAGTAGGGCGGAATCACCCTGGCCCAGCTGTGCAAGAGCCCTCACTTGACGATGAGGTAAGCAACATTTACTACCCTTATTGAACCTTGAAATTTAGTTTCTCCAGACACGCCCTGTCCATGGGCACCTGCCATCAGGGTTGGGGTCACATAGCACTCCAGACGAAGCCCAACAGCTGCTGCAAGGCACACACAATGCTGATGATGAGGACTCAATGTTGCCAACTTTACCTAGCCCATCCCATGGGCGTCAGCAGTCGCTGCCAGCCTCACAGAGTGCTAGCCCAGAATTGCAAGGGCGTGGGCATCGCAGGTGCAGAAAAGGTGGGGATGCCGATGCCAATTCCCCTGGAAGGAAGCACAAAAAGGTTGGCCACAAAGCAGATGGTGCAGGTCTCAACATGCAGCAGTCGAAATGGGAATGCCACCTGACAACAAAGGCAGCTGAAGAGAAGTGAGTGATTGCCAAGAAATTTGTCCCCATAAGTTAATACTCTGGATAGTGCCACCTGTGTGCCAACTAGAAGGCAATCACGCTGGTAATACCTATGCTCTCAGGGAAGATGAAGTGCTGTAAGGTCACCCCCATCCCCTCTGCTGTTTGTGACATCAATAATGTTGCTAGTACTGCTATGTGAAACTACCTCCTATTCTCCCTCTTACCTACTGACCGTGCATCATTGTCTCTAATTCATACCCTAACTTTCTGCTTTTATCCTTATCCCTATCTGGTTGTTCAACATCCCTTGGGAAGTCTGTACTGTGTGGGACTTGTACGATTTTTTCCTTGGCCATTTCACTAGTTCTACCACCTATTAGTTTGCCTTGCCTTGCCTTTGACTCCCACCATCCACAGTGATTGTGCAATTTCCTCCCACATACCAACGACACTGATGCCGCCCATTTTCTCCCTGCATTATTTTGAGCACCTTATTATGGACCTCTATATATACTAATCTGTGCATAAGACCTGCCTCCTGCTCTTGTAGAGTGTACCATCAGTGGCTTTGTCATACATCCAGATCTTGTGTGCCCCCTGCTCGTCTTACCCTGCATGATTGTTCCTCCCCATCATGAGATGGTCACTCATCTATTTATTTTCTCATCTTTTCTTCACTGTCTCTCACCTTTTCTAGCATTCTATAATAGTGTCATAGACTGTGCATTTGCACTTAGCCCACCATGGAACTGCTGTTTATGTTTGCCTTCGTCTCACCACCCTGCCTTGTGTTCTCTTGCTAGTCCCCTCCATCCTCCCACTATGCCCCTGACTTGTCATTGCAGAGCCTTATTTAGTCTTCCCACTTGGTTATTATGCTGCTGCTATATGCCCACTTCGTTATTGTGCTGCCACTATATGTTGGTGTTTAACATCGTATTGTCCTTGTTGAATATCACTTAGCTTATCTTATTAATAATTCATTGCAACTTGTGTAAAATAAAGAAAACAAAAATATTTATTTCAAATCCCAAAGCTGACAGTACAGTACTGCCCATGACATGCAACAAAAACTACTCTTCCAACTGCTTCAGCCTATTATCAATGTCACGCATCCATATTTCCAACTGCTCCTGCTTCTTCTCCGCTGCAGCAATCCTAGTGGAAAGGCTCCCATCATTGCTTGCTAGCAATGCATCGCCGCAAGAACGTGACAACTGCTGATGCGCAGCCCTGAGAAATTGTGAGGTACTTGGGACCTCAACCATGAAATCTGCCAAACGATGAATGGGAGTTGTTACAGGGGGCTTAGAAGCAGACTTACTTGTACTTGGCAGACAGTTGGAGGCATGACAACAAGCCTTAAGAGCTGCAGGAGGGGCTGGAAAGAATGCCGGGGGACTGTTGTAGGGCTCTCTGCCATACAGCCAGAGGCACGATGCAGCTCAGGAGCTGCAGGAGGGGCTGGGGAAACATTCTGGGGCAGGGTATGCTGGGGGACCGTCATAGGGCTCTCAGCAGGGGTGTTGGCGGCAGATGATGTGCCGCTATCCAAGGCCATCACCCCAAGGCCGGCAGTTGGTAAAGAGGGTGATGGAACTGGCACAGAAGGCTCTGGTTTGCTGGCATCAGGGATTGGGTCTGGATCACCTTCATCAGGCGCTTCTGGTTTGCCTGGATCCGACACAGAAGGTTCTGGATCACCTGATGTGGGTGAACCACAGGCGCATCGTTTTCTCTTTTCGAGTATTGCACTGCACTTTTCTGCATTCTCCACCTTCTGCTTTTTGCGGAATATCAAAAAGTCCAGCCAAGTCCATGGGCAATGGTCTGCTTTTTTCATATTTGGGTTCTTGGGAAACAGGTTACACCCCTGCTTCGCTTGCTTGTATTTTTGGCAAGCACCATCTGGGTCCATACTACAAGCCTGGTCCCTTCTGAAGCATCGATCACACTGCCATTGCCTGTTAATTCTGAGTCAATTGAGAGGGCAGTGACATACCTGAAAATCATAAAGTCATGGATCATCGTCGGGAGGATCAGTATTGCTTGCACCTGTGCTTTGTTCAGCAGGCTCAGAGTGCTTTGTCGACTTGGCAGGGCACCTTGCAGTACTATCTGATGCTGTAGTTGAGCCCTTCTGCTTTTTTGTGCTGGCAGCGGCAGCACCCTTGGCAATGTTTGACCTCTCAGGGCACTGATGATCCTTTCAAACATCAGAAATTGATCAGAACTAAACAGTAGGCATGGAAACTTACTTTGAGCTCCTCCTCTACCTCCATTGGCACGTCTTTGTCACTGATGGCACTATCTCTCTTCCCCTTGCCTTTTCATGATGGCCTTGGTTGATCCCACAGCAGTTGTGGGCCTTTAATCTTGAGCCTTGTCAGCAGCTTTACAGGAGGAACTTTAGCTTCTGTGGTTTGGGCAGGGCGCTCTCTGCAAGCCGCTTTGGCTGTTCATTGAAAAATTGTAAGCAAGGCAGTAAGAGACCTTTACCAATTACCACTTACCTAGGCGCTCCCACCAGCGATCTGCACTTCCACTTGGAAGCAGATCCGATATGTCGTCAGGGAACTCAGCTCTGGCCTTGTAAAATTTGTGGTTTTCCAGGTCTGGATGAGACCGGTTGATCATGCTGAGATCTTCATCACGATGTAGCACTATAGTTAGTGCAATTAAAGTCAGGTGCAGGTCAGGACAAGACGGTGGGTTCATGCTCAAATGGGGCCGAAGTGTACGCAAAGTGTTTTTCTATTTCAAATCTAAAGCAGTTGATTGCTGTATAAATGAACACTTACCAACTCCTTCTTGAAGCCCTCCTTCCACACCTGTTCATCAGCGAAGTCACGAACAGAGGTGTAGGCCTCTATGGTGGCCTCAACTCTGGATGCAATTTTGAGGAAAGGAGACATTTTCAAGGTGTGAATAGTTCGGGAGCGTGGGGAGACTTGTTGCAGTCAAAGACTTGCTTGCCAAGTGTTGAACCTCCTGTTTTCAATTGAGGCATGACTCAGCAAAAAATTTCAAGCGCCACACTCCAAATACAGCATCACAAAGGATCCCCCTAAACCACGCTGCACATGCCGCCATGGCCAATCCACTCTTCTTGAACCGTCCTTTTCCTGAAGACCAGCAGTGAGCACCTGCTCCTATGGACCTACCTACAAAGGATTCTGGTTCACAGATGGGTTCTCTGACCTCTTCTAAAAGAAAAAAAGTCACTGGTAAAGTTGCACTGCTATCCCATAAGTCAGAGCAGGGTGATATTAAGATGCATAGTCCACTGTCCTTGGAATCAGAGGATGAAACCAGTAAGTCTGCATTGTACTCTATGCGACCTGAAAATAATCTCTAAACAAGTGCCACATTTTCCTAGAGCCAAAGGTACCGCACCACTATCTGTCTGCACCGCACAAGTCCGAATTTGGCATGTGGGACCTCCTCAGAGATCCCACCCCATCACCAACCAACTCTGACTCTGGAATGCAGGAGCTCCCATCCCTGTCTCCACCTCCCCCACTGGCCAAATCCGACTTTGGCATGTGGGACCTTCTCAGAGATCTCACCCTGTCACTGACCAACTCTGACTCTGGGATGCAGGAGCTCCTATCCCTAGCCCCATCACCTCCCCCACTGGCCAAGTCTGACTTTGGCATGTGGGCCCTTCTCAGAAATATCATGCCGCCACCAACCAACTCCAACTCTGGCATACAGGAGCTCCTGTCCCATTCCCCACCACCTTCCCCACTGGCCAAGTCCGACTTTGGCATGCAGGACTTTCTCAGGGATATCACCCCGTCACCGACCACCTCTGACGTTGGCATGCAGGAGCTCCTGCCCCTGTCCCCAACACTTCTTCCATCACCAGAACCAAGGCATGTGTCTGGTGTGTGGGGGACACACACTCTGCTGCCAGTGCCAAGTCATGACAGTGATCTTAGGATCCAACACTTCCACTTACCAGAGTCTCAAGATGATATTGGGATGCAGACAGCTCCTCCACTGGAACTTTATGGCTCTGGCAGCTCATCCCAGCAGCCTCATGAGTTTTGCATTGCTAACTTTGATATGCATCTTATTCTGGTTCTTGCAGGCTGGTCATGGGGAGATCAGGCACCAGTTCCCATGCCTCGGACTGTTGGAGAAACCAAGCACAGAGGTGAATCAGTAGGTCAAGCTGTTCACCTGTTGGAATAGCTGCTAATGAAGTGCTTTTCTAGGGTGATCCCTATGCGTCGATCTTACATGAGGGGGCGGACGTGTTTAGGAATATCAATGACCTTGTTTCTGATATCTATAGAGTGGAGCAAACATTGAGTGGAGTTATTGAAGTAATGATTGCAGAGTTAGAGGATGCAGAGGTACAGAACATGATATAGCTTCGCTGCCAATGTTGAACGTTGAGCGCTTGCCCTATGAGAAATTCTTTGATGCCATGTGACCCAATTCGATGCAGGCTGATGTGGTTGATAAAAACTGACTCTGAGGGGCACCAGTTGACTACAGTAGATAGTTGGTTTCTTATGTCAGTTGTCAGTCATGTTCTTCAATACTGCGATGTCATATCATTTTTGTTTGAACTTGATGCGCTGTGACTTGAGTGTGCCTTCACTAACATCATCAACATCACCATTACCACAACATGAAAATGGTCACCACGCTCCTTGTCATCCCACCTCACTGTCCTCATTCATTGTCTCCTTTTCTGTTTTCCTCATCATTCTTACTTCCTCACTCAACATCGCTTACAAAGTTGCTGCCATCTGGCACTTGTATGCTATATTCATGAAGCTATGTACCTGTAGAACAGATGTAAGGTGCTGGGCCAAAGGTAGCTACAGTGTACAAACAAGAAGTTATCAATACTAACCTCAGTCTGAAGAACGTGAAGACTGAGGCTTTACATGCGAGAGCAGTGTGATATAAGTACTTGAATAGCAATCAGCGACAAAAGTACTAAACATGAGAAAAGTTAAATGTGGTAATCACAAGTTTAAATGTCCACATGGAACACTAAGACATACATCGGTACAAGAAGTGTCAATGTCAGTGAAAGATAAGAGATAGTGCCCCATTGTGGGCCACAATGCCCCAAGTGCGCGATTGAATCTCCTATGTCCAACATGATGTAGCTAAGACGCAGGCCCCTCCTCCTCAGTGAAACCCAGTACCTCCTCATGACCTTCAGATTTTGATAGATTGGCATCCTTGACCTGGCAATATTTGGATTGCCAGGATGAGGATGCATTGGGAGAGGAACTGCCACATGCCCCCTCAAGCTTGCGTGCATGTTCAGATGTCTCAGGTGAGGATGTGTCTCTGCCTTTGGCTAAAGAATGGTGCAGCAGCATTAGCTCAGCACTGAATGTCTTTAGACCAAATGTATTTGAATGTGATGTACAGCAGGGCAATGTAGAATGCAAAGAAGCCTTGAGATCAACTGTGGGGGGTTGTGGGTGATAAGGATCTTCACCCTCACTGGTCTCTTGACTCCTGACATCATCATGGGTATCATCATTGTCCACAACCACATTGTCATCTCCATTCATCAACTGGTCAATTATATGGCGATACCTCAATGCCCGCTTTTCTTGCGCCATCCTTGCTGCCTTCTTGGCCTCCAAATCGGCCTCCAAGATGGTGCAACGCAACCTCGCCTTGTGTAAGGCCATTTGAATTTCATCAATGCTCAGGCTCATGATGGAGGACAGAAACAGTGGTTGGTTGAATAGTGATGGAGGGACAGTGGGAATTCAGGGAATATCCTTGCAAATTCCTATTCATCTCACTTGGCTCTGCAGCAATATGCATTAGGAACACATGGTTTTACCCCATCAGAAGCTGCCGGCATAGCCTCAACATAGTCAGCAGATACTGATATATGCTCAGTATGTAAAGCTTATCGGCACCTTCTACTTTGGGTTCATCAGCTATATTATTTCGTTAAATTGTGGGGCCAATGCAAGTATTCTTCTTGGCAGCGATTCTGATAGCTAAAATTATGAGAACATGACAGGCTTGTACAGTGGCCACTTGTGTGCTTGATGAGCCAATAAGAGTTAATTGTCTTAATAGTGGGCACATGAAATGGTGGGCGATTGCTTATGGATTACTATGGGCCAGCCCAAGCTTATCAGCAAGGGAAGTTCATCCACATTGCAGGCCAATGTAAGCATTTTGCTTTCAGCAGCCATCCACCTGGCCATATATTGTGTACCCAAAGCGACAGTGACATACATCAGCCCATTGCATGTATAGCAGGACAATGTGATGCTAAATATTATGCTGCATGGGAAGTGCCTATGCAAGTGAGTGGATATGGTTTGCTTATGGGCTGCCGTAGGTGGGACATGAAATCATATCATGGGCTAATGTGAGAGTTTCACTGGGCAGCCATCCAACTAACAGAAAATGATGCAGGTCCATGCAGCAGTCATGGTGTGCATAAATGGGCCCATGCAGGGGCTTTCACCTGAGACCTTTCTGGTTGCCATTGGTCAATATGAGCTCATTGGCAAGGTCAGTGCATTTGCATCACAGGCCAATGTGAACATTTGGCTCAACAGCCATCTGGCTGACTGAAATTTATGCTGGCCCATGCAACATTCTTGTGCAGCAGCAGCCCATGTCATGGTTGATAGGCCAATACATGCTAATTGTGAAAAACCCATGGCACATTAATGGGCCCATACAAGGGCTTGCACCTGCGACCTCTCAGGCTGCTATTGGCCAACTCAAGTTCATTGGCAACATCAGTGCATTTGTGTGATGGGTCAATCCGAGAATTTGATTGGCAACCATCTGAATAATGTTACGATCCTGGGCCCTACCACCAATTTTCTCTCATTTTCCACCATTTTATTCTGCGCTCTCGGTTACTCATTCCCCACTCGTTCCCTCACGCGCCGCTCGGACCGCCACCAAATCACCTGACAAGTCACCTGATGGATCACCTGACTATTCCGCAGTCAACTATCACATGCCATCACTCCGCAGTCCGCAGCACTCCGCAGCATCACCATTTAACCCTTTATGGATTGCCAGCTCATGATACGCTATTCTTAGACCACCAGCTCATGATGGAGCTATACTTAGAACTGCCATGTCATGATGTACCTTACTAAATATTTCCATATTTCTTTGTGACTCCTGTGACCCGTTACTTCTCATTTGTATATAAGTGCTCGTACCATTAGCAGTTAGGCCCTAAGCCTAACTTGGTTTTCAATCCAAGACTTGTAGCTTCCACCCAGGACTCTCAGAGTCAAACAGCCCGAACCCTTAGTCGCTTCAAACTTCCCTTTGAAGCTCTCCCTCTCTACCTCTATCAGAACCCTCAGAAGTTGCCCTTATCATCAGGGACTTACTTGTTATACTGTGTAGCCAACCGGTACCATGCTACTCACGTGATCATTACCTCAGGAGGACAACCCACTGAGCAATCCCAGTCGTCGCCAAACCAACCCACGCACGTCGCGTCTTTAAGGCCCTTGGACCTTAACAAATAACCTATGCAGGCCCATGTGACATTCTTGTGCGGCAGTGCATATTGTGCTCAACAGGCCAATATGTGCTAATTGGGAAAAACCCATGGTGCATGAATTGACCCATGCAAGAGCTTTCGCCTGCAACCTTTCATGCTGCTGTGGGCCAACTTGAGCTAGTCATGAAGTGCATTTGCATCACAGGCCAATGCAAGCATTTTCCTCAGCAGCACTCTTGCTGGCCAAAAGCCATACAGGCCCATATGGCAGTCAGGTGTGGCAGCTCATTGTGTGCTTGGGTGGACCAATGCAAAGTAATTGTCCAAATATTGTGGAGTATGACATGGGCACATGCAAGTGCTTGCACGCAATTGATTTCAGACTGCTATGGGCCAACTCAAGCTCATCGGCAAGGTCAGTGCATTTGCATTATGGGCCAACCTCAGCAACCATCCTGCTTGCACCATGTGCCCATATGACAGTCTTGTACAGAAGCCCATTGTGTGCTTGGGTGGACTGACACCACCTACTTTTCCAAATTTTACGATGTATGACAGGGCCCGTGCAAGTGTCTGTGCGCAATTGCTTTCAAGCGGCTGTGGGTCAACTCAAGCTCATCAGTAAGGTCACTGCACTCACATTGCATCCTGCTAGATACCAATTATGCAAACCCATGCAGCAGTATGATGCGGCAGCCCATCGCATGCCTGATAGGCCAACCTGAGTTAATAGTCCAAATATTACAATGGATGAAACGGGCCCATGAGAGTGCTTGTGGGCGATTGCTTTGAAGCTGTTGTGGGCCAACTGGAGCCTGCCCGTTGTGTGCTTGATGGGCCAATCCGAGCTACTTGCCCAAATAGTATGGTGCATGAAAGGGCCATGCAAGCAAGTGGTTGCATGCAATTACTTTCAGGCTGTTTTGGGCCAACTTGAGCTAATAGTCCAAATATCACAGTGCATGAAATGGGCCAATTCGAGGGCATGAGAACAAGAGCTTTCAGGCTGTTGTGGGCCAACTCGATCTTGTTGGGATGGCCAAGGTATTCTCACCATGGGCCAATGCAAGCATCCCTCCTAGCAGCTATCCTTCCAACTGGAAACAATGAAGGCCCATGTGGCAGTCTCATGCGGCAGCCTATTGTGTGCTTGATGGGCCAATCTGAGCTACTTGTCTGAATATTATGGTGTATGAATGGGCCCATGTGAGTGCTTGCATGGAATTGCTTTCAGGCTGCTTTGGGCCAACTCAAGCTAATAGTCCAAATATCACAGTGCATGAAATGGGCCCATTTGAGGGTGTGAGAACCAGAGCTTTCAGGCTGTTGTGGGCCAACTCGACCTCATCAGCATGGCCAAGGTATTTTCATCATGGGCCAATGCAAGTACCCCTCCTGGCAGCTATCCCACCAACTGGAAACAACAAAGGCCCACACGGCAGCCTATTGTGTGCCTGATGGGCCAATCCAAGCTACTTGTCTGAATACTATGGTGTACAAAAGGGCCCATGCAAGTGCTTGCATGCAATTGCTTTTAGGCTGCTTTGGGCCAACTCGAGCTAATAGTCCAAATATCACAGTGTATGAAATGGGCCCATTCAAGGGCTTGAGTGCAAGAGTTTTCAGACTGTTCTGGGCCAACTCGATCTTATCAGCATGGCCAAGGTATTCTCATCATGGGCCAATGCGAGTACCCCTCCCAGCAGCTATCCTGCCAACTGGAAACAACAAAGGCCCATATGGCAGTCTTGCATGGCAGCCCATTGTGTCTTGATGGGCCAATCCGAGCTACTTGTCTGAATACTATGGTGTATGAAAGGGCCCATGCGAGTGCTTGCATTGAATTGCTTTCAGGCTGCTTTGGGCCAACTTGAGCTAATAGTCCAAATATCACGGTGCATGAAATGGGCCCATTCGAGGGCTTGAGAATGAGAGCTTTCAGTCTGATTTGGGCCAACTCAACCTCACCAGCATGGCCAAGGTATTCTCATCATGGGCCAATGCAAGTACCCCTCCTGGCACCTATCCCACCAACTGGAAACAATGAAGGCCCACGTGGCAGTCTCATGTGGCATCCTATTGTGTGCTTGGTGGGCCAATCCGAGCTACTTGTCTGAATACTATGGTGTACAAAAGGGCCCATGCGAGTGCTTGCATGGAATTGCTTTCAGGTTGCTTTGGGCCAACTTGAGCTAATAGTCCAAATATCACAGTGCATGAAATGGGCCCATTTGAGGGCTTGAGAACAAGAGTTTTCAGTCTGATTTGGGCCAACTTGACCTTACCAGCACAGCCAAGGTATTCTCATCATGGGCCAATGCGAGTACCCCTCCCAGCAGCTATCCCACCAACTGGAAACAATGAAGGCCCATGTGGCAGTCTTGTGCGGCATCCTATTGTGTGCTTGATGGGCCAATCCGAGCTACTTGTCTGAATACTATGGTATACAAAAGGGCCCATGTGAGGGCTTTCATGGAATTGCTTTCAGGTTTCTTTGGGCCAACTTGAGCTAATAGTCCAAATATCACAGTCCATGCCACCAGAAGTTTTATGGTAGGCCCACCCATAAACAATGTCAGGTTTGATTCAGTGGGCCTACTCAAAGACCATGTCAAGTTTTATTCAGGTTGGCCCATGTGGGCTTTCATGAAGGCATAGGCAGAATTGCACATGGGATTACACGTATATATTGTCTACCTGTTGCTGAATTATGTGGAGCTGGCGGTCTATAGATAGCGCATCATGAGCTGGCAGTCCATAATGGGTTAGATAGTGATACTGCAGAGTGCTGCAGACTGTGGGGTGATTGCATGTGATAGTTGACTGCGGAATGGTCAAGTGACTTATCAGGTGACTAGGTGGCGGTCCGAGCGGCGCATAAGGGAACAAGTGGGGGAACAAGTGACCAAGAGTGCAAAACAAGTAGGCGGAAAAGGCAGGAAATGAAAAATGAGGGTCAGGATCATAACATGATGCCCTTCCTAGAGTGGTCGTTACCACACAACCTAGGGTGAAGAGGGTTGCAGCCAGTTGGAGGGGACATGGGGTATCCCAATGTCTATGCTATCCAGAGTGGATTGTCTTGTGTCTGCAATTTCTCCTTCCTCCATTGATGAGTTGGATATTTCACCTTCCTCCATTTCTTCATCAATTTCAATGGTTGTTTGAGTTGGGGTTCCGTAAAGTCTAGTGAATCCAAAGCTAGAGGGTGTCGATACAGCCGTAGCTTGAGGGGAATCAGGAGGGGTGGGGTGTTCTTTGGGACTCATTGACTGTTTTGTTTCTGGGTCACTTTGCTCATGTTTGAGCAGCATTGCAACATGTCGTGGTGATTCTTGTCGTTTCCCCATAATAGGTGATGGTTGTGCACTTGACCAACTAGGTGGTCCTTCCTTATTGACCAATGGTTCATCTTCTGTGAGGGGATGTTTGGGTAATGGAGTGGTTCGAATGGGTGGGATTTGTGGTAGTTGTGATGATGATGCCACAGGGGGTGAGGGTTCCAATTCGGGGGAGAGTTCCTTTTGCTTTCCTGTAACTGGTAGCGATTGAATTCTTTTCCACTCTGGTGGGGTTGGTCTATTGGTCAATGGTTTGTTTTCTGTAAGGGGGTTCTTTGGTAGCAAGGGAGTGGTGTGACTAGGGGTCATTGAGACAATAAGAGGTAGTTGCAACAAGGATGTGACTTGAGGTGACAGTTGATCAATAAATTTCTGGAAAGGGAGAACGTCCCATGGAAGGGGGATAAGATCAAGTGAGGAGGGGGCTGTTTTCTTAACGGGGGGTAGTGGGATGTACTCTTGTTGTCTTGTGCTTGGCACTGATGGGTTTGTTGATATGGGTAAGGATGGGGGTAATGGTATGTTAACTGGATTGGGTGTTTCATCCATTTGAACTGGTGGTTCGTATTGTTCCATTGATGAGTACTCTTGTTGATGTGATCCCCAAGGTACTAGGGGAAGCGATGGTGATGTGATTCAAGGTGGTTCTGCAGGCGGTAGACTAGGGGGAACCGGTATAGGGATGAAAGGTGGTACCACTGGTGCAACTGGGGTTAATGGTATGACTTCCATAGGCAGGAATGAAGGTGGGTGAATAAATGGTTGGACGACTGGTACTGGTCCAACAGGTGGTGGTGGTACAGTGATTGGGGTGGATGGTGATACTCCTAGGGCAGTGGTAACGGATCCTCCTTCTCCTGAGAGGGTGGGACTGGGTATAAATATGGGTGATTTACTTCTTAATGTTCTTTTGCGATTTCTGAGGAGCATTTGAAGTCCTTCAAGGAATGTCTGGTCCTTCAGGGTATGGTAGTGAGGGGAGAGTGTGCCAAAGGGGAGGGTGGTCTTCTTCTTCTGAAGACGTTCTTTAATGATTACTTGGAGGAGTTCTTTGGTAACCATGTTGTAGAGTTGTTGGTGGAAATGGTACAGGTAGAGGGTGGTATTGCTGTCTTTTCTTCTGAACATTCTGGTGACTGTGACGTTCTTGAACCATTTATTGAAGATGGTCCACTTGTCGCTGAGTCTGACCATGTCTTTGATGCATTCCTCACATTTCTTCTTGAGCGATATGGAGATGGTGGTCTGGGTCGAGGAGTCCAGTATCAGTGTACTGTTCAGACTGGTTGTCTTCCTCTGTTCCTTCTGTGGGGATAGGAGGGTCGGGATTGGTGATGTGGAGTGGGGTCACTTCTGGTTCTCCTGGAGTAGATGCTGTCTCATTGCTGCTACTCTTGCTAGTAGCGCTAACGGGGATGATGTGGCTTGCAGGGTTTTGGGGATGGTACTGGGGGGGATGGGGAGCAAATGGAAATCTTTCATATTCGACGGGAATCCTGAGAATAGGCTCTTCATTATCAACTGGGACCACAACTGCTTCGTGGTCAATGTCAATGGTGTCAAGGGTTTCTCTTGGTCGCCAAGTGGTCCAGTGGAATTGGATGTCAAAGTGTCCTTGTTGGACAAAGGTTCTGAAGAAGTGGAGTTGATTGTTGTTGGTGTGCATGCAGATGAGGATGATCCCATTATTGGTGCCCAAGGCGAAGATGGTAGAGATGGTGAATCCTGTGCTGGGGAGCTTGTGGTTGATGGAAGACATGGGTGTTGGGAATGGGGAAGGTCGTCTGAGATTCCAAGGGTTCTTATACTGCTTCGTTGACTTTCAAAGTCCACCAGTAACTCCGGAGTGTGGAGATCCTCAGAGTTAACCCAAGAATCATGAGCTGGCAAGTACCCTTTCCAGCACACAAGGTATTGCTTCTTCCATTGACTGAATAGTCTTTCTTTGAGTATCTGCTCGACTTCCCATTCTGGTTTGCCTTCTAGAATGTCAGGTGGCAGTTCTAGGAAGTTGGGGCTGTGTTGATCAGTTTCTTTATATGGCATGAGCAGAGAGGCATGGAATACATCGTGGATTTTCCAGGTAGGGGGTAATTTGATTTTATATGCAACTTTGGATACTTGGGAGACTACCTTGAAAGGTCCGTATCTCCTTGGTGATAACTTGGGTGTGATGTTACTTGGGAGTTGTAGGTTTGTTCCTTCTAACCAGACTTTGGATTTGACAGGGAATGGTGAATGGTGTGGGCATTCTTTGACCCAGGATTCTTGTGCTTTATGTTGTGCTTCTTGGGTGGCTTTCCTGGCTTCATCAATGGATGAAAGTCGTTGTTCAAGGGATGGGATGTCTGTCTTTCTGGTTGGTTGGTGTACTTGCAGGGTATAACTGATGAGTAGATCGAATGGGGTTTTCTTCATCATAGCGGAGGGCCAGGAGTTCTTAGTGTACTGAGTGAGAGGTAACCAAGCATGCCAGTTATTCTGCTGAGTGCCGCAGAATATGCGGAGGTACTGTTCGAGGGTTTGGTTAGTTCGTTCGCTGGCTCTGTCTGTCTAAGGGTGATAAGCTGTGCTGATATTCTGGTGAATGTTTAGGATATGGCATAGTTCTGTTGAGAACTTGGATACAAAGCAGACATCATGGTCCAAGATTATTTTGTAAGGTATGCTATAGTGTGGGATGACATTGTTCAGGTAGAGTAGAGCAACTCCTTCTGAGTTGATTGCTTCATTACAGGGGATGAATATAGATGCCTTTGAGCAGTCTGTGTCAGTGATTGTGAGGATGGTGTCGTATCCTCCTGATAGGGGTAGTTTGGTGATGAAGTCCATGGCAATGGTTTTGAAAGGTCGAGTGTTTTCAGCTGGGGTGATTGGGAACATAGGGGGGTGAGCGGGATGAGTATTGACTTTGGTCATTTGGCAGGTAGCACAGCCTTTGATGTACTCAGTTACGAAGATTTTCATTCCAGGCCACCAGTAGTAGGGTGAGATAAGTTGGAGGGTTTTGGTAATTCCAGCATGTCCAGTGGTTTTGTGGTCATGAAAAAGGGATGTTACTCCCCTCCTAAGGTCATTGTCTGCCACAACAACAAGTGCCGTTCCATGGTGCCAGTGAGTGCTGTCCAGTAGGGATAAGTTGTAAACTGGTGCCCATTGTTTGAGTTTGCTTTGTTCTTGATATTGTGCTAATTTGACTCTTGAGTCCAAATTGTCTCCTATGCTGTCCATGTTGAATATGCAGATCGAAGTATGCTGGTCATAGAAGTATTGGTCCGGCCATACAGTGACGTCTTCGTTGATTTCATTTGGTCCTTCATAGTCAGGTCGCCTAGATAATGCGTCTGCTCAGTTGGTAGCCCCAGGTTTGTACTCCAGTAAGATGTTATATTGCTTGCATTCTGGTAAGTAACCAGCAACGTGTGGCCCAATTTTGCAGGGCTCTCTGTAGTACCTAAGGTTTGTGTGATCAGTATACACCAGGACGGGGATTGTAGTTCCTTTGAGAAAATGAGACCAATAGCGAAGTCCCCTCATAACTCCAAGGAATTCGTGGTCATAAATGGGGTAGTTTTGCTCAGTTTGAGTAAATTTTTGGGAGTGGAATCCCACCAGTCGTCGTGGTCCTGGTTTCTGAGTGCCGTCTGGTTTGGTGATAGGGGGGTCCCGTTGGTAGAGTATGGCTCCTGTTCCAACCTGTGAAGTGTCGGTTTCAAGCTCAAACTGTTTGTCTGGATCTGGTCTGGCTAGGATGGGTGCGCTGGTGATTAGGGTGATTGACTTGTCTTGGGCCTCTATTTGCTTGGGCCCCCATTCAAAGGGTACATCTTTTCCAGTAAGTGCTGTAAGAGGTGCAGCAATGATAGAAAAGTTGGGGCAGAACATGCAGTGGTAACCGGCAACTCCTAGGAATCCGCAAACTTGTCATTTGTCTTTGAGTTTGCGTGGATAGTCCCTGAGTCCAGCAACTTTGGCTGGGTTGACAGTAGCTCCTTCCTTGGAGATCTGGATGCCTAAGAAGTCCATTTGTGGCTGCATGAAGACAGATTTTGACAGTTTGAGGTGTAGGCCATGACATGTAAGTAGGTTGAATAGGAAGTGGATGATTTCGACATGAAGTGCAAAGTCTTTGAGGAGGGTGCCTATACCACAGTCATCCATGTAGTTCTGGAGGATTTGCTGTATGTTGCATATGCCTTTCTTCTCAAAGTGTTCGTATAGTTCCTCAAGAATACCATTCATGAACCGTTGGAAGCTGGCTGGTGAGTTACTCATCCCAAAGAACATAACTTTGGGTTCGAATAGTCCCTGACATGTTTTGAATGCAGCTTTCCATTGATTGCCTTCCCGTATGCAGATGTTGTTGTAGCCCCAGCAGATGTCAAACTTGCTGAATAGTTCCATTCCTTGCAAGTTTTCGATACACTGTTTGAGGTTGGGGAGTGGGGTAACATCCTTCCTGGTGACTGCATTGAGGGGGCGATAGTCAATGATATATCTCTTCTCCTTCGAGTCTTTCTTAGGGACCATGAAGGTGGAGAAGCCATAGGGGGAGTCTGATGGTATGATGTAGCCTTTTTCCAGATTTTCGTCGATGAATTTGTTCTCTGCTTCCTGCTCATCTCTTGAGAGTGGGTAGACTTTGCAGTTGAAATGGGTAGGGGCAGTGTCCATAAGTACAATTTTGTGGTCTCCATCTCCACAAGCTGGCGGGAACTTGTTTGCCTCTTTATCTGAAAATAATGCCATATGATGTTTGAATTCTTCTGGGAGGGTGATTTCCTCCTTCCCATGTTCTGATGCATACTTATAGGCCATTTCAACTGCTGTGTAAGTGCAGTTGACTTCTACTGGGCCTCCCATCATTTCTGAAGGGGTAACTCCTGACCATAGATTGCACTCTTGTGCCTTGAGGATGAGGTCTTTGTTGTCTTGGTTCTTCTGTTTGAGCCATGTCTTTGCATGTTGAAGGGTGCCATGGAGTAGGGTTTCAATTTGGACTTTTGGTCCCTTGAGTTTGCTTTTCTCCCAGTCAATGTCTGGATTGAATTTCTTGAACCATGGGTAGCCAAAGAGCATTCAGTCCCAACCTAGATTTGTGACATAGAATCTTGTTTGTTCCTTTTTGTTGCCCTGAGTGACAAGTAGGTCACATGCCCTAGTAGTAGTTCCAGCTCAGTTCATAGTTCCATCGACGTTGTATACTGCCTGTGAGTAAGGGAGTCTCTTAGTTCCTAAGCAAAGTTTGTCGATAGTTGTCTGGTCGATGAAGTTCTCTATTGCTCTAGTGTCAAGCAAGATTGTTTCTTCTGCTGTCCCTTGATAATGTGTGATTGGAACTTTGAGTTGTATTGAGTTTGATTTATTTACAAACACACTATCAAGTCGGAAAGCCATAACTAAGGCAGCTAGTTTCAGGCCTTGGGAAAATCCTTTGGCATAAGTTTTCCAATGAAGTCCAGTTTGGTGTCTTCATTGAAGGAATCCATGTTATCCTTCAGGTAGCCGGCAAGGCTGTCAAGGTCCTGGACATCTGGCATAATAGGTGTGGCATGAACCCTGGCAGGTTCCTTGGGTCGACTGCTGAAGTTTCTGTGGTCTGCTTGTTTCTTGCGACAATCTTTGGCTTGGTGTCCCTTGATTTTGCAGTAGAAGCAAGAGTTGCTTCTCATGAGTTCTGCTCTCTTGGCTTTGGAGTGCTGTTATCCTCTGCCAGCAGTGGCATTGATATTTGAGGTGGTAGTGGCATTGATGTCCATATGATATCCTCCTTGAGAGGTGGTGCGTTGTCCATAGTTGTTGTTTCTTCCATGGCTGCCTCTCCTTGGGTTGTTACCCTGCCTGGGGGTGTGTTTGAATGCTTGGAAGAGTCCCTGACATCTTTGGGTGAACTTGGCTGCTGCCTTCCATTTGAGATGGGATTTGCGGGCCTGTTCTTCCCATTCCTGGAAGGTCCAGGGGGTCTTTGCAGTGGGATTGAAGGTGGGGGAATTACTGATGGTGCTAGTGAGTCCTTGAGTCATAGTGTGCTTAAGAGTTTCGATGGTTCCCTTGTCATCTAGGGGAACGTCTGCTTCATGTGCAAGCTGTTTGAATTTGGCAAAGAAGTCATCAAGACTGTCTTCTTTGTTAAGGCTTCAACAGGCCTTGATAGTACGACTTGTACTAAGAGGTGAACTGGTGGCGAGTACTTGAAGAGGTAGAAGTCTCTAGTGTTGCTAGAGACGACTCTGAGAGGCTTATGTAAGAGATGA